>Ga0102588_1000934_pt1 | contig 26018 bp, 17 predicted proteins | sample AraplaMF_Col_mMS_FD_76854 | JGI IMG/M metagenome (GOLD analysis project Ga0102588, IMG submission 76854) | Arabidopsis root microbial communities from the University of North Carolina, USA - plate scrape MF_Col_mMS (SPADES assembly) (version 2) | ecosystem: Host-associated > Plants > Roots >...
GAACTCGCCGCGAAAGAGGACTTCGACGTGGTCGTCGTGAACGCGCAATTGGAATTTGCCTGTTCAGAATTGGTATCCTTGCTGATGGGCCACACGCCGGATCCGGCGTGACCACTCAGCAGACAGCTCGGCCCCAGCGAAAACGCCAGGAGATAACTTCGTGACAACCCCTGTCGAGAGCACCGACTCCGACGCCGCCAACGCCTACGACCCCCCGCTCGGCATCACCAACCCGCCGATCGACGAGTTGCTGTCCCGCGCCTCGAGCAAGTACGCACTGGTGATCTACTCCGCCGCGCGCGCAGTGGGCTTCCATGATTTCGCCGACCTGGACGGCCGAGGCCTGGTCCAGCGCGGCGAGAGGCTCGTCGAGGATCCACAAGGGGCGCTCAGGCGACAGCAGCAAGCGCGCCAGCGCCACGCGCTTGCGCTGGCCTTGGGAGAGCAGGCGCACCGGGCGCTGGGCTTCCGTTTTCAGTCCGATTTCATCCAGCGCACGCAGCGCCGCTTCGCGAGTTGAGCGCTCACCGGGCAGGCCGCCCAGGGCCAGGTTTTCCCACGCCAGCAAATCAGGCTTCAAGCCGTCAGCATGGCCAATGTGGAGCAATTGGGAATGGTAGTGGGCGCGTGTAGCGAGGATAGGCTTGCCTTCCCAATGCACGGCGCCGCGGTCGGGCAGCGCGAGTCCGCAAAGGGAACGCAGGAGGGTGGTCTTTCCGCTGCCATTTCGGCCCTGCACCCAGAGCGCTTCGCCGGCTTGCAGCGAAAAGCTGACGCCCGCGAACAAGGTGCTGCGGCCGCGGCGGCATGTGAGCTGTTGACAGGTCAATCCCATGAATCCCCTCATCGAAGTGGCCATCATCCTATCACCCGTATGTTCGCTTGCCAGGGCCAAATTGGCAAATCTATAATCTAGATCATGTATGCCCGTAATTTTTTACGCTTCCTGGTTTTTTCCCAGTTTGCTGTATCCATCCCATTGTTTGCCGCCGAAAGCGAGGAGCCAAAGCGCCGCAGCATCGCTGCGCACGTGGCGCCCCAAGCGCTTGCGCTGCAACTGGATGGCCGGCTCGATGACACGGCCTGGGAACTGGCGCCGGCCAATACGCGCTTCTACCAGTTCCAGCCAGAGGATGGCCGCGATGCGCCGCAACACTTGCGCACCACGGTGCGCGTGCTGGTGGACCGGGATGCGCTGGTGTTCGGCATCCGCGCCTGGAATGACGACCCGAAAACCCTGAACGGCACGCTGGCGCGGCGCGACAAGGTTGACCGGGACCAGGACTTCATCGGCATCTGGATCGACCCGACTGGCCACGGCCGCTCGGCGCAATTCGTTCGCGTCAATGTGGCTGGCGTCATGAGCGACGGCATCTACCGTGCCGATGAAGACGAGGAAGACCTGGGCCCCGACTACCCGGTCGAAAGCGCAGTCCACCTGCTGCCCGATGGCTATACGATGGAAGTGCGCTGGCCGCTCTCGAGCCTGCGCTTCCCTTACGGCGAAGGCAAGCCATGGCGCGTGATGGTCGAGCGCAGCGTGCCGCACGAGGATAATATGCTGCTGCTAAGCGCGCCGTTGAAAAAGGAGTCGCTGCATTTCATCGCCGAGATGGAAGAGATCGAAGGCATGGCGCAAGTGCTGCCGACGGTCCAGGACCGGGCTTTCTGGGAGTTCCGGCCCGAGCTCACGCAGCGCTTCAACCGCGACTACGGTCAGCGCAGCAGCCAGACCAGCCTTGGCATGGACATCAGCGCCCGCCCGCGCGCCGACTGGGTATTCAACGCCACGCTGAACCCGGATTTCTCGCAGGTCGAGATCGACGCGCCTACCAGCAACGGAACCAACCGCATCGCCCTCAGCCTGCCGGAGAAGCGCGGCTTCTTCCTCGAAAGCGCGGACGTGCTGGGCATGCGGCTGCCGGCGTTCTATTCGCGTACTGTGGCCGATCCGCGCTGGGGCACGCGTGCAACCTGGCGCGGCGCGGACGCCGATGCCACGGCCCTGGCGCTGGATGACCGGGCCGGCGGGATCGTGATGCGCGGCAGCCCTTACGAAACGCAGGAACATGTCAGCGCCCGCGACAGCAAGGCAACCTTGCTGCGTGCGCGCAGCCATGGCGAGCAGGCGGTGGCCGGGGTCTTCCTGTCCGACCGCGACTACGGCGAAGGCGCACGCAATACCGTGCTGGGCACCGATGGCCAGTGGCGCGCGCCGGCCAACGGCGACGGCCACATCCAGCTTGCCTGGACCGCCATGGCCTCGCGCACCACCGCGCAGTTCGACAGCGAAGGCCGCGCCATGGCCGGCGATGCGCGTAATAGCGGTTATGGCTACGGCAGGTTGAACTACAGTTCCGACGACTGGCTGAACGTCGCCCAGCTGGAAGTCATCGGCACCAATTTCGCCAACGATAATGGTTTCGTGCCGCAGGCCGGCATCGTCAAAGGCGACGTTGAGATCAACCGGCGAACCGGCGCGCGCAACCTGGCGCTGTTCGAAGCTTATGAGACGGAGCTGCACCTCGGCCTGCACGAAATCCGCACGCTTTCGCATGAAACGGTGCAGCGCTGGGTGAGGCCCGGCATCTGGTTCTACGCCGGCCGGCAGACCCGCTACTGGGCCGACCTGGGCTTCGACCGCCAGCGTGGGCGGGCGGGCGCGAAGCTGCACAAGACGCCGGCGGCGCACATGGGCATCGAAAGCACGCCATCCTCGTGGTTCGTCAAGCTGAAGGGGGAACTGTCGCTCGGCCGCCAGCTCGACGTGGAAGCGGACCAGGTAGGCAAGGGCGGCAACCTGGAACTGGAAGCGAACCTGCGCTTCCCGCTGCCCGGCGGCTGGAGCCTGGAGTCCGATCACCGCTGGAACCGTTCATGGGTCAAGCACCGCAGCCTGCAGGATTTCAGCGATACCGGATGGCGCTGGGTTGGCACACTGCATGCCACGCCTCGTGATGCGTTGCGCATGATCGTACAGAATACCTCGTCAGCGCGGCAAGACTTGCCGCCTCAATTGCTGGAACCTTGGAGCGAACGATACCGTCATCGCTCTCTCTTATATAAGCGAACCACGCGCCATGACCGCATTGTTTCCGTTGGCGCCACGACCGACGCCAACGGCGCCTTGCCCGGTTCAAGCAAAGGCCTCACCTTCAAGGCCCAATGGGGCATCTAAAAGTCGGGGTCAGGTCTGTCATTCGGACACCGATGGCGCACATTTGCGCTAAATCAAATTGTTCACTTTTTAGCGTTTTGGGCAAATGCCTGGTGTGCCAATTACGCACGTATTGAGATAAATCAAAGGTCAGGCCTTCCTGTCCAAAAGACAGACCTGACCCCGACTTTTGTTTAGAAGCTGCGGGTCAGGCTGACCGACAGGGTGCGGCCGCGGCCTGCGAAATGCGATACCGGGTCCTTGTAGCTGACCGACTGCGGGTAATAGCCGATGTACTGGCGGTCTGCCAGGTTTTCGATGCCGACGCCCAGCTTGCCCCATGGGGAATCGTAGCTGCCGGCCAGGTCCACCAGGGTGTAGCCGTTGAAGTGCTCTTCCAGGTTGGTGGTGCCAACCGTGCGGCCGATATTGATGTCGCGGTCGAACAGCGTGGTCGCCTGCAGCCGCATGGTCGCTTTCGGCATGAACTGCCAGTTGGTGCCGGCCACCAGCTTGCCTGGCCCTTGCGAGCGGGCGCCCAGTTCGACGTCCATCGGGGCACCGGCTGCGGTGGCGGTCTTGCCCATGGTGCGGGCGAAGGAACCAAAGGCCGATAAAGTCTTGGTTGCGCGCAGTTCGCCCGAAACCTCCCAGCCGCGCACGGTGGTCGGTACGCGGTCCAGCTGGCCGATGCCGGCCGCGTTCACGCGCAGCGCGGTGCCCAGCTTGGAGCGCGAATCATAGACCGAGGCGCCCAGGCTGCCCATGGCGCCGCGCCAGTTCACGCCGATTTCGTTGTTGCGCGTGATAACCGGCTGCATGTCGAACAGCTGGTCCACCGACTGGCCGGGCTTGTTCACTGCACGCAGCACCAAGCCCACGTCCGGCAGGCCGAAGCCTTCGGCGCTGGAGACGAAGGCCGACCAGTTCTGGTTGAAACGCCACACCGCGCCGATATTCTTGACGTTCTTGGTGAAGGAGCGCTCGCCGCCTTGCACCAGGCGGTTGCCGTAGGCGGCCAGGGTGGTGTAGGTGTCGACGTTCAGTTTGGCGTCTTCGTGGCGGACGCCGCCGCGCACGGTCAGCGGGCCGAGTTCATATTCGAGCTGGGTGAACGGGGCCAGCGAGGTGAAGTCCAGGGTAGGCACCCAGGTGCGGCCGGTGCCGGCCAGCCATTGCTTGGTGCGGTCGCGCAGGTAATCCAGGCCGGCGGTGAATTCGAGGCCGTTGACCAGCGTGTCGGGGCGCACGTAGGTCATCTTGGCGCCGTACTTGTCGGCCACCACTTCGGACTGGTCGTACAGGGTGCCCTTCGGTGCAATCGCCACATCCTGGAAGGTGGAGGTGTTGGTCGCGCCGTACAGGGAAGCGAAGTCCTGCTTGAAAAGCTGCGCATTGAAGCTGCCGCCCAGCAGGGCGTTGTGACGGTATTCCAGGCTGCTGGTTTCCACCTTGTTGCGCGGCGGAGCACCCGGCGGCGTGCCCGGCGTGGAGCTGGTCGGCGTGCCGGTGGCGAAGTTGGCGTTGACCGGCTTGTAGTCGCCATCGCCTTCCATGCGGAAGCGGTTGACGGTCAGCTGCAGGCGCTGGTCGCCGAAGTTCCTGCCGATCTTGAAGAACAGGTCGGTGCCTTCCGAGTCCATGGTGTCGCCTTGCACCGACTCGATACCGAGCGGGCGGCCCTTGCCGTCGTAGCCGAGGCCGCGCTGCTGGATGCTGCCGAACGCCAGCAGGTCGAAGTCGCCCGACTTGTGCTGCAGGGTATAGCCGGTCTTCCAGTCCAGGCTGTCGTGCCGCAACTGGGACGACAGGCGCACGTTGACAGACTGCGTAGTGCCTTCCGCTTTCGGTGACTTGGTAATGTAGTTGACTATGCCGCCGGTGGCGCCCATGCCCTGCATGGCGGAGGCGCCATTGATCACTTCCACGCGCTCGATGATGGCGGTGTCGGCGACATAGCCTTCACGCATGCCGCCGCGCAGCGGGTTGGTTTGCGGTACGCCGTCCAGCAGGATCAGGGTATTGCGGCCGCGCAGCGATTCGCCGGTGGAACTCATTTTCTGGCGGCTCGGGGCGTAGCCGGGGATGTAGGTGGCCAGGGCGGCGGAGGGGTCGTCCGCCAGCAGGTATTGAGCCTCAAGCTCGCGCTGCGAAATCACGCTGACGGCGCCCGGGATCTTGTCCACGCTCTTGCTGTTGCGGGTTGCCGTAACGACCACTTCCTTCATCGGCTCCTCGGCACTTTGGGCCAGCGCGGCGCTCCCGGAGAGGGCGAGGCAGGCCAGTGCTACGGCACGGGTGAGGGGATTCAGCGCGGTCATACAGTGACTCCTAAACAGAAAGATACAAAAGAAAGCAGCAATGATAATCATTCTCATTTATAATTTCAAACACTTTATTGCTGACATAAAAAATGCTGACCGGTTTGCTGCGTGCGCGGCTGCGCGATATCCACCTGTATGTTTCCCTGGTGTTCGGGGCTATCTTCGTCATTGCCGGCCTGACTGGGGTGGTGATCGCCTGGACCCACGAGCTGGATGGGGCGCTGAATCCGGGCTTGCTGCATTCGCACGGCGCCGTCGGCAAAGCCGATGCCGCGCCAACGCCGGCGGAAGCCCAGGCTGCCGTCGACCGCTTGTCTGCCGAGCCGGGTTACGGCAAGCCGACCATGCTGATGCTGCCGTATGAAGCCGACGACGTGTATGTGGCCTGGTACCGCCAGCCGAACAAGGACAAGGGCAGTTTCGATACCGATATCTCGCGCCAGGTCATGCTGGACCGGTACACGCTGGCTATCCTGGGCGAGCGCAATTACGGTGAATTCGGCCTGTCGCGCGAGTTGTTGATGCCGACCCTGTTCCACCTGCACCGCTACATGTTCGCCGGCGACGTGGGCAAGACCGTGATCGGCATCAGCGGCCTGCTGCTGACGATCACGTCGCTGTTGGGCCTGGTGCTTTGGTGGCCCAAACATACTCTTGCCAGCCTGCGCAAGGCCTTGACCGTGCGCGGCGCTGTCACTTCGCGCCAGTTCAATTACAGTTTCCACCGTTCGGCCGGCTTCTTCATGACGCCGGTATTGGCCGTGCTGGGCTTTACCGGCCTGGCGATGAATCTGCCGGACTGGGTGCGCCCGGTGGTGGGCGCGGTGGCAACGCTGGAGCATACCGGCAAAGTGGCCAATGGCCCGGCGGAAGGCCGCAAGCCCATCAACGTGGCTGCCGCGATGGAAATCGCCCAGCAGCGCGTGCCGCAAGGCCGCCTGTCGCGCGTGTCGCTTGGTTCGGCCAAGGCGCCGTATGAAATCCGCCTGCGCCAGCCGGGCGAGATCCGCGAAGGCGACGGCAGCACCCGCGTCAGCGTGGATGCTTTCAGTGGCGCCGTGCTGCGCGTGCGCGATCCGCTGAATGCCGCATCGGGCGACACCTTCCTCAACTGGCAGTTCCCGCTGCACACCGGCGAAGCGTTCGGCATGGCGGGCAGGGTGCTGGTGTCTGTCAGCGGCCTGGCGCCGTTGGCCTTCATGATTACCGGCCTGGTGTTGTGGCTGGGTCGCCGCGCCATGCACCGCAAGGCGCGTGCCGCGGCTGAAAAAGCTAGCACTAAAGAAGTAAAAAAAGTTGCCAAACGGTCACAGATGCATCACACTGAAAGCTGTGAGAATGTGTGAGTTTTCGTGGCCGCGGCATGATGAATGCGCTGAACCTTAATCCAGCCGTATTGCTGGAAATTATCAATCTTCAAACCGATATTGCCCGCCAGGGCCTGGACCTTGGCGGCGTCATGCAACTGGTCTGCCAGCGCGCGGGCGCCTTGTGCGGCGCGACAGCTGCCGTGGTGGAATTGGCCGAAGGCAATGATATGGTCTATCGCGCCGCCGCCGGCGTGGCCGAAGGCTCCCTTGGGCTGCGCCTGAAGCGCGAGGGCAGCCTGTCCGGCCTGTGCGTGGCGCAGGACAAGATCCTGCAATGCGATGACTCCGAAACCGATCCCCGCGTCGACCGCGCCGCTTGCCGCAAGGTCGGCCTGCGTTCGATGCTGGTGGTGCCTTTGCGCCATGAGGGCGAGACCGTCGGCGTGCTGAAAGTCGGTGCGCCGCATGTGAATGCCTTCGACACTTACCAGGCACAAATCCTCGGCCTGCTGTCGGAACTGATCGGCGCAGCCATCTACCATGCAGTGCAGTACGAGTCGAGCGATCTGTATCACCGCGCCACCCATGATGCGCTGACCAGCCTGGCGAACCGGGCGCTGTTCTATGACCGCCTGCGCCAGCAGCTGGCGCAGGCGAGCCGCGCCTGCAGCAGTGTGGCGGTGGTGAACATCGACATGGATGGCCTGAAAGCGATCAACGACAATCTCGGCCACCGTGCCGGCGATGCCGCCATCTGCCAGGTGGCCGAGCGCATTTCTCGCGAACTGCGGCAGGAAGACCTGGCGGCCCGCCTGGGCGGCGACGAGTTCGGCATCATCCTGTGCGGCGTGCGCGACCGCGACGGCGTCGGCAACAAGTGCAACAGCATCACGAATGCCATCGGCGCGCCATTTGAATTCGAAGGCCGCGCCTTGCGGCTGGGCGCCAGCATCGGCTATGCCATCAGCCCGGAAGACGGCCTGGAAATGGACAAGCTGATCGAACTGGCCGACCAGGCCATGTACCGCGTAAAGCAGGCGCGCAAGGCCGTTGCAGCGTAGTATCGTTTGGAGCAGTCACGCATAGCCTGATAGTATTGTTGGCATCTCCCCGAACAATAAGAAAGCGAGGGTGTGATGAAACGCTGCTTCTGGTTGGCGGCCTTGTTGCCGCACGCGGTCTCGGCGCAGGAGGCGCCGGCGCCGATGTCTTCCTTGACCACTACTGTGACCTTTGCCAGCCAATACGTTTCGCGCGGCATCCGGCAAACGTGGGACAAGCCGGCGCTGCAATTAGGTATCGATTACGTCCACCCCAGCGGCCTGGTTGCCGGCACCTGGGCCTCGAACGTCAGCGACAAGTTCATCGAAGATGCGAAGATCGAATGGGACTTGTACGCCGGCTACTCGGCGACCAGGGGCGACATCGGCTACAGCCTGATCCTCTATGAATACCTGTACCCGGGGGCCAGGGTCAGCGCCACCGACACCACCTTCAACTACACCGAACTGTCGCTGGGCCTGACATACAAGTCCGCCTACCTCAAGTACAACTACACGGTCAGCCCGCATTTCTTCGGCATCACGCACGGGCGCGGCACGCGTTACCTTGACATCGGCCTGAACCAGGACCTGGGCAATGGCTACACGCTCAACCTGCACGCCGGCGATGCGCGCGTGGGCGGCGCCGGCAACGATATCTGGGACTGGCGCGATGCCAAGGCCGGCGTGACCAAGGCGCTGGAAGGCGGCTGGTCGATTGCGGCTGCCGTGACGCGCGGCTGGGGCGCAACCAATGTGTACCGCGAGTACACCAACGGCGTGCCCGATGCCAGCGGCCACCTGGCGTTCTCGAACACGGAAAAAACTACCTTTGTCCTGACAGTTGCCAAAACCTTCTGAGGAGCGCCAGATGTTGTCGAACCTCTCTCTGAATGCCAAGATCAATATAACGGCCACGACGCTGGTGGTGCTCAGCCTGGCCATTACCGCAGCCGTGACCGGGTTTGAAGCGAGCCGCACGGCCGAACGCGATGCGATGAACCTGGCCCGCACCCAGGCGGCAGCAGCAGCGTCGGCGTTGCAGGCGCGCATAGTGCGCAACCTGGCCAGCGTCATCCAGCTCGGCGCCGCCCAGCGTGCCACACGTGGCGCCAACCTGCCGTTGTCGCGCGAACAGACCGGAGAAATGACCAAGACCGTGTTGCTCGGTTCGGAAGACCTGATTGGCAGCGCCGTCACTTGGGAGCCCAACGCGCTGGACAACAAGGATGCCGAGTACGCCGGCAAGGCGCCGGAATTCGATGCCAGCGGGCGCTATATGCCTTACTACACCAAGGCGGCGGGCGGCGGCACCAATGTGGAGCCGATCGTGTTCGATCCCAAGCCAGGCGCCAACGACTGGTATGACATTCCCAAGCGCACCGGCAAAGTGTTCTTCACCGAGCCGTATTCCTATCCGGTGAACGGCAAGGACGTGCTGATGGCATCCCTGGTGTCGCCAATCATGATCGGCGGGGAATTTCGCGGCACGGCCAGCGCCGACTTCATGCTGACCCGGCTCGGTGAAATCCTCAAGGGCCTGAAGTCGATCGAAGGCGGGCGCCTGTCGCTGGTGTCGAACGGCGGGCTGTACGCCAGCAGCCCGACGGAAGCCTTGATCGGCAAGCCGGCCAGCGATATCCCGAAGGAAGGCCTGGAAGCGATCCGTACCGGCCGGCCATATGAGTACACAGATAAAGGAGATATGGTGCACCTGCTGCAACCGTTGACCCTGCACCCCGATATTGCGCCATGGGCGGTGAAGATGAGTTTCCCGCATGCGGTGGCGACCGCGCCGGCGCGCGAACTGCTGAAATACACCTTGCTGGTGTCGCTGGTCTGCGCGGTGGCAATGGGACTGATCCTGGTGACGGTGCTGTTCCGCTTGATGCGGCCGGTGCGTGAACTGGCCGATGCGATGACCGGCCTGGCAAGCGGCGATGCCGACCTGGGCGCGCGGCTGGAGGTGCGAGGCAAGGATGAACTGGCGGTGATCGGCAACGGCTTCAATACGTTCGTGGCAAAGATCCATTCGGTGCTGGCGCGGGTGCGCGAGTCGTCGGAGAGCGTGGCCACGGCCAGCACGGAAATCCGGCAGGGCAATACCGACCTGTCTTCGCGCACCGAGCAGCAGGCCAGCGCACTGGAGGAAACCGCCGCCACCATGGAGCAGTTGACCAGTACCGTGCGCCAGAATGCCGACAACGCGCGCCAGGCCAACCAGCTTGCGGCGCAGGCGTCGGAAGTGGCCGCGCGCGGCGGGCAGGTGGTGTCGCAGGTGGTCGACACCATGGCCTCGATTAATAACTCTTCGCGCAAGGTGGTGGACATCATCTCGGTGATCGACGGCATCGCCTTCCAGACCAATATCCTGGCCCTGAACGCGGCGGTGGAAGCGGCACGCGCCGGCGAGCAGGGGCGCGGCTTTGCCGTGGTGGCCAGCGAGGTGCGCAACCTGGCGCAACGCAGCGCGGCGGCGGCAAAGGAGATCAAGGAGCTGATCGGCAGCTCGGTGGGCGAAGTGGAAGCGGGCAGCGCGCTGGTGGCGCAAGCGGGGACGACGATGGACGAGGTGGTGGCCAGCGTGCGCCGCGTGAGCGATATCGTCAATGAGATCAGCGCGGCCAGCGGTGAACAGAGCAACGGCATCGGCCAGGTCAACCAGGCCATCGGCCAGATGGATGGGGTAACGCAGCAAAATGCCGCGCTGGTCGAGCAGGCGGCCGCAGCGGCGGAAAGCCTGCAGCAGCAGGCCGCAACCCTGGTGGCGCTGGTCGGCGAGTTCCGCATGGAGCAAGCTGTGCGCGCTCCGGCCCCGGTGAGTGCTAGTCTGGCTCTTTCCGAAAGGAGGAGGCCATCATGACCCAGCAACAGTACCAGAGCTGCATTGAAGCCTGCAACGATTGCGCCGCCGCATGCGACCATTGCGCTGCCAGTTGCCTGCAGGAGCAGGATGTGGCCAGCCTGGCCCATTGCATTGCCACCGATATCGATTGCGCGCAGGTATGCCGCGTCTGCGTCGGCCTGATGCAGCGCGGCAGCAAACTGGCGTCAAGCCTGTGCGAAGCCTGCGCCGATATATGCGATGCCTGTGCCGACGAGTGCGAGCAGCACACGCACGAGCATTGCAAGGATTGCGCAATCGCCTGCCGCCGCTGCGCCAGCGAGTGCCGCAGCATGTCCGGCATGGCGCAATCGCAGGTGCGGCCGGCAACGATCCCGTCGCCGCATTGATCAGAAACGGCTGGAGGGCCAGCTCTTCTTGTCGCTCTTGTCGGATTTCGAAGGCGCGGCAAAATCGCGCACCGACAGCATGCGCTCGGCGCCCACCGTATTGACCGCGAATCCATTACGGCCTGCCGCCTTGACGCAATAGAGCGCCTGGTCGGCGGCCAGCATCACCTTGTCTACATCGGCCGGCAACTCTGTGGTGAGCGCGATGCCGATGCTGGCCGTAACGTTCAGCGGGCGGCCATTGACTTCGAACGGCGCCTGCATGGCCGCAACGATTTTCTGGCCCAGCAGGTTGATATCGTGGCCGGCGTCGAGATGCTCGAACACGATCACGAATTCGTCGCCGGCGATGCGCGCCACGGTATCGGTGCTGCGCACGGCGTTGCGCAGGCGGTCGGCAAACTGCACCAGCACGGCGTCGCCGGCCTGGTGGCCGAAGTTGTCGTTGATCCCTTTGAAATAGTCGATGTCGAGCACGGCCAGGCCGATCTGCTGGCCGCCGCGGATGGCGCGCTTCAGCGCCTGCGGGAAGAAATCGTCGAACATGCGGCGGTTATGGGCCCCGGTCAGCGGGTCGGTGGTGGCCAGGCGCTGCAGGTTGCGCTCGGCCATCTGCTGCTGGCGCGCGACCTGGTAGAAAGCGCGGCTCAGGTGGCCGAATTCATCGGGCAGGCCGGAATTGAATTTTTCGATGTCGATGTCGCCGCGGCCGAAGGCGCGCACCTGTCCGTACAGCCTGTAAAGAGGCGCGAGCATGGCGCGCAGCAGCAGCCAGGCCGCCAGGCCAGCCACCAGCGCCACGACCGAAGCGGCGGCCAGGGCACGCCAGCGCAGGCTGGCCATGGTGGCGAAGGCATCGTGGATGGGGAAAGAAACCGCAACCGTCCAGTTGGCCTTTTGCAGGCGCTTGTGCGCCAGCAGCACCGGCTTGCCATCGTCGACGGCATCGTCGCGCCAGCCGTCCGCGCCGGCCAGCACCGATGCGCCCAGGGTACCGGGAGCCGCGCCCTGGGTCAGCACGCGATTCTGGTCGGGGTGGTACAAGGTGGTGCCGTCGGCGGTCAGGATGAACAGGTAGCCCTCGGCCTTGCCGCGCAGGGCGTTCAACTGGCCGGCAAAAGCGGGGCGCTGCAGGTCGATGGTGCCGACCAGGATGTAGTCGATGTTGCCGTCGCGGCGAAACACGGGCTGCGTGATGGCCAGCACCGGACGCCCGGACAGCACGCTGCGGAACGGCTCGGAAACAATGCCTTCCTGGGCGGCAACCGTGTCGCGGAAATACTGGCGGTTCTTGCTGTTGAGCTTGCCGATCATGCGGCGATCTTGCAAGTTGGCCACCAGCTTGCCTTCCGCATCGTAGGCGGTAACGTTGAAGAATTCGTCGCGCAGCGCCATGCGCAGCTCAAGCTGGGCCTGGATCCGGGAAGGCGCCATCGGCTCAGCTTGCATGCTTTCCGCCAGCACGCGCAAGACTTGCTGTTTGGAAGTAATGTCCCGGTCGAGGTAGGCTGCGGCGCTCGACAGCATGGACATTTCCTGGGCGCCGATCACCTTGCGCATTTCCTGCTCCGCCACCATTAGCGACACGCCGGCGACCAGCGCGGTGGCGAGCATGACCATCAGCACCAGCAGAGCCGTGATCTTGAACTTGAACGTCTGGAGTTTGGGAATTTGGCGCACAACCATCTCCTGAGAGGGAGAACATGCAGGCGAGGGTTTGGCCAGTGGGAAACGTTGCGCAGGTGTAAGGCGCAAGCGAAGTATAAATCAATGTGGCTGTCGAGGCTACCGGAGCGGGCTGCACGTTGTCACAAGGCAACTCATCAGTAACATGTTGAAAGTCGGGGTCAGGTCTGGCAATCGGACATTCGCGCAGCGAATGTCCGATTGCCAGACCTGACCCCGACTTTCATATGTTAACATCGCGGCCTTGACAGAATGGCCGGAGAGACCTGTGCAGCACCCGATTCGCTTCTATGACAAACCCGCTGGCGGCCTGGGTTCGCTGCATGGCACGGCCAAAGCCCTGCGCAGCAATAGCCCGTTGCCGGCCTTGAAAGTCCTGCCGCAGTTGAACCAGCCGGGCGGGGTGGATTGCCCGGGCTGCGCCTATCCGGACTCGCCCAAGGATAAAGCGGTCGATTTCTGCGAGCAGGGTGCATGGGCCATTGCGCATGAATCGACGTCGCGCCGCGCTACGCCGGAATTCTTTGCCGCCAATCCGCTGGCTGTACTGCGTACCCGCGCGGAATGGGAACTGGAGGGTTTCGGCCGCCTGACCGCTCCCATGCTGTACGACCGCGCCAGCGATACCTACCGTGAAATCGAATGGGAGCAGGCGTTCAAGCTGGCTGCCGGCGCGCTGCAGGCGCTCGATGCCCCAGGCCGGGCCGTGTTCTACGCGTCTGGCCGTAGCAGCAACGAGGCGGCTTTCCCTTACCAGTTGTTTGCGCGCGCCTTCGGTACCAACAATATGCCGGATTCGTCGAACTATTGCCACGAGTCGTCCGGCATGGCGCTCGGCTCGACGCTGGGCGTGGGCAAGTCGACCGTCACACGCGAGGACTTCGAACACGCGGAGGCGATCTTCGTTTTCGGCCAGAATCCTGCGACCAACCATCCGCGCATGTTGGGCGACCTGCGCGAGGCGTCCTTGCGCGGCTGCCGCATCGCGGCCTTCAATCCGATGCTGGAGCCGGGCTTGCGCGGTTTCGCCGATCCGCAATCGCCGGTCGAAACCCTGACCGGCCGCGGCACGCGCATCGCCAGCGAATATTTCCAGGTACGCGTCGGCGGCGACCTGGCGGCCATTACCGGCATGTGCAAGGCCGTGCTGGAAGCGGAGGAAGCCGGCGGCAATGTGCTGGACCGCGACTTCATCGCGCGCCATACCAGCGGCTTCGAGGAATTCGCCGTCGTCGTGCGTGGGCAGTCCTGGCACCAGATCGAGCAGGATAGCGGCCTGTCGCGCGAGCGGATCGAACAGGCGGCGGCGATCTATATCGCTTCAAAGGCCACCATCGCCACCTGGTGCATGGGCCTGACCCAGCACGAATATGCGATCGAGACGATCCAAATGCTGGTCAACCTGATGCTCTTGCGCGGCAATGTGGGCAAGCCGGGTGCAGGCCTGATGCCGGTGCGCGGCCATTCGAACGTGCAGGGCGACCGTACCGTGGGCGTGACCAATCGCCCCAAAAAGGAATGGCTGGAGGGCCTGCAGCGCGTGTTCGGCTTTACGCCGCCAGCGGAGCATGGGCTTGATGCAGTTGCGGCGATCACGGGCATCATGGATGGCTCGGTGCATGCCTTCCTTGGCCTGGGCGGCAACTTCGCCGTGGCCGGTCCGGATACGCCGCGCGTGCTGCAGGCGATGGAAAGGCTGCAGCTGACGGTGCATATCGCCACCAAGCTGAATCGCACCCACCTGCACCCGGGCCAGGTCGGCTTGCTGCTGCCGTGCCTGAGCCGCACCGAGCGCGATGAGCAGCAAGGCGGCCGCCAGTTCGTCAGCGTGGAAGACACGGCCAGCATGGTGCATGCGTCGGCAGGGCGCAGCGACCCGGCCAGCGCCGGGCTGCGCTCGGAGCCGCATATCGTGACAGAGCTGGCGCGGCATACGCTGTCGGCAGGCGCCGCCATCCCCGGCATTGACTGGCAAGCCATGGGCAGCGACTACAGCGTCACGCGCTCGCTGATCGAGCAGGTCGCCAGCACTGCCGTGGCGGGCTTTGAAAAATACAATGACCGCATCGCGCAGCCGCGCGGCTTCCACCTGCCGAACAGCGCGCGCAACCGCGACTGGAAGACGGCAAGCGGCAAGGCGCAATTCACCGCCATCGCGCTGCCGCAGGACAGCATCATGGGCCGCGCCCGTGCTGCTTTCGGCGACGATGTGCTCTGCCTGGCCACCGTGCGTGCGCACCGCCAGTACAACACCACCGTCTACCGCGACACGACGGGCGAGGTGGATCGCTACCGCGGCGTGCACCACACGCGCAAGGTGCTGTTCATCTCCGCCGGGACCATGGCGCGACTTGGCTTGCGTGACGGCCAACTGGTCGACGTGCATGCCGCCGCGCCGGACGGCATCGCGCGCAAGTGCAGCGGCTACCAGCTGGTGAAATACGACGTGCCGGATGGCGATGTATTCGGCTATTTCCCCGAACTGACGCCGCTGATTTCCCCCGCGCTGGTGGCGCGCGGCTCGGCCACGCCGGCCTTCAAGGAAGTGCCGGTGCTGCTCAAGCCCGCGGAATAATCGGCTCTTCGTGGTGCATCGGCGCGTCCAGCGGGATGGTGATGCGGAAGGTGGTGCCGACGCCGGGCATGCTGTCGACGTGGATCTTGCCGCCCAGGATGGTGGTGACGATGTTGTGCACGATGTTCAGGCCAAGGCCTGAGCTGCCTTCGCTCATGCGGGTGGTGAAGAAGGGATCGAAGATGCGGTTGAGGTGGCCGGATGCGATGCCGGCGCCATCGTCGCTGATGACGATCTCGGCGTGATCGCCGGCAGGAACGGGCACCGTGATCGACAGCCGGCCGTGGTCGCGGTTGTGGAAGCCGTGCATGATGGCGTTGTTCACCAGCGCTGCCACTACCTGGCCCAGGGGGCCGGGGTAGCTGTCCATTGCCACCAGTGTCGCCACCTCCACTGTCACTTCATATGGCGTCTTGCGCAGCACGGGCGACAGGGTGTTCATGTTTTCCTGGATGACGGCGCCCAGGTCGAAGCGGCGGCGCTGAGAGCTGGTGCGGTCCACCGCCACCTGTTTGAAACTGGAGACCAGGCTCGCCGAGCGTTCGATATTGCGCGTCAGGAGTACGCCGATGCTGTCGGCTTCGTCGAGGAACTGCTGCATGTCCGAGCGCCGCAGGCCTTCTTCAAAGCGCTGGCCCAGGGCGTGGATCTTGTCGTTCAGGGTACTGGCGGCCACCAGGCTGTTGCCGATCGGCGTGTTGAGTTCATGCGCAATGCCCGCCACCATTGAACCGAGTGCTGCCAGCCGTTCGCTGCGCGCCAGTTCGTCCTGCGCATGGCGCACGGCCTCGGTGCGTTCGGCCACGCGCCGTTCCAGCGACTCATTGAGTACCGCCAGTTCTTCGTACAGCACGGCCCTCTCCGACAGGCCGGTCAGGATGTTCTCGCGCATTTCGTTGATCTTGTTGGCCAGCAGGTCCAGTTCCGTATTGCCGCCGTGTTCCAGTTTCAGCGGCTTGCTGCCCAGGTTGTCGATATTGAGGTGCCCGACATAGTCGCTCAATTGCTGCAGCGGCTTGCCCAGCCAGTGCCGCACGACCAGCACGAAAATGAACCATAGCGCCAGTGTCTTGATCACCGAGTTCACCAGGATCAGGATGAAGCCGTATTCGACCTGGCTGAGGATGATGCGCCGGTTGGAGTAGACCGTCCATTTGCCGATGTCTTGCGGCGTGCCGTTTTCAAGCTTGTACGAGATCGGGAATTCGCGGCTGAAGACCTGGCCGAACAGGCCGTCGTCGCGCAGGGGCGGGGCCAGGCGGCCGTCGGCTTGCGCTTGCATATGGCGGCCCTGTTCGTCGAGCACGGTGCCCACTGCGCGCACCAGCTTGCCCTGGTCGTCGACCACCTTGATGCCGACCACGATGGGCAGTTCTTTCATGCCGGCCAGGATGCCGCGCATGATGTCGTCGTTGAAGCGCCACATGGCGTCGGCGATGCCGGGACCGAAGGTCTGCTGCATGGCCTCGATCTCGCTCTCAACCCGGGTACGGGTGTGCCTGTACTCGGCGGCGAGCTGGATCACGGTCACGACGACTGTCACGATGAAGTAGCAGCCAAAGATGATGCGCAGCAGGCGGGTGGCGATCGAGCGGGTCATTTGATGTTGAGTGACACCGTAGTGAAGCGGGCTGCATCTAGGCAAGTATAAACTTTACGCTCACTAGCGTTTAACTATTTGGAGCGGCTGTTGTAGCCGAACCATAGCAATCCCCGAAGATGCCCATGTTTCGGGATTATTGCAAAAATGTAATACAGTTTGAGTAAAAACAATCGTACAATGTGAAATTTTTCAACATAAGAAAAGTTGCAATTTCAACGTGTCGACAGTTGTTTCCTATTTCCAGGCCCGTCTCGGGGCCGAGTTCTCCATAGCCGGCTGCGGAGCGCCCCTGTTGCTGGCTGAAGTTCAGCCAACGTCCAGTCCGCAAGCCTTTTCGCTCACTTTCCAGGGGCCTGCGGTACCGGAACTGGAACAGCAGACCGTCATCCTTGAACGGGCCGGCGATGACCCGCTGGCCATCTTCATCGTCCCCGCCGGGCGCAATAGCGCCGGGATGCAGTACCACGCCGTATTTAACAATTAACCCAACCAGGAGCACATATGGCAGTGCCATACTTGGCCGAGATCAAGCTCGTCTCGTTCAATTTCCCGCCGAAAGGCTGGGCTTTATGCAATGGGCAGCTTTTGCCGATCAACCAGAACCAGGCCCTGTTTTCCCTGTTGGGGACGACCTACGGTGGCAATGGGCAAACCAATTTCGCGCTGCCGGACCTGCGTGGCCGCGTGCCGGTCCACATCGGCGACGGCATGATCCAGGGGCAGGCGTCCGGCACGTTTGCGCACACCGTGACCCAGGCTGAAATGCCGACCCATAGCCACCGGCTGAACGCCAGCACGGCGCTGGCAAGCACCACCGACCCCAATGGCGCCCTGCTGGCACGCAAGGGCCGGCTGACTGCCGATGCCTTCAACGGTTCGCCGAATGTCGGCCTGGTGTCGACCCAGGTGTCGAGCAGCGGCGGGTCGCAGCCGCACGAGAACACCCAACCCTACCTGGCGCTGAATTTCATCATCGCGCTGCAGGGCGTCTTCCCCAACCAGAACTGAGCGGAGCCAGCAATGTCGAATCCCTATATCGGTGAAATCCGCGTGTTTGGCGGCAATTTCGCCCCGGCCGGCTGGGCCTTTTGCGATGGCCAGCTCTTGCCCATTTCCGAGTATGACGCCTTGTTCACCTTGATCGGCACCACCTATGGCGGCGATGGCCAGTCGACTTTCGCACTGCCCGATATGCGCAGCCGCGTGCCGCTCCACAGCGGCAGCCTGCAAGGCCGCACGCTCGTGCTGGGCGAAATGGGCGGAAGCGAGAGCGTCACCCTGACTTCCCAGCAGATTCCAGGCCATACCCATACCATCATCGGCAGCACGGAGCGCGGCAGCGGCGCCTTCACCAACCTGACCGGCTACCCGGCAGCGACGGCGGCTGCCGGTACCGCCATGTACGGAACGTCGGACAACAATGTGCAGCCGATGGCCGCTGCGGCGATCACGTCGGCTGGCGGCTCGCAACCGCACGACAATATGGCGCCTTACCTCGGCATCAATTTCATTATTTCGCTGTTCGGCGAATTCCCGCAGCAGACCTGAGGACATTCCGATGAGTTCACCATTTGTTGCGGAAATCCGCATCTTCGCAAACAACTTCGCGCCCACTGGCTGGGCCACCTGCGATGGACAATTGCTGCCGATCTCGCAGAACACGGCACTGTTTTCCCTGCTGGGGACCACCTATGGCGGCGACGGCAAGTCGACCTTTGCCTTGCCTGACCTGAACGGGCGCACGCCGCTGCATCCCGGGCAGGGAGCGGGCCTGTCGCTGCGCGCGCTGGGCGAACAGGGCGGCAGTGCTTACGTCACCCTGCTCGAATCGGAAATCCCTGTGCACACCCACAGCCTGCAGGCGACCACCGCGGTGGCCAACCAGCTGGCGCCGGGCAGTTCGAGTGGTTTTGCCAAGTCGGGCTCGATGAACCAGATCTACAGCAAGACCACCGCCGGGATGCAGCCAATGCGCCCCGAAGTACTGGCGCCGACGGGCGGCGACCAGCCGCACAACAACCGTCAGCCCTGCCTGGGCTTGCTGTTTTGCATTGCGCTGCAGGGCGTATTCCCGCCGCGCTCCTGATGAAGCTCACGCTGCGCAGCGAGGCTGCGGCGGACCGTGCTTTCCTGCGCGAGCTGTTCGGCGCAGTGCGCCGGTGCGAACTGGGACTGGCCGGCATGGACGATGCCGTGCTGCGTCCGCTGCTTGACATGCAATTCGAAGCGCAGCGCCAGTCTTATCGGCAGGCCCATCCGGGTGCCAGCTTCGACATCGTTGAAGTCGACCGGGTGCCTGCCGGGCGGCGTGTGGTGGCGCAGTCCGGCGGCGCCTTGCTGCTGGTCGACATCGCACTGTTGCCCGGCTGGTGCGGGAAGGGCATCGGCAGCGCGCTGATTCGCGACCTGCAGCGGCAAGCGGCCGGGGCGGCCCTGCCGTTGCGCTTACATGTAGCACTGAATAACCGGGCCGAGGCGCTGTATCGCCGCCTCGGCTTCAAAGAAACTGGGATGTCCGGCATGCACCGGGCCATGGAATGGGAGAACCACAATGAATGATCGAGTAACTTCGCGCCGCACCTTGTTGAAAGCGGGCGGCGGCTCTTTGCTGGCGGCGGGCCTGGGCTTGCGCGCGCCGGCAGCGCTGGCCGAACAAGGCGACAGCCCCTTCAGCTGGAGCCGTGCCGCAGCCGAACGCCTGGTCGGCCAGCAGTTCTGGCTGAACCATCCGGAATATCGCGCGCTGCAAATCAGGCTGGAACAGGTGCAGGCCTCCCGGATTGCGCCCAATGGCGCCCAGGCGCATCAGTTCACGGTGGTGTTTTCCGCCGCCGCCCAGCCGGCCATCCGCGCCGGGAGCTATGAAATCGAAAATGAAGCGACGGGCCGCCAGCTGGTGTTCCTGCAGCCGGGCGCGCGCCAGGGCGCGCTGGTCACGCTGCGCGCCGACTTCAATCTGCACGTTTAAGGAAACACAATGCACAAACACGCCTCCGCCAACCGTTTTTATCGCCTCGTCTGGAGCACGGTGCACCGCTGCTGGGTGGCCGTCGCCGAAGGTACGCGCAGCCATGGCAAAGGCGGGGCCCGCCGCCGTGCAGCCGCTGTGCTGGCCGGCAGCCTGGCCATGACGGCAGCCGCTTCGGCCGCTTCAGCCGGTTCGCCGCCAGCCAATGCACTGCCAACCGGCATGCAGCTGGTGTCCGGCCAGGCCGGCGTGAATGTGCAGGGTAGCGGCATGACGGTCAGCCAGTCCACGCATCAGGCCATCCTGAACTGGCAAGGCTTCAATATCGGCGCCAATGCGCAAGTCCGTTTCAACCAGCCCGATGCGGGGGCAGTTGCGCTGAACCGTGTGGTGGGCGGCGAGGCGAGCGCCATCTTCGGAAAACTGTCGTCCAACGGCAAGGTGTTCCTGGTAAATCCGCAAGGCGTGCTGTTTGGCGCCAGCGCCCAGGTTGATGTGGGCGGGCTGGTGGCCTCCAGCCTGGGCATCACGGACCAGTCCTTCCAGTCCGGCAGTTATCGCTTCAGCGGCAGCGCTGCGGGTGCGGTGCGCAATGAAGGCCGCATCAACGCCGCCGGTGGTGTCGTGGCACTGCTTGCGCCAGCCGTGGCGAACAGCGGTAGCGTTTCGGCGCAGGGCGGCAGCGTGGCCCTGGCGGCCGGCAATGCCGTTGGCCTGGACTTCCGCGGCGATGGCCTGATCACGGTGCGTGTGGAGCAGGGCGCGCTCAATGCGCTGGCCGAGAACAAGGGCTTGCTGCAGGCCGACAATGGCCAGGTGCTGCTGACGGCCAGGGCGGCCGATGCGCTGGCGCGTTCCACCGTCAACAACGCCGGTGTGGTGCAGGCGCGCGGGCTGGTCGCCGATGGCGGCACGATCCGCCTGGTGGGCGACGGCCTGGTGCAGGCTGGCCGGCTTGACGCCTCTTCCAGCCATGGCCAGGGCGGCAGCGTCACGGTCGCAGGCGGATTCGTTGCACTCGATGGCGCGGTGCGTGCCGATGGCGTGCGCGGCGGCAGCGTGGCGGTGACTGCCGCCGGCGACCTGTCGGCTGCTGCGGCGCTGTCGGCTTCCGGCACGGCGGGCAAGGGCGGCAGCATCCGTCTCGGCGCCGGCGCCAGCCTGGTTGAAAACACGGCTGCTTCCACCAATGTGGGGGGCGCCGACGGCGGCACGGTGTCGCTGCAAGCCGGCGGCAGCCTGCTGTCGTCCGGCCGGCATGATGCGCGCGGCGCGTCAGGCATCGGCGGCCGGGTCGACATCAGCGGCGCCGACGTGCGCCTGATGGGGGCCAGCGTCGATGCTTCCGGTGCCACCCAGGGTGGCCTGGTGCGCGTGGGCGGAGCTTTCCAGGGCGGCGCGCAGCGCGCCGATGCGCCGGATGCAGACCGCTTCGTGGGACGCTGGGGCGCCGTGGCCGGCATTGCCAACGCCGACGCCACCTTCATCAATGACAGCACCACGCTGGATGTATCGGCGCGCGCCGCAGCGGGACAGGGCGGCACTGCGGTCGTGTGGTCGCAGCAGCAGACCACCATGCTGGGCGCCGTCAAGGCCACCGGCGCCGCGCGCGGCGGGGCGGTGGAAATCTCGTCGCACGAGGACTTGCGCCATGTGGGCCTGGAGCGGCTCGACATTGGCGCCGGCGGCCGCCTGCTGCTGGACCCGAAGAATATCGTGATCGGCAACTTCGCCAACCAGTGGACCTATGATGCGGTGATCGGCAAGGGCTTCAGCGGGGGCAGGAGCCGCGACGTGGCAAGCCTGAAGGAGGGCGACTGGTTCGGCTACAGCGTGGCGCTGACATCCGACGGCAAGGGCCTGGCAGTGGGCGCGCCGCTCGACGACGGCATGGCCGGCGCCGATGGCGCGAATTACGGCGCCGTGCGCCTGTTCACGTTCAATGACGGCCAGTTCAATGGCGGCACGCTGCTGGGAACCATCGGCCACGGCTATACCGGTGGCAACAACTACGACATGTCGGCGCAATTGGCCGCCGGCGATGCGTTCGGCAGCTCGGTCGCCTTGAGCCGTACCGGCGACGTGTTGGCGGTGGGCGCGCTTGGCAGCGACTACACCGGCAAGGTGTACACCTTCGGCTTCGGAACGGGCTTCACTGCGCCGGCATTGACGCAGACGCTAAGCAGCAGCGCCGGCGGCCAGAATGGCTTTGGCGTGTCGGTCGCCTTGAATGGCAACGGCGACAAGCTGGCGGTGGGTGCACTGTTCGACAGCAGCGTCGAGCTGTTTAGCAAGTCGAACGGCAGCTTCTCGAGCCTGTACACGTTGAACGGTGACGCGGATACGCAGTTCGGCACCGCCGTGGCGCTGAATGACGCCGGCAGCCAGCTGGCGGTCGGCGCGCCAGGGACGAACAATGGCAAGGGCATGGTGCACCTGTATGCCGCACCGTTTTCGTCCTTGACCAGCCAGGGTTCCATCGGCCAGGGCGGCACGCGGCTGGATATCACCCTGGCGGACGGCGAGCTGTTCGGCTCCTCGCTGGCGATCAACGATGCGGGCACACGCCTGGCAATCGGCTCGTCGACCAATGGCGGCCTTGGCAGCACTGGCACCGGTCCCGGCGCCGTGCGGGTGATCGACTACGCCGGCACCTTCGGTTCGCCTGCCGTGACTGCGGTTATCGGCCGCGACTACACCCAGGGCGCGAACGCCAGCCTCGATTTGAACGACTACGGCAACTTCGGCTTTGCGGTGGCGATGAATGGCGCCGGGGACAGCCTGGTGGTGGCACAGCCTTTCACCGATTCAGCCGATGGCAGCGTTGTCGCGAGCGGCGCCGTCAACCTGTTCCGGCTTCTGCCGGCGCCCGCAGGCGCTTCCTTGTCGTTCGGCCAGGCTTACCCGCAGTCGGACGTCAACGCCTCGGTCGACGCGCAGAAGCTGGCAGCAGCGCTGGCGGGAGGCACCAGCATTACGCTGCAGGCCAATAACGACATCACCTGGCTGGCCGGCAACGCGATCAATGCGGCCGGTAGCGGGAACCTGTCGCTTCAGGCGGGACGCAGCGTCGAACTGAATTCGAGCATCACCATGGGCGGAAAACTCGATGTGACGGCCAATGCCGGCACCGCGGCCGGCGTGGTGAGCGCTTTGCGCAGTGCGGGCAACGCGGCCATCACCGTTGCCGGCAGCACCGCGATCAATGCCGGCGACGTTGTCATGACCATCGACACCGGCGCAGGCCAGGCGCAGAACGCCAGCGGCGACATCACCATCGCGGGTGCTGTCGGCGCCAGGACGATCAAGGTGGTGAACCGAGGGGCGTCGGCCGGCAGCGATGTCGTGATCGGCGCGGGTGGCAGCCTGGCAGGCTCTGGCGGCGGCTATGCAGCGACAGTCGTTGTGGCTGCCGCCGGCGCCGGCGGCGGGACGTTTATCAACAACGCTGGCAGCAATGCGCTGCGCGGCGGCACGGACGGCTTTTACCATGTCTATGCCGATGCGCCGGCCAATGCCTTGATTGGACAGACCGGCTATAGCAAGCATTACAGCCAGTCCTATACCGGGACGGCTCCGCACTATGCTTTCCTGGGCGACTGGGTCATGTACAAGCTGTCGCCAACCCTGACCGTCACCGTGCAGAACGCCAGCAAGGTCTACGATGGCACGGGCGCCCTGCCGGGCCTGAGCTATAACGTCAGCGGTTACATCGATGGCGATGGCGGCGACCTGCTTGGTTCGGCGGCCGCGACCGGCTTTACCAAGAATGCCGGCACGTACAGCCTGAACCGGGGCAGCCTGTTCAGTACCCTGGGTTACAACATCAGTTTTACCGGCGGCAGAACGCTGAGCGTCCTGCAGAGGGGGCTGACTGTCAGCGCGACCGGCATCGACAAGGTGTATGACGGCCTGGCGGGCGCCAGCGTGACGCTGGGCGACGACCGGGTCAATGGCGACCAGTTGAGCGCCAGCGCAACGTCGATTACCTTCGCCAACAAGGATGCCGGCAACGGCAAGGCGGTCAACGTAAGCGGCATTTCGCTGTCCGGCGTCGACGCTGCGAATTATGCGCTGCTGTCGACCACGGCGGCGACTACCGCGAACATCAGCCAGCGCACGCTGAACGTGAGCGCTACGGCTTCGAACAAAGTCTATGACGGATCCGTCAATGCCAGCGCAACGCTGGGCGATGACCGCGTGGCGGGCGATGTGCTGACAGTCAACCAGGCTGGCGCCACGTTTGCTGGCAAGGACGTGGGAGTAGGCAAGACGGTGCAAGTGACCGGCCTCTCCCTGTCAGGCGCCGACGCGGCCAACTATGCGCTCGGGGCGACCACGGCCTCGGCGGCAGCCGATATCACCCGGCGCCTGCTGACGGTAGGCGTGAACGCATCGGACAAGATTTACGACGGTACTCTGGCGGCGACGGTCGGCTATACCGACAATCGGGTAAATGGCGATGCGCTGGCAATTTCGGGCAGCGCCGCCTTCGCCGACAAGAATGTTGGCGTCGCCAAATCCGTCACGGCCACGGGCCTGGCGCTGTCGGGCGCCGACGCGGGCAACTACGCGCTGGCGTCGCCTACCGCCGGCACCACGGCGTCGATCACTGCGCGCATGCTGACTGTGACGGCGAGCGGCAACAACAAGACATACGATCGCTCGCAGGCGGCAACGGTAAGTTTCGGCGATGACCGCGTGGCAGGCGATGTGCTGTCGGTGGACGGCAATGCGTCCTTCTCCGACAAGAATGCCGGCGCTGGCAAGGATGTCAGCGTGACCGGCATCGCAATCTCGGGCGCAGATGCAGGCAATTATGTGCTGTCGTCGACCCAGGCGGCCACCAAGGCGGATATCGGCAAACGTGCGCTGACGGTGACCATGAGCGGTGGCGACAAGACCTATGACGGAACGGTGAACGCGACGGTCGGCTTGGCAAGCGACGTCCTGGCTGGCGACAGCCTGTCGCTCGGCAGCGCAAGTGCCAGCTTCACCAGCAAGAGTGCCGGCACAGGCAAGACCGTTAACGTTAGCGGCATTTCCATCGTTGGCGGCACGGATGCCGACAATTACGTGCTGGCTTCCGGCTCGATCAGTGGAACGGCGGATATCGCGGCGCGCACGCTGGTGGTAACGGCGACCGGAGCCAACCGCGTGTACGACGGTAGCCTCGCAGCCGGCGTGACCCTGGGCGATGACCGCGTCAACGGCGATGTGCTGTCGGTCGCCGGCAACGCATCGTTCCTCGACAAGAATGCGGGCACGGCCAAGGATATCAGCGTGGCAGGAGTCACGCTGTCCGGTGCTGACGCGGGCAACTACGTGCTGTCGGCTGGCCCGGTCAGCGCCAAGGCCGATATCACCGCGCGCACGCTGAATGTCACGGCGACCGGCGCGAACAAGGTGTACGACCGGGGAACCACGGCATCGGTGGCGCTGGCGGACGATCGTGTCGCAGGCGATGCGCTGTCGCTTGCTTACGGCGCCGCAAACTACACCGACAAGAACGCCGGCAATGGCAAGACCATCACTGTCAGCGGCATCTCGGCGACGGGAACGGACTCCGGCAATTATGTGCTGGCATCGACCAATGCCAGCGCCAGCGGCAACATCACTCAGCGGACGCTGGTTGTCGCTGCGCACGCTTCCGGCAAGGTGTACGACGGCGGCCTGTCCGCCAGTGCGAGCTTTACCGACGACCGCCTGGCCGGAGACCTGTTGTCGGTGAGCGGCAATGCCAGCTTCGCCGACAAGAACGTAGGCAGCGGCAAATCCGTCACCGCCAGCGGACTTACCCTGTCCGGCACCGATGCCGGCAACTACGTCCTGGCTTCGAGCAGCGTTGGCGCTACGGCCGATATCACGCCGCGCACCTTGAACGTCGTCGTGCAAGGCAATAAGACCTATGACGGCGGGACTGCGGTTTCGGCAGGTTTCAGCGATGACCGCGTGGCGGGCGACGTGCTGACCGTCAGCGGTAACGGCAATTTCGACGACAAGAATGCCGGCAATGGCAAAGTGTTGACGGCAACCGGACTCGCCTTGTCGGGCGGGGACGCGGGCAATTACCAGCTGCCGTCGACGACGGTGGTGGGCTCCGGCTCCATCGCGGTGCGCG
>Ga0102588_1000946_pt1 | contig 25522 bp, 18 predicted proteins | sample AraplaMF_Col_mMS_FD_76854 | JGI IMG/M metagenome (GOLD analysis project Ga0102588, IMG submission 76854) | Arabidopsis root microbial communities from the University of North Carolina, USA - plate scrape MF_Col_mMS (SPADES assembly) (version 2) | ecosystem: Host-associated > Plants > Roots >...
GGCCGACTTCACCAGCGCCTCGCTCGCCCTGCTGATAAAACTCCACAACAGAACGCTTAAAAGCCTCGTCGTATTTGGACATGAAAAACCCCCGAAGGTTGTCGTCCAACTTTCGGGGGTCAGTTCATTCGAGCGCCGGGCTTTGTTTTCAGGATATTCGCCGCGTCTTAGTCCAGCGCATGAATATCCCGGTTCTTGGTTTCCGGCAGGAACAGCACGCCGACGACCAGCGTGATCGATGCGAAGACGATCGGATACCAGAGGCCATAATAGATGTTGCCGGTGGCAGCACTCATCGCAAAGGCCGTAGCCGGCAGCAGACCACCGAACCAGCCGTTGCCGATATGATAGGGCAGCGACATGCCAGTATAGCGGATGCGGGTCGGAAAGAGTTCGACCAGCAGCGCCGCTATCGGGCCGTAGACCATCGTCACGTAAAGCACGAGCACGAACAGAATGGCAATCGTGCCGACCCAGTTGACGCGAGCAGGATCGGCCACCATCGCGAACGAACCGCCGCCCGGGATCGTGTAGACGGCCATGTCGGTGACGCTTTTCGCTTCATCCGCCGTCAGCAGCTTGCCGGCAACGAGTTTGTCGGCTGGCAACGTTTCCTTCTGGCCGGCGCGTATGGCGTCGGCATTGAGGCTGAGTTCCGGATTGGCGGCGATGAAGGCATCGAGCTTGGCATCGGCAACCTTGGCAGCACCGCGCTTCAGCGGATAGCCGGCATCATGAAGGGCAAGATTGACCCCCTTTTCGAAGGCAGCATTGGTCTTGGCGGCATCGGCACCGACAGCGACGGCGTCGTAACCGGTAATCGTGTCGTCACCGACCTTCACGGTCGCCGGCTGACCGGCCGGACCCGGCACCACGTCATAAGGCACCGAGTTCTTGGTCAGGAACGCCGTTGCGATATCGCAGGAACTCGTGAATTTCGACGTGCCGGTCGGATTGAACTGGAATTTGCAATCCGCCGGATCGGCCGTCACCGTTGCCCGGATCGTCGCCTGCGCCTCATAGAGAGCCGGATTTGCCGTATAAGTCATCGCCTTGAACAGCGGGAAATAGGTGACCGCTGCAATCAGCAGACCCGCCATGATGATCGGCTTGCGACCGATCCTGTCCGACAGTCCGCCGAAGATGACGAAGAATGGCGTGGCGAGGAAGAGGGCGATGGCGACCATGATGTTGGCCGACTGCAGATCGACCTTCAGCACGTTCTGCAGGAAGAACAGGGCATAGAACTGCCCGCCGTACCAAACGACTGCCTGACCCATCGTGGCGCCGAGAAGCGCAATCAGCGCGATCTTCGCGTTCTTCCACTGGCCGAATGCTTCCGTCAGCGGTGCCTTCGATCCCTTGCCTTCCGCCTTCATGCGCTGGAAGGCAGGCGACTCGTTCATCTTCAACCGGATCCAGACGGAAATGCCGAGCAGGACGACCGAGACGAGGAACGGAATGCGCCAGCCCCAGGCGGCGAAGGCGGTCGAGCCCATTATCGACTGGACCGTGACGATGACGATCAGCGACAGAAAGAGACCGAGTGTGGCCGTCGTCTGGATCCAGGACGTAAAGTAGCCGCGGCGACCGTTCGGCGCGTGTTCGGCAACGTAAGTGGCCGCGCCGCCATATTCGCCACCGAGCGCCAGGCCCTGCAGCAGGCGCAGGCCGATCAGGATGATCGGAGCAGCGATGCCTATGGAAGCAGCCCCCGGCAGGACACCAACCAGGAAGGTCGACATGCCCATGATGAGAATAGTCACCAGGAAGGTGTATTTGCGGCCGACGAGATCGCCGAGGCGGCCGAAGACCAATGCGCCGAACGGACGCACCAGGAAGCCCGCAGCGAAGGCGAGCAGCGTGAAGATGTTACGCGTCGCTTCTGGATACTGGGTGAAATAGGTCGCGCCGATATAGGTGGCGAGCGAACCGTAAAGATAGAAATCATACCATTCGAAAACCGTGCCGAGCGACGAGGCGAAGATAACCTTCTTCTCCTCGCCCGTCATCGGACCGGCTTTCACACCGTCGACGCTTGCGACATTTGCCATTGTCTGTCCTCCACAGAGTGATGAGCAACGGTCGCGGCCTACTCTCCTCAAAGCATATCCCTGGCCGCGACACGCCTGACGAGATTTTGACAGAAAAGACGCGTCAGAAAGAGGGATGCTTTGGGATTATGACTTTAGTCTAATTTTGCGCGCGAATTGTCGCAGCATCGCTCCTGCCATGGCGGAGCAGGCGCGCCGCGATCGTTACCCCCGCAAAGCCTGGGTTGGGGACTGCCGGTAGGCGAGCACCGCCGGCAAGGCGGCGAGGACAGCAGCGAAGGCAAGAAGGATCATCGCAAGCGTTCCATCCCCGCCTGCGAAGCCGACGGGCAGGTTGACACCACTGCTCTGCGAGAAGAATCCGGAAAGAATGAGCGCTGCGCCATAGCCGAGTGTAAAGCTGAGCCCGATTCCAACAGCGACGAGGATAAAGAATTCCAGCCACACAGCCGCCGCCAAGGAGGACTTCCGGTTTGACGTCGAGCAGCATGCCGAAGCGTCGGCCTTGTCACTGCGGGTATGAGCGACGACGGCAGCCGGCGTAGCGTCCTCGACTTCGGACGTCGCAGCGATTCCGATCATATAGATCGAGGCTGCCTGGCAGCGCCGGCAAGAATCGTGGTGGCCGCGAAAGCGGCGAGAAGCATACGCATGGAAAACCCCCCGTTTTTCGTTGCAGTCATTACAACAGGGTCGGGATACCCCCGGCAATGACAAGAGGATGACAAAACGCCGCAGGATTTCGGTGCCCTCTGCCTGCTCCGACGGCATGCGCAAAAACCTTGACTCCTGTGGAAAACCTTTTATGAGCAACGGTGGAAAAGGAATATCCATGGTTCGCTACGAGCACGCCATCACTGAGCACAATCACCTGGCAGAAGATGCCGGGCTGGATTTTGCCGTTCCGGTTTCTTCCAAAACCAAGGCCAAAACGACGACGAAAACCGTCTGACGTCTCTGGCCTGCCGCTCTCTCCCCGGCCCGGCTGGGGACAGGAAGCTGCGATGATTTCGCGCTTTCCCCCTCACTGGACAAGAGGAGAGAAGAGAAAGAGAGCTTGAGAAATGGGTTTCAAAGTTGCAGTTGCCGGAGCCACCGGAAATGTCGGGCGGGAAATGCTCAACATTCTCTCGGAACGCGGTTTCCCGGCCGATGAAGTCGTAGCACTCGCCTCCTCCCGCTCCCAGGGCCTCGAGGTTTCCTACGGCGACCGGACGCTGAAGGTCTCCAACCTGGAGAACTACGATTTCTCCGACACCGATATCTGCCTGATGTCGGCCGGCGGCGAAGTTTCCAAGCGCGTCTCTCCGAAGATCGGCCAGCAGGGCTGCGTCGTCATCGACAATTCCTCGGCCTGGCGCTACGACGCCGACGTGCCGCTGATCGTTCCGGAAGTAAATCCGGACGCGATCACGCTCTTCTCCAAGCGCAACATCATCGCCAACCCGAATTGCTCGACCGCCCAGCTCGTCGTCGCGCTGAAGCCGCTGCACGACTTCGCCAAGATCAAGCGCGTGGTCGTCTCCACCTACCAGTCGGTCTCCGGTGCCGGTAAGGATGGCATGGACGAACTCTTCAACCAGACGCGCGCCGTCTTCGTTGCCGATCCGATCGAGAACAAGAAGTTCACCAAGCGCATCGCCTTCAACGTCATCCCGCACATCGATACCTTCATGGAAGACGGCTATACGAAGGAAGAGTGGAAGGTTCTGGCTGAAACGAAGAAGATGCTGGACCCGAAGATCAAGGTGACCTGCACCGCGGTTCGCGTTCCCGTCTTCATCGGCCATTCGGAATCGGTCAACATCGAATTCGAAAACGAGATCACCGCCGACCAGGCCCGCGATATCCTGCGCGATGCGCCGGGTTGCCTCGTCATCGACAAGCACGAGGATGGCGGCTACATCACGCCCTACGAATCCGCTGGCGAGGACGCAACCTTCATCTCGCGCATCCGCGAAGATGCGACCGTCGAAAACGGCCTCAACATCTGGGTGGTCTCCGACAACCTGCGCAAGGGTGCGGCTCTCAACGCCATCCAGATCGCCGAACTGCTCGTCAATCGTGGTCTCGTCAAGCCGCGCAAGCAAGCAGCCTGATACCATTTGTAAACCATAATATGCTAAAGCCCTGCTCGACGAGCGGGGCTTTTTCGGGCATATGCGGCCGTATAAGCGTTCGCTAAAAGGTGATCGTGACAAAATCGCGGGTGGCTGGCATTCTTTTGCCCGGCTTCAAGCTATGCAGATCGAGAGCGGGGTTTCTCAATGCGCATGACAAAGTTGTTTCTGGCGGCCGCCGCGGCAATGGGCGTCCTCCATGCGGTACCGGCATTCGCGCAGGGAGCGCAATGCGGCAATACCAGTGCCGGTTTTGAGGCCTGGGTCGCCGATTTCAAGCAGACGGCAGCGGCCAATGGCGTCAGCCAGTCGGTCCTGAGCCGTGCCTTCGCCAATGTCAGCTATAATAAGCCGACAATCGTCGCCGACCGCGGCCAGAAGAGCTTCAAGCTGTCCTTCGACGCTTTCATGAAGAAGCGCGGCGGTGCGGCCATCATCTCTCGCGGCCGTTCGATGAAAGCCGCCAATCAGGCTCTCTTCGCTTCGATCGAGCGCCGCTTCGGTGTTCCGGCCGGCCCACTGATCGCCATCTGGGGCATGGAAACCGGCTTTGGCAGCTATATGGGCAACCAGCATACGATGTCCGCAGTCTCCACCCTCGCCTATGACTGCCGCCGCTCGGAATATTTCACCGACCAGCTTTATGCAGCCTTGCAGCTCGTTTCGGAAGGCTATCTCAGCCCGCAAGCCCGAGGTGCTGCCCACGGCGAAATCGGCCAGACGCAGTTCCTGCCGCGCAACGTCGTAAGCTTCGGCGCTGACGGTGATGGTGACGGCCGCGTTGATATGGTCGGTTCCCGCGCCGACGCGCTGGCCTCGACCGCCAATTTCCTCAAGGGCCATGGCTGGCGTGCCGGCGCCGGCTACCAGCCGGGCGAGCCGAACTTCGTCGCCATCCAGGGCTGGAACGCCGCGACGGTCTATCAGCAGGCAATCGCCTATATCGGCCAGCAGATCGACGGCAATTGAAGAGACGTCCAGTAGGAAAATGATGAGAGCGCCGTATGCGAATGCGGCGTTTTTCATATGCGGAAATCGTGGGTTCCACCGGCAGCCTTGCGTCGCTCTTCCTGCGGTACCGAGGCAGGAACAATCGGGCTGGCAACGACGCAATTGCGCCCCGAGGCCTTGGCCGCATAGAGCGCCAGGTCGGCGCGCTTCACCAGATCGTCAAAATTGCGGTTGCTCGCAGCATTTGCGCGGCCCGCGCAGCCAAAGCTTGCCGTAACCCGCAGAAGCTCGCCACTCGGCAGTTCGATGTCAGCAGCCTCGATGGCCAATCGAACACGTTCTGCAACGATGGCTGCATCCTCAGGTGTCGAATCCGGCAGGAGCACCATGAACTCTTCGCCGCCGTGACGAACCAGGAGATCGAAGGAACGGAAATTCTCCCGTGCGATGCCGGCTACGTGCTTCAGCACGATGTCGCCGGCATCGTGGCCATGCGCATCGTTGATCTTCTTGAAGTGATCGAGATCGAAAAGCACGACGGAAATCCAGCGTGATCCATACTCAGCCTGCATCAGAAGCGCTAAAGCGGCAGCCTCGAAGCCACGGCGATTGTAAAGGCCTGTCAGAAGATCGGTCTGGGCAGCATTGCGCAGCTCGTTGACGAGCAGTTCACGTTCTTCGGTGACGCGGGCGACGAGACGGATGCCTCGAACCGCGAGCACCGCAATAAGGGCGACGAGCAGCACCAGTCCGGATGACAGCGCAAGCACGATCGTCATGTGAATGTGCGAGCGCATCGACAGCCGCTGCCCGGTCACATGAATGTCATCGGTGACGGAATCGATCTTCTGCCGCAGGAAATTCAGCCGCTCGTTCTGGATACCAATCCATTTGTTTCGGATCGCCTTATTCGGCCGTAGCGCACCGGAAACCATGGCCTGGGCAAAGGTATCGGCCCAGACCTCGTCGGGCTGAGCCCTATACGCAAGAATCTCCCGTACGACAGGCGAAGAAGAATGAAAACGCAAACGATCCATACCGTTGCCGAGCATCATTTCGCCTTGGACGAGCTGCTCATGCGACATGGCGGAAAAGTCGGTTCGGTCGAAATAACGCTGGCCAAGGTTGCCGATCAGCCGCTCACCGTAATAGGTCAGCAAGATACTCATCAGCTCACTGGATTTGCGCAACAGTACGGGATCGTGGATCCGTGACGAAAGTGACTCGACGAGGCCAAGCTGCTTCAGTCCGGCCTGACCGTAGATATGAACGGGGTTGCCGCCCTTGCCGTAGTAACCCTGATCGACTGCCGAACGCGCGGCGATGATGCGGCTATAGGCGAGGCGAAGATCGGAAAGCTGTGACCGCAGGCCGAGATCCAGTATTCCAGCGGCTGGAAGGCTGGCGTTGAAACGCGCGCGTTCGCTGTCGAGCGAACTGCGCCTTTCCATCATGGACGTCCTGGTCATCTCGCCGGGATTGTTGAGATAGGCTCGGGTCGCAACGAGCTCTGCCAGGATCTCGTTGGCCGCAATCGATCCTCCACGGGCAAGAACATCGGCAAGGAGATGGTCATTTTCGAGCGCGTGGTACTGCATGAGTGAGGAGCGGATCAACACCACTCCTTCGGCAACCATGAAGACGAACGGCAGCAGGATGGCGACCAGCACCGCCCTGCTTGTATTCTTGAATTTCACCACTTCGAAATTCATGACCAATCCGCGCGCGTTGCACCCCACAAGCGAGTTTATTGGAATATCTTAAAAAACCGATAAAGCGGTCTATCCCCAGATTTCGGGACGGATGAAGTCGAGTGTCTCAGAATCCATCACCCAGAGCTCGCCGGTCGAAATATCGAACCAGGCGCCATGAAGCTCCAGCTTGCCTTCTTCCTCAAGCGCCTTGATATCAGGAAAAGTCCTGAGATTGCTGATCGAGTTGCGGATGGAGACCCGCTCCAGCGCGGTCTGCCGTTCGGCCTGCGTCATGACGTCGTTGCTGCCGATCTGTTCGGCGGCCGGGCGGACGAGCGACATCCAGCGACCGATGAAATCGCCCGGCGACAAAGGCTCGGCATCAGGATCGAGTGCTGCGCGGATGCCGCCGCAGCGGCCATGGCCCATGACGACGATATGCTTGACCTTCAGGGCCTGCACGGCGAATTCGAGTGCCGCCGACGTGGAATGGAAATGGCCGTCCGGTTCAAAAGGCGGCACCATGTTGGCGACGTTGCGGATGACGAAGAGTTCACCAGGCCCAGCATCGAAGATCAGTTCGGGCGCCGCGCGCGAGTCGCTACAGGCAATGACGAGCGTCGTCGGGTTCTGGCCGTTTTCCGCAAGCTGCCGATACCGATCACGGGCATCGGCATATCGCCCGCTCATGAAGTTGCGATAACCAGCCAGAAGGGAGTTGGGAAAGCTCATCATGCCCCTGGATTAACGCGCGCGTGAGCCAAGATCAACTGTTGCGCTGCAAAGCATGAGGCCTATTTTTTCCGCCGTTGGGCAGGATGGACAAGGTGACGCATCTGCACCATTGCCATGGGCGTCAAAAGGCTGGAGGCATCGCTTGCCAGCATCAGCTCATTGCTGCCGCGCTTGACGGCGCGCGCCAGCACTTCGAATACGCTCGCGGTCGCCAACTGCAGCGCCTTTTCGTCCTCCATTCCCGAGAGCAGGCGGGACAGGAAGAGAGCCGCGAGCAAATCCCCGAGGCCGTTCGGCGGGTTCTCGACGACACGATGTTCGGCAAGCAGGGCATGTTTTCCGGAGAGATAGAGGTTACCGGTGCCACCCACCATCATCGGCACTGCCGACGTGACCAGCATGCGCGAAGGGCCGAGCGCAAGTGCAGCTTCCATGACCGCACTGTTATCATCAAGTGCAGCGCCCGAAAGCCACGCAAGCTCGTAGCGGTTCGGCGTTGCAAGCGAGGCAAGCGGTATCAAGTGGTCACGGATCGCCTCGGCCGTTGCTTCCGGTACGTAGAGGCCACCGAGATCGCCCATGACCGGATCGCAGACATAGAGCAGCTCCGGGTTCTTCTCACGCAAAGATGCAACGAGTTTCGCAACGGAGCGAGCCTGGGCCGCATTGCCGAAGTAGCCCGACAGGACGGCCTTGACCTCACCGATCCACGGCGCGCGGATGAGATCGTCGATCGCCGCCTCGAAATCGGCCTCGGCGAAGGTGAGCCGTGTCGAACGGCCATGACCGGGATGCCAGGGCAGCACGATCGTCGGCAGCGCCCAGACCTGATGGCCGAGCGTTTCCAGCGCGAAGACCGCAGCACGGTTTCCCACCGACCCGCGCACGACATGGCTGGAGATGACGATGACTGCGCCTGCTGCGTTTTCCGACATGGCATCCGAATCCGAATTTTGACCGCCGTTGATGATCTTTTTGACGAGGCGCTGTCAACCATTCTTCACGCGAGCGTGGAAATGTGGGGACGGGTCGGAAAAGCCGGATAAGGACACTTTGCCGTCCATCGACACAAAACGACCCAAAAACTTTCGAAATCTCTCGCCAGCTTAGTCAAAAAAGCACGAAAACTACTTTTCGAAGCCCTTTTTTAAAGATTCTTTCGAAGAGCCTTCTGCTAACTTGCCCATATCAAAACAAATCGGGGGGATGATCCATGGCTGCCAGAAACAATCCAAAACGGGAAAAGCAGATCGAAAGCGCGCGTAAAATCGCCGCTGCGACCGGCGAAACCCATCTCGACCCCGAAATCCTCTTCGGCCGGGCCAGCGGCGACGACCTCGAACTCTATACACCGGAAATGCTGGCGCTTTCCGCCGTGCATTCGGCAGCCGAACTCTCCGCCTGGAACGGGAAGACGCCGCGTGTCAGCATCGACACGATCGCCGATGTCACCCCCGACGGCGTCGCGGTCTCCGTTCTCTCGGTGACTGATCACAACAAGCCTTTCCTCTATGAATCCGTGATGGGCGAGGTGACCAGCACCCACCGCGACATCTATATGGCGGTTCACCCGATCCTGATCATGGAAGACGGCAAGGCTCCGGAACTTTACTCCGCTGATGTGCCGAGCGATCCGGCAAAGCGGGTCAGCCATATCCAGCTTCATATCTCGCCGCTCGCCGCCTCTCAGGCCGCCGATCTCATCAAGCGCATCAAGGCAGTGCTCGAGCAGGTAGAGCTTGCCGTTTCCGACTGGAAGCCGATGCTGTCGCGCGTCGACGAGGTGATTGCAGAGCTTTCGAACTACAATGCCAGCCGCAAGAAAGCCGACCGTGACGAGGCGATCGCCTTCCTGACTTGGCTGCGCGATGAGAACTTCACCTTCCTCGGCATGCGCGATTATCTCTATTCCGGCAAAGGGGCGGATGCGAAGGTTGAGCGCGACAAGGGAACGGGTCTTGGCATTCTCTCCAACCCCGAGGTTCTGGTTCTGCGCAGCGGCAAGGACGCGGTGACGACGACGCCGGAGATCCTCGCCTTCCTGGATGGCCCGGACTTCCTGATCGTCACCAAAGCCAATGTGAAGTCCACGGTCCATCGCCGCGCTTACATGGACTATGTCGGCGTCAAACGTTTCGACGCACAGGGCAACGTGACTGGGGAACTCCGCATCGTCGGCCTCTTCACCTCGACCGCCTATACCTCGTCCGCTACCGAAATCCCGCTATTGCGCTCCAAGATCGAAAAAGTGAAGGAGCATTTCGGCTTCGACCCGATGAGCCATTCGGGCCGCATGCTCGACAACACGCTTGAATCCTACCCGCGCGACGATCTTTTCCAGATCGATACCACGCTGCTTGCGAGTTTCGCCGAGCAGATCAACGATCTGGTCGACCGCCCGCGCGTTCGCGCCCTACCACGCGTCGACCATTTCGACCGCTTCGTTTCTGTCATCGTCTTCGTACCGCGCGAAGAATATGACTCGATCGTACGCGAACGCATCGGTGCCTACCTGAAGACCGTCTATGATGGCCGCGTTTCCGCTTATTACCCGGCCTTCCCGGAAGGTGGCGTGGCGCGTGTGCACTTCATCATCGGTCGCTCCGGCGGTAAGACGCCACGCATCCCTCAGGCCAAGCTCGAGGAGACGATCCGCCAGATCACCGCGCGCTGGGACCGCCGCTTCGAGATGCTCGCCGGCCCCAAGGCGCCGAAGCTCGGCGTCAGCAACGCCTTCCAGGAAGCCTTCACGCCGGATGAAGCGGTCGGCGATCTGCCCGACATAGCCGCATGCGCCGCCGGCGAGCCGATCCGCATCGAATTCTACTATCGCCACGACGATGAACGCGGCCGTATCCTGTCGCTGAAGATCTTCCATTGCGGCGAACAGCTGCCGCTGTCGCGCCGCGTGCCTCTCCTCGAAAACCTCGGCTTCAACGTCCTGAGTGAACGGACCTTCGATATCGAAGTTCCGGCCGCCAACGGCGCCATCAACATGGTCGTGCTGCACGACATGGAACTCGAGACCCGCAGCGGTGCGGACGTTGACCTCGCACGTTTCGCCGCACCGCTCGAAGAAGCCTTCGTCGCCGCCTTCAGCGACACGATTGACAACGACAGCTTCAACCGACTGATCCTGTCGGCCGGTATCTCGGCCCGCGAAGTGAATGTGCTGCGCGCCTATGCGCGCTATCTGCGCCAGGCCGGCATCGCCTATTCGCAGGATTATATCGCAACCACCCTCGACAAATATCCTGTTATAGCCGCTTCGATCTTCCGGCTGTTCCATGACACCCTCGATACGAAGCTGTCGGAAAAAGCTCGTATCAAGAAGCTCGGCGAACTGCATCGGGCAATCGAAACCGAACTTGCCAACGTGCCGAGCCTGGACGACGACCGCATTCTGCGCCGTTATGTCAACATCGTCGACGCAACGCTGCGCACCAACTATTTTCAGCGCAATGCCGATGGAACGCCGAAGGCGATGCTCGCCTTCAAGCTCGATCCGCATCTGGTCGATGGGCTGCCGGAACCAAAACCCTTCCGCGAAATCTTTGTCTATGGCGTGGAAGTGGAAGGCGTGCATCTGCGCTTCGGCCGCGTTGCCCGTGGCGGTCTGCGCTGGTCGGATCGCGCCGAGGATTACCGCACCGAAGTGCTGGGTCTCGTGAAGGCACAGCAGGTCAAGAATGCCGTGATCGTCCCTGTCGGCGCCAAGGGCGGTTTCTATCCCAAGAAACTGCCAGTCGGCGGCAGCCGCGAGGAAATCTTCAATGCGGGTCGTGAAGCTTACAAGACCTATATCCGCACGCTGCTTTCCATTACCGACAACATCTCCGGTGCCGATATCATCCCGCCTGATAATACGGTGCGGCTCGATGGCGACGACCCTTATTTCGTCGTCGCGGCCGACAAGGGCACGGCAACCTTCTCGGACACCGCCAATGCGCTTGCCCAGGAGGCCGGTTTCTGGCTGGACGATGCCTTCGCTTCAGGCGGCTCGGCAGGCTACGACCACAAGAAGATGGGCATCACCGCGCGCGGTGCCTGGGAAACGGTGAAGCGCCACTTCCGCGAGATGGACATCGATATCCAGACGACGCCCTTTACGGTGGCAGGCGTTGGCGACATGTCGGGCGACGTTTTCGGCAACGGCATGCTGCTCTCGCCGAAAATTAGGCTGCTGGCTGCCTTCGATCACCGCGATATCTTCATCGATCCCGATCCAGACATGGAAAGGGCGCTCACCGAGCGCCAGCGCCTCTTTAACCTCCCGCGATCGAGCTGGCAGGATTTCGACAAGTCCGTGCTTTCTAAGGGCGCCATGATCATTTCACGCTCCGCGAAATCAGTCACGCTGACACCTGAGGCCGTGGCTGCAATCGGCATCGACAAGGCCGTCGCCACGCCCTTCGAAATCATGACGGCAATCCTGAAGAGCCCGGTCGATCTTCTCTGGTTCGGCGGCATCGGCACCTATGTGAAGGCAGCATCGGAGACCGATACCGACGTCGGCGATCGCGCCAACGATCCGATCCGCATTACGGCTGACGAAGTGCGCGCCAAGGTGATCGGCGAGGGCGCCAATCTCGGCGTCACGCAGAAGGGTCGCATCGCCTATGGCCTGAAGGGCGGACGCAGCAATTCCGATGCCATCGACAACTCGGCCGGCGTCAACACTTCGGACGTCGAGGTCAATATCAAGATCGCGCTGGCAAACGCCATGCACGAACAGCGCCTCAGCCGCGCCAAGCGCGACCAGCTTCTCGGCAGCATGACCGACGAGGTGGCAGCTCTCGTGCTGCGCAACAACTACCTGCAGTCTCTGGCAATTTCGCTCACAGCCCGCAAGGGAACGGCAAACGGCCTCGAACTCAGCCGTTTCATGAGCGTTCTGGAAGCAGCCGGACAGTTGAACCGCAAGGTGGAAACACTGCCCGACGATGCTTCCCTGTCCGAACGTTACACTGCCGGAAAACCGTTGACGCGGCCTGAAATCGGCGTGCTGCTCTCCTACGCCAAGATTGTGCTCTTCGATGCGGTAATCACCAGCGAGTTGCCCGATGATCCGTATTTCGTTGGCACGCTGTTCAATTACTTCCCTGCCAAGATGCAGAAATCCAACGCATCCGACATCAACAGCCACCGATTGAAGCGGGAAATCATCGCGACCGTGCTCGTAAACGAGGCGATCAACCGTGGTGGACCGGGCTTCGCTGTCAGCATGATGGATGCAACCGCAGCCTCCGCTCCCGAAGTCGTACGCGCCGCAATCGTCGCGCGCGATGGCTTCGATCTCAATCGGCTATGGGCTGAAACGGATGCGCTGGACAACAAGGTTTCCGGTGAAGTTCAGAACAGGGTCTATGAAGAGATCGGCAACAGCTTCGTGGTATTGACGCGCCTGCTGCTGAAGACCGGCATGACGAGGGGCGATCTGGCCGAAATCATTAGCCGGCTGCAGGCGGCATTGAAAAAACTCAAGCCTGTCTTTGCTGATCAGCCTGCAAGCGATGTCGCGGCACGCCAGCAGGATTATCGGGAGGCCGGCCTGCCTGAAAAACTTACCGCTGAAATCGCTGCTCTTCCAACCTTCGCCCTCGTGCCGGAAATCATGCAGATCGCCGATAGGACCGGTGAAGCGCTGACACGTGCTGCCGAGAACTACTTTGCCTTCACGCAGACCTTCCGCGTTGGTCGGCTGCTTGCTGCCGGCAACCGCATCATTACCTCGGATCACTATGAGAACCTCGCGCTTGCCCGCAGCATCGATCAGATTGCCAGCGCCCGTCGCGATATCGTGATCTCCGCACTCTCAGACCACGGTAAGGAGAAACAGCCTGTCCAGGCTTGGCATGCGCAGGATAGGATCCGCATCAACCGCATCGTCGAGGAGCTCGCGAGCCTCAGTGACGGCGCCGATCCGAACCTCGCACGCATCACTGTTGCCGCAGGCATACTGACCGATCTTGCGCGCGACCGGGCGAGATGAGACAGTCCGCCCCAAAAAGGAGCGGACGCTTGAATCGCATTGACTGGACAGGTACGCAGCCGCCGAAAGCCACAGAGAAGGGCATATGGGGCTGGATGCTCTTCGACTGGGCAGCCCAGCCTTTCTTCACCGTGGTGACCACCTTCATTTTCGGTCCCTACTTCGTCTCGCGGCTGACGGCCGATCCGGTCGCCGCCCAGACGACGTGGAGCAATATGGCGACGATCTCCTCGATCATCATCGCCATCCTGTCTCCCATATTGGGCTCTATTGCCGACCAGTCCGGCGCACGTAAACCCTGGATCGCCTTCTTCGCCGTCATCAAGATCGTCAGCCTCTGCTGCCTATGGTTCGCGGCACCCGGCTCGCCGGTCATCTATCCCGTCATCTTCATGATCCTCGCCTCGATTTCGGCAGAATTTTCTATCGTCTTCAACGATTCCATGATGCCGCGCCTCGTCGGCAAGGATGAAGTGGGCAGGCTTTCCAACACTGCCTGGGGCCTCGGCTATCTCGGCGGCATGATCGTGCTGATCGGCGTCGTGGCGCTGCTGGCCGGCAGTCCGGATAGCGGCAAGACCATTCTGGGTCTCGATCCGCTTTTCGGCCTCGACCCTCATGCGGGCGAGGATGCGCGCATCACCGGGCCGATCTCGGCCGTCTGGTATCTGATCTTCATCCTGCCGATGTTCCTCTTCACCCCGGATGCCCGCAAAGGCCTGCCTTTTGCCTTTGCCGTGCGCTTCGGTCTTAGGGAATTGCGCAACACGCTCAGCGAACTGAAGACGCGCCGCAGTATCCTGTCCTTTCTCATCGCACGGATGATCTATCAGGATGGCGTCAACGGCCTGCTGATCCTTGGCGGCGCCTTTGCGGCGGGCATGTTCGGCTGGGCAACGATCGAGATCGGCATCTACGGGATCATCCTCAATGTCGTGGCGATCCTCGGCTGCCTGATTGCCGGACGCGTCGATAGGGGGATCGGCTCGAAGATGACTGTTGTCATCAGCCTCACCATGCTGCTGCTGGCCACGATCGGCATTATTTCCACCGGCCCGGGCTATACTTTCTTCGGATTGATGCCGCTTTCGACCGCCGATAGCGGTGGGCTTTTCGGCACGATGGCAGAAAAAGCCTATATCCTCTATGGCCTGTTGATCGGTCTTGCCTTTGGTCCGGTGCAGGCCTCATCGCGCTCCTATCTGGCGCGCAGCGTCAGCCTTGAAGAGGCCGGCCGCTATTTCGGCATCTATGCACTGTCCGGCCGCGCCACGAGCTTCATGGCAACGCTATTGTTTTCGATCGTGACCTATTTGACCGGATCGGCACATCTCGGCATGTCGACGTTGATCCTGTTCCTGGCCGGAGGCCTGGTGCTGCTGATCCGGACGCCCTATCCGGCGGATCGCGCGTAACGGGTTCCCCGGCCGCAAGGCCGGGGGACAAATTCGCTGTTCCGCTCAGTGGCGGAAATGGCGCATACCGGTAAAGACCATCGCGACATTGTGTTCGTTTGCTGCGTCGATCACCTCCTGGTCGCGCATCGAGCCGCCCGGCTGGATCACAGCGGTGGCGCCGGCGGCAATCATAGACAGCAGGCCATCTGCGAAGGGCAGGAACGCCTCGGAGGCGACCGCCGAACCATGCGTCATCGGAGCGGCAAGGCCGAGAGCCTTGGCCGCTTCCTCAGCCTTCAGCGCCGCGATGCGGGCGGAATCGACGCGGCTCATCTGACCGGCGCCGATACCCGCCGTCTGGCCATCCTTGGCGTAGACGACGGCATTGGACTTCACATGCTTGCCGACCTTGAAGGCAAACTTCATGTCCTCAAGCTCCTGGGCCGTTGGTGCACGCTTGGTCACGATCTTGAGTTCAAGATCCTCGACCATGCCATTGTCGCGGCTCTGGACGAGCAGGCCACCGGAAACGGTCTTGGCGGTGATTCCAGCCGCCCGCGCGTCCGGCAAGCCGCCGGCTGAGAGCAGGCGCAGGTTCGGCTTGCGGGCGACGATCGCCTTCGCTTCGTCGGTGACGTCAGGCGCGATGATGACCTCGGTGAAGAGCTTGATGATCTCTTCGGCCGTTTCCGCATCGAGCGTCCGGTTCAGTGCGATGATGCCACCGAAAGCCGAAACGGAATCGCAGGCAAGCGCACGCTTGTAGGCTTCTAGAAGCGTCGAACCGGTCGCAACGCCACAGGGATTGGCATGCTTGATGATAGCGCAGGCCGGCGACTTCTCCGGCAGGAACTCGGCGACCAACTCATAGGCCGCGTCGGTATCGTTGATATTGTTGTAGGAGAGCTGCTTGCCCTGCAGCAGGACGGCTGTCGAAACACCCGGGCGCTTTTCGCCTGTCACGTAGAAAGCGGCTTTCTGATGCGGGTTTTCGCCATAGCGCATCTCTTCCTTCAGGACACCGCCGATGGTGCGGTGGCGCGGCGTATCGATCGACAGCGCCTCGGCAAACCAGTTGGAGATGGCAGCGTCGTAAGCGGCGGTGCGAGCATAGGCCTTAGCGGCCATGCGCTGGCGGAACGTGTAAACCGTCTTGCCGGCATCGTCCGAAAGCTGCTCGATCAGCTCTGCATAATCGGCCGGGTCGGTGAGGACGGTGACATAGGCGTGGTTCTTGGCCGAAGCGCGGATCATTGCCGGACCGCCGATATCGATATTCTCGACCGTCGTTGGATAATCACCGCCAGCCGCGCGAACATCCTCGAAGGGATAGAGGTTGACGACGAGCAGGTCGATGCCGTCGATCCCGTGTGCCTTCATGGCTTCCTGATGTTCCGCATCATCGCGGATTGCCAGCAGGCCGCCATGCACCTTGGGATGCAGGGTTTTCACGCGACCATCCATGATTTCCGGGAACTGCGTCACCTCGGAAACGTCAGTCACCGCAAGGCCTTCAGCCGCGATCGCCTTGTAGGTGCCGCCAGTCGACAGCAGGCGCACGCCACGCGCAGAAAGGGCGCGGGCAAGTTCGATGATGCCGGTCTTGTCGAAGACAGAGAGCAGCGCGGTCTTAATCTCGACCTTGTCAGGGGCGGGGATTTTCTTAGAAATGACGGCCATGAACCTTCTCCGTTCGGGCTTCGGGAGACATCCGGGCAAGGGACGCTTGATGGGGCCGCGTTAGCACAGCTTGGAGCCGGCGCAAACAGCCGCCGAAGCAATTCCAGCAAAAGTGTGCATCGGTTTTACGTTCGGAATTGCACAAAAGCAAAGAGCTAAAGCATTTCCATATTCAGAGAAAACGGAAATGCTTCAGCCCTTGCGTGATAAAAACCAGCGAATTTCAGGTTTCTCTGCCAAATCGAAGTCGATCTCGATCTGGTCCGAGCTGCTGATGCCGGCGCTGTCGGCAAAGAAAATATCTTCCGAGATCAGCACCTCGTTGCCCGGCGAGGAAAATAACCAGCTTTCACCATCCGGCGCTGTCAGCAGCACGGATTCCGTGTCGTTCTGCCGCGGCACGATGGATGGATGGATGTGGAAGCGGGCAACCGCCCGCAGTGGACCTTCGCTGTGATACCGGTCATCGGCGACGAAACGGTCCATACCGGTCACGATGGAGCCGGCGGCATTGAGCGTCAGCTCCCGCTCATGGATGACACCGAAGGCATCGAGATAGCCATCATGGCTTGCCTTGATGCCTTCACGGCCGTCCTCGGTCTCCACGCGCTCGGCGATGACCGTTTCCACCGGCTCCGTCATCATATGGGCCAGAAAAGCCGAAGGAGAGAACCGGCTGGAGGACGTATCGTTCAGGACCACAGTGGAATGGGCAGCCGTGGTGCGCGCCATCTGGGTATAGCGCTGGCCGGCGAATTTCGGTGATCCTGAATTGACGATAAAGCGGTAACGGCCAGAGGACATTTCGAAGGAGAGACTGCCTGCATGGGCTGTTCTGAAGCAGCTGGGCGAGGGCGGTCCGGTATCGGCAATGATCACCGTCTTGCCGGCCGCAAGTCGCTGATAGCGCGAATGCGGCAGCGCCTTGAAGGGCTGGCCCGCCGTCTCGTCATAGCGCAGCACGGACATCAGCTCATCCGCCAGCGTGGATGTCGCACCGTTGAAAAGCGCCAGATCGCCGTCCTGATGACGGAAGAAGCGCAGGGCAGGATACATGCGGTCAATACCCGAAATCAGCTTCTGCGGCAGGTCGTGGCCGAGATTGACATAAGTCTGTCTCAGCGGCAGCAGGTCGAGCAGCAACTCCAACCCGATGCGCGGGTTGCGGGAGATATGACCTCCGTCAGGCAGAATCTGGCTATCGAATTCGCGGTCGAGCGCCTGGGCTGCCCGCCGCACTGTCGAGGCACGCACCGGCATGGCGACAGAGGCTGTGGCAAGCGCGATGCGGAGGCGGAAGCGGACTTCGCCTGATGAATAAGGCGCCATGCGGCGCAGATAGCCGATATGGAAGGCGAGCGACTTCATGAAGCGGCGATAGAAACCGCGATCGGCATTCTGCAGGACGACCGGAGAATGCGACAACCAGGCAATGACGCGCTGCGAGGCGACATCGGTCTCCCAGGCGATGCCTTCGATCCGGCCTCCGTGAATCGAGAGCCAACTATCGACGATCATACGAGCGACGGCCGAACCGCGCTCGCTCTTATTGGCCCGCATATGCCGCAGCCAGCCGAAGCTGTGGAGTCTGACTGCGAAAGCACGCGACGGGAGGGTCAACGTGAAAGGGGATTTTCCGCCGGTTTCCAGCATACGTCCGGCAAGCGGAAAACGGCCGTCTATGATCTCTTCCGCGACGTGTGAATCGATACCTCTCAGATCCGTCGGCGCTACGATCAGGCGTTCCGGCACCGATATGGCATGGCGGGAAAAGCGCAAGCGCAGAAGCGCGGCACGGCGCGTACCGCGCCGCCAAGCTTCCCGAACATACATGCTCGCAAGACGCCGACCGGACTGCATATCAATTGTCTATTGACCCTCGTGGTTAAGAATAGATGAATCAAAACCGATTTCATCAGCCACGATGTATTATTTTGTGATGAAATTAGAATATAATAGTAATTAGATGCGTCTGAGCACCGCCGCATAGAAGCCGTCGAGGCCTGACGCAAAACCATCAGGCATATCCAGCATTGTAGGAAGCGTGCGGAACTCGCCCAGTGGTGTAATCGCCTGGCTCATATCGGGCCATTTTCTTGCATCGATCGATACTCGCTCAATGCTCTTCACATCTTCGAGAACGCGTGCCACGACCTCCTCGCCTTCCTGCGGATCGAGCGAGCAATTGGAGAAGACGAGCAAGCCGCCGGGATTCAGCAGCGTGACGGCATGGCGCAGAAGACGTTCCTGCAGTGCTGCGAGCTTAGCGATATCCTCAGCGCCCTTCGTCCAGAGCACATCGGGATGCCGGCGGGTCGTGCCCGTCGACGAGCAGGGGGCATCGAGAAGGATCGCGTCGAAGCGCTCGGACGGCTCGAATTTCGTAAGATCCACCGCGACCGTTTCGGCTTCGAGGCCAAGCCGCTCAAGGTTGGAGCGCAAGCGCTTCAGCCGGTTTTCGGATTGGTCAATCGCCGTCACCTTGCCGCCGGCAAGGATGAGCTGCGCGGTCTTGCCGCCCGGCGCGGCACAGAGATCGGCGACGCGCTTGCCGGTGAGATCGCCGAAGAGCTTCGCGGGGATGCTGGCCGCCGCATCCTGAACCCACCACTCGCCGTCTTCAAAACCGGCAAGCGAGGGAATGCCACCTTCGAAAGCCGAAAGTCGTACGCCGCCCGTCGGAAGCACGGTGCCATTCAGGCGCGCCGCCCAGCCCGCGGCATCGGATTTCACGGTAAGATCGATGGCGGCCGGCTCAAGCTGGGATTCAGAAATAGCAAGAGCCGACTCTCGCCCATAAGCCTTTGCGAGCCGCTCGATAAACCAGGCCGGCATTGGCGGAATGTTACCAATGTCGGCAAGGATGCGCTCCTTCTCACGGCCGAGACGGCGCAGGATGGCGTTGACGAGCTTGGCGAAACGGCGGTTGCGTGGATCCTGATTGGCCTGTTCGACCGCAAGGTCGACGGCGGAATGATCGGGAACGTCGAGATAGAGAATTTGCGCGGCACCGACGGCAAGCACATGATGAAGCGCCCGAGCACCTTCCGGCAACGGTGTTTCGAGCAGCGAGGTAATGGCGGCATCGATGCGCGGCAGATGCCTGAGCGTGGTGTTGAGGATGGCGCGTACCAGCGCACGATCACTTTCCCCGAGCGCCTTATAGGCCGGATTTCCATGCTCGTGATCCAGCGCGCCATCGAGCGGCAGTTTCTTGTCGACGACGGCGGCAAGGATCTTCGCAGCCGCCGCGCGCGCAGGCAGGCCGGGTTTTACCGGCGCTGGCGCTGAGCGTTCTGCGGAAGGCTTATATTTATGAACTGGCTTCTTCTTGTCGTCTGAATTCAAGACCACGGACCCTTTGGCGGTTGCGAGTCACCGCGGCCAGAACCGGCATTCGGGACCGACCGCGATTTGCGTGTCGGATTAGCAGCGCGAACCGGCTGCGTCGAGACGTCGAAGCCTCCGTGCGCCATTTCCTGCAGGGCAGCGATGCGGTTTTCGGTATTCGGATGGGTCGAAAACAAGTTGTCCATGCGCTCGCCGGAGAGCGGATTGATGATGAACATATGCGCGGTGGCCGGGTTGCGCTCCGCATCATAGTTCGGCACATGTGCCGCGCCGCGAGCGATCTTCCCAAGTGCAGAGGCGAGCCACAGCGGGTTGCCGCAGATTTCAGCACCACGCCTGTCGGCCGAATATTCGCGCGTACGGCTGATCGCCATCTGCACCAGCATGGCAGCAAGCGGCGCAACGATCATCGCGACGAGCACGCCGATGAAGCCAAGAGGATTGTTGTTGTTTTCGCGGTTGCCACCGAAGAAGAAAGCAAAATTGCCGAGCATGGAGATCGCACCAGCAAGCGTAGCCGTGATCGTCATGGTCAGTGTATCGCGGTTCTGAACGTGAGCAAGTTCATGCGCCATCACGCCCGCAACCTCTTCCGGCGAGAGAGCTGCCAGCAGGCCGGTCGATGCGGCAACAGCAGCATTTTGCGGATTGCGGCCGGTCGCAAAGGCATTCGGCTGAGGGCTGTCATAGAGATAGACCTTCGGCATCGGCAGAGCGGCATTACGGGCTAGATCGCGCACGATTCGGAAAAATTCCGGCGCGTTGCGCTCATCGACCTCCTGTGCCCGATAGGCCGACAGCACCATCCGGTCGGCATTCCAGTAGGAGAAGAAATTCATGCCGGCAGCGATGAGAAAGGCGATCATCATGCCGCCCCGGCCACCGATCAAAAAGCCGACAAACATGAAAAGCGCCGTCATGAAGGCAAGCAACATGGCAGTACGCACGAGGTTCATCAGAGGTCTCCATCTCCTTGATTGCGACGCGATGCTTTAAATCCCGGCGCCGACGCACTATGATTTGGTTATTCGCCAGCCATTTTCAATATTTTTAGGCGGGAGTGCAGCATGCAGACGGCCGATAACGACAATGTGGAAACCCTGGTACCCGAAGGCTCCGAGCCGCCACGCAAGATGCTTTCCCCTGCTGCCAGGCGTGCGCTTGCCGAAGCCGAGGAGCGCCGCAGGAATGCCACGTCTACCGAACTGCCGCCAGAGATCGGCGGACGGGGCGGGGCGGAACCCTCCCGCTTCGGCGACTATGAAATCAATGGTCGCGCGATCGATTTCTAAGTAAATATTCCTATTGACTTCCCGACATAAGAGGAATTTATTCCTATTATGTTCAAGTTGACTCCTGTTTTTCTCGTGTTCCTTCTCGTCATGCCGGCTCTTGCGGCACGGAATGAGATCGACGGACCAGTTTCGGCTGAGATCATCAGGGTCATTGATGGAGATACGCTGCTGGTCGCCGCGACACCCTGGCCACAGCAGACGATGGAAGTCTATGTCCGAATTCGCGGCATCGACGCACCCGAAATGCATTCGAAATGCCCTGAAGTCAGGAGAGCTGGTCGCGAGGCGCGACACGCGCTGGAGCAGATGACCTCAGGCGTTACGGGCATCAAATTGACCGATATCAGTGGTGACAAATATTTCGGACGAATTCTCGCCAATGTCACCTTACCCGACGGGCGCAATCCTGCACAGGATCTGCTCACCGACGGGCTGGTCCGCTCCTATCATGGCGGTCGCAAACCAAGGGTTTCCTGCCCGGAAGAATAAGGCCGCTCCTGATAGTGGAGCGGCCCTTTAACTCAAGCCGTAGCCTTGTTCTGCCGGTTGGCGATCAGATCGTCTACGACAGCCGGATCTGCCAATGTCGAGGTATCGCCAAGCGAACCGAAATCATCCTCGGCAATCTTGCGCAGGATGCGGCGCATGATCTTGCCCGAACGGGTCTTGGGCAGGCCTGGCGCGAACTGGATCTTGTCGGGTGCCGCGATCGGGCCGATTTCGGCGCGTACGTGTTTGACGAGCTGCTGGCGCAGTTCATCCGTACCCTCGTTGCCCGCCATCAGTGTGATGTAGCAATAGATACCCTGACCCTTGATCGGGTGTGGATAGCCGACGACGGCCGCTTCCGAGACGAGATTGTGCGAGACCAGAGCGGATTCAACTTCCGCCGTACCGAGCCGGTGGCCGGAAACGTTCAGAACGTCGTCGACGCGGCCGGTAATCCAGTAGTAGCCGTCCTCGTCGCGACGGCAGCCATCGCCAGTGAAATACTTGCCCTTGTAGGAGGAGAAGTAGGTCTGGATGAAGCGCTCGTGGTCACCGTAGACCGTGCGCATCTGGCCCGGCCAGCTATCGGTGATGCAGAGATTGCCGTCGGCAACACCTTCCAGTACCTTGCCCTCATTGTCGACCAGCTGCGGCTTGACGCCGAAGAAGGGTTTGGTGGCCGAGCCTGGCTTGAGGTCGGTTGCGCCCGGCAGCGGCGTGATCATATGGCCGCCGGTTTCCGTCTGCCACCACGTATCGATCACGGGGCAACGCTTGTCGCCGACGACATTGTAATACCATTCCCAGGCTTCCGGATTGATCGGCTCGCCCACCGTGCCGAGCAGGCGCAGGCTCTCGCGCGAAGAGCGGGTAACGAAATGGTCGCCGGCGCCCATGAGCGAGCGGATCGCCGTCGGCGCCGTGTAGAAGATATTGACCTTGTGCTTGTCGATGATTTCCCAGAAGCGGCCTTGATCCGGGAAGTTCGGCACACCTTCGAACATCAGCGTGGTGGCACAGTTCGCGAGCGGGCCGTAGACGATATAGGAGTGGCCAGTGACCCAGCCGACGTCGGCCGTGCACCAGTAGATATCGCCCGGGTGGTAATCGAAGACATATTCATGCGTCATTGCCGCATAGACAAGATAACCGCCGGTCGTGTGCAGGACACCCTTCGGCTTGCCCGTCGAGCCCGAGGTATAAAGGATGAAGAGCGGATCTTCGGCCTTCATCTTCACCGGCGGGCATTCAGCCTTCACCGTGGCGATTTCCTGATGGTGCCAGAGGTCGCGGCCCGGCGCCCAACCCGTCTTGCCGCCGGTGCGGCGCACGACGAGAACCTTGTTGACCGTCACATGCTGACGGGCAGCAATGTGGATGGCGGTATCCGTATTGTCCTTCAGCGGCACCGGCTTGCCGCCGCGGATGCCCTCATCGCAAGTGATGACGAAGGTGGATTCACAGTCGACGATGCGCCCAGCCAACGCTTCCGGCGAGAAGCCGCCGAAGACGACGGAATGCACCGCGCCGATACGGGCGCAGGCAAGCATCGCATAGGCCGCTTCCGGGATCATCGGCATGTAGATGGTGACGCGGTCACCCTTCTTGACACCATGCTTCTTCAGCACATTCGCCATGCGGCAGACATGCTCATAAAGCTCGTTATAGGTGATCTTCTTGTCGATATAGGGGTTGTCGCCTTCGAAGATGATGGCGGTCTGGTTCCCGTTCGTCTTCAGGTGGCGGTCGATACAGTTATAGGAAACATTGGTCTGGCCGTCTTCGAACCACTTGATCGAGACTTTGCCGGTAAAGGATGTGTTCTTGACCTTGGTATAGGGCTTGAACCAGTCAATACGCTTGCCGTGTTTACCCCAGAACTTGTCAGGGTTTTCAATGCTTTCCTCGTACCATTGCTCGTACTTGGCCTGATCGATCAGCGCACGGGTCTTCACCGGTTTGGAAACCGGATAGATCTTCTCCGACATGGGAACTCCTCCTCACAAGGCTATGCAACGGCCGATGGTTTCGACGCAGCGACCGGGACTCGAATTGCGCAATTCATATCAGGTAGTCTGATGACGGCAATTAGACAAAGGTCATTTCATTTCTGAAGAATTGCAATTCTGCGACAGTGCGGTTATATAGCGCCATATTTCCCGGACATTGTGGTGACAATCCACGGACCGCGACCGGCGCGGACGATAGAAGGACTATATCCATGGCTCAACAGCTGCTCATGCCGAAGGCGACTGCCATCTGGCTCGTCGACAATACAGCCCTGTCTTTCGACCAGATCGCTCAGTTCTGCAAACTGCATCCGCTCGAAGTCAAGGCAATTGCCGATGGTGAAGCCGCGCAGGGCATAAAGGGCCTCGACCCAATCGCCACCGGACAGCTTTCCCGCGATGAGATCGCCCGCGCCGAAGGCAACCCGAACTACAAGCTGAAGCTCTCCGAACCGAAGGTCCGCGTGCCGGAATCCAAACGCCGCGGCCCGCGCTATACGCCGGTTTCCAAGCGCCAGGACCGCCCGAACGCCATTCTCTGGCTGGTTCGCAACCATCCGGAATTGAAGGATGCGCAGATTTCGCGTCTCGTCGGCACCACCAAATCGACGATCGAGCAGATCCGTGAACGCACTCACTGGAATTCGGCAAACCTGGCTCCGATGGATCCGGTCACGCTCGGCCTCTGCAGCCAGATCGATCTCGACATGGAAGTGGAAAAGGCGTCCAAGGGTCGTCCGCTGCCGACCGCTGCCGAACTCGGCGCAACGCTGCAGTCCGCTCAGGAAACAGAGCGTCTGACACCGAGCTACGAGCGCGAGGAAGAAAAGGAAATCGACGCCGATGCCGTCTTCCGCAAGCTGAGTTCGCTGCGGTCGGCCCCGAAGGACGAGGATGAAGACGATCAGTTCTGAGATCGCCATATCCTGAAATGAGAAAACCCCGCCAATGGCGGGGTTTTTTGTTACCCTTCTCCTGCGCGCTATTAGCTGCGGAAGAGCGAGAGAATGTTCTGCGCCGAGGAATTGGCGATCGAGAGCGACTGGATCGCGAGCTGCTGCTGTGTCTGCAGGGCGGAGAGCTTGGAGGACTCTTCTTCCATGTCGGCATCGACGAGGCGGCCAACACCGGAGTCGATCGAGTCACCCAGAGCGCTGACGAAGGTTTCCTGCAACTGAATTCGCGTCGAAATCGAGCCGAGCTGCGAGCCTGCATTCGTCAGAGCCTGGAGCACGAGTTCGACACCGGAAAGCGCTCCGTCGAGCTGGCCTTGCGTGAAGTTGGTGATATCGAGCGCGTAGATCGACGGCATGACGATAACCGTGTTGCCATAGGTGCCGTTGAATGCGGTGCCGATGATGCCGCTCGTCGTCTGGATCGTGCCATTGCTGTTCATGCCGAACAGGACGTTACCCAGCGTACCGGCGTCGAGAACATAGTCCGTCATCTTGACCGAAACGGCATTGGAACCGTCGCGGACGAAAGAGGAAACGACGCTCTTCGTCCCCGAAGCGCCGGCAACCCAGTTTTCACCGGAGAAGGAAGCCGACTGGGCGATGCTCACCAGCTGGTCCTGCAGTTGGTCGAGTTCTTCCTGAATCTTGGTTTTGTCGACGCCCTTTTCCGTGGCGGCGACGATCTTCGCCTTGATTTCCATAACAACGTCAATGGCGTTGTCCATCGCGGTATAGGCAGTGTCGACTTTGGCAGCACCAAGGCCGAGGGCGTCGGAAACGGCCGAAAGGGCCTTGTTGT
>Ga0102588_1000955_pt1 | contig 25293 bp, 26 predicted proteins | sample AraplaMF_Col_mMS_FD_76854 | JGI IMG/M metagenome (GOLD analysis project Ga0102588, IMG submission 76854) | Arabidopsis root microbial communities from the University of North Carolina, USA - plate scrape MF_Col_mMS (SPADES assembly) (version 2) | ecosystem: Host-associated > Plants > Roots >...
CCGGTGGGCCCCGGCGTGCGCCGGGGCGACGGTGAGGTGCGTCGGTCATCATGGCCGGCATGCCGGTGGGAGCCGATCGTATCGGCGAACCCGCGGCAGCGGCCATCTCGCCGCGTCGCTATCGGTCCAGCATCGCGTTGAATCCGCCGTACGTGACGGCTTTAGCCTCGACACCCATGAACTCCGCCGCCATCCGCCCGGCGGTCGCGTACGCTTCCAGCGACAACGCGATGCCCGCGCTAAGGCGACGTGCGCCAGCGGCGAACAACGCGTCGTGCGACGGCAGGTTCGGTACGAGCATCACGTTCAGCGGCATGTCGCCGATGCCGTTAGAGACGCGACGGATGTCGTCCGTCGATGCGATGCCCGGCACGAATATGCCGTTGCCGCCGGCGTCGCGATAGGCCTTCGCGCGCGCGATGACTTCGTCGACGGCCGACTCGCCCGACGTCATGCCGCGCAGGATCACATCCGTGCGCGTGTTGATGAAGAGGTCACGTGTGCCGAGCGCGGCGCGGATGGCCTTGAGTTTCGCGACGAGCAGCGACGGCTCCTTCGTGCCGTCCTCGATGTTGATACCGGCGACGCCTGCCTCTGCCAGCGACGCCACGAATGCACCGACCTCGTCCGGATCGTCGGAGCAGCCTTCTTCGATGTCCACGCTGAGCGGCACATCGAGCACCCGTGCGATCCGGATCGCGGCGGCCAGCATCTCGCTTGCCGGCAGACGGTCGCCGTCGGGCCAGCCGCACGACCACGCGACGCCCGCGCTCGTCGTGGCCACGGCGGGCGCGCCGGCCTGCTGGATCACGGCGGCGCTTCCGGCATCCCAGGCATTGGGCAGGACGAGGAGCGACGGGCCGGCGTGGAGCTCGCGTAAGCGCTGGGCTTTCATGGGGTATCCCTCGGGAAACGTCCGCCGACTTTCCCGCATGACCTGCCCCGTCGCAAGCCTGCCGGAGGGCATGGCCTCCTGCCGGATATGTGTAGAGCTTGCAAAGGACCGGTGAGACATGGGCTCACCGCTCCGAGACATCTCGTTCAACCCGCCGATGCTCGAATGTCGTCCAACCCGGCGTGGCCTGTTGCTGCGCGGGCACACCACCGATCGAGGAACCGCCATGAACGAAGACACCCTCAAGGGCAAGTGGAAACAGCTGGAGGGCAAGATGAAGGAACAGTGGGGCAAGCTGACCGACGACGACTTCAAGGTCGCCGAAGGCAACAGCGAGTACCTCGCAGGCAAGGTCCAGGAACGTTACGGCGTCGCCAAGGACGAAGCAGAACGGCAGGTCAAGGATTTCCGCGACAACATCGATCGCCACTACTGAGCATCCCGCTCCAACGACTCGCCGCCAGGAGAACACCATGCTTCATTGGGCCGTCATTTTCTTCGTGATCGCGCTGATCGCCGCGATCTTCGGCTTCACCGGCATCGCCGCCGGTGCCGCCAGCATCGCCAAGATCCTGTTCGTCGTCTTCCTTATCCTGTTCATTCTGTCGCTGCTCTTCGGCGGGTTCCGGCGCGGGCCCAGGGTGTAGGAAGCGACACCTTCGTGTGACAAGAAGCCCCGGCCCCAGACCGGGGCTTTTTTTCGGCCTGTCGAAGCCTATGATCGCGGTCATGCTATGGAGAATCCCATGACCCTCATCCCTGCCCTCGACTCGCTACCGCACGTCGAGTTGCTCGACGGCCCCACGCCGATCCAGCGCCTCTCGCGCATCGAGGAACATCTTGGCCTTGCCGCACGCGGTATCCGGCTCTTCGCCAAGCGCGACGACGTCATGTCGCTCGGCGGTGGAGGAAACAAGCTGCGCAAGCTGGAGTATCACCTTGGCCACGCTCGCCATATAGGTGCCGATACGCTGATCAGCACCGGTGGTCTTCAATCGAACCACGCGCGACTGACCGCTGCCGCCGCTGCGAAGCAGGGTTTTGCTTGCGAGCTGTATCTCTCGCGCATGGTGCCGAAGGACGGCACCGATTACGAAGCCAACGGCAATGTCCTGCTCGACGCCCTCTTCGGCGCGAAGCCCGTGTTGCTCGCGCGCGGCGAGAACGCCATGTCGTACGCGGAAGCCCGTACCGCCGCACTCGAGCGCGAAGGCCGCAAGGCGATGGTGATTCCGCTCGGCGGATCGACGCCGACGGGCGCCCTGGGTTACGCACGCTGTGCGCGCGAGATTGCGCAACAGGAGACGTCGATGGGCCTCCACTTCGATCGCGTCGTCGTGCCGAACGGTAGCAGCGGCACGCAGGCGGGCCTCGTGGCGGGATACGTGGCGATGGGGCGCGACCCGTCCGTCGTGCGCGGGTATTCGGTGCTGGCCGACGTCGACAAGGCACGGCAGTCGACCGTCGCACTGGCCAACGAGGCGCTGGCGTTGCTTGGCCTGGCGCCCACCGTGACCGGCGACGGCGTGCAGATCGACGCCTCGCAGCTAGGCGGCGGTTACGGCGTGCCGACGGATGCGATGAAGGCCGCGGTGCGGCTGGCCGCGAGCCGCGAAGGTTTGCTGCTGGATCCGGTGTATTCGGGGAAGGCGTTTGCGGGGCTGCTTGACGCGCTGCGCGATGGTTCGGTCCGCGATGGGGAAGCGGTGTTGTTCGTGGTCACGGGTGGCACGCCGGGGCTCTTTGCCTTCCGCGAGGACATGGCGAGCTGGGCCAGTCGCGCTCCCACACAAGCATCTGGCCCCGTCGCTAGCACCCATTCGCGCGCCAGCGCGCTTCCCACGGGGTCACTTCGACATCCGTTCCTCAGGGCAGCACGACCGTCGCGACTAGACCGCCGCCTTCGCGGTTGGCGAGGGTGAGGTTGCCGCCGATCGAGCGCATCAGCTGCAGCGCGATCGCGAGGCCGAGGCCCGCGCCGCCGGTATCGCGATTGCGCGACGCTTCGAGACGATAGAACGGCTGCATCACGTCGTCGAGCTCGGCCTCGGGAATGCCGGGGCCGCGATCCGAGACGGTGATGCAAAGGCTGTTGCCCTCGTCGCGGCATACGCCGACCTCGGCGGATCCGCCGTACTTGATCGCGTTATCGACCAGGTTGACGAGCACGCGTCGCAACGCGCGGGGGCGCACCATCGCCACGCCGTGGATGCTGCCGGTGAGGGTCACCGGCTGTCCCGTGTCCTGATAATCGAACACGAGGCTTTCGAGGAAGGCGGCCGGATCGGTGCGTACCGGCGTCTCGTCGCCGCCGTGCGCGCTGCGCGCATAGGCCACGCCTTCGCGCACGAGGTGTTCCATCTCGCCGAGGTCGGCGAGGATGCGGTCGCGCTCGACACCATTCTCCAGCGATTCGGCTCGCAGACGCATGCGGGTGATCGGCGTCTGCAGGTCGTGGGAAATCGACGCAAGAATATGCAGCCGTTCCTTGAGGTACTTGCTGATGCGGTCCTGCATGGCGTTGAAGGCGACGGCGGCGTGCGCGACTTCGGTGGGGCCGTCCTGCTCCATCCGTGGGCCGTCGACGGACGGCGTGATGCCTTCCGCGGCGAGCGCGAGCCGCTTGAGCGGTCGCGTGGCCTGACGCACCGCGATCCAGCCGACCACGAGCAGCAGCGCGACCTGGAGCACGAGCACCACGGGTAGCCAGTCGGCGACGGGCATGACGCCGCGCGGCGTGACTTCGAGCGTGAGCGGCGATCCGTCGTGCAGCGTGAAGTGCACCTGGTAGCGCTCGGGCACGCGCGACACGGTTTCGCCGTGCACACGGTAGCCCGCACCCACTTCCTTCGCGATCATCTCGGTCACGTCGCGCGATCGCTGCGTGTGCAGCGGCTCGCCCGCGTCGCCGGGGCCGACGATGAAGTGGTAATTGTCGCGACGCAGGCGAGGCAGCCATTTCTCGCGGTCCTGCGGCAGTTCGCGATCGAGCACGGCGACGGACGTGCCGACGTCGTTCTCCAGCGTGTTGAGCATCACCGACGTGGCGGACTCGTAGCGCTCGAACATCACGAGAGCGACGGACAGCGCGTAGGCGAGCAACAGGCCGGTGAAGATGATGAGGTAAAGACGCGACGCCATGCTTCGCGGCCAGATACGCCACTGCGAGACGCGGCGGACCGCCTCGATCACGAGACGTCCCCGTGTACCGTCACCGGCATCGAGAACACGTAGCCCTCGCTGCGTACCGTCTTGATGTACGCCTGCTCTTTCGCATCGTCGCGCAGGCGCTGGCGCAGGCGGCTGACCATCAGATCGATCGAACGGTCGAACAGCTCGGCGTCGCGCCCCTGCGTGAGGTTGAGCAGCTGGTCGCGCGACAGCACGCGCTGCGGATGATCCAGGAACACACGCAACAACCGGAACTCCGCGCCGCTGAGCGACACCACCGTGCCATCGGCATCGAGAAGATGGCGCGCCGTGGTATCGAGCCGCCAGTGACCGAACGAGATCGTGTCGCTGGTCTCCGTGATGCGCAGGTTGGGTGGCAGCATGCGCGTGCGCCGGATCACCGCCTTGATGCGCGCCAGCAGCTCGCGTGGCGAGAACGGCTTCGTCACGTAGTCGTCGGCGCCCATCTCGAGGCCGATGATGCGATCCGTCTCGTCGTCGCGCGCGGTGAGCAGCAGCACGGGCACCGCACGGTGCTTGCCGGCGCGAAGGTTGCGGCATAGCGCCAGCCCGTCGTCGCCCGGCATCATGATGTCGAGCACGATCAGGTCGAACGTCGAGGTTTCGAGCTGGGCCATCATCTCGCGCCCGTCGGCCGCCGCGGTGGCCCGGAGCCCGTTCTTGCGCAGGTAGTCCACCACGCCCGTGCGGATGCCGTGGTCGTCGTCGACGACGAGGATGTGATCGGTGTGCTCCACGCCTTCGTTCTCCCTGATGCCTTCTGTGTGGTCGATGTCTTCCTCGGTGAGCATCATGCCTTCTCCTGCAGGAGCTGGCGTACGCGTTCCTCGGTCTGTTCGTAGTTTCCCTCACCGAAGTGGCGATACACCACCTTTCCGTGTCGGTCGACGAGGTACAGCGCCGGCCAGTACTGGTTGCCCCAGGCGTTCCACGTGGCCAGCTCGTTGTCCTGCGCCACCGGCCAGGTGATGCCGAACTGCCTGATGGCGGCCTGCACGGTGGCCGGATCGCGCTCTTCGTCGTACTCCGGCGTGTGCACGCCGACCACGACGAGGCCCTTGTCCTTGTACTTCTCGTACAGCGCCTTCGTGTGCGGCAGCACGTGGATGCAATTGATGCATTCGTTGGTCCAGAACTCCACCAGCGTGACCTTGCCATGCAGGCCCGCGATCGTCAGCGGCGGCGAGTTGAACCAGCGGTCGATGCCGGTGAATTCCGGCGCGGGCGTGGCGGCGGTGGATTCGCCGGCGCGCGCGGTCATCCAGTTACCGGGCCATGCGGCGATCAGTGCGGCCGCGACCACCAGCGAGATGGCGAGAAGACGGAACGATTTCATGAGGCACCTCGGATCATTGAGAGGGGCGCAGGGGTTCTGCGCATGGTGCCTATTGAACGCCCGGCCCTTGTCCCGGACATGTCCGGCGACACGGCTTTTTGTATCGATACGTACAAGACAGCGACGGCGGGAGCCGGGCGCCGATCGACCGGGGCTTTGTACCCGAATGTATCCACGTGCCGCCGCTACACATTTCGATGCGCTTCGACGGCGAGCGCGACACAGGCCGGATACGCCGCCACGGTTTCCTGTGTCCAACCCCAACGGAGACCCGCACCATGGCTCAGATCACGAACGTCCTCTACACCGGCAAGACCCACACCACCGGCGGCCGCGACGGCCAGTCGCGCAGCGACGACGGCCGCCTCGACGTGAAGCTCACCCCGCCGGGCGGCCACGGCGCGGGCACCAATCCCGAGCAGCTGCTGGGCGCGGGCTGGTCGGCCTGCTTCATCGGCGCGATGGGCCTCGCCGCCGCCGAGCGCAAGATCGCGCTGCCGAAGGGCACGTCGGTCGACACCGAGATCGACCTCGGCACCGGCGAAGGCGGCTACTACCTGCAGGCGCGTCTCAACGTGACGCTGCCGGGCCTCGCCACCGAGGTCGCCAACGCCCTCGTCCAGGCCGCGCACCGCACCTGCCCGTACTCGAAGGCCACCCGCGGAAACATCGACGTCGAGATCCACGTCGTCGACACCGACGTCGCCGCCTGACCCTCCCCCGCCCGCTACAGAAGGAACACCCCATGATCCGCAAGCATGCCGCGCTCGCCGCGTCCCTCGCCCTCGGCCTCGCCTCCCTCGCCTCGGCCGCGCACGCCGATGAAGCGAAGAAGCCCATGGAAAAATGCTACGGCGTCGCCAAGGCCGGCCAGAACGACTGCGCCGCCGGCCCGGGCACCAGCTGCGCCGCCACCTCGAAGAAGGATTACCAGGGCAACGCCTGGGTGCTCGTCGACAAGGGCACCTGCACGACGATCAAGACCCCGAACGGTCACGGCAGCCTGGAGCCGCAGGCGTGATCCCCGCCGCGGAACGCAGCGTGCTCGACTCGCGGCGTCCGCGGCAGCCGGGGGCGGCACGCGCGGCCATGTGGTCGCGCGTGGTGCCGGACAGCCTGCTGCTGCTCGTCGCACGCCTCGGCATCGCCGCGGTGTTCTTCCTCTCCGGGCGCACGAAGGTTTCCGGCTTCCTCACGATCAAGCCGTCGACGTACGACCTGTTCGCCTCCGAATACGCCCTGCCCCTCGTTTCCCCGAACGTCGCGGCACACATCGCCACGTACTCGGAGCACCTCTTTCCCGTGCTGCTCGTGCTTGGCCTCTGCACGCGCGCTTCCGCGCTTGCGCTGCTCGGCATGACGACGGTGATCGAAGTATTCGTCTACCCGGACGCCTGGCCGACGCATCTCACGTGGGCGGGCCTCCTGCTTCCTCTCGTCGCACGCGGCGCCGGTAGCTGGTCGGTCGACCACCTGATCGAAAGCATGCGCCGCGGTCGCTGATCGCGCGCCCTTATCCACACACACAAGCAAAGGACTTCCATGCGTATCTTGTTGAGCGCCGCGATCGCGGCGATGGCCCTCGGCGGTGCGACGGCCACGTATGCCGCCGACGCCACGACGCCTCCCGGCGTGAAGAACATCGTCATCGTACCCGGCGCGTTCGTCGATGGCTCGGGCTGGCGTGTCGTGCACGACATCCTGATCCACAAGGGCTATACCGTGAACGTGGTGCAGCCGAAGATCGAGACGCTGGCCGACGACATCGAGCAGACCCGCGAGCAGATCCGCAAGCAGGATGGCCCGGTGCTTCTCGTTGGCCACAGCTACGGCGGCGTGGTGATCACGCAGGCCGGTAACCGCGACAAGGTGAAGGGCCTGGTGTACGTCGCGGCGCTGGTGCCGGACGTCGGCGAGAGCCTGTCGCAGCTCGTCGGCTCGATGCCGTCGCCCAGCAACGACGTCTCCGCGACCCGCGATGGCCATTTGTACTTCGACGAGAAGAAGTTCGGTGAAGACTTCGCCGGCGACCTCACGCCCAACCGCACGAATTTCATGGCCGTGTCGCAGGTGTCCGCCACCACCGCCGCCTTCGGCGCGACGATGCAGGTGGCCGCATGGCACGACAAGCCCGTGTGGGGCGTCGTCGCCACCGACGACCGCGCACTGAGCCCCGACCTGGAGCGCTGGATGTACAAGCGCGCCAACGCCAGGGTCACCGAGATCAAGGCCAGCCACGTCGTCTACATCTCGCAGCCCGAGCAGGTCGCGAAGGTGATCGAAGACGCCGCGCGCAGCCTGAAGTAAGCCCACGAACCCACGTTTCCGCCCGGTCCGTGCCGGACCCCATCCGCAGGAGAGCACCACCATGAACACCGCCATCACCAAGTCCCGTAGCGGCTTCGCCGCCGCTGCCGCCCTCGTCGCCCTTGCCGTCGCATCGATCGCCACGCCGGCGGCCGCCACCGGCGCGGCAGGCGCCAAGGAAGAGCCGACGCGCTGCTACGGCGTCAACACCTGCAAGGGCACCAGCCTCTGCGCCACCGCCAAGAACGACTGCAAGGGGCTGAACTCGTGCAAGGGCCAGGGCGTCATCGTGAAGACCCCGACCGAGTGCAAGGCCGCCGGCGGCACGCTGACCGAGCCGAAGTAAACACCACCACGGAGCCGGCCCCGCGCCGGCTCCGCTTTTCTTCCCGCGCCAGGAAAGCCCGTTATGCACATGACTCCCCCGACGTTCTCCGGCTTTGGCCTCGGCCTGCGCAAGGAGCACTATCGCGATTTCCTCGACACGGATGTGCCGATCGACTTCGTCGAAGTGATTTCCGAGAACTTCATGGTGGATGGCGGGCAGCCGCGCGACATCCTGCGGCGCGTGCGCGAGAGATATCCTGTCGCGCTCCATGGCGTGTCGATGTCGATCGGCTCGTCGGACGGGCTCGACGTCGATTACCTCCGGCGACTCCGGTCAATCGCCGACGACGTAGAGCCCTTGTTCGTTTCCGACCACCTCAGCTGGTCGCGCATCGCCGGCTTCAACTCGCACGACCTGCTGCCCGTTCCCTACACGAGCGAAGCCCTCGACATGGTCTGCCGCAATATCGACATGGCGCAGAACATGCTCGGTCGGGCCATGCTGTTCGAGAACCCTTCGAGCTACATCGCGTTCGACGGCGCGTCGATGTGCGAGTGGGAATTCCTCGCCGACATGTCGCGTCGCACCGGATGCGGCCTGCTGCTCGACGTGAATAACGTGTACGTCAGCGCCTGCAACCACGGTTTCGATCCCCATGCCTTCCTGCGCGGCATCCCTGCCGACCGCGTGCGTCAGGTTCACCTCGCCGGGCACAGCGTGGGCCCGGGCATCCTCATCGACACGCACGACCAGCCCGTTTGTGACGATGTCTGGTCGCTCTACGGCACCGCGATGTCGCTGCTCGGGCCCGTCGCCACGATGATTGAGCGCGACGACGATATTCCGCCTCTCGCGGAGCTGATGGCGGAAGTCGACATGGCGCGCGATATCGCGACGCTTAGCGCACGCCGGGAGGTCGCGTGAACCTCGCCGAGCTCCAGCATGGCTTTCGGTCGTCGTTGATGGATACCGATGACGCGGCGACGGGTATCTTCGGCGCGTCCGCGGCCACGGGCCTCGCGGTGTATCGCAACAACTACCGGGCGCAGCTCGTCGCGTGCCTCGAGGTGAGCTATCCGCAGGTGCGTCGCTGGCTCGGCGACGAGGCGTTTCGCGAAGCGGCGATCAGCCATATCGTGAGTCACCCACCGCATGCATGGACCCTCGATCATTACGGTCGCGACTTCTCCGACACGCTGATCGCGATGTATCCGCGCAACCCCGATCTGCAGGAGCTTGCGTGGATCGAGTGGTCGCTCTCGGAAGCGTTCGTCGCCGCCGATGCGCCGAAGCTCGTGGACGACGCGCTCTGGAACGTGGACTGGGATGTCGCGCGCCTTCGTCTCACGCCGAGCCTTCGCCTTCGTCCCGCCACCACGAACGCGGACGACCTCTGGCTCGCACTCGATGGCGACACCGACGTTCCCCAGGGCAGCATGCTCGATGCGCCGGGCGGATTCGTCGTATGGCGCAAGGGATTCAGCTCGCAGCTGAAGCGCGTCGACGCCACGGACTTCGACGCACTGGCAGGGCTTCGCGACGATCCGTCGTTCGCCGCGCTGTGCGAAAAGCTCGTCGAAAGGCGGGGCGAGGAAGATGGCGTTCGACGTGCAGGTGAGCTGCTCGCGGAGTGGCTCGCCGCCGGTATCGTCACCGGGATCGATGGCTGAAGTGCGCTGCATCACACGCATAGCAGGAGAAGCTTAGACATGCCCCTGATCGATTCAACAAGATTCATCGCACGACCGCTGCCACGCTCATCCCAGGCGTAACCCATCCCGCGTTACAACCCAAGCGAGTACACGACCATGCCCTACCGCTTCCTTCTCGTCGCCGCCATGGCCCTCATCGTGGGTGGCGTCATCACCCTCGGCGCCTTCGCCAGCGAACCGGCGACCCAGCATGGCGACGCATCGCGATCGCCCGTCTTCGGCGTCACCCTTCCCGAGGGCTACCGCAACTGGCAGACCATCAGCGTCGCGCACGAGGCGGGCAACAACAACGACATCCGCGTGATCCTCGGCAACGACATCGCCATGAAGGCGTTCCGTGCGGGCACGGTGCCCTACCCCGACGGCGCGATCATCGCCCGCCTGGCATGGAAGTACGAATCGTCCGCCCGCAACAACGCGATCTTCGGCCGCGACCAGTCGTTCGTCGCCGGCGACCCCACCAACGTGCAGATCAGCGTGAAGGATTCGAAGCGCTTCCCCGATACCGATGGCTGGGGCTACGCGCAGTTCGAGAACGACGGCAAGGCGAACCAGAGCGCCGCCCTGATGAACGCCTGCTACGCATGCCACAAGAAGCTGCCGGCCGAGAGCGACCTCGTTTTCACCTCGTATTCGAAGTGACGACGGTCTCCGGGGAAAGATGGCGCGCCTGGAGGGATTCGAACCCCCGACCAATGGCTTCGGAAGCCACTACTCTATCCGGCTGAGCTACAGGCGCGTAACAGCGGACGGGCATTGTAGCGGGTATACCTGCGGCGGCCTAGCCTCCGGCCGGGGCCTTCGCCCGGACGGGCTCGGCGCCCGCCGCCACGGCGCGCAGGGCTTCCCTGTAGCGCCGGCTGCAGGGCAGCACCGTACCGTCGGCCATGTGCAGGCGGGCGTCGCCGGCGTCGAGCGGCTCGATCGATGTGATCTGGCCGACCTGCACGACGTAACTCCGGTGGGCCCGGATGAAAATGGCCGGGTCGAGGCGCGCCTCCAGCGCGGAGAGCGTGCTGCGTAGCGGGTAGTCGCGGCCACGCACGCGCAGGTTCACATAGTTTCCCGACGCCTGCGCCCATTCGATATCGGCGGTGGCCACAAGGAAATCGCGACCCAGCTTGCGCACGAGGAAGCGATCCGGCCGGTCGACGGGCTCGACGGCCGGCGCATCGTCGGGCGCGACCAGCAGGTGCGCCTCGCCACGGCTCTGCCTGCCGAACCATTCGACCAGGTGCCAGAGCGCCACGACGATGAAGAACGTTCGCACGTCTTTCAGGTATTCGTACACGACCTGTAGCCAGAGCGAGCCCGGGTCGTAGCCGACGTGCATCGCGGAAAAGATCGCGAAGCGCAGCAGATCCATGCCGGCGATGTGCCCCATGCACCACACGATGCTTCCGACGACGTAGAACGGCAGGCGGCGACGCCACGTCTCGGCGTGCAGCGGCCAGCGATCGCACGCGCGAAGCAGCAGCGGCAGCATCGCCAGCGATACCGCCATGCTGGTGAACTCGTTGGTCGCGATTTCCCACACCGATGCAGCGATGCCGTGGCGATCCGCGTCGATACGCAACGTCAGCGTGTTGCTGATCGCGGCACTGCCGAAGGCGAGGAGCCAGAAGGCGAGCATGAAACGGCGACGCCGCCTGTGGGCGCGGTCGAGTTCGAGGCCTGGAGGCGTGGGGCGGGAGGTCATGGCGGGATGGTAGCGCGCACTGGCTGGCGTGGCGCGCTCCGGTCATCGCCGATACGATCGGCTCCCACCCTTCGGTAGCTCATGCATGAGCAAGGCGGGAGCCGATCGCATCGGCGAAGCCGCGGCAGCGGTCCAGGACGCGATGACGCCGCACCGTGAAAAAGAAGGGCGCCTTTCGGCGCCCTTCGGGTGGTGCTTACTTCGCCTTGTAAAGCTCACCCAGCCAGTCGGGCTTGCTCTTGTCCCGCTCCAGGTGCGGGTACTTCAGGCCCTCGTGGTAATCGATGCGGATCGTCTTGTACTGGTCGAAGTTCTTCACCAGCAGTTCGATCGGGGCCTTGTCGGTCTTCGCGGCGGTCACGGCATCCTTCAGCGCGTCGCCGTCGAACTCCTTGTTGTTGACGGCCACGATGTGCATGCCCGGCGAGAGACCGGCGTTGAACGCGGGGCCATCCCAGCGCACGTCGGCGATATCGCCCTTTGACGACACGGCGAAGCCCGCCGAGTAGGTCAGGTCGGTGTAGTGACGGCGTGCCTCGATGGCCTTCGCGGCTTCGGACGGCTTGTCGTTGTAGACGAGCTTCCAGCCACCGCGTTCGATACCTTCGAGGTCACCCTTGTGACCGTCGACGCGGTCACGCAGGTAGGTCGCCCAGTCGAACGGCGTGATGCCGTTGAGCGTGGAGACCACTTCTTCGAACGTGTACGGATTGACCTTCCAGTCGCCGTCCTTCATGCCGAAGAACGCCTTCGCGAAATCGTCGAGCGAACGCTTGTTCTTCGTGAGCTCGCGCAGCTTCGTGTCGACGTCGAGCCAGATCATCTGACCGCCCGAATAGTAGTCTTCGCTCATCTGGTAGTTGCGGTACGAGAGCGGACGGCGCTGGGCGATCGTCGGATCGTTCGTCGTGTCCTGGATGTTGCGCCAGGACAGGCCGGGGCGGCCCTTGTCGTACGTCGCGGCGACGAAGGCGAGCATGTCGCGAGCCTGCTCCTGCGAAACGAGACCGGACCGCGCGGCGACGACGTTGCCCCAGAACTGCGTCTGGCCTTCGTACACCCACAGCAGGCTGTCGCCCATGGGCACATTGAAGCTCGGCGTGGCCAGATCGGCACCACGACGATACTTGCCGTCCCACGAGTGGTTGTATTCGTGCGCGAGCAGGTCGCGACCCACCCAGCTCTTGTCCCACTCGGTGAAGTAGTTCGGGGACGCGCTGTTCTCGGACGAGCGGTGATGTTCGAGACCGATGCCACCGAGCTTGTCGGTCAGCGCGAGCAGAAAGTCGTAATGGTTGTAGTGACGCGCGCCGTAGAGCTTGTCCATCTGCTGCACGAGCTTACGGTGGGCTTCGAGACCTTCCGGCTTGATCTCGAGCGACTTGGCGCTGTCGGCCACGATGTTCAGGTGCACCGGCGAGCGACCGTTCGGATCGAGGTCGACGCGCTTGAAATAGCGGCCGGCGAAGATCGGCGAGTCGACGAGGTTGTCGAAGTCGATAGCCTTGAACGTGACGGTGTCGCCGTTCTTGCTGGCCTGTTCGAGCGCGGTGCCGAACTGGAAACCGGCCGGGAATTTGACGGTGGGCTCGACCTGCACGCGATCGGCGCGATAACCCGCCGGATACAGTGCGACCTGGTTCCACTGCACGTTGACGATGTCGGGCGTCATCACGATGCGACCCTGGCGCGTGTCCTGCGGCGTCAGCGTCTGGAATTCGAGATCGACGGACGACGCGCCGGCCGGCACGTCGATGTGGAAGGCATACACGTTGTACTCGTCGCGCTTCCACTCGAGGCGCTTGCCGCCAGCGGTCACGATGAGACCGGCGAACTGGTCGATCGGGCCGCTCGGCGAGTGATGGCCCGGGATCCACTCCGGGAACAGCAGTGTCAGCGGGCCCGGCTTCGCCGGCACGTTCTCGCGCACGCGCATGATCCGGCGGTCGAGATCGGTGGCGTCGACGGTGATCTTCAGCGTGCCGTCGTAGGCGACGTCCTGCGGGGCCGGAACGGTGGGCACATCGTCCGCGCGGACGGCCGTGGCGCCGATGCCGGCGAGGGCGGCCAGCAGCGCGGAAGCAAGCAAGGTGGATTTCAAAGCATTCTCCCCTGGGGAAACATGGTGGACGCCCTTTCTTCCATGCGAGCGGATCGATGCGCGCCACAGCGGCGCACCCAAGCCCTCGATCCTAAACGGCAGGGAGGGGGGTGCCCCATGCCAGAGGTCACGGTTTGCCCGCGCGACGATGTCGTAAGATACCGCGCCCGCACGTACGGGACCGCACGGCGCAGGAGCCGGCGGACATCATCAGGAACAGGGAAACTCATGCAAAAGGTATTGTGTCTGGCGGTCGTGGCCGCCGTTCTGGGCGCGGTCGCCGCACCGGCGTGCGCACGTGGCGACGGATTCATCGCTGTTTCAGCGGGGCAATCGCGCACCTCTTTCGACGGCTCGTCGAGGGAATTCGACCGTGACGACTATGGCGCGGGTTACCGGGCCGACAAGAAGGACACCATGTTCGGCGTGGTCGGCGGCTATCGCTGGACCATCGACGAGGTCTGGTCGGTCGGTCCGGAGGCGGGCTATGTCGACCTGGGCGGAGTGGACTACAGCGGGACGAACGGCAGCATCATCCGGCCCTTCGATACGAGGACGAAGCTCACCAATAAGGCGGTGCTGCTCGGCGCGAACTCGAAGTGGCTGATCGGCGGCGGCTGGTCGCTGACGGTACGTACGGGTCTGGCGCGCACCCGCAGCGAATTCAAGTCCAGCTACCAGTACGTGGGGTCGATCGTCTATCCGGGCCCCAAGAGCGGGCACTACCGCACCACATCGAACGACACGGGCTTTTACGGTGCGCTCGGCGTCGGCTACGACTTCACGCCCAACGTCGGCGTGACGCTCGGGTATGAGCACTACAGCTTCCGCTTCAGGAACCGTAGTGATTTCTCGTCGGATTTCGATCAGAACATCGGTGTGTGGGCCGCGGGCGCCGAGTTCCGGTTCTGACAGCGTACCGACACCTGTGCACGAAAAAGGGCCGCTTTCGCGGCCCCTTTTTTTATACTGAGGGATCAGCCACGCGAGGGAATCTTCAGCCCTCGCTGCACCGCCGGGCGCGACATACCACGCTCCAGCCACGCCGCCACGTTGGCGAAATCGTCGAAGCCGACCAGCTCGCGTGCACCGTAGAACGTGATGAGGTTGTTGACCCAGCCGAGCGTCGCGATGTCCGCGATGGTGTAGTCGTCGCCGACGATCCACGTGCGACCGTCGAGCTGCCTGTCGAGCACACCAAGAAGACGCTTCGACTCGTCGACGTAACGCGTCAGCGGACGCTTGTCCTCGAATTCACGGCCGGCGAATTTATGGAAGAAGCCCACCTGTCCGAACATCGGGCCAATGCCCGCCATCTGGAAGAACAGCCACTGGATCGCGTCCCAGCGTTTCGCCGGGTCTTTCGGAAGAAACTTCCCGGTCTTTTCCGCGAGGTAGAGAAGAATCGCACCCGACTCGAACAGCCCGATGGGCTCGCCATCCGGACCGGCGGGATCGATGAGCGCCGGAATCTTCCCGTTCGGGTTGAGTGATTCGAACTCGGGCAACTTGCTCTCGTTCTTGCCGATGTCGACGAGGTGGGCCTCGTAGGGGATGCCCAGTTCCTCGAGCATGATCGACGCCTTCACGCCATTCGGCGTGTTCAGCGAATACAGCTGAATGCGGTCGGGGTGCGCCGCGGGCCAGCGCGTCGTGATCGGGAATGACGAAAGGTCGGGCATGGGAAACATCCTGGTCGGACGGAAAACCTCAAGGTAGGTGCTCGCCGGCCCTGAATCAACGGCAATCTCTCTGCCGATGTAGGGCGCTGGTGCGTCGTCGGAGCGAACACTTCGCGAGCATCGCCCCTTCGCGTAGGAATGCGTCGCGATGCCTTCGGCTCGTGAGCGGGTAGCCGCTCGCGGGGTTATCGTCGCCGCCCTCCCGACAAGCCGCATCGACGAAGGACCGACACGATGAAATACCACCGAACGCTCGTACCCTGCCTGATGGTCGCGACGGCGATGCTCGGCCCGTCCCGGGCCTTCGCCACCACGAGCCATGTGATCGCCGCTTTCGACGAGGCGGTACGGCACAGCCTTCCCCAGACGATCCACATCTCCACGCGACAGACGCTTGGCCGTGGAGCGCCAGCGGGAAGCACGTTGACCATCACCGACACGCTCGATGTCGATGTGCGCTTTCCGGACGGCACCGGCGCGCAGACCTACCTCGCCACGTTCGACGGTGCCCCTGCCGTGGTCACGCGATCGACCGATCATCTCGACGTCACCGTCACCGGAGCCGACGGCATCGCGATCACGGGTTACGAGATGTCATCGAACGCCCCTCACCGGATCGCCGAGCCGCACGCTGGCCCGGCGCGCGGACTCGCTCCGGCGGCGAAACGAACGTCTCTCGCGCCGGCCCGGGCAGGTGCGGCACGCGCCGGTAACGACTATTCCCTCCTCTCGCCCAACGAGGCTCCACCGACGCTCAACCTGTGGATATTCCTGCACGACGATACGGCAGCCGTATCGCGACGGCATATCCACGCGGGCTACGTCGCATGGTGGCTGGCCGACCTGAAGCGATTCGTCCCCAGGCACCGGTTTCGCGTGAACTACATCGATCGCCGCGAAGGCATGACGGACATCGTCTACGGCGATAGGAACGCCGCCATAACGACGTGGACGAAGGCGGCCCAGGGCTACGAGATGCGCGCAAACCTTCCCTACGCGCCCGGACGCTACGAACACAAGTTCATGCTCGTCACCCGGGATCGCGTCGCGCCGTCCACGAACGGCGTCGCGTGGCATGGCGGCGATCAGGCCATGGCGTCGCTCGCCGGCCCGTGGTCCATCGTCGCGCATGAATTCGGGCACACGCTGACGGCCGTCCACGACGATTCGGCGCTGTGGTGGTCTTACGTATGGCCCTGTGCCACCAATCTTTATCCGACGCACTTCGGCGTGACGACGAACTGCTATCGCTACACGCAGGCGAACGAGCAACTGATCGCTGGCTACCTTTCGCGCAAGGACGACTCACCCCGACCGATGGCGTCCGCCGGGGCCACGCTGACCATGGTCGAGTGACATGACGAAGAGACCGACGACGATGAACCGAGCCCGACACGCGGCCGCCATTCTGGCCTGCGTCGCCACGGCCGCGTCGCCGGCATGCGCCGCTACGGGCCGCGATGTCGTCGCCGACTTCGACGACGCGACAGGCGGCGCTCTTCCGAAGGCCATCCACATCGCCGACGAATCACACGCACGAGGCGCGCGATCACCCGGCGACCAGCTCGTCGTCCTCGATGCGGTCGATGCGGACGTGAGCTTTCCCGACCGTTCGCATGCCCGGATGTACCACGCGACATGGAACGGCGAATCCGCCCTCGCCACCCGGTCGGGCTCCCACCTGGATGTGACGATCGCATCGGCCGAGGGACTCCGTATCGTCGGCTTCGACGTCGACGAGCGTGACGCGCATCGGCTGAGGGAAGGTACGCCCCTTCCGACGACGTCCACCTCCGCACCATCGGATCCCCACGCAGCCCGCGTTCGACGGGATGTTTCGTTCCTCGATCCGCAAGACCAGCGACCGATACTGACGTTCTGGATATTCCTCCACGACGACACGGCGGGTGTGTCGCAGCAGCACATCCACGCCGGCTATGTGGCATGGTGGCTGGCGGACATGCGGCGGCAGCTTCCTGGCTATCGCCTGCGCACCTTCTACCTCGACCATCATGAGGGTATGACCGATATCGCGTATGGCGACAGGCCCGGCGGCATGTGGCGCTGGACCAGCGCCGCGCACGCCTATGCGGTCGAGGCGCAGTTGCCGGAACAGGTGCCTGCCCATCCCTACCGATTCATCCTGCTCACTCGCGACTACGTGGCGCCGTCGACGATGGGGCTTGCCGTGCAGGGCGGCGATCAGGCGATGGCGTCGCTCGCAGGCCCCTGGTCGATCGTGGCGCACGAACTCGGCCACACGCTGGGCGCGTCCCATGACGATGCCGCGGTGTGGTGGTCCTATGTGTGGCCTTGCGAGACCAACATGTACCCCACAGACAACGTCATGCTGTCGAACTGTTACCGGTACACCGCCGCCAACGAAACGCGGATACAGGCGCGACTCTCGCAGATCCCGACGGTCACGCCTCCGTCCGACCTGTCGGCGATACAAATGAATCTCGTCGACTGAAGCGACACGGTATCTCCACGGCCAAGGAAGGACGCCATGAAAACCTGCCCGACGAGTCGACGTTTCTGTCGACATGCTTGCTTACTCCTGCTGATGCCGGCGACGTGTGCGGCCGCTGTGTCTTCGAATCCGGTGCGCCGCTTCGATGAGGCAGTCGCGCGTGGTCTTCCGCAACGCGTGACCCTTGCGGCGAACCGGTTGGCACGTGGTGTATCCGGCAGCACGCTCGACGTCAGCCATGCCATCGAAGGCCTCGAGGTCACGTTTTCCGATGGCACCCAGGCCATCCACTACGCGGCGTCATGGCATGGTCGCCCCGCGGTCGTTACGCGATCGGGCGAACACCTCGATATCACGGTCACTGGCGACGGGGCAGTGGAGGTGACGGGATTCTCGGCGGCGAGCTATACAGCACACCATTTTCGCCACGGCACGCCCGTCGGGTCCGTCAGCACGGCGCGCACCGGGGATGCGATACCCGCGCCTGTCACCACGCCTCCGGTGTTGCCCGATGGCGTTTCCACCGTCGGCTTCTACATGTTCGTGCACGACGCGCTGGCAGACCGACTCGATCATCATATCCATGCGGGTTATGTCGCGTGGTGGGTCGCGGACATTCGTCGGCAGCTCGCCGTTTCGCGTGTGCAGGCCATTTATCGGCGACGCCTTCCCGGCCTCACGAACCTCGCGACAGGCAGCGACGATCTACTCAACCGGTGGACGACGGCGACGCAGGTTCTCGAGATGCGGGAAGGCCTGTCCCACGTGCCGGGGCGCGCCTGGTTCAAGTTCATGCTGCTCCTGCGCGACCAGGTCGCCCCGGGGGTGAGTGGCCGCGCGTGGTTCGGTGGCGACCATGCACTCGCCTCGCTGGCGGGTCCATATACCGTCATTGCGCATGAATTCGGTCACACGCTTGGCGGCACCCATGAGGCGGCCGAAGTCAGCTGGTCTGGCTACTGGCCGTGCGAGACGAATCTTTACTGGCATGCCAGTGTGTTGCGGAGCAATTGCTACCGATTCACCACAGCCAACCTGCGCCGCATGCGCGACTACCTTGCCGGCGAGCTCGAACCGGGCGGCGAGCGGCGCTTCGAGATGGTCGACTGATCTTGAGCATGTCGAGTTCCGGAGTCCGGCGCAGGGCATTCGTCGCTTTCTGCGCCGTGCTTTCCGTACCGTGCGCGGCCCGGATCGCGAACGAGAACGCGCTCAGGTCGTTCGACAGCGCGGTGGCCGGCAACCTGCCCCGCACCGTCCTGCTTCCGCGGCGTGAAGGTCGCGGTCGCGTGACCCTCGATAGCGAACTGACCGTCACACGATCGATCGATGTCGACATCCGGTTTCCCGACGACACGGAAGCGCGGACCTATCTCGCCACCTTCGATGGGGAGACGGCCATCGTCACCCGGTCCGCCGGACACCTCGACATCGCCGTTCCTCGCGCCGATGGCATCGCGCTCACCGGTTTCCATGACGACTCGACGACGCTCCACCGGGCCGACGCGCCATCGGACGTGTCGCACCGCACCGAGGCCGCCCACGCCTCCCGGCGCCAGTCGCCTCAGAACGGACGAGCGCAACCCGACCTGTCGTTTCTCGATCCCACCGAAACGCGCCCCTCGCTGACGCTCTGGGTGTTTCTGCACGACGACACGGCCGGCGTGTCGCGGCAGCACGTTCACGCGGGCTATCTGAGCTGGTGGATCACGGACCTTCGGCGGTTGCTACCGCACCACCGCCTGCGCATCTACTACCGGGAGCGCCGGGCGGGCGTTACCGATATCGCATACGGCGAAAAAGCGACGTCGATGCGTCGTTGGATAAGCGCGGCTACCGATTTTCGTACGCGCGCGGCACTGACCTACCGCCCGAACGAGGACGAGCACAAGTTCATGCTGGTCACGCGTAACCCGGTCGCCCCGTCGACCATGGGGCTAGCGCTCCCCGAGGGCGACTACGCGATGGGCTCGCTCACCGGGCCATGGAGCGTCGTCGCGCACGAGTTCGGGCACACGCTTGGCGCCGTCCATGCCGATGCCGCGATGTGGTGGTCGTATGTCTGGCCATGCGGCACGAACCTCTACCCGACGAACCACAAGGTACTGGCCAACTGCTACCGCTACACCGAAGCGAACGAACGTCGCATCGTCAATTATTTCGGCAGCGCACCCAGTGGCCGGCAAGGAAACGACGCGGCGTCGATCGTCGAGTGAGCCGCTTCGCGTCAGTCCCCGATCGATCCGGATCGTCGATCGCTCGCCGCTTTCACCTTATCGTTCTCTGTTATGCGTCGCGATTGAGCTTGCTGTGGCGCACGCCGTAGGTGAAATACACGATGAGGCCGATCGCCATCCAGATCGCAAAGCGCTCGAACGTGATCCAGGGCAGGCCCCAGATCAGCGCCAGCGAGAAGAGGATGCCGAGCGGCGCGACGAACCACACCGCCGGGGTACGGAACTTGCGCTCGAGGTCGGGCTTACGCACGCGCAGCACGAGCACCGACGCGCAGATGAGGATGAAGGCGCTGAGCGTGCCGATGTTGACCAGTTCCGCGACTTCGCCGATCGGCAGCAGACCGGCGACGACGGCGGTGAAGATGCCGAGGATCATCGTCGGGCGTGCCGGGGTGCCGAAGCGCGGATGCACGCGGGCGAACCATGCCGGCAGGAGGCCGTCGCGCGATAGCGCGAACCAGATGCGCGCGGCGCCGAGCATGAAGGCGAACAGCACGCTGATGACGCCGATCACGGCGGCGATCGCGATGATGTTGCTGATCCACGGCAGGCCGATCGCATTGAACGCGTCGGACACCGAGGCCTCACCGCCGAGGCTCGTATAGGGGACGATGCCGGTCAGCACGAGCGACACGGCGATGTAGAGCACCATCGCCACCGCGAGCGAGAGCAGCACCGCGCGCGGCAGGTCGCGCTGCGGGTTGCGCGCTTCCTCGGCCGCGGTGGTGAGCGTGTCGTAACCGAACACCGCGAAGAACACGACGCTCGCGCCCGTCAGCACGCCGTGCCAGCCGAAGTGGCCAACGCCTTTGTCGTCGAAGATGCGCTCGGGAATGAACGGGTGCCAGTTGGCCGTGTTGATGAAGAACGCGCCGACACCGATCACCAGCGCCACGCCGAGCACCTTGATGGCGACGATGCCGGTATTCAGCCGCGCGCCCCACTCCGTGCGGATGGACAGGAGGATCGCCACGAACAGCGAAATGCCCGCCGCGATGACGTTGAAGCGGTGCCCGTCGGTCGGTGCGGCGACCGGGTTGGCGGCGGAGATGCCGAGCGACCCGATGCCCTGCTGCCAGAAGTACCTCATGGTGTCGGCGCTCATGCTCTTCTGCGCCCACTCCGGCAGATGCACGCCGGCTGTCGCAAGCAGCACCTGCACATAGCCGGACCACCCGATGGCGACCACGGCGACGACCAGCGCGTATTCGAGCAGAAGATCCCAGCCGATGATCCAGGCCGCTCCTTCGCCCAGCACCGCGTAGCCATAGGTGTAGGCGCTGCCAGTGACGGGAATCAGCCCGGCGAACTCGGCGTAGCACAGGGCCGCGCACGCACTGCCGAAGCCCGCGATGATGAAGCTGAGCGCGACCGCCGGGCCGGCGTTCATCGCCGCCTGCTGTCCCGCGAGCACGAAGATGCCGACACCGATGATGCCGCCGATGCCGATGGCCGTGAGCTGCCAGAGACCCAGGACACGCCGGAAGTCCTTGCGCTGGCCCACCTCGGCCTGCAGCTGCTCGACGGACTTGTGGCGGAGGAATCTGGCTAACGACATGAGGGTGACCCTGGGCTGACTGACCCGGGATCATAGCGGGCGAGGCTGTCGGTGTCGTCCGCGCGGGCCGAGGGGCCGTGTAGGCCTCATCGCCGAAACGATCGGCTCCAGGCCTCGAGTAGCTGCCGCTCTGGTGGGAGCCAGCCTGCTGGCGAAGGGTGCTCGCGGCAAGCCCCCATCGCCAGCAGGCTGGCTCCCACCAGAGCAGACGAGCGTCAGCGCCCGTCGACGGCCTTGCGCCCCAGGGCCGGGTCGTCGGTGAAGAACGCATCGATACCCGTCGCCAGGTAGGCGCGGATCTCGGCGATCGAGCCAGCCTCGTTGCGGGTGGCATCGCCGCCCCCGTCGCGGAAGTCGGCGGCGAGGAAATGGTTTTCGGGCCGGAACGTATAAGGATGGACCTCCAGGCCGGCCGCATGCGCGTCGTGCACCAGCGGTGTCGCCAGCGCAAGGCGGCCATCGCCGCCCAGTGGACGGATGCTGCGGATCGATGGGCCGATCGCGTCCGCGTACGCGGCGACTGCCTTCAGTCCGGCCGGGGTCATCATCGCCGCATAGGTCAGTCCCGGCTCGTCGGCGGGCTTCTCGTCGCCCGCCTCCATGAGCTGGAGTAGCCGGATGTTCTTGTGATCCTTGCCGAGGCGGCCCCGCAGGTATTTCAGGTTACCGACCTCGAACGACTGGATCTCCACCGGCGCGGTTCGCGTATAGGCATGCGCGGCGATCGTCGCCAGCACCTTGTCTTCCATCGGAAGACCGATGCCGCGGAAGTACGTGGAATGCTTGATCTCGGGAATGACGCCGATCACTCGCTTGCGTGCCGATGCCTCGGCCGCCACGAACTCGATCATTTCGTCGAACGTGGGCACCGTGAACTGCCCATCGTACGCGGTGTTCGCCTTACGGATATCCGCAAGACGCTCGCGCGCCCGCAACGTCTTCAGTTCCGCGAGCGTGAAGTCTTCCGTGAACCAGCCCGTGATCGCGACACCGTCGACGGTCTTCGTGGTGCGCCGCGCGGCGAATTCCGGATGACCGGCGACATCCGTCGTGCCACCGATCTCGTTTTCGTGGCGCACCACCAGCACGCCGTCCTTCGTCGATACGAGGTCCGGCTCGACGAAGTCGGCGCCATCTTCGATCGCCACGGCATACGAGGCCAGCGTGTGCTCGGGGCGCAGCGCGCTCGCGCCGCGATGCCCGATGACGAGAACCTTCGCCGCGATGGGCGGGGTCGTGGCGGTCGTGGACATCGGCAGCGCTCCAAGCATCAAGGCGAGTGCGGCCAAGGATAGACCCATCCGCTCCATCAGAAATCCGCCGTGAGGGTGACGAAGCTCTGCCGCGGCGCACTGGCGTGGAAGGCCAGTGCGCGGCCCTGCGGATCCGTGGCCGCGAACGCCGTGAGGTTCGTGGCGTGACGATGGTCGGTGAGGTTCGTGACGTTCAGGGCGAGGGTCAAGGCCTTCAGGCTCGCGACGGGACCGAAGTCGTAGCTTGCACCGAAATCGAACGACGTGGCACCGGCCACTTCCTGATCGTTGGTATAGGTGTAGTAACGACGCCCCGTGTACTTGCCGCGCAGGCTCGCGGACCACGGGCCATCGTGCCAGCTGAGCTCGCTCGCGAACATGCGCTTCGGCGTGTCCACGGTGGTCTTGTCCTTTACCGGCACGATCTGGCCGTTCGCCACGTAGTTGTCGTCGTAGGTGGAGCGATTGAACGAAGCCGAGTTGTACCACTCGAGGCCGCGCACCGGCTTCCAGATGAAGGTGAACTCCGCACCGCGGCTGCTCACCGAGCCGACGTTCACGAACGCGGTGTTGCACTCCGGTCGGGTACCGACCTCGATGCTCGGGCAAGGATTCAGCGACAGCAGGCGGTTGTCGAACTTCACGTCGTAGAGCGCCACCGAGGCTTCGTACGCGTCGCCGACGCTGCGGAAGCCGCCGTCGATGGAACGCGACTCTTCCGGTTTCAGGCCCGACTTCGTGCCGTCGAACGCCGCCTGCGACACCGAAAGCGGACCGCCCGCGCCACCGCCCTGGAAGGCGGCGATGTTCTTCGCGTACGAGAGGAACAGCTCCTGCCCCGGGGCCAGCTGGAACGCGAGACCGGCCTGCGGCAGCAGCGACTTGCCGGCCTTCAGCGTGCCGTTCGCGTACGGACTTTCCACGCCGGGCAGCTCGACCGCCTTCATCGTGGTGTGCGGGCTCTTCACGCCGATGTCGACGCTGAGCCGGTCGTCCAGCGCCTTGAAGCTGTCCTGCAGGTACGCCTGCTTCGTCGTGATCGTGTAGTTCTGCGCGAACAGGCGGCGATCCGGATCGGAGAGGTAGCGATCGTCGCTGACCGGACCATCGATGTAATAGAAGTTGCGTTCGACGTGATGATGGTTCTGCTCGTACCACACGCCGCCTTCGACGTGATGGCCGCCGAAGTCCCATGCGAGCGACGCGATCGCGCCGTCGCGATTGATCGTGTAGTTGGTGCTGCGGATCGAGATCGGCAGCTCCTGCGCCGTACCCGGATACGACTTCTGTCCCGGCGACCACCAGTGGCCCTGGCCCGCGTTCTCGTGGTGATAGACCTGCGTGTGCAGCGTGCCCGACCCGGCGACGGTGAAATCGCCTGCCACGTAGTACAGATCGTCGCGGCGCAGCGCGCGGCTCTGGTAATAGGCGTCGTCGATGTTGTCCACACCGCCCGAGAAGCCGCAGCGCGGATCCTTCACGTTACCCTTCGTATACGCCGGTGCGCAGTACGCCGCGGCGAGCGCACGATTCCAGTCGGGCGCGTAGAGGTTCCAGTCCCAGCCCAGGCCGCGGCGCATGCCGCTCTTTGACAGGTACGCATAATCGGCCTGGCTGGTGCGCGACGTGTCGACGAAGCCGGTGATGCGGTTGCCTTCGCCGAACTCGTAGACGCCCTTGCCGTTGAACTGTTTCGTGTTCGTGGGCGAGTTGGGACGCGCCCACATGTCCGCGTCCGCATGCACGCCGGACAGGTACATCGAGAAGCCCTTGTAGTCACCGGTATCGATGCGCGCATACGTGCGACGGTTATGGTCGCTGCCGAACGTCTGCGCCACCTTGCCGCCGAAGGTCTTGGCCGGGTCCGCCGAGAAGTACTGGATCGATCCACCGAGGTTGCTGGTGGATGCGGTGCCGAGCGCACCGATGCCTTCCGACAGTTCGACCGTCGCCATGTTCTCGGCGATCAGGGCGCGCGAGATGTTCAGGCCGTTGTAGTTGCCGTAGGCGTTGTCGCCGAGCGGCAGGCCGTCGAGCGTGTAGCCGAGGCGCGTGGTGTTGAAGCCGCGCAGCGTGATCGACTGCGATTCCTCGTTCGCGCCGAATGCGTCGTTCGACTGCACCGACACACCGGGCAGGCGGTTGAGGATCTTCTGCGGGCTGGTGCCCGGCGGCAGTACTTTCTGGTCGTCCGGCACAATGCGCTGCACCTGGCGGGTCTCGCCCTGACCGATCACGGAGACCGCTTCGAGATCCTGCGTCTTCGGAGGCGTGGCCTCGTCGGCATGGGCCTGCAGGGCGATCGCGGAGGCAAGGGCGAGGAACAGGGTGCGACGGGGGAAGATCATCGAGGGGAGCACGTGCTTTGGGGAAGCCGGCGAGCGTGCCCACCGCGTATGTAGATTTTCTTACCGTAGAAAGAAGAATCCCGAAGCGGTGACGCACATCGCATTCGCAAGCGACCACCTTGTGGGAAGCGCGCTGGCGCGCGAAGGGTGCTCGCGGCAAGCACCCATTCGC
>Ga0102588_1000958_pt1 | contig 25274 bp, 26 predicted proteins | sample AraplaMF_Col_mMS_FD_76854 | JGI IMG/M metagenome (GOLD analysis project Ga0102588, IMG submission 76854) | Arabidopsis root microbial communities from the University of North Carolina, USA - plate scrape MF_Col_mMS (SPADES assembly) (version 2) | ecosystem: Host-associated > Plants > Roots >...
AAGACCTATCAGGCAATGGATGATCGTCAGGATGGATGAATCGACCGCTCGCAGCCGCCGCGCCGTCAATGTGGAGCCTGCGTATAGCAGCGATGCCAGAATGGCGAAGCCCACTCCGTTGGCCCAGGAACTGTTGCCCATTATGTCGCCGACATGAGGCAAGACGACCAGCAGCAGTCCACAGAAGGCCACAACCAGCCAAAGCAACTTATCTCGGTAGAGGGTCTCGCCGAGAAAAAGAGCGCTGATGATGACGATCCAAAATGGTTGCAGGTGATAGATGATGATCGCAAATCCAATCGAAGTCGAACGGAAGGCCTGAAACAGCGCAGCCCAATTCAGGACCAGGCACAGACCGCTGACAATAGTGAGCCCAATCAGTTTCCGATTTATTCGCCAGATCCCGTGCAAGGTACCACGATACAAGGACCAGGCGATGAGCGACAACGCACCAAAAAGACAACGGAAGAACACGATGTTCAGTGTTGGCTGCCCGGTTTGGATCGCAAAGACACCGACAGTTCCCGACAAAGCCATTGCGCCGGCGAGGTAGACTGTGGGACCCAATCCTCCGCTTGTCGTTGGAGCCTTGGATGCGACTGCCTCGGGATGCACGTCCTTAACGTCGGCTTTCATCAGGCGCCGATCCATGTGATCGTCTCGTCGCCATTGACGGCCAGGCTCGAAATTTGAAACATGATTTTTCCGTTGATTGGTGAAACCGCCGAGCCGATCGGCTCGCCAAAATGATTGCGAATGGTCCCAAGAACAGTATCGGTGTCGACGACATCGCCGACGGCGTGGGTCGGATACCACAAGCCGGACGCGGTTGCGGTCACACTGGAACAGCGGAGCACCTGAACATCTAGTTTCGATGGGTGGTCCGAACTGTCATCCAGTAAGACGTGCATGGCTCTCAACAGTCTGTGGAGACCGGTGACGAGGGTTTGAATAGCATCTTCATCGTACTTGCCGGCCCCGCCCGCCTCGGCGATGATCGCCGGCACTCCCGCCCCAGCCGCGCCGGCAATCATCATGCCCCTTGCCGGACTTGCGATTGCGTAGGGAAGCCCAAAATCTCTAGCAAGGCGCTCGGACCGTTCGTTTCCCTCACAAAAGATCGTGAACGGCGTCAGGCTCTCGCTCAGGTCTCCACAATGCAGATCGACGAGCGCATCAGTATTCGAGAAAACCTCATCGATCAGCCACGCGGCAAGTCTATCACTTGCGGTGCCAGTCGCGCTGCCAGGAAACACCCGATTGAGGTTTTTCCCATCTGCGGGATTTATATAGACGCTTCTTTTTGCAAAGGCTGCGGTGTTGACCACTGGCAGTATGATCAATGTCCCTGCCAAGTTCTCGTATGGAAGTTTCAGAAGCCGTTGGGCCGCTTCGATGGCGCAATATTCTGAGCCGTGAACGCCCGCGCTCACGCAGATACTGGGGCCTGCGGAGCGTCCCTTAATGATAACGATCGGCAGGACATGATCCTCGATTGGCCAACACTCGACCTGTGTGACGCCTGGCGGTGCCGATTTGATGATTTCTCGAACGGTAGCGCTGCGCTCGGCTAAATTGGGTATCGTAATGGTCATTGGCTCTTTCTTGTAAGGATTGGATGTATATTCGGCACGGCTTGCCGTACGAGCTGCCGCAATCTCCCTGGTTCCGTTTATGAAAGATGCTCGACGACCCGTTTCGAAAGGTAGGGAGATAAAAATCCCTGAAGCATCGCTCGATACTTGAGATCAAAATAGATGGATGAGCCGATGCGCAGGCTCTCTGCCGAACCTGTGACGTCGATGACAGTGTAATCGGAATTGGCAGTCACGATCCTGACCCCGGCTTCGCGCGGAATAAGTGCTTTCGGGTCTGCGTCGACGACTCCAAAATCGAGAATGGCCCGCTTGCGGATTTCTGAAGTTGCGGCAACGCCTAGGTCCGCGACGGCGCCGCCTCCATCGATTCCGGCCGGCTTGTCCTGGATTTCGACGATGGTTCCGCAAAACCGGAGGGTGTCGGTTCGTAATCCGACAAAGGGCTCGTCAGCGACCGGTATCGTTCCCAGCAATGCTGCTTGTCCGATCCTGACCTGAGTGGGCCAACTGGCCAGGATTTCTGAACTCATCCAATGAATAATGGAGGAGCCTCCAAGGGATATCTTCGGTACACTGATCCCCTCTTGCCCGAGATCGCGCGCCAGCCGGTAAAGACAGCTTAGATTCGAATGGGAGGGTTGGACCCCGTTGGCACAGGCATAGTTGGTTCCAAAGCCCTCGAAGACAAGGTTGCGATGGCGCTTGGCAAGGATCGTTCGCATGACGGCAGGTGCCTCATGCGGCAGCACCCCCTCCCTCAAGTCGCCGACATCGACCATCAGGAAGTAGCCGTGCTTCACGCCGTGCTTTTCGGCAGCGCTGTCGAGGGCATCCAGAATGCTCGGATCGGAGTTGAGGCTGGCCTTCGAATAACGAACGATATCTTCCGCCTGCAGCGCTGTCGGAAGGCTCGTGGTCATCACCGGCGTCTTCAGCTGCGCGGAGAAATTCCTGGCGATTTGAATCTTCGACATTCCAAGATAGGCGGGAGCCTGCCGATCGACAAGCTGCAGGATCGGTGCGTAGTCGTGGCAGGGCTTGACCACGAAAACCAGTTCGAGCCCGTTTCGGTCGGCGTCAGCTTTGATAAATTGCAGGTTTGCTTCAATGGATTTCAAATTAACTGCGAGCTCAGCCATTCTATGGTCCTCGAGTTTGATGGGTCGCTAAGCGATCTGCGGTTCCGTCAATGTTTTGCTGCCGTCCTCAATCATGCGAAGCCTCAATTCGCCAAGTGCCGACGGCTTTCCTTGGCTGCCGAAGAATAGGCCGACACTGCCGTGGTTGGCGTATTCGGGACTGTCACGCTTCATCAGATTGTCGACGGCTGGCAGATAATTCCAACGAACTGCGGGAAAGAGGGAGTGCGCGAGATGATAGGAATCGCCGTACGGAAAAACATTGTGCTTGACGATAGCGCCGACGACGCCTGGGAAGTCGGTCGGCCGCCCGAGCGCAAGTTCACGTTGATGATAAGGAATATCCGTCTCGCAGGTGGCAAACCAACGATGCAACGCGATATGGGCCACCCAGTAGAAAAGCGGATAGGTGATCAAGACCGGAACGACATAAAGGAACAGCAACTCGGTGTAGAAGCCAAAGTACGCAAACAGCGCGATCACGGTTGCGACTGACAGAAGGCGCAGCGCTAGGTTCCAGTTCCACATGTCTATCGCGATATAGCCCCAGCATTCCTTCAATCGATCAACAATGCCGAACGGCGTCAACGGCCGGAAAACGCCAAACCAGTATTGCCCTGCCGTAATGCCGGGCACAAATCCCTTTTCGACCATTTCCAGTCGGTCGGGATCATCTTCCGTGTTGACCGAATGATGATGTTCGACAACGTGGACCTGATGGCGCCGCCTTATTTCCGGCATGAATGCCGGAAACTGGTAAAGCAGGTTCGTGATGATTTCATTGATGCGCCGGTTTGGACCCAATGAACCATGAGCGGCATGATGACCGATTTCCTGCAGAGCTCTAAACCGGCCCGTGACAAACAGAATCGCCAGCAGCTTCAAGGCCCAGCTGTCGGTATGATGAAATGCAAGGATGGCCGCCAGAATGAAGAGGTAGGACCAGACGAAGGCCATCGGCCCAAAAAGCCAGTCTAGCGGCTTGTAGCTCAAACCTTTGAAGTATTTACGGTAATGCCGAACAGCATCGGCGCCTTCGGCGGGACGTGGGACATGGGAGAGATCGACCCGATGGTAATAGGCATCGGCTGCGAGCATGAGGCCGGCAACTGCGAACAATACAACTGCGATAACCATATCATTGCCTTTTTCAAATTAAGAAATGACAGGCCGACCGTCGTCAGCGCTGTCAGAGGGTGAGGGCACGCAAGAAGACCTCTTGGGCATTGATCCAAGGGGGCGTCTTGGCCCCGTCGAGCAGGGAGAAAAGCAGTGGTGTCATTTGGGACGAGAAAGCCTGACTGCTTTCAAGTGGTGTTATGGCCGGCAGATGATCGATGGCGATCACGTAGACAGGCCTGCCGTTTGTCGGAACTTCGTAGATCGGCTCGTCGATGCTCGAGAGAGGGCCTCTCAAAAGGATCGGATTATTATTGTTGGTCTCGCATCCGATATCCGAGACGATCCGAAGCTTGCTATCGGATCCGATGTTTTCGGCGCTCAGGAATTTGGGCGTCGTTTCATCGACGGCCATGCAATTGACGATGATATCGTAGCCGGAGAGCGTGTGATCGACGTCAGGATCAAGAAGGGACTGACGTGAGAGGCTTGTATAATCCAGCCCGAGTTCATTCAGCACCATGACGGCACCGACACCACACTGGCCGCGGGTCCCCAATAGGGCAATCGACGGGCGCCGGCAGTCGTTGAGGCCTGAATGCGCTCGGCCCAAGAGTTCGTCCAATTGGGTCGGCGCGGTGAACAGCCTTGCGGGGGGAGCTTGCCTCGGCCCCTCGATCTCGGACCAGAGGATTGCGGCAAGGACTGTCCCGACTTTTCCAGCGATGGTGCTGAACGCAGGCACCTTTGCGCCCGTCTCGTCCGTCAAGAACTCGGTATCGTAGTGGGTTCCGCCTCCACGCGTAAATCCCTCGAGCATCTTGAGCGCGGTCGGTTTCTCGTGAAGAATCCGTGTCTTGGTATATTGATGGGCATAGAAGACATGCTCACCGTAGAACGGCTCGCCGGTCAATTCCGGCAACTTGATGCCGAGGGTCACCGTATCCTTGCGTTGCTGGCGCCAAGTGTCGCGCGGTTCGATGATGCAGCCATGCCTTTGATATTCGCTGTCTGAAAAGACACGTTTTGGTGCCGTTTCGACATGAACTTCATATCCGCGGTCGATCAGCCTGGAGGCATCCTCTGGCGTAAGCGGCGCTCGGCGTTCATTGGGGTTGACTTCTCCACGGACCCATATCGTTTTCATTATCCACCAAAGCTGTTGTGAAAGCGCGCCACGACCCTCGGTCCGGCGCAAGGGGAGCCGGTTCCGTGAGTAATTCATATTGCAAAGTACGTACTATGAAGTACGCATAAACAAAACCGGAAGTTGAGTATGAGTCAAGCGTTTTCTATTGAATGCGAAGTTTTTCTCCCTTTCGCACCTGTGCCGCGCTACAAGACATCGCCATGCAGAATCCGGAGGAAATTGATGCGACGGCCTCTGAACAAAAGGCGGCAAATTGACCGTAGCGCCGAAACCCAGCAACTGCTTATTGAAGCTGCCATCGAGATGCTGTGTGAAAAAGGGTTTGCCGGTGCGACCACGGCAAACATCGCGGCTTCGGCGGGCGTCACGACCGGCGCCCTTCATCACCACTTTGCGACGAAGGACGACCTGTTGTTCGGCGTCCTCGATTATGTCTCGGAGCGTATCGTTCTGGAATTTCGTCTCTTCGGCCGCAAGAGCAGCGGGCAGCCTATTGATCTTCAACTGCTTGTCAGGCAGCTTTGGAGCATTTACGGCGGCCCGCAATACTGGTCGATATGGGAAATCATCATGGGTTCGCGGGAGGACGAGCGCATGCGTGAGCGTCTTCTTCAACATCGCGAGCGAACGATGGAAGCGCTAAACCAGTGTTGGCTCACCCTGAACCCGAGCCTGACCACGATCGATCAAAGAACAGCCAGAGTGCTCGATCTTCTGCTTTCTTCCATTCGAGGTCTTTGTATGGACCGCTTCGTGAGAACCGACGAGCGATATTTTCATGAGCAGTTGACGCTCCTAGTCGAGAGCATCGAACCAATCTTTGCCAAGAGCTGATTGCCACGCGCCAGAATAACGGAACAGAGATTTCCTAGTCAACGGCATTAAAACCTAAGCGCGATGTTTTATCAAAAATGAGTCTTCGCCAGTTGACATACTAACTAATATGTATGTTATTTCGAAATCGCAATAAGGTGGAAATTGCCTTTGATTATGGTCCGGTGCGCAAGCGGACCGGTTCAGGCTCCGGCACACTCTCTGTTGTGAACAACCAAGCTGAAGGGTCGGCGAGATGAGCATGGACGCTTTGAATGGGGTAGCCGCTGCGAACAGCCAAAGATCAGATCGAAGGGCCAAAACGCTCGTCGGCGGTTCGATCGGCCATTTCATAGAATGGTACGACTGGTCCATCTACGGGCTGCTAGCAGGGGTGTTCGCAGCACGACTCTTTCCCGCTGGGAGCGAAGCAGCATCCCTTATGACGAGCTTTGCAGTGTTTGCGATAGGCTTTGCCGCTCGTCCGCTCGGCGCTTTCATATTGTCGCCGATGGCCGACAGATACGGACGACGAGCGCTTCTGGCGGCCACGATCATCGTATCAGGCTTGGGTAGTCTGATCATTGGACTATGCCCCACCTATGAGAAGATCGGCCTGGCAGCCCCTCTCATCATTGTCGCTGCCCGTCTCTTGCAGGGATTCTCCTCTGGCGGTGAATTTCAGATCGCACTCACGTTCTTGAATGAACACGCGGCTCCAAAGTGGCGCGCATTCTCGGCTTCACCCCAGATGGTTTCAATTGGAGCGTCCGTCCTTGTTGCAAACGCTGTTGCCTCGATAGCAACTCAATTTCTAAGCGCTGATGCACTCTCCGCCTGGGGGTGGAGAGTACCGTTTCTGCTGGGAGCATTTCTTTCTCTCTACGGCCTTTATATTCGTCGCAGCCTTCAGGAAACACCGGTTTTTGAAAAGAGCCAACGTCACGACCTTCCGGCACTTGCTTCAATTTTAAGGTCGCTGCTTGACCATCCGAAGGAAGCATTGACTGTTTTCGTCATTCAGATGAATACGGTGCAGTACTATATTTGGCTCATATTTCTTCCGACATACGCGCACCTGATCGGTGGCCTTGACCGTTCGGCCGGCTTCGTTGCCAGCATGGTGGCGACCTTGATCTATTGTCTTGTCCTTCCTCTCTTCGCTGCAATTTCCGATCGCGCGGGTCGTAAGCCGCTTCTGATCGCATCGGCTTCTTGCTTCTTGATATTTTCATATCCCCTCCTGTCCATTCTCGCCGGATCGGCGAGCCTCGGTACTGCGGTCTTCGTCGCCGGTTCGGGTGCGATTTTCCTCGCCTTCAACAATGCTGTGATTGGGACAGTCTTTGCGGAATTGTTCCCAACAAGCATTCGCACCACCGGAATTGGGATCCCGTATGCGATTTGTGCTGCGATCTTTGGCGGCACTGCGCCTATGGTTGCAACCTGGCTGGATGGATTGGGTGGGCCTCTTTATATCTCCGCCTACGTCATGGTGATATGCGCGATCAGTATTTTCACCTATCTCTTCATAACCCCCGAAACATTTTCCCGCTCTCTGGACTGAGCCGTCACAGGAACCACCATACTCCGAAGGAAGTCCGCTATGCTTGTCGTGCATCACCCCGATCAAGCCCTTCATGACCCCTCCGCGGTCTTTCGCGGCGGCAAATATATCGATCAACCCGACCGTGCGGAGCGATACAGGATTTTTCTGTCGGCGATAGCCGAGGACGGTCATCGAGTCGTTCAGGCGCGCCTGGGTAACCTTGCCGGCGTAACGGAAGTTCATCATGCCGACTACGTCGAATTCCTCCGCACCGCTTACGATCGTTGGGCCGCGCACGGAGGCTATGGGCCGGAGGTGGTCGCCAACGTGCACCCAACTCATCGTATGAGCCGAAAGCCAACGGAGCTCTTGGGTGAACTCGGATGGTATTCGAACTCGACCTCGTGTCCGATGCAGGCGGGAACCTGGCAAGCCGTTTACGCCAGCGCTCAAACGGCCTTACATGCAGCGGACGCCCTACGGCCCGGTGCGGATCATGTCTACGCGCTTTGTCGGCCGCCAGGTCACCACGCCTATCCGGACTTGATGAGCGGGATGTGCTTTTTGAACAATGCGGCGATCGCCGCGCATCAACTGACAAAGCGATATGAGAGGGTTGCTATCGTCGATATCGACGTTCATCACGGAAACGGAACGCAATTCATCTTCTGGGAACGTCACGACGTTCTGTTCTGCTCGATCCACATCGACCCGTCGGATGCTGCGCCCTACTACGCCGGCTATGTCGATGAGATCGGCGAAGGCCTCGGGAGAGGCTTGAATTTCAATCAACCGCTCCCCGTTGGAACGAGAGATGAGGCTTGGCTCGACGCGATTGACCGGGCTCTTTCTCGGGTGCGTGAATATAATGCCGGGGCATTGGTGATATCGCTCGGCTTGGATGCTGCCGAGCACGACCCCGTTGCTGCGTTTAAAATTTCCAATTCGGGCTTTGCCGCAGCCGGAGGCCGAGTTAGTAAACTTGGTCTTCCAACCTTGCTGGTGCAGGAAGGTGGCTATCTTAGTCCTCAGCTTGCAAGTTGCCTTCAAAGCTTTACGCGTGCGTTTTAAGTCGTTTGCACTCCACATTAGCGTGAACCTGGCGCATGGGGCAATGAGTCCGCGCGACAAGGGTTACGCGGATGAGGTCTTGCGGATACAATGCTTAAAGGTCGTCATTTCGAGCAGTCTGTGATCGAGGCGAAGCAAACGTCTCCATCTCAGCGAGATAGTGATCTGATTTGGGCTCCGTCCCACAGTTGAAAGAGGACACCTCCGGGCGGCGATCTCAAAGAGTGGCGACGGCGATGTCACATAAACCAGATGTCAGTGGGTAGTGCATAGAACTGGTGGGATGAAGAATTCATCCATCAGCTATAAGCGTCACCGTTGCCCGCAACAGATCATCGCCCATGCGGTCTGGCTGTATTTCAGATTTCCTTTGAGCCTTCGGCTGGCCGAGGAGCTACTGCTGGAGCGCGGGATCATCGTCTCTTATGAAACGATCCGGCGATGGGGACGGAAATTCGGGCCAGCTTACGCAAAGCAACTCCGTCGCAGGCGACCTTCGCGCCAGGACGTCTGGCACCTCGATGAGGTTGTGGTTTCCATCGCCGGCCGAAAGCACTGGCTTTGGCGTGCCGTCGATCAAGACGGCTACGTTCTCGATGAAATCGTTCAAAGCCGGCGCGATACCAGGGCTGCAAGGCGATTGCTGCTCAGGCTGCTGAAGAAGCAGGGCATGCCACCCAAGCGGATCATCACCGACAAACTCCGCTCCCATAGTGCGGCCCAACGTGACCTCATGCCAACGGTCGAACACCGGTCCCATAAGGGTGTCAACAATCGAGCGGAGAATTCTCATCTGCCACTGCGAAAACGGGAGCACCAGATGCAGGGTTTCCGATCAGCCGGAGGTTTGCAACGTTTCATAACGACCTTCTCCGCCATCCGAAATCTCTTCGTCGCACAGCATCGCAGCCGCTCTGCTCTCGCCACTCACATTCATTGTGTCCGCGCCATGGCGCACTGGAAAATAGTGACGGGTGCCATTGCCTGATCTCAGGCAGCACCGCGGTCGTTTGTTCTCCGCTCGATAATCTGACAACTCCTTGGCGCTCAATGGACGATCAAGCAGCCTCTACCATTTTCGTTTTAATCCATCCGGCCAAGGTTTTAACGCCGGGATTTTGCCGGAGGTGATGAGCTATCCATAACTGCAATCTGTGTGGCCCGAGGATGAAACCGAACGGAGCAACAAGTTGTCCTGCATCGATCTCTCGCTGAACCAGATATTTGGGGGCCATAGCGACACCCGCCCCAAAACTAGCGGCTTGGAGCATAAGATAAAAATGCTCATATTCCTCCGCAATCTGAAGTTCCGGAATTTCACTTCCAACGGCTGAAAGCCACTCTTCCCAAGCTCCTTTCCGCGTTGCAGTGCCCAAGACCTGCGCCGTTCTCAGATCGGCAGAGGATTTCAAGGGACGGCGCAACAGATAATCCGGGCTACAAACGGGTCCGATTTCCTCGCCAATCATGTCTAGAATCACGACATCGTCGGGCGCGCTATACATTGTGTTCCGAATTGCTACGCTGATACCGTCCGTGGCGAAGTCGACTTCTCCATAGTTTACATTGAGACGGAAATGGATATCCGGATTAAGTGCCTTGAATTCAGGTAGTTTTGGAATCAGCCAGTACTGCATGATCGTTGCCGAGCACGACAAGGTCAGGGGGCCAGCCGAAAGACGCGCTACCGCCAAGTTAAGGGACCGAAACCCTTCGCTGAGAGTCTGCGCCATCTCGGCCCCCGCCGGCGTGGGCTCCGATGATTTCGAAAGGCGCCGGACTAGCGTCGTCGCGTACAGGCGTTCCAATTCGCGAACGTGACGGCTTATGGCGCCATGGCTCACATCGAGTTCTTGTGCGGCTTTTGTCATACTTCCCAGCCGTATCGTCGCTTCGAACGCACGAAGAGCATGCAAGGGAAGATTTGCATAGGACATGTGACAGCCTCCTTACATACTGCAATAAACAGGATCCCCAGTCAGCAGGACGATGTCAGCTTCACGCACAGCAAAAAAGGTCTGAATTAGCAGACGCTCGACATTTTACACGGGAATATGCCGCCGGCACGGCGATTGGATAGGCATGGAAGACAACTCAATGATTTATTTTTATCTGATGGTGTGACTCAAACTCACATCAGGCGGCTTCCATTGTGCCTGTTTTCAGGGAGCCGCGCGTGTATCATCGCCAGAACGATCATGGGAGTACGGAGGAGGGTCCAGTACGCTTTCGATCGAGGAGGAGGTATCGTGACCAATTCAATGCGCCTCGAGGCTGACTATATCCTCGAGACATACATGCCACCGGAACAAGCAGCGGAAATAATTGCCGGCGAACAGTCGAGTGGTACGTTTGTCGCGGTACCTGGCGAAACGCCCGAGTTAAAAGCGTTGGCGGCTGCAAAAGTGGAATCCCTCGAGACCATCGCAACGTACAATGCTGTTCCAGCCCTCGACGGTCGATATCCGACTGACGCCGCGATGCCTTTGCATCAGGTGAGGATGAGGCTGTCCTGGCCCATTGCAACTGTTGGAACAGCCCTTCCCAACATTCTGGCGACAGTCGCTGGCAATCTTTTTGAACTTGCCTGTGTAACTGGTCTCAGGATCGTCGACATTCGATTCCCCCCGCCGTTCTTCCAAAAATACAAAGGTCCTGCGTTCGGGATTGAGGGAACCAGAGAACTTAGCGGCGTTCAGACGGGACCGATGATCGGAACGATTATCAAGCCGAGTGTCGGCTTGACAGCAGAGCAAACCGCTTCTCTGGTCCAAGAACTCGTCAATGGCGGGATCGATTTCATCAAGGATGACGAGCTGCAAAGCGACTCTTCAGTCTGCCCTTTTGAAGACCGCGTTGATCGCGTGATGCGGGTGATCAACGAGGCCGCAGAACGGACGGGCAAAAAGACGATGTACGCGTTCAACCTGACCGGCGATATGGATGAGATGCGGCGACGTCATGACAAGCTTGTCTCAGCTGGTGCAACATGCCTGATGGTTAGCCTGAACTCAGTCGGCATGGCGGGTTTCGTGGGTTTGAGGTCGTTCAGCCAGCTCCCGATCCACGCCCATAGAAACGGCTGGGGTTACCTGACGCGTCATCACTCGCTAGGCTGGTCTTATGTCGCATGGCAGAAGATTTGGCGGCTGGCCGGCGCGGACCACATGCACGTCAACGGTGTCGACAACAAGTTTTCCGAAGACAATGAATCTGTCATTCGCTCAGCGCGTGAATGCCTGACCCCCATGTCGGAAGACAAGCCTTGTGTGGTCATGCCGGTATTTTCGAGCGGGCAGACCGTGCGCCAGGCCCACGCTACATATGCAGGTTTGCAGTCCGACGACCTGATTGTCACAGCCGGCGGCGGGATCGTGGCTCATCCGAAAGGTCCCGCGGCGGGCGTCCAGGCTCTTCGGGATGCCTACCAGGCCGCTACATCGGGAGAATGCCTGGAGTCCGCCGCGAGGCGAAGTCATGAATTAAAACTTGCTCTGGAACCTGGCGCATGATGAGCGCGCTCGCATCGCTCCCTCCCGGGCCATTGGTTTCCTTCTACGGGGACGATTTCACGGGATCGTCTGCTGCGATGGAGGCATTTGCCTGGCAAGGCATCAAGACGGTGCTTTTTCTCGATGTTCCGTCGGCAGAACGTTTGGCAGGGTTTTCTGATTACAGATGCATCGGTATCGCCGGGATAGCGCGCTCCAAAAGCCCGGCCTGGATGGATGCTCATTTACCCGCAATCTTCGAACGTTTGGGAAAAACGGGCACTCCCATCGTGCACTACAAGGTTTGTTCGACCTTCGATTCCTCGCCGCAGATTGGCTCTATAGGGAAAGCGGCCGAGCTGGGTGCGGAGCTGTTCCCGGGTCCAATCCCGATGTTGGTCGGTGATCTTGGGATGGGACGGGTTCAGGTTTTCGGCCATCTCTTCGCTCAAGCCAGTGGCCAGTATTATCGGTTGGATCGTCATCCAACGATGGCCAATCATCCATCGACACCGATGCAAGAATCCGACCTGGCCCAACATCTGGCTTCGCAGACCAGTTTGCCCATATCGAATATTGACTTCCTCCGACTGAAAGCGGGTGATCCGACAGAGATCATCCCCCAGAACGACCTAGACAAGTCGCAAATATACTCAATTGATCTGCTCGATGAGGAGACGTTGCGCGCCGCAGGACAGGCCATCTGGACCGCGGGCCGGAAGCAGAAGTTCGTTATCGGCTCGCAAGGCGTGCAGGCGGCACTCGCGGCTTATTGGCGTTCAGAGGGTCTCTTGACGGATCCTCAGATCGAAACATCGGTCCAGGCAGTGAACAGGATTGCTGTGGTGTCTGGATCGGTTTCGCCCATGACTGCCGCACAGATCGAGCACGCGACGTCTCATGGTTTTGAGGCCATTCGGCTCGATCTTGGTCGGGTGTCAGACCAGAGTGCGTGGAATGCCGAAATTGATCTTGCGGTGCGTAAATCCAAGTCCGCTCTGTCGGAAGGTCGCGATCCCCTGGTGTTTACAGCCAAGGGTCCCGACGACCCCGCTGTCCGGCAGTTTAAAGATAAATTCTACCACGACCGGGCGACGGCTGAGGCCGCCAACGATCTCATAGGAGGCAGCCTTGGACAGATACTCGATAGGCTGATCATCGAAGCGGACTTAAGTCGTGTGGTTTTGTCGGGAGGAGACACGTCTAGCCATGCTGCGTTGAGGCTCAAAATCGACGCCTTGACCAGTGTTGCAAAGCTGGCTCCTGGCGGTCCGTTGTGCCGGGCTCATTCTGCAGACCCGTCCAGAAATGGAATCGAGATCGCAATGAAGGGCGGGCAGGTGGGATCTGTCGGCTACTTCGCGGCGGCAAGAGACGGTCAATGAAAGCTTTGCCTCGCTTAGATCCGTGAGGACGGAGCGTGTGCCGGTGTAATTCCGGTAAATTTTGGAGTTTGGGAGGAATGACATGCCAGACGAGAATGAAACAAGAGTTGCACTTGTGACCGGTTCCGCAATGGGCATCGGATTTGCGATTGCGCACCAACTCGCGTTGGATGGCTTTGCGGTTATCATTGCCGACATCAACAAGGAAGCCGCAGAAAAAGCTGCGGATGAACTGAGAGCCGCCAGGCTTAACGCGCAGTCAGTCGTGATGGATGTCGGCAATCCCGCTTCGATCGTGGAGGCGTTCAAAGCTGTTGAGGCCGAACATGGTCGCTGCGATGTCCTCGTCAATAACGCCGGCATCGCCAAGACATTTCCATTTATCGACTTTCCTTACGAATACTGGGCTGCAACGATCAACATCAACGTAACGGGGTCACTGTTGTGCAGTCAGCATGCCGCGCGTCTCATGCGCAGGTCCGGTTGGGGCAGGATCATCAATATTGCGTCTGTGGCGGGCGAGCGTGCCGTGGGACATGGCCGGACCGCATACGGTGTGTCAAAGGCGGCTGTCATTGGCCTGACCAGGCAGATGGCTGCCGAACTGGCGACCTACGGCATTACCAGTAATGCCGTTGCGCCCGGACCGGTCGATACCCCTTTGACCGAGGCTCTGCATTCCCCGGAGTTCAGGGCCACTTACACGGCAGCCATTCCGGCAAGGCGGTATGGGAAGCCGAGTGAGATTGCGTCAACCGTATCGTTTCTGGCGTCCGAGGGCGCAAGTTATGTCAACGGTGCGGTCATTCCCGTAGACGGTGGCTTTCTCGCGGCCGGGGCGCTCCCGGCTTAAGTCGGGCAGTTTGAAATGAGCATCGGTGTGGCGTAGGGCCATTTTGGGAAGAGGAGCCCTCGGTTTCCGGCACATCGCTCGACGTAGAATACGCATGAAACAACATTCAACAAAAAGCGACGTGCAATACCTGGGAGGTAGGGCGCGCAGAAGGAGTGTGCCTCATGGAAATGCAATTCAGACAAAGTCCTTCGTCAATGCCGTTCTTCAAGACGATGCAAAAAGTCCCAGCTGGCATGATGTTGATCCCGCTTATACTGGGGGTACTCATCAACACATTTGCACCGGACGCGCTACGAATTGGCGGTTTCACCCAAGCATTGTTCAAAGACGGTGCGCTGGCTCTGATCGGGCTGCTGATTTTTGCGACCGGTGCGCAAATCACTGGCAGCCATAGCGGCAAGGCAGCCGCCGCCACCACCGGGGTGGTGCTACTGTGCAAGACCCTCATCCCAGCGGCAATCGCAGTAATGCTAGGCCTTATATTTGGGCTTGAAGGGTTCTGGGGAATATCGATCCTGGCCTTGCTTGCGATTATGGGCAACAGTAACGGAGCCCTGTGGCTGGCTTTCGCCGGCGAGTATGGCGACGAACGAGACACGGGTGCCTATGTCGCCAGCGCCTTCGATGATGGTCCGTTTCTCGCCATGATCTTTCTGGGCGCATCCGGCCTCGGGCAGATCCCGTTCATGGCTCTCGTTGCGGCGATTGTCCCGTTTGCTCTGGGTCTGATCATCGGCGCTGTCGATCGCGAGTGGACCCGTGTACTCGATAGCGTGCCGAGCATCACTATCCCGTTCATGTCCTTTGCCGTTGGAACCGGCATCAGCTTGGGCACAGTACTGACGGGTGGAGTTCAGGGCCTATTCCTTGGCGTTGGCGTCGTTGTTTTCACAGGCGGGCTCACTTACCTCGGCTATCGCTTTTTGTTGCGCCGTGGTTCGAAGAGCGGCGTTGGCTTTGCGGCAGGTACAACTGCCGGCAACGCTGTTGCCGTCCCTATGGCCGTCGCCGTCGCCGACCCCCGCTTCCTGCCCTTCGTCGAATCGGCCACCGCGCAAACTGCGACAGCAGTTCTGGTGACTGCCATCCTTGCACCAATTGTAGCCTCGTGGGTACTCAAACGCTCCGGCGGGCTCACTGTGCACGATCCGATGGCGGCGAGCGTGGCGTAACGAGCCTTTGTGGGAAAAACGGGTGCCTGGTTTCACTCCCGAAATCATGTCATCGCACCAGTCAAACGCGCTGCCAGCCAGCGCGTTTCAAACAGCGATCTTCAGGTCGAGGATCCTGGTCAGGAGCAGCAAGAAACGAGGCCTGAACCAGGAGCCTTTTATGACATTTCATTGACATGTCAGTGGGATTTCACTATAATTTATAGGGGGATTTTTGCGGTCGGGCAGGGAGTGGCTCGGTCCGGCTCAAAATCTGAGACAATAAATGAGGTTGCTACACTGGCACGTCTGGATGTGGCGCAGCTTGGTAAGCTTAGGCCGGAAGACGCCATCGTGAGAGGTTGCCTTGGCACCGTTGATGGCCCTGTGACCGCCGCCGACAGGCTAGTCGTGCTCGCATGAGAAAAGCCTGACAAAACGGTGACGCCGATTTCGCGGCGGTGCCCAGACAAATGTACATCATTCGCTGGAGGAGGAGCCGCGACATGAGTGCTGAGGTAATTAAAGCAAGTATGCCCCCTGATGATTTGAGCGGCGAAAAATTTGCCGCCAGAGTCTCGGGCATCGATAAAAAATTCGGCGTGGTGCACGCACTGAAAGGTGTTTCCATTTCGTTTCGTCGTGGCGATGTTCACGCGATCGCGGGCGAAAACGGCGCTGGTAAATCAACGCTCATGAAGATTTTGTCGGGCGTGATCGGCGGCTACGACGGATATATCGAAATCGGAGGCGAGCGCTGTCGCTTTGACGGCATCCGCGATGCTGAAAGGCACGGCGTGTTTCTGGTTCCACAGGAACTCAATGTCGTGCCAGAGCTGCGGGTTGGTGAATACCTGTTCCTCAATCGGGAACCTCGCCGCTGGGGCATGGTGGATACAAGGACGCTGTGGTCAGACGCGGTCCGCTGGCTGGCAGTCTTCAAACTCGACCTGTCTCCGTTGCTACGCATGGGCGAGTTGAGCACGCACCAGCAGCAACTCGTTAGCATCGCCCGGGCCATGACCCAAGGCGTGAAACTGCTCATCCTCGATGAGCCGACGTCGAACCTGACCGAGCGTGAGACCGAACTGATGTTCGAGCAGATTTCCGATCTGCACACGCACGGCGTGACCGCCATCTACATCTCTCACCGGCTCCACGAGTTCGAGCGCATCGCAAACGCGGTGACAGTGATGCGCGACGGCGCGGTCGTCGATCACTTCCGCCTCCAGGGGCAATCGGATACACCACGTCGCGTCGTTCAGGCCATGGTCGGGCGAGACCTCACGGAGATGTATCCCAAGCTCGCTGTCGTAGCTGGAAAGTCAAAATTATCTCTGCGGGAATGGACCATTCCAAATCGCGGGCCGGGGCGTGCCAATCTCGTTGAAAATCTCAATCTCGATGTCCGCGCAGGCGAGGTCCTCGGGATATTCGGCCTGCTCGGTTCCGGAGCCTTCGACCTGACGAGCTCGCTCTTCGGGGCCCACGAGGCGAAGGTGCGGGGTAGGATGGAGATCGACGGCCGGGCCGTCAGCGTCGTAAGTCCCAGAGACGCCATTCGCAGCGGCATCGCATACATTCCCGCCGAGAGAAAACGCGACGGGCTGATTGAAGCTCACTCGATCACGAGCAATATGACCCTGGCCGCACTCAGTCGTCTCACGCACTTCGGTGTTCTCGACCGCTATGCCGAACTGAAGCGCGTGCAGCAGTATGTGACGAGCCTCAAGGTCAAGTGTGGGTCTGTCGAACAGCCGATTTCGCAGCTTTCGGGCGGAAATCAGCAGAAGGTCGTTGCGGCGAAATGGCTGCTCACCGCACCGGAGGTTTTTATACTCGAAGAGCCGACGCGAGGCGTGGACATCAATGCACGCGTCGATTTCTACGCGCTTATCAACGACCTCGCTGCGGCGGGCAAGGCAATCATCATCGTTTCCACCGATTTGCCGGAGGTGCTGGGCATGTCGGACCGTGTGCTGGCCATGCTCGAGGGGAGGATCGTGCGTGAATGGCCCCGGGGCGGGGCAACGGAGGAGGATGTAATGACAGCGGCTGCAGGTGGATCCAGGCAATGAGCATGAGCGCGAGGACAACACTGACGGCACAAACGACAACGAACAAGGGAGGGACATTCCGGAATCTGCCAGAAATGATGTCTCATGGCGAGCTTCGGCTGCTGCCGCTGATCATCGTTCTGATGGTGGTCTGGATGGTGATGCAGTATCTCACTGGCGGGCTCTTTCTCAGTGCACGCAACCTTACCAATTTGAGTGGCCAGGTCGCCATCACCGCACTGCTGACGTCCGGGGCCGTCTTGATAATGATCCCGGGCTTCATCGACCTTTCGCTAGGCGCGACCGTTGCTGCCGCAGCCGTGGTAGCCGCAATGGCTGGGGCTCAGTTCGAGCTTCCGCTTTGGCAGACCATCGTGGTCACCTTGGGCTTCGGCTTGGTTATCGGTCTTTGGCACGCTTTTTGGATCGCGTGGATGAAGGTGCCTTCCTTTATCGTGACCCTGGGCAGTCTGCTGGCCATACGCGGCTTATCGCTCGTCATCACCAATGCCGAGACGATATCGCCGAGCCCGGATATCCTTGTGATCTCGGACACGTCCTTGTCGGCAACGCTGAGTATCGCCGTCTTGATGGGCTTCTGGCTTGCCTTTGCACTGCTGCAGTTGCGGGAATGGAGGGCTCGGACGCAGGCTGGCATCCAGTCGTCATTTCTTTCGGTCGTCGGCATACCGGTGACGTCTGTCGGGATCTTTGCATGCGGTGTCATGGTCGTGGCCGTCAGCTACAGAGGTTTACCTCTTCCGGTGGTTTTCGTTCTGGCGGTTGTCGCCCTGACCGGCTGGCTGCTGCGTTACACTGCGTTCGGCCGACGGCTGTACGCCATCGGCGGCAATCGCCAAGCGGCCTTGCTCGCCGGGATCAATATTCGGGCACATGTCTCGATGGTATTCGCTTTCATGGGGCTGCTCTACGGTTTGGCCGGGCTTGTTCTGGTTGCGCGTCTCGACAGCGCGCCGCCAGGCGCAATGCAGGGGCTCGAACTTAACGTCATCGCCGCAGCCGTGATCGGCGGAACCAGCCTCATGGGTGGCAGGGGAACCGTGGCTGGTGCGGTCATCGGCGCAATCCTGATGGAAAGCTTGTCCAACGGTATGAGCCTCATGAACCTGCCGTCTGCCTACCAGTCCATCACTGTCGGTCTCGTACTTCTCTTTGCAGTTTACGCAGATATGCGCGGACGCGGCGGAAGATTTGGAGACTGATCGAAGCAATCTTCGACAACATGCTGGCTATCGAATTGTCGCCGATGAAGTGCGACAGAAACTGGGAGAGAGAAACATGACAGACAAAGTGGAGAAGTCCGGCATCACACGCCGGCACACGCTCGGCATCGCCGGTGCAGGTTTGCTGGCAGCGCTGGTGAACTTCAAGGCCGTTCATGCTCAAGACAAGAAACTGAAGGTCGGCTTGATCATGCCGAATTACGATCAGCTTCGCTGGAAGAACGCCGACCAGGCATTCTTCGAGAAGCAGGCTGCCGAACTGGGTATCGAGGTCCTTGCCCAGGCCTCCAACGCGTCGGAATCGCTGCAGGCGAGCCAGGTTGAGAACATGCTCACGCAAGGCATCGATGTTCTCGTCCTTACCCCGGTCAATGCGAACGCGGCCAACGCGCTGATCCGCAAGGCCAAGCAGGCCAGCGTTCCGGTTATCAACTACAACTTCCTGATCAATAAGGGCGACGTTGTCTGCTTCCTTGGCCGTGATGCGGTGGAAATGGGCGAAAAAATTGCCCAGGCCGTTGTAAGCGCCCACCCGAAGGGCAACTATGTAATCGCCGCCGGCGAGGAATCGACCAGCGTTGCCAAAGAGACACGTCAGGGCTTCCTCAACGTGCTCAAACCCTTTCTGGACAAGGGGGACATCAAGCTGGTGTCTGACCAGTTCAACAAGAATTGGTCGACCGACAGCGCGCGTGCGCAGGTTGAGAACGCTCTGACGAAGAACAATAACGATGTCGTCGCCGTCCTTTGCGGCAACGACGGCACCGCCTACGGAGCCGTCCAGGCCCTGCAGGCACAAGGGCTCGGCGGCAAGGTCTTCGTCACAGGTGTCGATGCCGAGCCACGCGCACAGGAACTCATAAAGCAGGGCCTGATGGCGCTGTCCAACTTCACGGCCTTCGACCAGATGGGCGTCGAGGCTGCCAAGGCCGCCTTTGCGGTGGGGCAGGGCAAACCGATCGAAGCCTCCGCCACGGTTAACAATGGCCTCAAGGATGTGCCCTGGATCAAGATCCTGAACTTCAATGTCACCAAGGACAATCTCGATCAGGCTAGCAAGGACTTTCCTTGGTGGTTCGCCAAACAGGGTTGAACCCTTGCAGATCCTCAGGCGCCCCACGGCGCCTGAGGTAAACCTGGAAGAGTAAAATGCTTGTCACGGAAGAAGACGCTGCGTGGAGACGATCGTGAACAACCAGTTGAATCATGCCGGAAACCAGTCCGGTCTTGCCACCCAGCTCGGAGCGATGCTTAGAAGTATGCGAGTCGTGGATTTGTCGCCGACGCTTGAGCGTGGAATTCCAAACTGGCCGATGCATCCGCCGCTCGTGATCGACAAGGCGAGACTGAAGGCGCGCGATGGATATTACAGCCAGTTGCTGATGATTTCTGAACATACCGGCACGCACGTCGACGCGCCTGCGCATTTTCACGATGACCTTATGCACATGACAATCGATACCTTCCCACCAGACGTGCTTATTGCGCCCGCAGTGCTCTACGATTTTTCGGACAAGAATCTCCAGCCAGGAGATTTGATTTCTTTGGACATGGTGAAAACCTACGAGGCGGAAAAAGGCGTGCAGGTCGGAGAGGGCGAAATTCCGCTGATCAACTTCGGTTGGATGCAGCGTTACTGGCGAACCGACGATCAGAGCACCTGGTTTGTCAAAAACGCTCCCGGTATCCAGGAGGATGCGATCATCTACTTCAAGGAGAGAGGCATACGGGCGATCGGCTGCGATACCGTTGCGTGCGATATGGCCGTGATCGATGGTGTCGGCCAAGAGACAACAGGGCACACCACCCACTGGTTGCCAAACGGCATTTTGATTATAGAGATGCTCACGAACCTCCATCAGCTTTCTCTGCGCAGCCTCTTTGTTGCCACTCCTATGAAAATCAAGGAAGGTTCGGGGTCGCCAATTCGTCCCGTCGCTTTCTGTGAACCGTGAAACGTGCTCTTATTCAAGTCAGCAGTTGGCAGCTTTTCTTGAACGCGCGTTAGTTCAATTTACGGGTTAACATTCGCGGCGTCTGCAATCGAAACTGATATTGCTTGGCAGATTGTGAAGGAGAACCTGCATGAAACACAATTCTAGCCCCGGTTACGAAGATGGCGGCCCGAAGCGTGTTCTGCTGCGCGATGAAGCATACCAGACGATCAAAGAGTTCCTGCTCACCGAAGAGTCTGAAGAGGTCCTATCAGAACGAGCGCTTGCATCGCGGTTCAAGCTGGGTCTAGCGCCCGTGCGATCTGCAGTTGAACGTCTTCGGGCGGAGGGATTGCTAACGGCGATGATAAACAGCGGTCTCCGTCTCCCGGAAATCACTGCCCGTGAAATTTTGGATTTCTATGAGATGCGGATGGTGATCGAGGTGCATGTCGTCGCCTCGCTCACAGGCAAACTTTCGGATGATCAATTAAAACAACTGTACGCGATACTGGACGAGCAGGATATCTGCGCAGAAACACGCAATACGAACCGCTACCACGAGCTTGATCTGGACTTTCATACAACGCTTGCCGAGCTGCATGGAAATTCCGAGATGGTTCGGACCCTGCAACAGATGCGCGACAAAATGTACAGGCTTTCTCGGCGCCTGCACCGAATTCATCCCGAGCGGCTGAGTTTGAACGCGCAACAGCACAGGGCGATTGTAGATGCAATTCGCGAAGGCGAGATCGATAAGTCGCGCAAGAGTATGCAGGCGCATCTGGCCTGGGGACGTGCATTCACCCTCGATCCCAACGGGCGAATGGGAGGGGACTGGCAGCGACTAACGGTCGCTGCAGGCTGACCTTGAACTGGCGAAGTCGGGTCTCAGCGAGGGTAAGGCCGATCTGTTAGCCTTCGGCCACCACTTCACCACGATCTATAGCGGTGGCGCCGAGGGCTACACCGATTATCCCGCCGCAATCGTCTCGGCCGACGCCTGATCCGGAGTAGCAGCATCATGAAGGCTTTCATTCTCGACCGCTACGGCAAGAAGCAGGTGCTGCGTCTCGGCGACATGCCTGAACCCGTGCCCGGTCCCGACGACGTGCCGGTCGAGGTTGAGGCGGCCGGCCTCAACATCCTCGACTCCAAGATCCGGGATGGCGCGTTCAAGCCGATCCTTCCGTACAAGACGCCACGGAGTTGTCACATTATCGAGCGGAGAACAAACGACCGCGGTGCTGCCTGAGATCAGGCAATGGCACTCGTCACTATTTTCCAGTGCGCCATGGCGCGGACACAATGAATGTGAGTGGCGAGAGCAGAGCGGCTGCGATGCTGTGCGACGAAGAGATTTCGGATGGCGATGGAAACCACAACCTCATCGAGGTGCCAGACGTGGCAGCGCATCCATGTCAGCGCGCAGACCGATCACCCTGCCGGGCGACTGATTCCGACCGTGGAGAACGCCGACAACACCGCTCCTGCCGACCCCCTCTGTAACCTAGTCGCAGCCAAAGGTGCGCAGCTTGTCGGCCACGAAAGATGCAGTGCGCGGAAGCTCGTAACCAAGCTCCGGGTTGGCATGCAGATCACGACGCCAGGCGGTGATTTCATCATGCATGGATGCAGTCCAGTTTACATCGACCGTCATTGAATGGCCTCAAAAATTGAAGTGCTGCACGACGCCCTCAGTTTTCCGGTGGCCATTGCTGGGCGGCGTGCAGGACACGCAGGATGCGCACCGTCAGGGGATCTTCCGTGTACACAACGATGTAATTTGCCCGCACAATCATTTCCCGCGTACCTTCGACCCGGCCGGGCCGGTAAAGTCGGGGGTGCTCCGGCAGCTTCGCGGCTTTGGTCTCGATATCGTCTTTCAATTTTTGCGCGGCGTCAGGATTGTCGTCAGAGACGTAATCGACAATCGCCAGCAGATCGGCTCGAGCCGTTTCCGACCATTCAAGCTCGGGCACGGCGCTTCCTGTCGATCAACGCTTGTGCCTCGTCCATGACTTGCTGATGCGGCACGCCTGGTCGAGTATCGGCCAGAGCCTCGCGCACCTTCGCGCGGAACCATTCGTCATGGGCTTCCGGGTCGGTCGTCAGGCCGGCCGGCAAGCCGCCCTCCTTGGCGACGCGGGTTAGGAAGATCCGCACGGCGTCCGAGACGGACAAGCCAAAATTGGCAAGCGTTTCGGTGGCGTCGGCCTTGAGCTTGTCGTCTACTCGAATATGCAGCATGGATGTGTGTGCGGCCATCGCCATTTCTCCTAATGTCGGCGCTGACGCAATTATGTATCTCAATTGAGACATATTCAAGGGCCTGCCATCCCTGGGGTCGGAACAAGATGGGGTGGTTGCCGTCCTCCCCCTCACGGCATTGCAATATGCCAAGATGATGTGGTTGTAGCCCACAGGACGGAGAAGACGGCAAAATGAAAGACACGATGATCGGGGTGGATATGGCAAAGAATGTTTTCGTACTGCACGCAGCAACGATGGCGGGCGAAGTACGGTATCGAAAGAAACTGTCACGAGGACAGTTTCTCCGCTTCCTATCGGAACAGCCGCCAGCGATTGTGATTATGGAAGCCTGCGGTAGCGCCCATTACTGGGTCCGTGAGTTGGTCAAAGTGGGGCACGAGGTCAGGCTGATTGCTCCGCAATATGCCCGCCCTTTCGTGAAGCGCCAGAAGAACGACGCCGCCGATGCTGAAGCAATCGTCATCGCGGCCCGTCAGCCCGAGATGCGTTTCGTCCCGCCCAAAACTGCGGATCAGCAAGCTCGGGCGGTTCTGTTCCGGGCGCGCTGTCAAGCGACACGAGGAATTGACCCCTTTGTCGATATCAGGAATTGACCCCCTTCACTGGTTTGTCGTTTCGTTGGTTTCAAGCGGCGCTTTTCGCGAAGGCGGTAGCTGTCGCCCCGGATGGTGATCACCGTCGAGTGGTGAAGCAGGCGGTCCAATATCGCCGTGGCGACAACAGCGTCCCCAAAAACACTTCTGAACCGCACCGGGTTTGCCGGAGGCTTCAACTCATGAGAGATTGGAGCCGATATGAGCAAGACAACGAACAAGTTTTCACCTGAAGTCCGTGAGCGTGCGATCCGCATGGTTCTGGATCACGAAGCAGAACACCCGTCGCGGTGGGCTGCCGTTTCATCTATGGCCACCCGAGCCGCCACTCGCGTTCGCCCGCTGTTAATTTAGCCGGAAACAATAGGAAAGTTGGGCATGATACCCCTCGGTAAGCCAATCGAACAAACTCTGGGGGTCGGCGCCCTACTTCTCCTTGCGTTCGGCTGCGCTCTCGTGCTTCAGCCCTTCCTCTCAGCTATCCTGTGGGCGGCGGTGATCTGTTTCTCGACATGGCCGGTCTACAGGAGGTGCGAGCGAGCAGTCGGTGGCAATAAAAGCGTGGCCGCCGCCATGATGACGTTGCTGGTCGCCCTCGTTCTGGTCGCACCGTTCGCCGTGATGGTGCCGACGTTGACGGACAACGTAGGCAACCTGCTCGCGGCTGTGAACCAGGTTCTCGAACAAGGCCCTCCGACGCCGCCGCGCTGGGTCGCAGGACTCCCGGTAATCGGCGGGAACCTGGCTGCCTATTGGGAGAGCTTGGCCCACAATGCGCCCGCGTTCACCATTGAACTCAAGAAGCTGATCGGCCCCGCCACAAACTTAGCAGTAGCCAGCGGGGCGGTGCTCGGCGCCGGGCTCCTCGAACTCGGGCTGAGCGTATTCATCGCCTTTTTCTTCTTCCTTCACGGCCGACGGATGGCAGCCCACGTGCGCGCAGTCGGCGAAAGATTCGCCGGCCCCCGGGTCCGAGAGCTGCTCACGGTCGTGGGCGCGACCGTCAAGGGAGTCATTTACGGCTTGATCGGCACGGCCCTCGCCCAAGCCGTCCTGGCCGGCATTGGTTTCTGGATTGCCGGTGTGCCTCAGGCGCTGTTGCTTGGGGCGCGAGTGTGGCCCTTGTCCGGCAGCTTGACAGTAACATTACTCCCAAAATTTCTCCATGGGACAAGTAACGTATCCTTGGGCGTGGTTTAATACCAGCGTCCTCGCCCGTAAAATCCGCCGCCTAGCAGAATAACTATCAGAAGTATGATGAGAAGCGTGGTGATATCCATGTACGTCTCCTAGGAGTACCTAGCACGGTGCTTTTCTCGTGATTGTACTCGAACGTTGTACAACGTTTAGCACCCGGTTTTGTTCCATTTTAAGCGGCGCGTGATACCGCTGACGTGAGTTCGTTATCCTCGACTCAACCAAGCTCACGAACGCACGTGATCGATCGACTCCTTGGCCCGGTGACGACGCCGAGATAAGAGACACCAAGGGGTCGGATGGACGCATGGACACGAAACGAGGTGGCGACTCCACCGTAGCCTTCGTGAGCGAGAGATGCGCGCAGCCCATCTGGTCGGCCGCCCTCGGTTGCAATTACGATTCCCGGCGATGCATCGCCGCACCTATATTTTAGCGAAGTCCTCGACCTGCGCCCTGATCGCGGCCTCGGTCGGCAGACGTTCCATCGAACTTGCACCGTAGAAGCCGTCGCAACGCTTGCAGTGGGCGAGCACATAGGCGGCATCCGCGGGCATGGCGATCGGGTCGTTGTTTTCAGGAATAAGTCGATTGGGTCATGTGGTCGGTTCAGCCGTGCAGCCTGCGCAGCATTGTTCCAAGCCGGCTTCCGG
>Ga0102588_1000959_pt1 | contig 25247 bp, 24 predicted proteins | sample AraplaMF_Col_mMS_FD_76854 | JGI IMG/M metagenome (GOLD analysis project Ga0102588, IMG submission 76854) | Arabidopsis root microbial communities from the University of North Carolina, USA - plate scrape MF_Col_mMS (SPADES assembly) (version 2) | ecosystem: Host-associated > Plants > Roots >...
CCGCATAATGCGCCATTCCTTTTCGATCGGCTGGTAGGGATCGGTGTTGGTGCCGATCGCGATCACCCGCGGCTTGTAACCAGGCTTCGCCAATTCTCGCTCCAGGAGTTTCGCCGCATCCGGCTTGGCAAACAGCTTGGCTTCGAAGTCCAGACCGGCCGAAAGGCCCATATAGGCATGCGTCGGCCGCGCGAAGCAGTAAATGCAGCCATGCTCGCAGCCGCGATAGGGATTGATCGAGCGGTCGAAGGGAATGTCCGGCGACTCGTTGCGGGTGATGACCGTTCGCGGCTTCTCGATCTGCACGTCGGTCTTGAACGGCGGCAGATCCTCAAGGTTCTGCCAGCCATCGTCGAACGCTTCCCGACGCAGAGGCTCAAAACGCCCGCTCGGATTAAGCCCGGCCGCACGCCCACGGCGGCGGTCGACATCGATCCGCAGGCCGGCAGATACGATCATCGTATCGGCAATATCTGCCGTATGGGCAGGCGCGAATGCGGCCTGCCCTGCAAGGGACTGCTCATTCATCGGATTCTCCGCTGGCGGAAGCTTTGCTTCCATCCGTTCTGATGATTAAATTCCTATCGGCAAAAAGAGAACAATGCAAGAACAAAATGAGGAAAGTGTCGCTGGCAAATTTTTGTGCGGCGCTCTATGAATAGGCAATGTTGACAGTTGTACTGGAATGCCAGGATCAGGAACCGGAACTGGCGCAGACATTATCGGTGTTGGTTGCAGGCGCAGTGGAGGGGCTCGTCAGCGACGTCGTGGTGCTGGACCACGACTCGCGGGATGGAACGTCGAGGGTGGCCGACGCCGCCGGCTGCCGCTTCCATTCACAATGGGAGATCAAGGACATAGTGCATTCGGCGCGAGGCGAGTGGCTCCTTTTCGTGGAACCGGGGGCGCGACCGCAGACCGGCTGGATCGACGAGATTGCTGAGTATATGACCCTGAACAAGCTACCGGCGCGGTTCACCGCGTCGCGCGGATACCGACGGCCGTTCCTGCAGCGTATCGGGCGTGCTTCGTCGCCGCTGGAGCTAGGGCTTCTCCTTCCGAAGGCGCAGGCGATCGCTGCCGCGAGAAGCGGGATGCGTCTCGCGGAATTCGCGAAGGGGCAAAAGCTGCGCAAGCTCAGCAGCGAGCTGATTCCATCCTGGGTCGCGCGCGCGGCGCGATAGTAGGTAGGGCGCTGCTCCGCGTGCTACCCATGCAGATAATTGGCGCCCGATACAATTTTGCGCTATAATTCCATCATGGCGCGCCGCCCGAGCGCCTCGCTTCGTGACGGTCGACCATGGAATGCCGGCAGACGGCAGAACAGGTCAGCGGAAGTCTCCTCTTCTGCCGGTTTCCGGCAAAAGGAGGTGCGTCATGAAACGCAATATGATCCGCGGCCTGATAGCGGCCGTCATATTGACGACATCGATGATCGCGCATCCGCATTCGGCAGCATCGCAGATGATGCGCAGTTGCGCAGGCCGATCCGAGGTCGTCAATTTCCTCGACAAGAATTTTGCCGAGAGACTGACGGCGGTCGGGCTGATCAACCAGAACGCCATGCTTGAGGTCTACGCCGCGCAGAGCGGCACGTGGACGCTGTTCATCACGGATGTTCACGGCGTAAGCTGCATCCTGCTGTCGGGTGATAGCTGGGATACGATGCCTGCTCTGCCGGGCGTAGGGGCATAGAGCGGCAGACGGTCGCCTGCCGAAGCAGTCCGTTACTTGCCGGCGCCGCGCTTCAGATGCTCATCGAGGCGCGGCATGATCTCCACGAAATTGCAGGGCATGTGGCGGTAGTCGAACTGGGATTTCAATATGCCGTCCCAGGCGTCCTTGCAGGCGCCAGGTGAGCCCGGCAGCGCGAAGATGAAGGTCGCGTTGGCAACGCCCGCCGTGGCGCGGGACTGGATCGTCGAGGTGCCGATCTTGTCGTAGGAGATACGGTGGAACACTTCCGAAAAGCCATCCATCCTCTTCTCGAGGAGCGGCTCCAGAGCTTCCGGGGTGACGTCGCGGCCGGTAAAGCCGGTTCCCCCCGTGGTGATGACGACGTCGATATCGTCGCGTTCGGTCCACGCCTTCACGCGGGAAGCGATCGCCTGCCGATCATCGGGGACGATCGCGCGGTCGACCAGCCGGTGCCCCGCCTCCTTGATCCTGGCGGCCAGCGTATCGCCGGAGCGGTCATCGGCAAGCGTGCGTGTATCCGAGACCGTCAGCACGGCAATGCCGACAGGAATGAAGGGACGCGTTTCATCCAAACCCGGCATCATGACCTCCCGCAGTCGTTTCCGTGGCTTCGAAATACCAGTCCGGCCGTTCGCTGTGAAGCGCGGCGGCGGCGTCTTCCGCCGCCGCAAGCGTAGGGAAGATACCGTAGCAGGTCGCACCGGAACCAGACATGCGAACGAAAGATGCGCCCTGCTTCTTGAGCATCGTCGAGATCTCGGCGATTTCAGGGAGCAGGTCGCGAGCGACCGGCTCAAGGTCATTGCGCGTAGCGCGTATCGCCTCGACCCAGTTGAAACGCGGCGTCATGTCGAGCGGCGGATTGGCCTTGTTCGTCAGCCTTCGGAAAACCTCGGGCGTTGATACGCCTTTCAACGGGTTTGCCAGCACCATGGCAAAGGCCGGCATGTCGTCGACAGGCACGATTTGATCGCCAATGCCCCTGGCGATCAGCGGTCTGCCCGCCAGGCACATAGGTACGTCGGCGCCAAGTCGAATGGCGATTGCCTCAATGGTCGCGTTCAGAAGCGAGACATTCCAGAGCCGCATCAGACCGCGAAGCGTAGCCGCCGCGTCGGCCGAGCCGCCGCCGATACCGGAGGCAATCGGCAGGTTCTTTTGGAGATGGATGCGGACGGCGGGAGCGGAGCCGCCCTCGCGAGCGATCGCCTCGCGCATAAAGTCCCGAGCCTTCAGGACGAGGTTGTCGTCGCGGCTGTCGTCAAGCGCCTCGGCAAAACGCCCGGAGATCACGAATTCATCTTTATCCGCCAGCGCAAAGCCCAGCCGGTCACCATGTTTGGTGAAGGTCACGAGCGTGTCGAGCCGATGGTAGCCATCGGATCTCTGGCCCGTCACATGCAGGGCCAGATTGATTTTTGCCGGAGCGTCCTCGATGACAGTCACGTCATCGCCCATACTCGCCTCTGGCATCGCCGATCAGGACTTCTTATCGGTAGGCTTCGGTTGGATCGGCGCCGGGTCAGGCTGTTTCTTGTCCGCAGCCTTGGAGTTGTCTGTATCCTGCGGCAGGCCGTTGGCGATCTTGTCCTTGATCTTCGGGATCTCGGATGCCTCAGGGTCGGAGCCGAGCGCGCGGTTCCACTGGTAGACGGCTTCGAGCTTGCGTCCGACGCGCCAATAGGCATCGCCCAGATGGTCGTTGATCGTCGCGTCGCCGGCCTTAATCTGCGCAGCCTTCTCCAACTCCTCCACCGCTTCGGCGAAGCGGTTCAGCCGGAAATAGGCCCAGCCGAGAGAGTCGATGATGTAGCCATCGTCGGGACGCAGGTCGACCGCCTTTTTGATCATCGCCAGCCCCTCATCGAGGTTCCGGTTCATGTCGATCCACGAGTAGCCAAGGTAGTTTAGAACCTGCGGCTGATCCGGGTTGAGCTCCAGCGCCTTGCGGAAATTCGGCTCGGCCTGGTCCCATTTCTTCAGGCGCTCATAGGCAATGCCACGCTGGAAGAAGACAGTCCACGCGCCCTTGCCCGGCAGTGGGCCGATAACTTCGACAGCCTTGTCGTAGTTTTCGGCCATCGCGGCGTAATCCTTCACGTCCGACAGCACGCTGCCATAGGCGAGGTAGCTGCGAACGTCGTTCGGATCGGAGGCAATCAGGTTCTGAAGGTGCTTGCGTGCCTCTTCCACCTTGCCGCCCTGTGCAAGCGCAAGGCCGAGCTGAAGCTCGGAGATGCGGCGCATCGGCGAGTTCTCGGGTACCTGCTGGTAGAGCGCGATGGCGCGGTCCATCTGCTCCTGTTTCTCGGCAATGCCACCGAGCATGACGAGCGTATCGGCGCTATCGGGATCCAGCGTCTTGGCGGTCTGCAGGTACAGCGAAACAATATCCTCGGCGCCGTCGCGGTTCAGCGCGCCACCGATGGAGAAGAGCACGCCGGCAGCACCCTGCTTGGCCGTCTGGATCTGCTGCTCCTGCTTCTCGCCCTTTTCGATGCTCTGGCGCAGCGCTTTGAGCGGCGCGTAGTTGGGCAGGAGGTTGTCGCCGACGGAAATTGCGTCGAGCGCCTTCTGCTTGTTGCCCTGTGAGGCTTCGAGCCGGGCAAGAGCGATGACGGCGCGCATGAAGGTATCAGGAGCGGTCGCGCCGCCGTCCTTGTCGAGCACCGCGTCGTTGAGGTTCTGGCGAGCGGCCCTGATGTCGCCGTTCACGATCGCGATCGCGCCGGCATTGTATGACTTGAAGATGCCGACCCAATCCGGTCCCTTCATCTTCTGGATCGTGGTGAGGGCTTCCTTGCCACGGCCGGCGCCGACGCGGGCCCAAGCGGCGAGCAGATCGTTCATCATCCGGTCGAGATCGTTCGGTCCGGTATATTTCAGAAGGGATTCAGCCGTCTTATATTCGCCACGGCGAATGGCATCCATGCTGCGCACGATGGTCGTGATGCGCTCGACGGTCGGATCACCCTTCAGGTCGTTGGCGTATTTCACGCCGTCCTGGATGTCGCCGTTCAAAAGCAGCGAGATCATCAGGCGCTGGCGGATTTCCGGATTTCCCGGCTCGATCTGCAGCGCCTTCTTGTAGAGTTCGATCGCCGTCTCGTAATCGTGATCGACATCGGCGGTCCGGGCAGCCAAAAACGCACCGGAGAAGCTCGTGACGCTATCCGGATCGAAGATCACTGTCGCGGCATCGTCCTTCTTGGCCGTCTCTTCGGCATTCACGCCGCCGAGCGCTGCCAGCGATATGACCGCTGCCATGGCTGCGCTCGAAAGAAGACGGATGGCAAGTTTTTGCCGCATTAGAAAACCTCTCTTGTGGCAGCCGGCCTCGTCCGACTGCAAATCAGTTGAAATGACTGACTCACAACAGGATGGCTTTTTTGAAGCGGTCCTGCAATAAAATCAGCCCGCGATCAGTGACCGTCGATTAATTGACGCGCTCGATGCAAAAGTCGATGACTTCCATCAGGGCCGATTTCCATGCCGTGTCGGGAAGGGGCGCAAGCGCATCGCGTGCGATCGTGCCGTAGTGAACTGCCCGGGCGATGGTATCGTTCAGCGTGCCGTACTTGGTAATCAGGCCAAGTGCCTTTTCGAGATGCTGGTCGCTGCTTTCGCCGCCTTCAATGGCCTGACGCCAGAAGGCGCGTTCTTCCTCGGTGCCGCGGCGATAGGCCAGGATCACAGGCAGCGTGATCTTGCCCTCGCGGAAGTCGTCGCCGACATTCTTGCCGAGATCGACTGCCTTTCCGCCGTAATCCAGCGCGTCGTCGACCAGCTGGAAGGCCAGCCCGAGGTTCATGCCGTAGGACTTCAGCGCGTTGCGGCCGGATTTGCCGGCATCGGCGACGATCGGGCCGACTTCGGCAGCCGCGGCAAACAATGCCGCCGTCTTCGCGCGGATGACGGCGAGGTAGTCGTCCTCAGTTGTTTCCATGTTCTTGGCGACGGAGAGCTGCAGCACTTCGCCTTCCGCGATCACGCAGGCAGCCGAGGAGAGCACGTCGAGCGCTTCGAGCGAGCCGACCTCGACCATCATGCGGAACGCCTGGCCGAGCAGGAAGTCTCCGACGAGCACGCTGGCCTGGTTGCCCCAGATCATGCGAGCCGTGGACTTGCCGCGGCGAAGGTCGCTCTCGTCGACCACATCGTCATGCAGCAGCGTCGCGGTGTGCATGAACTCGACCGATGTCGCAAGCTTGATGTGGTTTTCGCCCTTGTAGCCGAACAGCGCAGCCGAGGCCAAAGTCAGCATCGGGCGCAGACGCTTGCCGCCGGACGAGATGAGATGGTTGGCCACCTCAGGAATCATCTGGACGTCGGAACCGGCCTTGGAGAGAATAAGCTGGTTGACCCGTTGCATGTCCGCCTTGGTCAAATCGACCAGCGGCTTGACGGATGCCAGTTTGTTTTTGCTTTCTTCAAGCGGTATGACCACGCCCAACGACCCGGACTCCTGTTAAATTATTGGGTTCGACAATAGAAAGGGGCGATTGGCGCGGCAAGGGGTGAATTGTCGCGTCGCGCAAATTTGAAAGGGATTTTCCCGCAAATGCATGAACTTATTCGCGCCAATGATCCCGTACTGCTCTCCTTTGCGGAAAGTCTGCTGAAGGATGCGGGGATTCACTGCTTCATCGCCGATCAGGGCATGAGCATTCTGGAAGGGTCACTCGGCATGCTGCCGCGCCGGCTTCTCGTCGATGATGACGAGGCGGATCGGGCGCGCCGCATTCTCGTGGATGCCGGGCTCGGCGACGAACTGCGGATGCCGAAGTGAGCTTTTGATGACGGAAGATGTTGCCGAGACCATAGATGCCTTTCACCGGGGGCTGTTCCATGTGGTGCAGCCGAAGGGCAGGGGGCATCGCTCGGGCATGGATGCAATGCTGCTCGCAGCGCTCGTTGCCGACGATCGTCCGATCAAGGTTGCCGATCTCGGTGCCGGCGCGGGTGCTGCAGGCTTGGCCGTCGCGTCACGGCTGCCGGCCGCGGAAGTCGTGCTCTTCGAGCGCTCGGGCGAGATGGCTGACTATGCGCGCCGCAGCATCCTCCTGCCTGACAATGCGCATGTGGCCGGCCGCGTTTCAGTCGTCGAGGCGGATGTGACGCTAAGGGCGAAGGCGCGAAACGAAGCCGGTCTTGTCGATGAGAGCTTCCATCATGTCATCATGAACCCGCCGTTCAACGATGCAGGCGATCGCCGGACGCCCGATGCCTTGAAGGCGGAGGCGCATGCGATGACGGACGGACTGTTCGCAAGCTGGGTGCGGACGGCCGGGGCGATCATGATCCCCGGCGGACAATTGTCCTTGATTGCGAAGCCGGAATCGATCGCCGAAATCATCGATGCCTGCGGACGCCGTTTCGGCGGCATCGAGGTGACCGCAATCCATCCGCGCGAAGGCGAGAACGCCGTGCGCATCCTCGTCACGGCGATAAAAGGATCGCGCGCGCGGCTTTCGCTGCGCGCGCCACTCATCATGCACGAGGAGGGGACGCATAAATTCTCCCCCTTCGTGGACGATCTCAACAATGGCCGGGCGGCCTATGCCAGGCGCTAGCCGGTCACGAAGTCAAACAGCAGCTTGACGTTCAGGCCGGCAATCAGGACCGCGATCACATAGGCGATGGCGCTCAGCCAGCGCGGGGCGACCAGCGCACCCATCTTCGCCTTGCTGGCGGTAAACATCACCAGCGGGAAGACGGCGAAGGAGAGCTGGAGGCTGAGCACGACCTGCGTCAGGATCAGCAGTTCCGCCGTCCCTTGGTCGCCATACCAGATCGTGACGAAGGCGGCCGGAATGATGGCGATCGCGCGGGTGATGAGGCGGCGAACCCATGGCTGAAGCCGGATCTTCAAGAAGCCTTCCATGACGATCTGGCCGGCAAGGGTTGCCGTCACCGTCGAATTCAGGCCGCAGCAGAGCAAGGCGATGCCGAAGAGCGTTGGCGCGATTGCCAGGCCGAGCAGCGGCGAGAGCAGCGCAGATGCTTCGCCCAGTTCCACGACATCCGTCTTGCCGTTGGCGTGGAAGGCGGCTGCTGCAAGGATCAGGATCGATGCGTTGATCAGCAGCGCAAAGCACAACGCTATGGTCGAGTCGATCGTGGCGTAGGTCAGCGCCTCGCGCTTCTCCGGCACCGAATGGCCGTAAGCGCGGGTCTGGACGATGCCGGAATGCAGATAGAGATTGTGCGGCATCACCGTGGCGCCGAGAATGCCGAGCGCGAGGTAGAGCATCTCGGGGTTGGAGACGATCTCGGTCGTCGGGAAGAAGCCCCGGATCACGGCGCCCCATTCCGGATCGGCAAGGAAGATTTGCACTCCGAAGCACACCGCAATGATACCGAGCAGAGCGATCACGAAGGCTTCCACCCAGCGGAAGCCGATCTTCTGCAGATAGAGAATGAGGAATACGTCGAGCGACGTGATAAGCACACCGAGCTCGAGTGGGATTCCGAAAAGCAGATTGAGGCCGATCGCCGTGCCGATCACTTCGGCAATGTCGGTGGCGATGATGGCGACTTCGGCAAAGGCCCAAAGCGGCACGGAAACATATTTCGGGAAGGCGTCGCGGCAGGCCTGGGCGAGGTCGCGACCGGAACCGATGGCAAGGCGCGCACAGAGCGACTGCAAAACGATCGCCATCAGGTTGGACAGCAGAGCAACGGTCAGCAGCGCATAGCCGAACTTCGATCCACCGGCGAGCGAGGTTGCCCAGTTGCCGGGGTCCATATAGCCGACGGCCACCATGTAGCCGGGTCCGAGGAACGCAGCGATCCGTCGCCAACGTGTGCCATGCTTGTGCGTCTGGACGGAACGGTAGACATCGGAAAGCGATGCCTCTTCGCGCTCGTGTCGCCAGCCGGTCTTTGCGTTCGGATTTACGATGTCCATGCAGTGTCCGCCTACTATCAATGCGGCCAGTATGTCTGATTAGAATGATAATGCAAGTCATTCGCAACAAGAATTCTGAACTGGCAGATGTTTTCTGCGCCGGCCATTGCGTTTGTCGCGCCGTTGCATACATGGAAGACGTTCGCTGATCTTGTCGCAAAGGATGGAAAATGGCCGGATTTTTGAAGAGGTTGCTGCCGAAGCGGTTCCGCAAGGAAGGCGTGGTCATCCCCGTCGTTCGACTTCACGGTCCGATCATGAGCGGCGGAAGCCAGTTCCGGCCGACCCTCAATCTCGCCGCAACTGCACAGGTCCTCGAAAAGGCTTTCAGCTTCAAGGATGCGCCGGCGGTCGCCATCTCGCTTAATTCACCCGGCGGCTCCCCGGTCCAGTCGCGGCTCGTCTTCGCGCGCATTCGCGATCTTGCGCGTGAAAAGCAGAAGAAGGTTCTCGTCTTCGTCGAGGATGTTGCGGCATCCGGCGGCTACATGATCGCTCTTGCTGGCGACGAAATCATTGCCGATCCCACCTCCATCGTCGGCTCGATCGGTGTCGTCTCCGGCGGCTTCGGCTTTCCCGAACTCTTAAAGAAGATCGGCGTAGAGCGCCGCGTCTACACGGCGGGGGAAAACAAGGTAATCCTTGATCCGTTCCAGCCCGAGAAGGAAAAGGACATCGAATACCTGAAGACCCTGCAGCTGGAGATTCATCAGGTCTTCATCTCCATGGTTCGTGAACGCCGCGCCGGAAAGCTGAAGAGCGACGAAGTGGTCTTCTCCGGACTTTTCTGGACCGGCACGCGTGGTCTCGAACTCGGTCTCATCGACGGGCTCGGCGACATGCGGCAGGAGCTGAAGCGTCGCTATGGGGCGAAAACCAAGCTCGAGCTAGTGATGCCCGCGCGCGGCCTTTTCGGAAGGCGCATTCCGGGTATATCGTCAGCCAACTTGGAAGGCGCCGGAGCTGGCCTTGCGACTGGACTTGTCGAGGCCGCCGAGGAGAAGGCATTGTGGAGCCGCTACGGGCTCTGAGGGATAAAAGGCTGGCATTATGCCGCAACTGATAATCATCATCGTGCTGGTGGTCGGAGCCTGGCTTCTCTACCGCCGCTTCGTTGCCGATGCACAGCGGCTCGCCGAGCGATCCCGGCATGCCGAGAAGGAGCGCCAGACGGGCGCCATCGGCACGCTGGTCAAGGATCCGGTCACCGGCGAATATCATCTGAAGAAGGACGAGGACGAGTAGGGCCTCAAAAGCCTTGACCCGTCTGGCGCGGCGTGGCACCTGTCCGCGCACTTTTTGTACGAATTCGGAAGCCGTTCCATGTCTGCAGCAATTCCCGACCACATGAACCCGAAGCGCTCGTTCCAGGCGCTGATCCTCACGCTCCATAATTATTGGGCGGACAAGGGTTGTGCGGTGCTGCAGCCTTACGACATGGAGGTCGGTGCCGGCACGTTCCACCCGGCAACGACGCTGCGCGCGCTCGGCCCCAAGCCGTGGAAGGCCGCCTATGTGCAGCCGTCGCGCCGCCCGTCGGACGGCCGCTACGGCGAGAACCCGAACCGTCTGCAGCACTATTATCAGTACCAGGTCATCCTGAAGCCGAATCCGTCGAACCTGCAGGAGCTCTATCTCGGCTCGCTGGCGGCGATCGGCCTCGATCCGCTGCTGCACGACATCCGTTTTGTCGAGGACGACTGGGAAAGCCCGACGCTCGGTGCCTGGGGTCTCGGCTGGGAATGCTGGTGCGATGGCATGGAAGTGTCGCAGTTTACTTATTTCCAGCAGGTCTGCGGTATCGAATGCTCGCCCGTCGCGGGCGAGTTGACCTATGGTCTCGAGCGTCTGGCGATGTATGTGCAGGGCGTCGACAACGTGTACGACCTGAACTTCAACGGCCGCGAAGGCGATGAGAAGATCAGCTACGGCGATGTCTTCCTACAGGCCGAACAGGAATATTCTCGCCACAATTTCGAATACGCCAATACGGAAATGCTGCATCGCCACTTCATCGATGCCGAAAAGGAATGCCAGGCGCTTCTCGCCGCCGGCGCTCCTGGCGACAGCGATAACCAGAAGCTGCACAAGTGCGTCTTCCCGGCTTACGATCAGTGCATCAAGGCGTCACACGTTTTCAATCTGCTGGATGCGCGCGGCGTCATCTCGGTTACCGAGCGTCAGAGCTACATCCTGCGTGTGCGGACGCTGGCGAAGGCCTGCGGTGAGGCCTTCCTGCAGACGGATGCGGGTGGGGTCAACTTGGCGAAAACCGCCGCTTGAAGAGCGGCAGTCAGCGGCGCTCGTCGCTTCTGATCTCGACGCGGCGTTCCACCGGACGAGCCTTGCTTTGGAGGAAAAAGTACGTTGCGATGGCCAGTATGTTGAGCAGGAAAATAAACGCGCTCATGGTCTGAATGATCCTTGTCGCAGTTTGCGTATGCACGCCAGTTCAACGTGCAGAGTGAAAATAAGGCTTCGGCCGGTGCGACGGTATCGTGATTTTTCACTACCCCGTCCAGTGATTGCCCCGAAAGAGGGCCGGAAAGCGGGATGACAATCTGCGGTAACCCGCATAGTCTCCGGGCATACTTTCGGTCGTTGCGGGGGATTCGCGAATGTATGTAATTCTTGGCCTTATTGTTCTGGCCGCGCTCTATGCCGTCTTTGTCTACAACGGCCTTGTTCGCGCGCGGCAGATGGCCGAGGAAGCCTGGTCCGGTATCGATGTGCAGCTGAAGCGCCGCGCCGACCTGATCCCGAACCTGATCGAGACGGTCAAGGGCTATGCCGCCCACGAGAAGACGACACTCGAAGAGGTCGTTGCCCTCCGCAATAAGGCGCAATCGGTTCCGACGGGCGACGTCGCCGGTCGCGCTCAGGCAGAAGGCCTGCTCGGCCAGGCGCTTGGACGTCTGCTGGCACTCGCCGAAGCCTATCCCGACCTGAAGGCAAACGAGAATTTCCGCGAGTTGCAGACCTCGCTGGAGACGATGGAAAGCGAAATCCAGATGGCCCGCCGTTATTACAATGGCGCCGCCCGTGATCTGAATGTCAGGGTCGAAAGCTTCCCCTCCAACCTTGTCGCTGGCCAGTTCGGGTTCCAGAAGCGGGACTATTTCGAGATCACCAACGAAGCGGATCGCGCCGTTCCGACCGTAAAGTTCTGATATCCGCCATTTGCCTTTGCGTAAAAACTGCTATGAGCAGGGCATGATCGTGGCCTGATGTGGCCCTCGCGCAAAGACGGAAAAGACAGGCAATGAGTAAAGACAAGCTCACCATCATCCCGCCGGACAAGCCGCTGACAGGTCGCGCCGTCCCGCCCGGCTCGAAATCGATCACCAACCGCGCGCTGCTCCTGGCAGGTCTCGCCAAGGGCACGAGCCGCCTGACCGGCGCTTTGAAGAGCGACGACACGCGCTATATGGCCGACGCTCTCCGCGCCATGGGTGTCATCATCGAAGAGCCGGATGATACGAGCTTTGTCGTCACGGGCAGCGGCAAGCTGCTGCCGCCGCAGGTGCCGCTTTTCCTCGGCAACGCCGGAACGGCGACGCGCTTCCTCACGGCCGCTGCCGCCCTGGTGGATGGCACCGTCGTCGTCGACGGCGACCAGCACATGCGCAAGCGCCCGATCGGTCCGCTGGTCGATGCACTGCGTTCGCTCGGCATCGACGCGTCGACCGAAACCGGCTGCCCGCCGGTCACCGTCAAGGGCACTGGCCGTTTTGAGGCGAGCCGCATCCAGATCGATGGCGGCCTGTCGAGCCAATATGTCTCGGCGCTGCTGATGATGGCTGCTGGCGGCGACAGGGCGGTGACGATCGAACTGTTAGGCGAGGACATCGGCGCGCTCGGCTACATCGATCTGACCACAGCGGCGATGCGCGCCTTCGGCGCCAAGGTCGAGAAGACGAGCGCGGTGACCTGGCGCGTCGAGCCGACCGGCTACACGGCAGCAGATTTCGTGGTCGAGCCCGACGCCTCTGCCGCGACCTACCTCTGGGCTGCGGAGGTGCTGACATCAGGCAAGATCGACCTCGGCGTTGCAAACGGCGCGTTCACGCAGCCGGACGCGAAGGCCTATGACCTGATCGCCCAGTTCCCGCATCTTCCCGCGGTTATCGACGGCTCGCAGATGCAGGATGCGGTTCCGACCCTTGCTGTGCTCGCCGCCTTCAATGAGACGCCGGTCCGCTTCGTCGGCATCGCCAATCTGCGCGTCAAGGAATGCGATCGCATCCGCGCCGTCTCGACCGGCCTGACGCAGATCCGCCCGGGTCTCGCTCACGAGGAAGGCGACGATCTGATTGTCCAGTCCGATCCCTCGCTCGCCGGACAGCGTCTACCCTCCAAGATCGATACCTTCGCCGACCACCGCATCGCCATGAGCTTTGCGCTCGCCGGTCTGAAGATCGCGGGCATAACGATCCTTGATCCGGACTGCGTCGGCAAGACCTTCCCGGCCTATTGGCGGACACTGGCCGGGCTTGGCGTGACTTATGCCGATGAGAGCTGACATTATCTGACGCGGCCAGGACGCCGCAGGCGAGGGGTATGATGATCCGACGGCTTTCCGGCCTTTGCTTCGTTCTGTTTCTGATGCTTGCGGCGCGTGGCGCCACCGCTGCGGAGGTGATCAACGCCTTCGCGTCAAACATTGCGCTGGAGAAGAGCGGCGCGATGACGGTGACGGAGACGATATCAGTTACCGCCGAAGGCAACCGCATTCGGCGTGGCATCTTCCGCGATTTTCCGCTGACTTATCAGGATGAAAAGGGCCGCCTCCGCCGAGTCGATTTCGACGTCATCGCGGTCAAGCGCGATGGCCGCGACGAGCCCTGGCACACCGAATCCATCAGCGGCGGCATCCGCATCTATGCCGGCTCGGAAGACGTTACCGTGAGCTATGGCCGGCACGAGTATGTCTTCACCTACCGCACCAATCGCCAGATCCGCTACTTCGACGATCACGACGAACTCTACTGGAACGTAACCGGCAATGGTTGGATCTTCCCGATCCTGATGGCGACGGCGACGGTGAACCTTCCAGATGGCGTCAGCTCGATCGATACTGCTTTCTTCACCGGCCCGCAGGGCGCGACGGACAGGAATGCAAAGATTTCAGGCGGCGGAAGTCGACTGTTGTTTTCGACGACCCGGGCGCTGAACGCAGGCGAAGGGCTGACGATCGCAGTCAAGATGCCGAAGGGCTCGATCAATCCGCCGAGCGCTGACGATGAGCGGCGCTGGTGGCTCAGCGACAACCGCGATTACTTCCTCGGCTTTGGCGGTCTCATTCTGGTCTTCCTCTATTACACGCGCTCCTGGCTGAAGGTCGGCCGTGACCCGGCGCGTGGCGTGCTGGTGCCGCGCTGGGATCCGCCTGATGGAATCTCGCCGGCGCTGGTGAACTACATCGACAATCGCGGCTTCTCCGGGCAGGGCTGGACGGCGCTGTCGGCAACGGCCCTCAATCTCGCCGTGCGCGGCTTTGTCGTGCTGGAGGACCTCAAGAACGCGATCGTCATCCGCCGCACCGACAAGCCGGTCGGCAAGGAGAAGCTGGAAGCAGGGGAAGCCAGCCTGCTTAACTCAGTCGGAGCCAAGGGCTCGCTGACGATCGATGAAGCGAACGGAACGAAGGTGAAATCAGTCGGCGACAGCTTCCGCACAGCTATCGAGCGCGAGCACCGCGGCAAGTACTACAACGCGAATGCCGGCTACACGACCGGCGGCATAGCGCTCAGCGCCGCTTCATTGGTGGCCCTCTTCGTCTTCGGAACGCTGGAACCCGATGCGATCGCCCTGATGATCATTCCGATTGGCGTCGTCGTCTTCATCTCGGTGTTCGTCGCTGGCTTCGCCAAGTCGTTCCGCCCCGGCAGATCGCTCGGCGCGAAGATCATGTCGGTGATCGCGATCGCCATTGCTGTCTTCATCGGCTTCAGCATCGTCTCGTCGCTGGTTTTGGCACTGTTCTCCTCGCTGATCGAACTCCATGAGACGCCGATGTTGTTTGCGATCGGCGGCATCATTCTCCTGAACCTGCTCTACGTCTTCATCATGGGTGCGCCGACCCCGCTCGGGGCCAAGCTGATGGATGGCATCGACGGTCTTCGCCAGTACATGACGCTGGCCGAAAAGGACCGCATGAACATGGCGGGCGCCCCTGAGATGTCGCCCCAGCATTTCGAGAAACTGCTGCCCTATGCCGTGGCGCTCGGCGTCGAAAAGCCATGGTCGCGTGCCTTCGAGACATGGCTTGCGGCAGCCGCAGCGGGAGCGGCGGCTGCCTACGCTCCCTCATGGTATTCCGGCAATTTTGGCAGCGGCAATTTCTCCGATCGCATCGGTGGCTTCTCCTCGTCCATGGCCTCGACGATCGCCTCCACCATTCCGGCTCCGCCGTCCAGTTCGTCCTCCGGCTTTTCCGGCGGCGGCTCGTCGGGCGGCTTTTCCGGCGGCGGGGGTGGTGGTGGCGGTGGCGGCGGCTGGTAAGGCGTCCTCAAGCATTCCTGCTTGAGCCCCCCGTCAAGCGCTCCGCTTGACGTAGCAAGCATTCCCGCTTGACCCCGGGCAAGCATTCCTGCTTGACCTTTCGACGCTCTCCCCTTAACCGCCAGACGGAAACGCGAAAGGGACGGGCATGAAGGTTCTGTTGATCGGATCGGGCGGACGCGAGCACGCATTGGCCTGGAAGCTGGCGCAATCGCCTCTCATGACGGAATTCTACGCCGCGCCCGGCAATCCCGGCATTGCCGACCACGCGACCCTGGTTGCCGTCAATGTCGACGATCATGATGCCATCCTTGCCTTCTGCAAGGACAAGGCGATCGACTTCGTCGTGGTTGGCCCGGAAGCGCCGCTCGTCGCCGGCATTGCTGACAAGCTGCGCGCCGCAGGCTTTGCAGTCTTCGGCCCATCGGCAGCGGCAGCCCAGCTCGAGGGTTCGAAGGGCTTCACCAAGGATATCTGCGCCCGCTACGACATTCCGACCGGCGCCTATCAGCGCTTCAACAACCCGCCGAAGGCGAAGGCCTATATTCGCCAGCAGGGCGCCCCGATCGTCGTCAAGGCGGATGGCCTTGCTGCCGGCAAGGGTGTGACTGTTGCCATGACCGTTGATGAGGCGCTTGCTGCCGTCGACGGTTGCTTCGAGGGTGCCTTCGGTGCCGCTGGCGCCGAGGTCGTTATCGAAGCCTATCTCGATGGCGAGGAAGCGAGCTTCTTCTGCCTCTGCGACGGCATGCATGTCCTGCCGCTCGCAACCGCCCAGGATCACAAGCGGGTGGGCGAGGGCGATACCGGCCCGAATACTGGCGGCATGGGCGCCTATTCCCCGGCGCCCGTGATGACCAAAGAGATGGTCGAGCGCACGATGAAGGAAATCATCGAGCCGACCATGCGTGGCATGGCCGAGAGCGGCTATCCCTTCTCCGGCGTCTTCTTTGCCGGTCTGATGATCACCGCCAAGGGCCCCGAGCTTATCGAGTACAATGTCCGCTTCGGCGATCCCGAGTGCCAGGTGCTGATGATGCGTCTGAAGAGCGATCTTCTGCCGCTTCTCCACGCCACCGCCACCGGGACGCTCGATCAGGTGTCCGCCGAATGGACGGATGATCCGGCCCTGACGGTCGTCATGGCATCGGAGGGCTATCCGGGCTCCTACGACAAGGACACGCCGATCCGCCATATCCCGGAAGCGGGCGAGGGCGCCAAGGTGTTTCATGCCGGCACAGCGCTCAAGGACGGAGCGCTGGTCGCAACGGGTGGCCGCGTGCTGAACGTCACCGCCACAGGGAAGACGGTTGGCGAGGCGCAGACGCGTGCCTATGCGCTCCTCGACAAGGTCGATTGGGACAATGGCTTCTGCCGCCGCGACATCGGTTGGCGCGCGATCGACCGCGAAAAAGCGTGAGCAAACCCGAAATCGGGTCAGTTCTCTAAATTTTTACCCTTTCCCCTGACGGGATGGAAACAAAGCCACGCTAGTCTCTTCTCAACGTGAGACGGAGTGTTCCATGCGTCAGGTCATCTTGGGTGCGATAGCTGTGTTTACGGCAGGGTCTGCCTGTGCCTCCTCGATCGAGGTCGTGGGCAAGGACGCGCGCACCAATGGCGGGAGCATCAGCCAGGAAAGCTGCCAAACCTGCCCGCCGCTTGAAAAGGTCGAGCGCAAGAAGGACTACACCGTACCGACGCTGGCACCTGGCGCGCTGCAATCCTCGGAAGTTCGCGACGTCAACGGTGAGAAGAAGCTCTATCGCACCGAAGGCTGGATGGGCGGCTCGCCCGTCGTTTTTGTAACCAAGGCGCCAGCCGAACCAGTGACAGCCGCCACGCAGCCGGCCGACAACATCGACCGCGCCTCGACGACGGCTGCAGTCATCGGTGGCGACGTCAAGCCGGTCGCGGCAGGCGTGGCAGGCGTGCCGAAGGAACAAAAGGCGCCGCTCGACGTTTTCAACTTTGAACTTCGACCCTGATTTCCAGTTCCCTGCCCCAGCCTGACCAAAGTTTCGGTCGTCCGGGGTCCACCGCGGTGGATAAAATGCGTCCCTGAGAGAAGCAGGGACGCATTTTTTTTATTTCTAGTGAGCTTTGCCGAACGGGGAGTTGCCAAAGTTCGGCGCAAGCAGGCGCGCAAGTGCGTGCAATCCAGTCGAAACATCCAGCCAACGCAAATGGTGTTTGGTCGCCTGGCTATCAGCAACGGCAGCGGCAGCTTCAGCTTCAACAGCCGTCAGCTCGGGAACCGGCTCCGGCGGAGGGGAGTAGATGCGTCCCTGATCGAGGGAAAGGATGGTCAGCGTCGTAGTCATGGCCGTCTCCCACTTGCGGTTTTGCTGTGGGAAGCAGTCTCTGCCGGTTGCGGCCTTCCGGTCCTGAAAGGCCCAAGGAAAAGTTCCGAAACGATCCGAAACTAGCGCTCAGGGACACCCGCCAACCTCAACCCGTCGAGGAGGGCAGCAATGCGATCCGGATATTTGCCGGGTTGGCCGGCACGGATGCGCTCGACGGTTATATCAGGCGTCAGTCGTCTCAACGCCGCTATGTGGCGATGGGCTTCCTCCATGCGGCCGAGATGCGCACTCGCAGCAATGAGTACCCATAGCGTTGGCTCGAAATTCGGATTGCTGGCCAGCGCTCTCGAAGCCCAGGCCACCGCCTGCTCGTATTCTCCGAGGATCACCTGGGCATGCGCGATGCCGCAATGCGAGAAATGCGCGCCGCGGTCACCTGGGGTCAAGCGGTTGGCCCTGTGGAAGTGGCTGAGTGCGTCGTTGACGTTGCCGCAATGAAGATGCCCGATGCCGGCCCTGACAACGACCATCGGGTTGTTGGGATTGGATTCGGCGGCCGCCTGCAGAACTGCAGGACCCCAATCGTAGTCTTTCACCGTCTGCATCAGGGCGACGCCGCAATGAGCCATAACCATGGCGTCGCCGGCGCAGTGCTCCAGCGCCCGCCGCGCCAGTGCGCCGCAGGTTTGCACGTCGTCCTCGGTGAGCGACGGCCAACCCATCGTGTAGCGATGCTCGAGCGCCCATGCCGCATGGGCAAGCAACTGCGCATTGTCAGGCTCGACGGCCAGCCCTTGCATGAGAAGCGCATAGGCGGCAGCGTTATCGCTTTCGATTTCGGTCGAGATCTTGGCCAGCGCCTGCAGGTAGATGTCGTAGGTGGCTACGCTTCCGGGCCTTTCACGTCGTGACCGCTCGATCTCGGCCGTCTGGATCAGCGGTTCGATCAGCGTTGCGACGCGCTCGGTGATGCGATCCTGAAAGTCGAATATCTCGTCCAGCGTCCCGTCGAAGGTCTGCGCCCACATATGCGTGCCGCCTTGACCCTCGACGAGTTCGGCGACAATGCGCAAGCGGTTGCCCTGCTGCCGGATGCTGCCTTCAAGCACGTAGCTGACACCGAGTTCCGCCGCGATCTTGCGCACATCCATCCCGCTGCCCTTGTAGGCAAAGGAGCAGTCCCGGCCGACGACGGCAAAGCTTCGGAACCGGCTGAGGGCTGCAATAATGTCGTCGACGATCCCATCGGCAAAGTAGTCCTGGTTTGGATCGCCGCTAAGATTGCTGAAGGGGAGGACAGCTAGGGTCGGCTTCAACTCCGGGGCTGGAACAGCGGCTTTCGTTTCAATGTTCGCGCGGATGAAGCGGTAACCGACACGCGGCACCGTCGCAATCCATTCCTGCCCATCGGGTGTAAGACCGAGCACTTTGCGAAGCGCCGCCACCTGGACAGTCAGGTTGCTTTCCTCGACTGCGGTTCCGGGCCAAACGCGCTCCATCAGCGCATCCTTGGAAACAACATTGCCGCGGGCTTCAAGTAACACTTCAAGAAGAGCCGCGCCGCGTTGGCCAAGCGCGACCGCCCGCCCATTCCGCAGCAAGCCGCAGCCGGGATCGAGAACGAATTCACCGAAGGCATGCGAAGCCTCAGCCATGCAGCAAGTATAGCGCAACCGCCAGAGTCGGAAAACTGTACGGCGTGCCTTGCGACACCACTTCAACTTAAGGGCGCGCAGATGAATCAAACTTGCCGCACACAGCAAGAATGCACTGATTATATTTGATAATCCTTTGAGCGCCCGCACTTGGCAATTGTTAATTCATTCACTCTAACTCTAACAACCAAAGCCGGAAGACGCATGATTGTCGTCGCCACGCGTGGTCAACGCAGAGGTCGGGAGTTCACCGATCCGGGATTGCCGAACCCACCGATTTTGCGAGACATTCATGAAGAAACGTAACATCGCCCATCAACTCTTTGCCCTCGTGGGCGTCCTCATGGCGGCTTTCGCCATTGCCACCTATTTCCAGATCAGGACGACGTCGCAGGCGATCTACGACGACCGCTTCGATCTTTTGCAGGCGCAGGTCCAATCCGGTATCTCCGTCCTCGATTCCTACTACCAGCGCGAAAAGTCCGGCGAGATGACGCATGAGGCCGCGCAGGCCGAAGCCTTCAAGGTGCTCTCCAAGGTCAAGTTCGAGCCGGCAGGCTATCTCTTCGGCTACGACTACGACGTCGTCCAGCGCTTCCACCCAAAGCCTGACAACATCGGCAAGAACATGAGCGCGCAGGTGGACCAGAACGGCACCTATTTCAGCAAGGGCATGGTCGCCAAGGGCCGCGCCGGCGGCGGTCGCACGATCTACTACTGGAGCAAGCCGGGTCAGCCCGACGACAAGCTGTTCGAGAAAGGTTCTTACTCGGCAGCCTTCGAGCCGTGGCAGTTGGTCGTGTCCAGCGGCGTCTACCTCGATGACCTGCAAGCACAGATCAATGATGCGATCTGGAAGGCTCTGATTGCCTGCGCGATCATCGCGGTTGCCGGTGTCGCCGCCGCCTTCTATTTCATCCGCGGCATCTCCAAACCTCTGCAGGATGTTCATCAGGCGCTGGAAGCCGTGGCCGACGAGAACGTAGCAGTCCCCATCCCGCATGCCGACATGAATAACGAAGTCGGCATGATGGCCAAGGCGACGAAGTCGCTGCAGCAGAAGGTCAAGGAGCGTCACGCCATGTCCGAGCGCGAGGCTGCCCAGCAGATGGCGCTCGACGGCGAGCGCGAGAACAGCCAGCGCCTGCAGCGCGAGGAAACGGTCGCGCAAAACCATGTTGTCTCGACCATCGGCCAGGTGCTGGAGCAGATCGCCCGCGGTGACCTGACGGTCCGTTGCGCCGACCTCGGCCAGAAATACGCAGCCCTCCGCGACAACTTCAACGATGCGCTCGCGCATCTCGAAGCTGCCATGGCCAAGGTCAGCGCCAAGGGCGGCGACATCGCAGTCAGCAAGGAAGAGATCCGTCGCGCCTCCAACGATCTGTCGCAGCGCACCGAGCGTCAGGCCGCGAGCCTCGAAGAAACCTCCGCAGCGCTGGACGAACTGACCGTCGCCGTCCGCCAGACCGCCGAAGGCGCCCACGAAGCCAGCAAACGTGTCCAAGCCGTCAGCGGCGAGGCGAGCCGCAGCGATGCGGTCGTCTCCGAAGCGATCGAGGCGATGAGCGGCATCGAAAAGTCGTCTGCCGAGATCGGCAAGATCATCGGCGTGATCGACGACATCGCCTTCCAGACGAACCTGCTGGCGCTGAACGCCGGCGTCGAAGCCGCCCGCGCCGGCGAATCCGGCAAGGGCTTCGCGGTCGTCGCTCAGGAAGTGCGCGAGCTGGCACAGCGCTCGGCTGCGGCTGCCAAGGAGATCAAGGATCAGATCGCCCGCTCGTCCGGCCAGGTCGACCAAGGCGTCCGCCTGGTCGGCGAAGCCGGCGAGGCGCTGAAGCGCATCTCAGACCAGATCAAGGCCGCCAATGAGATCGTTGCGAAGATCGCCCACAGCGCCTCCGAGCAGGACACCACGCTGCGGTCGATCTCTTCCTCGATGAACCAGCTCGACGCTGCCACGCAGCAGAATGCTGCGATGGCGGAGGAAACCACCGCGTCGGCCGAGTCGCTGGCAAGCGATACCGACGAGCTTCTGAACCTCATCCGCGGTTTCCGCGTTGGCGGCAGCCAGGATTACAGCGCGCAGGTTCGCCGCGCCGCCTGAGTTTCAGGGCCCCAAACAGGAAAACGGCCGTCGGGGCGATCCGACGGCCGTTTTTTCATTAACGGGAGCCGGCCGTCGCGGCCTCGTCCGCAGCAAGCCTTGCGACAAGTTCCTCAATTTCGCGATCGGAGTAGACGGCAATGCTAGCCTGCTTCAGAAGCGCGGCCGTCACGCCATGCCCCGCTAGCTTCCGCCCGGAAAACGTGCCGTCATAGACAAAGCCCGAGCCGCAGGAGGGGCTGCCATCGATCAGCAGCGCATAACGGCAGCCGGTTTCGATCGCGAGCGCCAGTGCATTCTCGGCCGCCCGCTTGAACTCGCCCGTCACATCGCCGCCGCTGACCTCGACGACGCGCGCACGGCCGGAGAGCACATCCTCGCCCGTGGCAGCGCCTTCGATTTCGGCGGGCGGACGCGGCACCGCATTCCGGCGGACATCTCGGGACAGATTGTCACCAGCCGGCCTTCCTCGATCCATCGCGCGATCGCGGGATGGGCGAGCGGCTTCGACTGACCGTCATAACGGACGGCATGGCCCATGAGGCAGGCGCTGACGAGGATCTTGTTGATGACTTTGGCATAACGCCAAGGACGTGATAGTTCCAGTCCGCCGCAAGACTTGATGAAGGGATGCAGGGTGCGAAGCATTGGTGCGGACAAGCCATGACCGATCTTGCGGTTTATACCGCGCTGTTCCTGGCGGCTTTTGCGGCAGCCACGATATTCCCGATGCAGTCGGAAGCCGGCCTCGTCGCGCTCATCCTGAAGAAGCAACATCCGGTCATTGCGCTGATCGCGGTAGCGACAATAGGCAACGTTCTCGGCTCGGCCGTCAACTGGCTGCTCGGCGTCGGCATCGAGCGATTTCGCGACAAGCACTGGTTTCCCGTCCGCCAGCCTGCGCTCGACAAGGCGCAAAACTGGTATCGGCGCCATGGCAAGTGGTCGCTGCTTCTGAGCTGGATGCCTGTTATCGGCGATCCCATCACCATCGTCGCCGGTGTGCTGCGCGAACCGCTTCCGATATTCCTGCTGCTTGTGACCATTGCCAAGGCCGCGCGTTATGCGGTTCTCTCGGCGGCTACAATCGGAGTTGCTGGCTGACGGAAATCAGAGATTTCCATCCTTGAATCAAAATCTGAGCAAGGATGGAAATCTGCAGCAAATGTCGGATGTTAAGGCGTCATCCGCACGCCGCATCTGATGCGCTTAACCCGAGATCTTCGAGAAGTCGGCGACCGTGCCGGTTGCCTCGCGGATCAGGCGAAGCAGGGCAAGGCGATTGGCGCGGATTGCAGCGTCTTCGTCATTGACCAGCACGTCGTCGAAGAAGCGGTCGACCGGAGCACGCAGCCTGGAGAGCGCTTCCATCGCCGAGCGGAAGTCTTCCTTGTCGACGGCCGCAGAGGCTTCCGCGGAAGCGGTGGTGATGGCGGCAAAGAGCTGCTTCTCGGCATCGAGCCGGAAGAGATTTTCGGAGACGCCGTCGGCAATCACCGTACCCTTCTTTTCCTCGGCAGCCAGGATCTGCGTCGCACGCTTGGTGCCGACCAGGAGGTTCTTGCCATCCTCGGACGTGATGAAGGCCGTCAGTGCCTCAACACGGCGGGCGATCATCAAGAGGTCGTCGGCCTCCGGCGTCAGCACGGAATCGATGAGATCGTAGCGCGCACCCTGGTCGCGCAGATAGACCTTCAGGCGGTCATGGAAGAAGGAGAGGAGGTCGAACTGGCGTGACAGGTCGTCGTCGTCAACAGCCTTGCCGATATCCGTATCGATGCGGCCCATGTGGCTGGTGATGCGCGGCAGCAGCGTCAGGCGCACACGCCGCTCGAGAAGGATGCGGATGACGCCAAGGGCAGCGCGACGCAGGGCAAACGGGTCCTTCGAACCGGTCGGCTTTTCATCGACGGCCCAGAAGCCGATCAGCGTGTCGAGCTTGTCGGCAAGCGCCACTGTGATCGCGACCTTGTCCTGTGGCAGCTGGTCGGACGGGCCTTGCGGCTTGTAGTGCTCCTCGATTGCGGTCGCGACAACGGCACCCTCGCCCTGAAGGGCGGCATACTTGCGCCCCATGACACCCTGCAGCTCCGGAAACTCACCGACAGCCTCGGTGCGCAGGTCAGCCTTGGCAAGCACGACGGCCCTGTCGACCAGCTTGTAGTCAGCGCCGACCGGGAACGCGACCTTTGCGGCCATGGCGCGGATGCGCTCCACGCGCTCGCCCTGTGTACCCAGCTTGGCGTGGAACGTCACATCGAGCGCATCGAGCTTAGCCATGCGCTGGTCGAGCGGCTTCTTGAGGTCGAGGTCGAATTTCTTTGCCGAAGCCTCCAGCGTCTCTAGATCAGGCAGATCGCCCTGGTCGCGTTTCCAGAAGTGCAGCGCGTCGGACAGGCGCGCGCGCACGACCTTGCCGTTGCCGTGGATGATTTCCTTGCCGCCGTCGCTGGCTTCGATGTTCGAGACGAGGATGAACTTGTTCGACAGCGTGTCGCCGCCAACAGGGCGCGTCACGAAACACTTCTGGTTCGTCTTGATCGTCAGGCGGATGATCTCCGCCGGAATCGAGAGGTAGTCTTCCTCGAAGCTGCCCAACAGGACCTGCGGCCATTCGACGAGGCCCGAGACCTCTTCGAGCAGGCCTTCGTCCTCGATCAGTTCCAGTCCGTTCGCAAAGGCGACATCGCGGGCATCATGCAGGATGATGTCCTTGCGGCGTTCGCCATCGAGGATCACCTTGGCCTTTTCGAGGCTCGCGATGTAATCGCCGAAACGCTTGACGGTGATGGCGCCGGGCGCATGGAAACGATGGCCGTAAGTCACGTTGGAGGCGACGATACCGTCGATCGCGAACGGAATGACGACGGTCTCTTCGTGCTCGGTGCCGAAGGTGCAGACGATCGATTGCAACGGCCGGACCCAGCGCAGCGAGCCGGGTTGAGCGGATGCTGCGCCCCAGCGCATCGGCTTCGGCCAGGGGAAATCGCGGATGATGCCGGGCATGACATCGCTGATGATCTCTTCAGCGGCCCGACCGGGCTTGGAGATGATGGCGATGTAGAAGTCGCCCTTCTTCGGGTCGCTCTGGATCTGCGCCTCGGAAACCGAGGACAGGCCGGCGCCACGCAGGAAGCCTTCGATCGCCTTCTCGTTGGCGTCGGTGCGGGGACCCTTCTTCTCTTCGCGCACATCGGCGGAGCGCGCCGTCAGGCCGCGGATATCGAGAGTCAGCCGGCGTGGGGTCCAGTATTCGCGCGCACCCTCGTAGGAAAGTCCTGCTTCGACAAGCGCATCGGTCACGAGCTTCTTCAGGTCGCCGGCAGCCTTGCGCTGCAGGCGGGCCGGGATCTCTTCGGAGCGGAGTTCTAGGAGCAGATCTGGCATGTCACTTTCCTTGCCTTCTCTGGGGAAGGCGCCACAAAGGCGGGGCTAAAAACGGTCGCCTCTGCTAGCAAAGAATGCCGCATCTGCACAACCGCAAAAACGGCCGCTGGCCGTGCTATGTTGCTGTGGATAGGGACGTCGGGCATTGCCTTGCCGTTTTTCGCCGCTATGGTCCCGCAACTTTTGTGAAAACGCAGGAATTCTCATGGCCGCTGACCTCCGCTCGCTCGCCGCTGTCATCTCCTCCGAAATCAACGCCCGGCCGGACCAGGCCAAGGCGGCGATCGAGCTGCTGGACGAGGGGGCGACCTTCATCGCCCGCTACCGCAAGGAAGTAACGGGCGGGCTGGACGATACGCAGCTGCGCAACCTTGCGGAGCGACTGGTCTACCTGCGCGAACTGGAAGCGCGGCGCGATACGATCGTCGAGTCCATCAACGGCCAGGGAAAGATGACCGACGAACTGCTTGGCAAGATCGCCGGTGCCGCCACCAAGGCCGAGCTTGAAGATCTCTATCTCCCCTACAAGCCGAAGCGTCGCACCCGCGCCGAGATCGCCCGCGAGCGTGGCCTCGGGCCTCTGGCGGAGGCGATCCTGGCTGATCGCTCGAAGGAGCCTGCGACGCTGGCGGAGGGCTACATCACCGCCGATGTGCCGGATGTGAAGACGGCACTCG
>Ga0102588_1000961_pt1 | contig 25199 bp, 22 predicted proteins | sample AraplaMF_Col_mMS_FD_76854 | JGI IMG/M metagenome (GOLD analysis project Ga0102588, IMG submission 76854) | Arabidopsis root microbial communities from the University of North Carolina, USA - plate scrape MF_Col_mMS (SPADES assembly) (version 2) | ecosystem: Host-associated > Plants > Roots >...
GCCGAGTTGACGGTGTTCGAATAAAGATAACGATAGTCCCTCGTCAGCACCGCGACACGGTCGGGCAACGCATCGAGGATTGCAGCATTCAGAAAGTGGCCATTGTCGACGCTCGGCGCGAACGCAAAAGGATCGGTAACAGGCTGTCGCTCAACCGGCGGCATCCGCCAACGGGGTGCAGATCCCCCGAAATACCTTTCCATAAGCGCCGAAAGCAGCGCGACATAACCGCGAACGGTCTCTCCGTCGTCCGCATATTGGTCGATTAGGCAACTGATGAATTCCAGCTGCATATGAACTTCGAGAATGCTCGTAGGGGCATGCCCGAGAATTGCGTCGACGAGCGGTTCGACCGAGCGATCCAGCATGTTCACGCGCGCGTCGTCACCGACGGCGATCGCCGCATCAATCTGCGCACAACACAATGAGAACGCTCGAAAAAGACCCAGCAAGACGCCTCCAATACATTCCGTGAAGGAATGCGACCGAGATCGACCGAGTTATGCGTCACGCAAGTTGAAGCCAACAGCGCTTAGCCACTCGCCTTGATGGCAATCGCTAACATGACGTAGGTTCATATTCAATGAACGCGGGCGCAGGTTTTTCAATGATGAGATATAGGCATCGACGCAGGCTTACTTGAACACGTCGTGTTTTATCTTCCACCGGTCGTGATACCAGAGCCACTGCTCGGGATACTCCCGCACCCAGCTCTCCACCTTATCGTTCAAGAGCTGCGCCGTCGCGACCATATCGAGATTGCCGTTGCTATCCCGGGGCATCGCGAGCTTCGGCTCGATTTCCAGCCGATAGCGATTTCCCGGAAGCCGGATGCAGCGTGCAGGATAGACCTCGCAGTTGAATTGACGGACGAGCTTTCCGAGCAGCGGATTGGTCTTGGCGTCGAGCCCGAAGAACTTTGTCTTCAGTCCCTTGCGGAATTTCTGGTCCACAAGGACACCAACGCCCTGCCCCGCCTCCAGCTGCCGCGCCAACGCGAAAGACGACCCAGCATGAGACGGCACGAGCTTGCCCATTCGTGCGCTGCGAAAATCGAAAACTCTCTTCGCGACATAGGGGTTGTTCGGGGGGCGAAACAGCACCGACACATGAAGGCCAAATGCCGCGCCGGCTACCGGCAGCAGCTCGAAATTGCCCGTGTGCGCAGTGAAAACGATGAAAGGGCGCGGATTTTCCAGCAGATCGATGAAGATCGGTATCCCCGACACCTCGACCCGGCCCGGCTCCTTGCTCAAATAGTCGAAATCGAACAGCCGGTCGAGAAACACATACTCGGCGGCAAGACGCCCCATATTCCCCCAGCTCGCCAGCGCGATTTCCTGGATCTCCGCTTCGCTCTTCTCAGGAAACGCGTTGCGCAGATTGGTCAGCATCAGCTGGTGGCGCTTCACGCGCGGGCCGAGTTTTCGCGTCAGCCAGTCGGCAAAGTTGATCGCACCGTCAGCCGGAAACAGCTTCAGGAAGTTCAGAAAACCGAACATCGCCTGGGCGATCAACCACTGGCGAAAGTGGATGAGGGCCAGCACGACCTTAGTGATGAAGAGCTTCAAGGGCTCAATCCATCTTGAGGATGATCTTGCCGAAGATCTGGCGCGACTCCATGCGCTCCAGTGCGCGGTCGATGTCGTCGAAGCCGACTTCGGTATCGATGACAGGATGGACCAGTCCGCGCCCCATCTTCTGCATGGCATTCGCCATGTTCTCCATGCGGCAGCCGAACGAGCCGAGTAGCTTCAGCTGTTGCTGGAAGAGCATCATAAGGTTCATGTCGGTGGAGACACCCGAGGTAGAACCGCAGGTGACAAGACGCCCGCCGCGCTTCATCGAGAGCATGGAGCCCGCCCACGTATCCTTGCCGACGTGCTCGAAGACGACGTCGACGCCCTTCTTCTTGGTGAGCTTGCGCACGACGCCTTCAAAGCGGTCGGTGCGGTAGTTGATGACATGATCAGCGCCGAGTGCCTTGGCCTTCTCGATCTTGTCGTCGGAGCCCACAGTCGTGATGACGGTGCAACCGATCTTTTTCGCCAGCTGGATCGCCGCCGTGCCGATGCCGGAGCCGCCGGCGTGCACGAGGATGGTTTCGCCCGGTTCCAGCTTGGCGTTGTCGAACAGCATGTGCTCGACCGTTCCAAAGGTCACTGGAGCAAGCGCCGCGCCGATGGCATCAACCCCGGGAGGGGCCGGAACGAGGAGGCGCGTAGGCAGGTTCACCTTTTCCTGCGCAAAACCGTCCAGATGGAAACCATGAACGCCGGAAACATGCTCACAGAGATTGTCGCGGCCCTCACTGCACGGACGGCAGAGGCCGCAGGTACGTGCACCATAGATCGACACCAGTTGGCCCGGCAGGACATTGGCAACGCCCGGCCCGATCGCTTCGACAACGCCCGCAGCTTCCGCGCCGATCACCAGCGGCATCTTGCGCTTCGCAAACGCCATGCCGCGCCAGCCCCAGACGTCGATGTGATTGAGAGCCACTGCCTTGACGCGCAGCGTAACCTCACCCGGGCCGGGAGCGGCCGGTTCTGGAAGGTCGGTGATCTCAAGCTTGCGATCGTCAATCAGTTGCAAGGCGCGCATGGCAAAGTCCTTCGCCGCGAGGGCGTTCTATCTCGATGTTTTGTCGGGAACCGATTAAGCCGGTTCGAGCGCCATGACAAGGCTGGCATTCTGCCCGCCGAAGCCGAAGGAGTTGGAAAGCACGGCGTTGACCTGGCTTTCCCGCTTCTTGTTTGGCACCACGTCGATAACGATCGATGGATCTGGGTTGGTGTAGTTGATCGTCGGCGGCAGCGTGCCCGTCAGCATCGTCTGCAGCGAGAACACCGCCTCCACCGCGCCCGCAGCCGTCAGCGTGTGACCGATCATCGACTTATTCGACGACAACGGGATGGACGCCATCCGCTCGCCGAACACGGCCAGCATGGAAGCATATTCCATCTTGTCGTTCTCTGGCGTCGAGGTGCCGTGGGCATTGATGTAGCCGATATCGCCCTCGCCCATGCCAGCATCCGCCAGCGCTGCGCGGATCGTCGCAATCGCCGGGCCGCCGTCGGGAGACGAACGGGTACGATGGAAGGAGTCGGCCTTTTCGCCAGCGCCCTTCATGATGCCGAGGATCTTCGCGCCGCGCGCGACAGCTGCCTCGAGCGACTCCAACACCAGTGTGGCGGCACCTTCGGCAATGACGAAACCGTCGCGATCCTTGCTGAACGGCTTGGAGGCCTTGGTCGGCGGATCGTTTTGCGTCGAGAGAGCCGAAAGCAGCGAGAAGCGGATGAGTGCCTCCGCGCTGACAGAGCCGTCGGTCGCTACCGCAAGCGCTCGCGAGCTACGACCCTGGCGGATCGCCTCGATGCCGAGCTGGATTGCAGTCGCGCCTGATGCACAGGCGGTCGACAATGTCACCGGCAGACCGCGTGTGCCGAAACGATCGGCAAGGCGCTCGGAAATTGCGCCGAACAGCGACGCCTCATGGAAAGCGCCGTCCGGGCGCTGGCGCATAGCAGCCAGGAACCGGTCATAGGCATCCCCGGCATGATCGGCCGGCGGCGAACGGTCGGCGAGATCGAAACGCGCGCTCCACTCCGGCTCGATCGGCGGCGCAGCAAGGAACAACGGACCATCAAAATCGCCGCTGATACCAGCATCGGCGAGCGCTTCGATCGTGGTTTCACGGGCAAACGCGTAAGAGCGTTCGACTGCGTTCGCGACCGGAATGTCGATGAAATCGACGGTTCCGGCGATGCGGGTCGAAAGTCCCTCGGTCGGAAAGCGATTGATCGCATGAATGCCAGAGTTACCGGCGGTCAGTGCTGACCAGTTATCTTTCAGGCCCTGCCCCAGCGAGGTGATGATACCGACACCCGTCACTGCGACGATCGGGCGGCCGAGGTGATCCTTGTAAGCCGAATCTTTCATTTGCACACTCCTCACGCTTCCGCGGAAAGAACCGCGACGCCTTCGCCGCGCTGATGACCGACTGTAGTAACGACGGCCGCCTTGGTGGCGGCCGCCATTGGCTTTTCATGGGCCTGATCGAAGACCGGAATCTTCGCTTTGCTGTCGACGGCCAGCGCCCCCAGCGCCAGGCCGAGCGTAAAATGCGCCTCAAGTCCATGGCCGGTGACACCGCCGAAGCCGCGAACAGCGGCGCCAGGCAGATGACGCTCGAGCACGGCCTTCTCACGGCCGGCGAGGTCAGGAATGCCCGTAGAGCCGGAGAAGATTGCGGTGCTCTCCGGCGGAAGGTCGGACGCGGTTTCCAGCAATCGCTCAAGGCGCTTCTCGAGGTTGCCCGAGTTGCGATTGCCGCGATCGCCTTCAATGGACGAGATCGACGCATAGATGTGCGCGCCACGTGCGTCCGCATGCGCGCGCGACTCCAGGACGAGGAACGCGCCGAGCGATCCGGAAATGACGCCGCCGTGATCTCGGGACCAAAGCGGCTGCCATTCGTTGCGGCAGTAGACATTGATCGCCTCGAACAGGAGGACCATGTCCAGACGTTCCGCCGAATAAGCCCCGCCGACCAGTGCGTGCGTCGATTCGCCCGACTTGATGCGATGGAAGGCCGTCTCGACAGCGGAGATGCCAGCGGACTCCTCGCCCATGAAGGTCCGCGAAGAACCGGTGACCTTGTGGACGATGGAAATGTTGCCGGCGAGCAGGTTGGACAGCTGCGCCAGGAATAGCGTCGGGCGCAGTTCCGTCGTCAGCTTTTCGTTCAGGAGAACCTCACGGTCGTTGCGCTTCAGGCCTTCGTCGACGATCAGCGTATCGACATTGATGTCGCGCTCGCCGCCGCCAGCAGCGACGATCATGTCCATGGTGCCGCAGGCTTCCGCGTCTTCCTTGAAGCCGGCGTCATCGAGAGCGAGACCAGCGGCGAAAACACCGATACGTTGCCAGTTTTCCATCTGCCGCTGGTCGCCGCGCTTGGCGATCTGTTGCGACCAGTCGATCTCCGGAAGCGGGTGGACCGGATAGGGCTTGAATTTCTCAAGTTCGACGATTGTCTGCGGCGCGCCTTCAGCAGTGAGCAGCGCTATATGCGGCTCCTTGCCGACGCCCTGGCACGTTACAATGCCGACGCCCGTGATCACGACATCATTCTGAGCCTTGCTCATTCATTTACTCCCTGCGAAGCAATCGCATCCATGAGGCCAACTTCAGCGGCACGCTTCTTGACGATATCTCCAAGCGGAACCTCGCTGAAAGGCATGGTCCGCAGCTTGAGCTGCGCGTCGCAGACCTTCTTACCGCCGCTCGTGATCTTTGCCTTGGTTACCGCAAATCCGGAGCCGTCGTGTTCCAGAAACGCCTCGATGTCCAACACCGCCTCGGGTTCCACGAAGGTACGCATCTTGGCCCCGTCGACGGACATCAGGAACGGCATTGCGGCAAAATCGGTGGCCGCCAGCACGAGCATGCCGGATGCCTGCGCCATCGTTTCGATCAGCAGCACACCGGGAACCAGGGGCATACCGGGAAAATGACCTTCAAAGACCGGGCTTTTCGCAGGCACGACAGAGCGCGCCTTGAGCGTCCCTTTCTGAAGGTTGACCGCCTCGATGCGGTCAATCATCTGGAAGTACTCCAGTAGCATCGAATCCTCCGGCCACAAGGATACCTGCCCTGCGGCTAGGCCTACTTAGGAACGAAACCGCCCGGCCGCCATGGTTAACAGCGGCAGGGCGGAGAAAAAGATGACGGCGCCAATCAGGCCTTGGCGGCGCGCAGCTCGTCGATCTTGGCACAAAGGTTCTTCAGCACGAAATATTCTTCCGTGGAAACCTTGCCCTCGTTGACTTCCTGCGTCCACTTCTCGAGCGGGATCTTGATGCCGAATTCCTTGTCGATCGCGAAGACGATATCGAGGAAGTCGAGGCTGTCGATACCGAGGTCGTCGATCGTATGGCTTTCCGGCTTGATCGTATCGCGATCGATCTCGCTGGTTTCTGCAATGATGTCGGCAACTTTATCGAATGTGGCGGTCACGCACTTACCTCTTGAAATGACGAGTTAACCCTCCTCATAGGCAAATCCATTTCAAAAAGCCAATGCTTTCCTCCCTCCCGGCACGCAATTTGCACGACCAGTGTTGCTTAAACAGCAAAGCACACGGGGCGGCTTGCCGCACAGCGTGCTGGGTGAACTCACCCCTTCGCGATCAGAGCAGTACCAGGAAAAGAACCAGGGCGGTCCCCGCAAGGATCGAACAGCTGGCATAAAAGACCGAGACGCCATCCTCGATGTCGGCGACCGTTGCCGTTTCACGTCCGCTGCCGTTGATCATCGGCTCCATGACGACAACCCCGGAATAAACGCGTGGGCCAGCAAGTTGCACATTCAGCGCCCCCGCCATCGCCGCCTCCGGCCGGCCGGAATTGGGAGAGCGATGCAGGCCGCCGTCGCGGGCGGCAATACGCAGCGCTTCCCGGCAGGCGGCGCTCCCTCGCCGCAGCCAGGCCCCGGCCGCAATCAGGAAAATCGAAAGGCGCGCAGCCGGCCAGTTGGCAAAGTCGTCCAACCGAGCAGCCGCCCAGCCGAAATTGGCATACCTGTCGGACTTGTGTCCGATCATCGAGTCCGCCGTGTTCAGCATCTTGTAGGCGAATAGGCCGGGCAAGCCAAAAACGGCGTACCACAGCGCTGGAGCAACCACGCCATCCGAGAAATTCTCGGCCAGGCTCTCGATTGCCGCACGGCAGACGGCGGGCTCGTCCAGTGTTTCCGGATCACGCCCGACAATCCGCGAAACAGCCAGCCGGCCGCCACTGATGCCTTCGGTTTTCAATCCGGCGGCAACGGCCTCCACATGATCGGCAAGGCTCTTCTGCGCCATGAAGACGGCAACGCAAACAACTTCAAGGAGGATCCCGATCAGGCCGAACAACGAGAAGAAGCGATGCAAGACGAAACCCGCAGCGGCACTGAGGATCAAAAGGCCGGCGATCGACCAGACGCCGTTGCGGCGCCGCACGCGCTTGTGAAGTTCCGTGCGATTGAACATCCGGTCGACTCGAGAGATCGCGTTTCCGAAGAGCGCAACGGGGTGCGGCATGCGCATCCACAGCGCATCTGGGTCCCCGACAATCCTGTCGAGCAGAAGCGCGAGAACCAGCACGAGAAGATTATGGTCAAATGTCATGATCTATAACTCTGCAATGCATCAGATAGCCGTTGGTCGCCGGCCGCATCGGCGGCGAGACCGAAACGCAGCCAACGCGGCTGATAATCGAATTTGCGAACCAGAATGCGATGCTGGCATAGATGCCGGTGCAGCTCGGCGGCTTGCTCGTGATCGACGAGTGCAAAGAGGTGCGTTCCTCCGACAATGCTTAGACTGCCTTGCTCAAGAATCGTGCGTAGCGCATCGGCCCTCTCGGAGATCCGCAGCTGTATCGGGGCCAGATCCGATGCAAGGAGATCGGTTGCGATCGAAAGCGCGGGACCGGACACCGACCACGGCCCAAGCAGGTCTTCGAGTTGCGCCAGGATTTGCGGAGCGGCGACGGCAAATCCCAGGCGCAACCCTGCCAGCCCGAAGAACTTGCCAAAGGAACGAGAGACGAGAACATTCGGCAGCCGCGAGGCAAACGGCGCCAGGCTCATCTCGGGGCATGTATCGCCGAAGGCTTCATCCACAACGACGAAACCTCCTCTGGTCCTCATCTCTTCACTGAATACTACGACCTTCTCCGGAGCGTAGACGCGACCATCGGGGTTGTTCGGATTGACGATGACGACAATTGCGTGACCGGCTTTGACGTCATCCAGACCGGAGACCAGATCCACGGAATGGCCTGCCATCCGGAAGGCGCGCTCATATTCGCCGTAGGTCGGAGCCAGAATGGCAACCCGTCCGGCAACATCAAAGAGCCGCGGCAATAGCTGGATAACCGATTGCGTACCGGGAACAGGCAGCGGGAGGATGTCGCCGCTGCGATAATAGTCTCGCGCCGCCGCACGCGCGCGATCGATGAGATGCTTGTCGGGCAGGCGATGCCAGGCGCGCATTGGGATAGCCGGCAGTGATACCGGGCACGGGTTGATACCCGTCGAAAGGTCAAGCCACTGCTCTACCTCGCCGCCGTACATTGCGGCGGCAGCCGTGATGCCACCTCCATGAACAATCGGGGCGTTCATCTTGCCCCCTCGGCAAGGTCGATCAGATGCATGTAGGACCCTGCGATCTGCCCGCGCTGGAGCCCGGCTTGTCCAAGGTCATTGCCCAACGCGTCCGTCACCTGGAAGAGACGATCGGCTTCACCCTCGGAAACCACGGCCGAATAATGAAACTCATGCGCGGTCATAGGCAGCTCAAAATAGGCGCCGTTCAATGGCTTCACGCGGCGATAACCCAGGTGGCGCTTGCGCTCCTCGTAGCTGGTCACCACAGGCAAGAGGCCGAGCATCTCATGATGGACGCTGGCCCCGTCGATCAGCCCTTCGCCGAGAACCATGTATCCGCCGCACTCCCCGTAGATGCGCACGCCCCTGTTGGCGGCGTCGAGCACTTTGGCCCGGAAATTGGCGGCCGCCGCAATACGTCCGGGGTGGAGCTCCGGATAGCCGCCCGGAAGATAGATCGCATCTGCCGCCGGATCCGGCGCCTCGTCCGCAAGCGGCGAGAAGAACGAGATTTCTGCACCGCGCCGACGCCAACCAAGCAGCATGTGCTCGTAGGAGAAGGCAAAGGCGATGTCGCGCGCCACTGCTATCCTGCTGCCGAGCGGCGGCAACCGAGGAATGTTGGCAGTGGACGGGCGATTGAGCCCCTGGCGCGCAATGCGCAGCAGGAACTCGAAATTGCATTCGTCGGACACCGCATCGGCAGCATGCTCGATGAAGCTTTCAAGCATATCATGCTCGCCCGCCTGGACGAGGCCGAGATGCCTCTCGGGAAGAGCGATGTCATTGTCACGGCGGACGACGGCAACAATCGGCATGCGGATCTCATCGAGCGCCTTGCGCAGCATCATCTCGTGGCGTTCGCCGCCAACCTTATTGAGAATGACGCCGGCGATGCGAACATCCGCGCGAAAGCCCGCAAATCCCGTTACCAGTGCAGCCACCGACTGCGACATGTGCGACGCATCGACGACAAGCACGACGGAAAGACCAAGCATGGCAGCAAGGTCGGCCGCAGTGCCCTTCCCGTCGGTCGCGCCGTCGAAAAGCCCCATCATCGCCTCGATAACGAGGACGCGGTCGCCAGAGCGATGCAGGGTCGCATTGGCGGCGATCAATTCCGCGCGCATCGCCCATGGATCGAAGTTGAGGCAGGCAACGCCGCTGGCCGCCGCATGAAAGGCCGGATCAATATAGTCGGGCCCCGCCTTGCCGGGCGCTACCGCAATGCCGCGCTTACGAAGCGCACGCAGCAGGCCCAGAGTCACCGTAGTCTTCCCCGATCCGGAGGACGGGGCCGCAATCAACAAACCGCTCATGCCGTCTCCCTGCTGTTCGAGTCCTGGAATGGATCGGGGCGCAGCCTGCGTCCTGCAAGCGCCCCCAGCCAATCGAGCGACGGCCTCAGCCGGACAACCTCCCCGACCACCACGATCGCCGGCGGTTCGAGGCCGGAGGCTGCAACAGCGGCCGGCGCCTCATCGAGCGTGGTTTCTAGCACCTGTTGGAGGCCGGTCGATGCGTTGCAGACGAAGGCAACCGGTTCCGATGGCGATCGCCCCGCGGCGACGAGCTTCTTGCTGATCTGATCGATATGCTTCATCGCCATATACATGACGATAACAGGCGAGCCCTTGCCGATGGCTTCCCAATTGATCGCATCCGGCACGATGCCCGAGGAATCGTGTCCCGTCAGGAACGTCACCGCATGGTTGACATCCCTGTGCGTGACGGGAATGCCAGCATAGGCCAGCCCGCCGATACCCGCGGTAATGCCCGGTACGATACGGAACGGGACATGGTGCTCGACTAGCGTCAACGCCTCCTCGCCACCGCGCCCGAAGACGAAGGGATCGCCGCCCTTGAGGCGCAGGACGCGCTTGCCTGCGTGGGCGAGTTCGACCAGCCGCAGCGAAATGTCGCGCTGCTTGGCGGACGGCTTGCCGCCACGCTTTCCAGCATATTCCAACAAGGCGTCGGGTCGTGCAAGCTTCAGGCAATCGACGTTCACGAGCGCATCGTGAACCACGACATCCGCCTCCGCCAATCCCTTGACGGCAAGAAGCGTCAGCAATCCGGGCTCGCCTGGGCCCGCACCAACAAGCCAAACGCTGCCCGGCTCAAGAACCGGCAGATGTGAAAACGCAGCTTCGATCATTGGCATGATCTATGCCCCGTCGCAGGCAAGGTCAACGCCGCTGATCGCGCTCGAGACAGATGTGAAAGGCACACGTCCTCCAACCATTCCGTCTCCTCTTGCGGCAAGCAAGGTTTCACGCCCAGCCGACGCGCGACCGGGCGAAGTTCTCACCCACGCAGAAGCGTGTCGCGTATGAGACTGATCACCTTTTCGGACTCGATGCCGGTGCAGACGACCTGGCTCGGCAGGCCGTCCCAATCGCCCGGCGGGAAGCGGCGGCCGTCCGGTTTCACGATTGTCTGCCCATCGGCAATGCCGCCGCAGACGACGCGCACCGGGCCGCTGATGGTCGAGAACCGCTCGGGTGCGATTACGTAGACGCAGGCACAGCTGTCGTGAACCATCATGCCGTCTTCGACTGCGTGCTTGTAGAAGTCGATGTAGTCCTGTGAAAGATCGTTCAACAGCTTTACGGCGCTGTCGCCTTTGGCCGCGACGTCGGCAAGATAGCCGCGGCTCATCGTCGTAATCCCGGTCACGTCGAGGCCAATGACGGCAACCTTCCAGGGCGCGGTCAGGACGATGTCGGCCGCTTCCGGATCCCCATGGATGTTGGCTTCCGCGACCGGCGACACGTTGCCCGGAACGTAGAAGTTGCCGCCCATGATGACGACGTCCTTCACGAGGCCCGCAATCTCCGGATCTTCCTTGAGCGCCATCGCCAGGTTGGTCATGCGACCGACGGCAACCAGTCTGACCTCGCCCGGGTGGGCGCGGACGGTATCGATGATGAAGCGGTGAGCAGGACGCGGATCGAGCGGCAGATCGATCGTTTCGGGCACTTCGATGTTGCCGAGGCCGTTCTCGCCGTGCACGAAGGTCGGCCATGCCCCCTCTGTGCGCGCTGGATCGATCGTCACGCTGGCGCCCTTGGCGACCGGAGCGGGAATGTTCCATTCACGCTTCAGGAACAGCGCGTTGCGCGTCGTCGTCTCCACCGACGCGTTGCCGAACACGGTCGTGATTCCAAGCAGATCGATCTCGGGATGGCGGTGCAGAAAAAGCAGAGCCATTGCATCATCGACGCCCGGATCCGTGTCATAAATGACCTTGTGCATGAGTGTGCCTCTTTTCGTTATTGTCGCAGGGCAGCCGGACGGCGCCGCGAAGTCGGCGGCCACCATAGCGTCCGCTATTCTTTCTGCAACAGGGCGCACGCGATCGCAGCGGTGGCGCGTCGTGACTTGGTCTTCGGAACGACGAGTTCCGCATGCGGCCCAATCGCCGCCAACGCAGCCGACTCGGCAACCCCGTGACACCCCACTCGGGCGAAGACGACTGCCGAAGGATTTTTCAGCCGCGGCGTTTCTTCCTCGAGCCGTGCCGGAGCGAAGAGCAAGAACGGCACGCCAAGGCGGCGCGCTGCTGCAAGGATCGCGGGCTCATTGGATCGCGTATCGATCGACGCAACGGCCGCCAGCTCACCGGGGTCGATACCCGCCGCCGTCAACGCCGCGCTGGCAAGCTCGCTCACCTCGTTTTCAGGCGTTCCGCGCTCGCAGCCGAGACCGAGCACGTACCGGCGCGTCCCATCGAATACAATTTCGGTCACATGCGACAATGAAACCCGCCCCTGTGTTCCTCAAGCCATTGCAGCACGGGGCTGGAAATGCAACATGCGCCGCGTACCACATTCCAGAGTTCTCCCTCCTTGTCTGACCTTGCCCCTCATCTGCTATTCATGCTGGCTGCAGCTGGCTTTTTCGCCGGCTTCGTCGATTCCATCGCGGGCGGCGGTGGCCTGATCACGGTCCCGGCGATGCTGATTGCCGGTATTCCTCCGCTGCAAACGCTGGGCTCCAACAAGGTGCAATCCGTATTCGGGGCAGCTTCCGCCACGATCGCCTATGCCCGAAAGGGACACGTGCATCTGCGCACGCAATTGCCGATGGCCTTGATGGCAGTCCTCGGCGGCTCTCTCGGCGCCGCCTTGGCAACGGTCGTTCCGGGCGAAGTGCTGCGCGCGGTCATGCCGATCCTGCTTGTGGCAATCGCTCTCTATTTTGCCTTGAAGCCGAACCTGAATGACGTCGACAAGCATCGCCGCATGACGCCCTTCGTCTTCGGCCTGACGCTGGTTCCGGCAATCGGATTCTACGATGGCGTCTTTGGTCCTGGTGCCGGCTCCTTCTTCATGCTGTCCTTCGTATCCCTTGCCGGCTTCGGCATGTTGAAGGCAACGGCGCACACCAAGCTTCTGAACCTCGGCTCGAATATCGGCGCGCTCATCGTCTTCATTTCCTTCGGTGCGATCCTTTGGAAGATCGGCTTGATGATGGGCGTCTGCCAATTTCTGGGGGCGCAGCTCGGCTCCCGGCTTGCGATGCGCACCGGCGCCCGCCTGATCAAGCCGCTGCTCGTCATCGTCTGCGTCGCCTTCACGATCAAGCTTCTGGCCGATCCGGCCAATCCCATCCGTATCTGGCTTGAAATCTGACGCCGCGTCCGATTACCTCCGGCGTAATTGATGAGGCGCCGGCGCTTCTCCATGATCGCGATGTCTGGACGAACCAGGCGCCAACAGGAGATGATCTGATGACCGATGCGAACACCGAAGCCCAGCGCTACATCGCGATCTGGAACGAGACGGATGCGACCCGCCGCACCGCCTTGATCGCGGAAAGCTGGCATGAAGCGGCAACCTATATCGATCCCTTGATGCGCGGCGAAGGCCACGAGCAGATCAACGCACTTGTTGAAGCCGTGCATGCGCGCTTCCCGGGTTTCCGGTTCGAACTCGTCGGCACCGCCGATGGCTACGGCGACAACCTGCGCTTCTCGTGGGGTCTCGGACCGACGGGCGGGGAACACCTCATCAAGGGCACCGATTTCGCGGTGCTCGAAGGTGGACGACTGAAATCCGTGCACGGCTTCATCGACCAACTCCCGGAAGCCGCATGATGATGACGCCCTCCCGCTCCCTTGGGGACTATCTGCGCGACTGGCGGCAGAAGCGCCGAATGAGCCAGCTCGCCCTCGCCTTGGAGGCCGAAATCTCGCAGAGACATCTGAGTTTCATCGAGAGCGGGCGGTCGATCCCAAGCCGCGACATGCTGCTGCATCTGGTCGAACGGCTCGGCGTGCCGCTCAGGGATCGCAATCCGCTGCTGCTGGCCGCAGGTTTTGCGCCGCTGTTTTCCGAGCGTTCGCTCGACGATCCGACCCTTCGACCGGCGCGGCAGGCAGTCGACATGATCCTCAAGGGACACGAGCCCTACCCCGCCCTTGCGATCGACCGGCACTGGACATTGATTGCCGCCAATGACGCGATCGCCCAGCTTCTTGAGGGCGTCAGGGATCGCGCTTTGCGGGAAGGGCCAATCAACGTTCTCCGCCTCAGCCTGCATCCCGATGGGCTGGCGCCGAAGATTGTCAATCTGCCGGAATGGCGCGCACATCTCCTCGAGCGGCTGCACCAACAGATTTCGGCCACGGGAGATCCGATTCTCGGCGAACTGCTGAAGGAATTGTCCGCCTACCCGCTAAGCGATGGCCGGCCGGAGACGAGCAGGAAAGCCGACTACGCCGGCATCGCCGTGCCGCTCGAACTGGAAACGGAAGCAGGCCTCCTCTCTTTCCTTTCGACAACCACTGTTTTTGGCACGCCCGTGGACGTCACCCTTTCCGAACTTGCGATCGAATCCTTTTTCCCCGCGAACGAGCAAACGGCAAGACTTCTCGCAACAACGGCACAGGCGAGCGGCTAGAACAAGGCGAGCAAGAGCGCCCCGCCGGCAATCAGGCTTACGCCGAGCCAGTTCATGAGATTGAGCTTTTCACCGAGAAAGACGACGCCGAAAACCGCGACAAGAACGATGGAAAGCTTGTCGATCGGCGCGACGCGTGCGGCATCGCCGATCTTCAGTGCGCGGAAATAGGCAAGCCACGAGGCGCCCGTCGCGGCGCCTGAAAGGCAAAGGAAAAGCCAGGTCTTGCCTGAAATGCTGGAGAAGGGCTGCCATTGCCCGGTTGCAACAACAATGGCGCTGATGATGAAGACGATAACGACAGTGCGGATCAGCGTGGCGAGATCGGAATTGATGCCGACGACGCCGATCTTTGCAAAGATCGCCGTCAACGCAGCAAACGCCGCCGAAAGCACCGCCCAGAAAATCCAACTCTGTGTCATCAGAACTCCACACCCGGCTGTCCCTTGATACCGGAACGGAACGGATGCTTGATCAGCTCCATCTCGGTGACGAGATCGGCGATCTCGATCAGCTCATCCTTGGCGTTGCGCCCGGTCAGGACGACGTGGGTCATATACGGCTTCTCGTTCTTCAGGAACTCGACCACTTCGTTGATATCGAGGTAGTCGTAGCGCACCGCGATATTGATCTCGTCGAGGAGCACCATCGAATTCCGTTCGTCGCGAATCAGTTCTTTCGCCTTCTCCCAGGCTGCACCAGCCGCAGCCACATCGCGAGCGCGATCCTGCGTCTCCCAGGTGAAGCCCTCGCCCATGGTGTGGAACTGGCAGATGTCGGAGAAGTGCTTTTCGATCAGGTCGCGCTCGCCGGTCCACATCGCGCCCTTGATGAACTGAACGACGGCAGACGGCTTTCTGTGCGCGATATGCCGGAAAATCATCCCGAACGCGGAGGACGACTTGCCCTTGCCCTTGCCGGTATGGACGATGATGAGGCCCTTTTCGTCCGTCTTTGTCGCCATGATCTTGTCGCGGGCGGCCTTCTTCTTCGCCATCTTCTCGGCGTGGCGCGCGTCGTCGCGGCCAGCGGGTTCGGTATTTTCGGCGGTCATCTCAATTCTCCCCGGATGCAAGCTTGAATGTGTCTGAAAGGTCGAAGCGCGCGGAATTGCTGCGCGGCGTCCAGAGATGGCGATCGATGGCCTCGAGCAGCCGCTCCTTGATATCCTCGAAGGCGGCTGGGTTCTTCTCGATCATGAAATCGCGCACCTTCGGATCAACCACGAAGGCCTGGTAGACGGCTTCGAAATGATGATTGCCCACAGCGCCCGTCGTTGCCGCAAAGGCAAAGAGGTAGTCGACGGTCGCGGCGATCTCGAAAGCGCCCTTGTAGCCATGGCGCATGACGCCGTCGATCCACTTCGGATTGACGACACGGCCGCGCACGACACGCCCGATCTCCTCTTCCAAAGACCGGATCACCGGCTTCTCGGGCCTGGAGTGATCGTTATGGTAGATCGCTGGCCGATCACCCGCGAGCATTTCGGCCGCAGCCGCCATACCGCCCTCGAACTGGTAATAATCGTCGCTATCAAGAAGGTCGTGCTCGCGATTGTCCTGGTTCTGCACGACCGCCTGGATCGAGCGCAGGCGCTCTTCGAAGACACCACGCTCTGCCCGGCCCTCTTCGCCGGCGCCATAAGCGTAGCTTCCCCACACGAGATAGGCTTCAGCGAGATCGGCCCGGCGTTCCCATCCCTTCTCGTCGATCAATGCCTGCAAGCCGGCACCGTAGGCGCCTGGCTTCGAGCCGAAAACGCGATAGCCGGCCCGACGGCTTGCTTGGGCCGGGTCCAGTCCGGCCGCTTCAAGCCGTGCAGCCTCGCCGCGCATGCGCTGTGCAATCGGGTTGTCGGTAGCATCTTCTTCCAGCGCCCCGACGGCACGGATTGCCTTGTCGAACAGTGCAATCTGTTCCGGAAAGGCATCCCGGAAGAAGCCTGAGATACGCAGCGTCACATCGACACGCGGACGCCGTAGCAATGCGGGCGGGATGATTTCATAGCCAGTGACGCGCCGCGAGGTCATGTCCCACACCGGCTTCACGCCGATTAAGGCCAGAGCCTGGGCGATGTCATCGCCGCCCGTGCGCATGTTCGAGGTGCCCCAGGCGGTCAGGCCGAAGGAGACCGGCCATTCGCCGTGATCCTGCACGTAACGGCGGATCACGAGTTCAGCGGACTTCTTCCCGAGCTCGTATGCCGCCGGCGTCGGCACGGCACGGCTGTCGACCGAGTAGAAATTCCGCCCTGTCGGCAGCACATCGGGACGTCCTCGCGTGGGCGCACCTGACGGACCGGGCGGCACGAAACGCCCATCGAGCCCGCGGAGCAGACCTTCGATCTCCGCCGTCCCACAGGCGAGAATGGCTGGTCTGAGCCGCATCTCGATCTCCGCAAGAACGGCGCGCGTCGCTGCCCAGTCCTCCGGGCAGGTGAACTCAGCTGCCACCAGCTTTGCGGCAAGAAGTTCGATCCGCTCGACTGTATCGCCGTTCGTTCGCCAGACAGCGTCCGTGATGCCCACAAGAAAATCCGGATGCGGTCCAGCCCAGACCTCGGCCATATCGCAATCGAGCGGGTCGAACGCCAAGTCGAGATCCGCGGCAATCGCACGCTGAAGGCTACGGTCACCTCCCTGTCCGAGCCCGCGCGGAACCCGGGCCAGCGCGACCGTCAGATCCGTCAGCAACCGTCCCTGCGGCGAGACGCCGAAAACATGCAGGCCGTCGCGGATCTGCATCTCCTTGAGATCGCAGAGATAGGCGTCGAGCTTCTTCAAAGCCTCCGTCTCGCTCTCACCCTTGTCAATGCCGGCATCGCGATCGAGGCCGATGTCGGCCACGAGATCGAGGATCTGCTTGCTAAGAAGCCGGATGCGGCGCGGATCACCGCCCGACGCCTCGTAGTATTCGTCGACCAGCGCTTCCAGATCCTTGAGCGGCCCGTAGCTCCCGGCACGCGTCAGCGGCGGCGTCAGATGATCGATGATCACGGCGCCGGCGCGACGCTTGGCTTGCGTCCCCTCGCCGGGATCATTGACGATGAAGGGATAAAGATGCGGCATGGGGCCGAGGACAGCTTCGGGGTAGCATTCCTTTGACAAAGCCAGCGCCTTGCCCGGCAGCCATTCCAGATTGCCGTGCTTGCCCATGTGAATAACGGCGTGGGCACCGAATTCGTGGCGAAGGAAAGCGTAAAAGGCAAGATAGCCATGCGGTGGCACGAGATCCGGGGAATGGTAGCTTTCCTTTGGATCGACGTTGTAGCCGCGCCCCGGCTGGATGCCGACCAGCAGCTCACCAAGACGCATGAACGGCAGCGCAAAAGCGCCCTCCACGACATAGGGATCGGCCTCGGGTGCGCCCCAACGCCCACAGATTTCATCCTGCATCTTTTTGGGAAGACTTCCGAAGAAAGCCTTGTATCGACTCACTGAAAGCGATTCGCGAACAAGCTTCCCATCCTGTCTTGAACTTGTCGGCCCTTCCATCAGGCGTCGTATCAGCGCATCGCCATCATCGGGAATATCCGCGACTGGATAGCCGGCGCCACCCATTGCCTTCAGCACCTCGACGGTGCCGGCGGGCGTGTCCAACCCGACGCCGTTACCGAGTCTGCCATCGCGGTTCGGATAGTTCGCCATGACAAGAGCGATGTGTCTCTTGCCGACGGGTGTCGTCCGCAGATTGGCCCAGTTGGCTGCAAGCCGCGCTGTATAGCGCATCCGCTCGATATCCGGCTCGCTGCCGACAATATTGGCCTCGACGCGCGCGTCGTAGCGCGATGCCGACTTGAATGAAACCGCTCGGGCAAGCACCCGTCCGTCAACCTCCGGCAGCGCAACATTCATTCCAAGGTCGCGTGCGGAGAGCCCCTGCGAGGAAGCGGCCCACGCTTGGCGCGACGACGCCGAAAAGATCGCCTGAAGCACCACCGCGTCGTTCGCCTCGAGCACGGTCTGCTCGCGATCCGCACCAGGCGCAGACACGGCAAAGCCTGTCGTATTGATCACCACCTCGGGCTTGATGGCGTTAAAAACACTTTCGATAATGCCCTTCGAGACAGGATCCTTGAGGCTGTAAGCAAACACCGGCAGCGGCCGGATGCCTTCAGCCAGCAGCGTATCGATCAAGGCTTCGACAGGCTTGGTCTCTCCGCTTTGCACGAGCGCGCGATAGAAGCTGACCGCGACCACAGGCGTTTGTGACACTCCCTGTAGGAAGCGCACCCGTTCGTCGCACGCCGACCTCCACTCTTCGACGCCGACGACGCCCTTGCCCGGCCACCAGATCCCAGCCTTCATCAGCGGCGATGCCGCTTCCGGCTTTTCAGTTCCCGAGAGCATCGCACCGGCATAGTCCAGAAACGCCCGCGAATTGGCATCGCCGCCTTCGATGAGATAGGCCCAAAGGGCGTTCAGGTCTTCAAGCGGTACATTCGAAAATGGTGTCAACCCCGCATCGGACTTCGAATCTCCGGGCAGCACGGCGATGAACGCGCCAGATCGAGCTGCCGCCGTATGGAGCGCCTCCAGCGCATAGTGGAAGTAGCTGGCGCCACCCAGCGCCCTCACGACGATTAGCTTGGAGTGGCGGGCCGTCCGCTCGATATAGGCATCGACCGACATTGGATGCTTCAGGCTCATCAGGCTTGCCAGCCGCAGCGAGAAGCCGGCCGACGGTTCGTCATAAGCTGCGGCTATCGCGGCAAGCTCGGTATCGGCAGCCGACAGGAACAGGACATCGCCGGGCGATTGACCGAGATCGATCGCCTCCTCGGCGTCACTGATTGTTCCCTGCTGTGCCAGAAGCAGATGCATCGGTCTTGCCTTATGCCAGCGCTTCGATCGCCTTGCGCACCGCCGCTTCGTCCATCTCGTGCAAGCCGATGACGACAAGACGGGTGCCGCGTGCTTCGCCCGGCGCCCAGGCGCGATCGAAATAGTGGTCGATCCGGCTGCCGACCGCCTGCAACTGCAGGCGCATCGGCTTGCCGGGAACATCGATGAAGCCCTTGAGCCGCAGCACGTCATGTTCGCCGATGATGCCCCTCAGCGCATCCACGAAGGCTGCCGGATCGGCAACAGGACCAAGCTCGACCACGAAGCTGTCGAACTCGTCATGATCGTGCGGCACGCCGTCCTCGTGTTCGAGTTCATGGTGGGACTTGCGATTGACCACATCGTCTTCCGTACCGACGCCGAGCCCGAGCAGCACGCTTGCCGGAACCTCGCCATTGCGCGCCTCGATCATGACAGGCTTGCGAGCGATACGGGAAGCAACCTCATCGCGCACGCGACCAAGGCCGGCGGTGTCGAGAAGGTCGGTCTTGTTGAGTACGATCAGATCGGCGCAGGTCAGCTGGTCCTCGAAAAGCTCCTCGATCGGGCTCTCATGGTCGAGCGACTCGTCTTCGACCCGACGAGCCTCGACGGCATCGTGATCGTCCGCGAAGCGGCCCGCGGCAACGGCGGCGCTGTCGACAACGGTAACGACGCCATCGACGGTGACCTGCGTGCGGATATCAGGCCAGTTGAACGCCGCAACGAGCGGCTGCGGCAGCGCGAGACCGGATGTTTCAATAACGATATGGTCGGGGCGCTGTTCGCGCTCCAGAAGCTTGGTCATCGTCGGAATGAAGTCGTCGGCAACCGTGCAGCAGATGCAGCCATTGGTGAGCTCGATGATGTCATCCTCGGTGCAGTTCTCTGCGCCGCAGCCCTTGAGCACGTCGCCGTCGACGCCGAGATCGCCGAATTCGTTGATGATAAGCGCGATCTTCTTACCGTTGGCATTGGAGAGCAGATTGCGGATCATCGTCGTCTTGCCGGCGCCGAGGAAACCCGTGATCACGGTCGCCGGAATTTTCTGCTGGTTCATGAAATTCAACCCTTCATCTTCAACGGCAGTCCAGCCGCGATAAAATACACATCCACGGCCTCGGCTGCGATCATTTGATGCAGACGGCCGGCATGGTCCCGAAACTCCCGCGCCATGCGGTTTTCCGGCACGATACCGAGACCGACCTCATTGGAAACGATGACGAGACGGGCTCGTGCCGTCGGCAGATACGCCACAAGCGAGGCAAATTCCGCCCCTATGTCGCGGTCTTCCATCATCAGATTGGTGATCCAAAGCGTCAGGCAATCCACCAAAACTGCCCGCTTCTCGCCATCGATCGCCCGCAGGCAGCCGACAAGATCCAGCGGCTCTTCATGGGTATGCCAGAGATCGCCGCGATCGGCTTTGTGCTTGTCGATCCGGGCGCGCATCTCGTCGTCCCAAGCCCGACCGGTCGCCACGTAATGGTGCTCCAGGCCGCTCGAGACGACCAGTTGCTCGGCAAAACGCGATTTGCCCGAGCGCGCGCCGCCCAGGATGAAAGTCGCGCCTGATGATATCGGGCTCATGGAAAACGCTGACCGATCTTCGGAAGCCTTCCGGGAGAGACCGGAACGACTGCGGAGCGCAGCCGGCAAATCTGTCTTTCAGCCATGACAACCTCCGTGCTGGCAGCGGGCATCACCCAGGAATGGGCTTTTCGCCCGGCACAGTTGGCAGGTCTCCTGGCTCGCGGGTCTTGGCCGCGATCGGGGCAAACCGGAAACCGGTCGCCCCAGATCGTGCCAGCGGATCTTCCTCGCCTTCCCGGCTGCATTTCATGAAAAGGCGGACGATTCGTAGACGTAAGAGGCGTCCTGCCCCGGTTGATCATGATGCACTGCCAGTGACTTTTCCGTCGCCACTTTCGCACAGCCCGCCTGCACCCTTGCAGGCTGTCAGCCACGCGAAACCAACGCCGGACGGAAAACCCTGACCGCTCTACAGTCGCGGGGTCGGCTATGATGACGGTGCCCGAATTGGGTCCACCGCTTCACATTCCCTTTTCATCCGCACCGATTCAACCGGTCCGGAACCATCCGTTATGGCGTCATCGTTAGGCAAGGCCACTCCTGAAGTCAATCAAAAGCCGTCGCTCCTAAGATTGCCGTCATCGCCGCGAAACGCTGTCAAGTCGACCTACTCTACAAGATTTATCGTCTTTTATCAGTGGCTTACGTCATAAATAATTATTGTCCGCGCCGGTCTTTTGCCGCAATTGCATCGCAAGCGGGTCGCGCCACTGATTTGCCCCTCCCTTCCTCGCACTTGAACGCGCCTGCGCCCGCCTAGTTTTCCTGCCATGCTCCTCAAAATCGATATTCGCCGCTTCGGTCCGTTTCATACCCTTCTCGATATCGGGCGGATGCGCGCCCTGCTGCGCCGCAGCGAGATGGGGATGGTCATCGCCGGCGCGATCGTCGGTGTCATATCGGGTTTGGCGGTGACCGGTATGGGTCTCATTTCCCGCGAAATGCACAGCCTGATCTTCGGAATCAGCGACGTCGAGAGACTGAGTTCGTCGCAGATCGACAACAAGCTGCTGTTGCTGACGGCGCCGGTCTGCGGCGGCATTCTCCTGGGTCTGTTGCTGTTCGTGCTTGCCAAGACCCGCAAGAAGCCGATGGTGGATCCGATCGAGGCGAACGCACTGCATGGCGGTCGGCTATCTCTCACCGATAGCATTCTGGTCGCAGTCCAAAATCTTATTTCTAATGGTTTCGGGGCCTCCGTCGGCCTGGAAGCCGGCTACACGCAGCTGGCGGCCGGACTGGCCTCGAAGCTCGGGCTGAAGCTGCAGCTTCGCCGCTCGGACCTGCGCGTTCTCGTTGGGTGCGGCGCAGCGGGTGCGATTGCCGCTGCCTTCAATGCCCCGCTGACCGGCGCATTCTACGCCTTCGAGCTCATCATCGGCTCGTACACCATCGTCTCGCTAACGCCGGTTGTGGTTTCTGCGCTGGTTTCGACGCTGGTGGCTCGGCTGCTCGGTGGCAGCGATTTCCTGATCGACGTTGGCGAATTCGGTACGGTCATGCCGGCTGATTACGTCCCGGCTCTCCTGCTCGGCGCATTCTGTGCGGGTGTCGGTATCATGATCATGCAGGGCGTTGCCTGGATCGAGGAATTGGCTCGCCGGAGTTCGATTGCGACGCCGCTGCGCCCTGCCCTTGGCGGCATCGTCGTTGGCCTCCTCGCGCTGATCACACCGCAGGTGCTGTCGGCAGGACATGGCGCGCTCCACCTCAACCTCGGGCGCGACGTTGCGATTCCGGTGCTCGTGGGCCTGTTCCTCCTGAAAGCCTTCGCCTCCGCGATCTCGATCGGTTCGGGCTTCAGAGGCGGTCTGTTCTTCGCGTCGCTGTTCATGGGCGCGCTGGTAGGCAAGTTCTTCGCCTATTCCGCCCCCTACTTCGCTCACGCTACGCTGACACCGGTCATCTACGCGGTCGTCGGCATGAGTTCGCTTGCGGTCGCCGTCATCGGCGGGCCGCTGACGATGACGTTCCTTGCTCTCGAAATTACCGGCGACTTTCCGATCACGGCGCTTGTGCTGGCGGCGGTCATCACCTCCTCGCTCGTCGTCCGCAGCACCTTCGGCTACTCCTTCGCAACATGGCGCTTCCACCTGCGCGGCGAGAGCATTCGCAGCGCGCACGATGTCGGCTGGATCCGCAACCTAACGGTTGACCGGCTGATGCGCGCCGATGTGAAGACCGCCAATGCCGCTCTCTCGATCGATGAGTTCAAGGAACGCTTCCCCATCGGCTCGGCGCAGCGGGTCGTCCTGGTCGATGGTACCGGCAAGTACAGCGGCCTCGTGCTCGTTCCGGAGATTTACGCGAACCTGACCAATACCGACGAAACCGGCAAGGATCTCAGCGAATTCATCCGCTACAAGAACGATTTCCTGCAGCCGCAGATGAACGCCAAGCAGGCAGCCGCCATCTTCGACAAGACCGAAAGCGAAGCGCTCGCCGTCGTCAACAATCTGATTGAGCGCAAGGTTGTCGGCCAGTTGAGCGAGGCGCATACGCTGCGCCGTTACAGCGAAGAACTCGATCGCCGCCGCCGCGAAATATCCGGCGAGATCTAGCCGAGAAGTTCGTCCAGCCAGCGCCGGTCAAGACAGGCTTCCAGCTCGGCCGCAACGTCGTCCAGGGCTTTCTCGACGCCGGCACGATAGTCATTCGTGTCGCCCGAAAGGCCAAAGCTGCGCAGCAAGCGAGAACGGTAGATGTCGCTGGCGAACAGCCCATGCAGATAGGTTCCCGCAATCCGGCCGTCTGCCGATACCGCGCCATCCGGCCTGCCATCGACGATCGCGAACGGCCGGCCACAGTCTTCGCCGAAGGTGATACCGAGATGGATCTGGTAGCCGGAAAGCGGGGACCCGTCCTCCACTGCTGTCGCAACACTGTTGCGGACGGTCTTTTCAGGCGCCATCTCCGTCTCGACGTCAAGCAGCCCGAGGCCCGCCATATCCACCGCATATCCCTCGATGCCCAGGGGATCATGGACCTTGCGCCCGAGCATCTGATAGCCGCCGCAAATCCCGATCACCCGACCACCCCGCTTCACATGGGCCAGTATGTCGGCATCCCAACCCTGCGCACGCATATCAGCCAGGTCTGATATCGTTGATTTCGAACCGGGCAAGATCACCAGCCGCGCGTCCGCAGGCAGCCGCTCGCCCGCGCGGACGAAAACCAAATCGACATCCGGCTCCGCCTTCAAGGGGTCGAGATCGTCGAAATTTGCGATGCGGGTAAAGACCGGCACGGCGACCTTGAGTGCCCCCGTGCCGCCGCGTGCGAGGCGTTCCAACGCCACAGAGTCCTCGGCCGGCAGACGCGAAGCGTGCTTGAGCCACGGCACGACACCGAAGCATGGCCATCCGGTGAAGCGGCGCACCGCATCGATACCCGTATCAAAGAGCGACACGTCGCCACGGAACTTGTTGATGAGGTAGCCGGATATCATTGCCCGGTCGTCCTCGGAGAGGATCGTATGCGTCCCAACCAGCGAGGCGATCACGCCCCCGCGGTCAATATCGCCGACAAGCACGACAGGCACACCGGCACGGGTGGCAAATCCCATATTGGCGATATCGCCGGCCCTGAGATTGATTTCAGCGGGCGAACCTGCGCCTTCCACGATCACAAGATCCGCTCCTGCCGAAACGGCCGAAAAGCTCTGCATCACGTAGTCGAGGAGCGCTGGCTTGCGTTTCTGATAGTCCCGTCCCTTGGCCTGCCCCCAGACCTTGCCCTGAACGATGATCTGGCTGCCGTATTCGGATTGCGGTTTGAGCAATACAGGATTCATGTGCACCGAGGACGGCACACGCGCGGCAAGCGACTGCAGCCATTGCGCCCGGCCGATCTCGCCGCCGTCGTCGGCGACCGCGGCATTGTTCGACATGTTCTGCGGTTTGAAGGGACGGACCGAAAGGCCACGATTGGCAGCAAGACGGCAAAGCCCCGCGACGAGAACGGTCTTGCCGACATCGGAGCCGGTCCCTTGCAGCATGATGGCCTTGGTCATTGTCACGGAACTCCGGAGAACCCGACCCCGGCCTACAACGGCCTCTCTGCCGCGGTCAATCGCAAGCGCCAAAAATGCGAAGGCCGCGTCACCCGCTTAGGGTAGCGCGGCCTGCCGAAATACGCTGGCGCATTCGCCCATACACGGCGAAGCTCACGTTCTCCGGGACGCATTACCTGATCCGGAGAAGCGGCGGTGTCCCCCGCCACGGAAGAACAGATAGCGCCACATTGTTACCGGACGGTTAGCAACTCCCTAAGCAAAGATGAATTTCGGCATTTTCCGGCTTTGGGACGCTCGTGGTAACCTCTTGGTGAGGCTGGCAATACGTTTTCAAATCAGACGCTTAGACTTCACGCCTCATGCACAAGAACGATTGATTTCCACAGCCGAACGCGTAGGCTGCCATTCCAAGGCATCAAGACGAGCGCCACAGCAAAGCCGGACAAACAGGATAAAGATCTCCGCAAGACGCGGAACGCCGTGGCGGGGCAGCAAGAACGGGAAGGCAAATGAGATCTCTCTGCACGTCGATCCTGCTCGCCGCAGGAATCTGTGCGGCCGCTACGACTGCGCTGGCTGCCGAATGCGGCAACGTCACCATCGCTGAAATGAAGTGGGCTTCGGCGGGTATTGCGGCCAACTTCGACAGGTTCATTCTTGAGAAGGGTTATGGCTGCTCTGTCAAAATCGTCCCGGGCGAC
>Ga0102588_1000973_pt1 | contig 24934 bp, 23 predicted proteins | sample AraplaMF_Col_mMS_FD_76854 | JGI IMG/M metagenome (GOLD analysis project Ga0102588, IMG submission 76854) | Arabidopsis root microbial communities from the University of North Carolina, USA - plate scrape MF_Col_mMS (SPADES assembly) (version 2) | ecosystem: Host-associated > Plants > Roots >...
GACCGCAGTCCAAGTTGCCGCTCCCCCTGTCCTCGGTACCTGAGAGATTCACCCGCTGCGCCCGCAGAGGGTTTGCTCCTTCGGTGCGCCACATGGCGTGGCGGCTCTCCAGACGGCGTTTCAGTTGTTGCAGTACAGGCCCTTGCGAGGCCGACCTGAGCGTTTATGGGAGTTTGCGCCTTCGGTAGGGCCACCGGGTGGCCCGCTCTCCTGCAGTGGAGGCGATTGTAGGCGGAGCCTGCTCGGGCGCCAACCTCTGGATTCTCTCCCTTGGGCCAATGGGATAATCACCTGTTGATCTGCCGGACGGCGATCGTTCCACATAACTGCAGGGGACTTCATGATCCTGGTTACCGGCGGCGCCGGCTTCATTGGCGCCAACTTCGTACTCGACTGGATCGCGAACAGCGACGAGCCCGTCGTCAATCTCGACAAGCTGACCTACGCCGGCAACCTCGAGACCCTCGCGTCGCTCAAGGGCAACCCCAAGCACATCTTCGTGCAGGGCGACATCGGCGACAGCGCCCTGATCGACCGCCTGCTCGCCGAGCACAAGCCCCGCGCCGTGGTGAACTTCGCTGCCGAGTCGCATGTGGACCGCTCGATCCACGGCCCCGAAGACTTCGTGCAGACCAACGTGCTCGGCACCTTCCGGCTGCTCGAATCGGTGCGCGGCTTCTGGGGCGCCCTGCCGGCCGAGCAGAAGTCGGCCTTCCGCTTCCTGCACGTCTCGACCGACGAGGTCTACGGTTCGCTCTCCAAGACCGACCCGGCCTTCACCGAAGAGAACAAGTACGAGCCCAACAGCCCCTATTCGGCCAGCAAGGCCGCCAGCGACCACCTCGTGCGCGCCTGGCACCACACCTACGGCCTGCCGGTGCTCACCACCAACTGCTCGAACAACTACGGCCCGTTCCACTTCCCCGAGAAGCTGATCCCGCTGATGATCGTCAACGCGCTGGCCGGCAAGAACCTGCCCGTGTACGGCGACGGCATGCAGGTGCGCGACTGGCTCTACGTGAAAGACCACTGCAGCGCCATCCGCCGCGTTCTCGAAGCCGGCAAGCTCGGCGAGACCTACAACGTCGGCGGCTGGAACGAGAAGCCGAACATCGAGATCGTCAACACCGTGTGCGCCCTGCTCGATGAACTGCGCCCCCGCGCCGACGGCAAGCCGTACAAGGAGCAGATCACCTACGTCACCGACCGTCCCGGCCACGACCGCCGCTACGCCATCGACGCGCGCAAGCTCGAGCGCGAACTCGGCTGGAAGCCTGCCGAAACCTTCGACACCGGCATCCGCAAGACCGTCGAGTGGTACCTTGCGAACAGCGAGTGGGTGCGCAACGTGCAAAGCGGCGCGTACCGCGAATGGGTCGAGAAGCAGTACGACAACAACGCGAAGGCCGCGGCATGAAGCTGCTGCTGCTGGGCAAGGGCGGACAGGTCGGCTGGGAATTGCAGCGCAGCCTGGCGCCGCTCGGTGAACTGGTCGCGCTCGACTTCGACAGCACCGATTTCCATGCGGATTTCAGCCGGCCCGAGGAACTGGCCGAGACGGTGCTCAAGGTGCGCCCCGACGTGATCGTCAATGCAGCGGCACACACCGCCGTCGACAAGGCCGAGAGCGAACCCGAGTTTGCGCGCAAGCTCAACGCCACGTCGCCCGGCGTGGTGGCCGAGGCGGCCCAGAAGATCGGCGCGCTGATGGTCCACTACTCGACCGACTACGTCTTCGACGGCAGCGGCACCACGCCGTGGAAGGAGGGCGATGCGACCGGCCCGCTCAGCGTCTACGGCAGCACCAAGCTCGAAGGCGAACAACTGGTGGCCCGGCACTGCGCCAGGCACCTGATCTTCCGCACCAGCTGGGTGTACGCCGCGCGCGGCGGCAACTTCGCCAAGACCATGCTGCGCTTGGCGAAGGAGCGCGACAAGCTGACTGTCATCGACGACCAGTTCGGTGCGCCCACCGGCGCGGAGCTATTGGCCGACGTCACGGCGCACGCCATCCGCGCGACGCTGCAGGATCCCTCCAAGGTCGGCCTCTATCACGCGATCGCCGGCGGCGAAACGACGTGGTACGGCTACGCGCGCTTCGTGCTCGAAATGGCGCAGCAGGCCGGCGTCGAACTCAAGGCCGGGCCCGACGCCGTAGAGCCCGTGCCAACCAGCGCATTCCCGACGCCCGCGAAGCGCCCGCACAACTCGCGCCTCGACACCAGCAAGCTGCAGACCACGTTCGGCCTGCGCCTGCCCCCATGGCAGGAAGGCGTCGCGCGCATGCTGCGCGAGATCCTTTGAAGAATCCCACGAGAAGAGAAAGCATGACCAAGACGACGCAACGCAAGGGCATCATCCTGGCCGGCGGTTCGGGCACGCGCCTGCATCCGGCCACGCTGGCGATGAGCAAGCAACTCCTGCCCGTGTACGACAAGCCGATGATCTACTACCCGCTCAGCACCTTGATGCTCGGCGGCATGCGCGACATCCTGATCATCAGCACGCCGCAGGACACACCGCGCTTCCAGCAACTGCTGGGGGATGGCAGCCAGTGGGGCATTAATCTGCAGTATGCGGTTCAGCCCAGTCCGGACGGGCTGGCGCAGGCGTTCATCATCGGCGACAAATTCGTAGGAAATTCGTCGAGCGCGCTGGTGCTGGGCGACAACATCTTCTACGGACATGACCTCGCCCACTTGCTGTCGGACGCCGATTCACAGCAGAACGGTGCGACCGTCTTTGCGTACCACGTGCATGACCCGGAGCGCTACGGCGTGGTCGCATTCGATGCGGCAGGAAAGGCCAGCAGCATCGAGGAGAAGCCGGCGAAGCCCAAGAGCAGCTATGCGGTGACGGGCTTGTACTTCTACGACAACCAGGTCGTCGACATCGCCAGGTCGGTGAAGCCGAGCGCGCGTGGCGAGTTGGAGATCACTGCGGTGAACCAGGCCTACCTCGACCTACGCCAACTCAATGTGCAGATCATGCAGCGCGGCTATGCGTGGCTGGATACTGGCACGCATGAGAGCTTGCTCGAAGCCGGACAGTTCATTGCAACCCTGGAGCATCGCCAAGGCTTGAAGATTGCTTGCCCAGAAGAGATCGCGTGGCGTAACGGCTTCATCGATCGTGAGCAATTGGCGAAGCTGGCCGCGCCGTTGCAGAAGAACGGCTATGGCAAGTATCTGAATCATCTGCTGGCTGAGGAGGTGCGCTCGTGAAAGTGACACCGACTGCGATTCCTGATGTGCTGATCATCGAGCCGAAGGTATTCGGCGACGCACGTGGCTTTTTCTACGAGAGCTTCAACGGCAAAGCCTTCGACGAGGCTGTCGGGCGGCATGTGGAGTTTGTTCAGGACAACCATTCCCGCTCGACCAGGGGCGTGTTGCGGGGATTGCACTACCAGATCCAGCAGCCGCAAGGCAAGCTGGTGCGCGTGGCACGGGGTGCGGTGTTCGACGTGGCTGTGGACATCCGTAAGTCGTCGCCGACCTTCGGGAAATGGGTGGGCGTGGAGCTTAGCGAGGATAACCATAGGCAATTGTGGGTGCCGCCTGGCTTTGCGCATGGCTTCGTGGTAACCAGCGAATCGGCAGACTTTCTTTATAAAACCACTGAGTTCTATGCGCCTGCCCACGAGCGCTGCATCGCTTGGAACGATCCGGCGCTGGGTATCGTCTGGCCAGACTTGGGTCTCGCTCCGCAGCTGTCCGCCAAGGACAGTGGCGGCGTCTGCCTCAGCGCGGCTGAGACTTTCTGATGGATCAATACAGCGTCTCCCTACCCCAAATGATCGTCGGCGGGTGCCGTAATCGGCCGCTGGTCGCGGCCTGGGTCCTGCGCGAGGTCATCGTCGGTCGCCGGGTGGGTTATGCGCTCATCGCGGGTCTTGCCGGCCTTCCGATGCAGGTCATCGAGCGCAACAGCCTCTGATAACACCAGCGCGGGCGCGTGCCCGCGCGTCCCGAATAGATATTGCAATGCACAAGTCAGCGCTGAGTTATGGAAAGTTGTTCTTCGATGTATACGCCGCTGGCCGCGACCGAGGCCTAGTCGTTGATATTGGTGCCCAGGATGTCAACGGCAGCTTGAAGGACGTATGTCCATCACAACTCGACTATTGCGGCGTGGATTTCGTCGCGGCCAAGGGGGTTGATATCGTCATCACCGACCCCTATCACCTGCCGTTCGAGGACGGCAGCGTCGACATAGTGGTCTGCAGTTCCTGCTTCGAGCATTCTGAGATGTTCTGGCTGCTCTATCTTGAGATCCTGCGCATCCTCAAGCCCGCCGGGTTGCTCTACCTTAACGTTCCGAGCAATGGTTACGTGCATCGGTACCCGGTAGACTCCTGGCGCTTCTATCCCGACTCTGGGCGCGCATTGGTCACCTGGGGCCAACGTAGCGGCTTCGATCCTGTGCTCCTGGAGTCCTTCATCGGCGACATGGCCGGCACGACGGAAGAGGGCGAGGGCTGGAACGACTTCGTGGCCGTCTTCCTCAAGTCGGCCACCAATCAGCAGCTGTATCCCCGGCGCATGATGGAACTGAGCAAGACCTTCAGCAATGGATTGCGCGCCGGCTCGGAGGAGTTCATCAATCCTTTCGAACGCAGCCAAGACCAACGCATCATCACCGAGCTGCGTAGCGCGCTCGTCACGCGAATGGGCGAGCATGCCGCCGAGCAAGAGCGCGCCGCCCAGTCGAGGCAGCAGATCCAGGGTGAGCTTGACACAGTCCGGCGAGCCCACGCCGAGGCGCTTGATCAATCCAGGCAGTTGGCGGTCGAACTCCAGCAGGCGCGCGCGGACCTGCTTCAGCAGCAGCACGACCTGCGCCTGCAGCAGCACGAGGTGCAGCAAATCCGGTCGACCGTTAGCTGGAAGATCACCAGCCCTCTGCGCCGCATCCGTTCCCTGCTGAGATCGCGAGGAAAGATGTGAGCGGCTATCGCGTACTTCTGCTCGATACCAAGCGCAGCAATCCCAACCATTACATCTGCCTGGGCTTGGCCCAGGCGCTGCGCCAGTCACCGTCCGTGGAATCGGTCTTCAAGGCTGATCCGGGCGACGCCATCGCCGTGGCGCGTGAAAACCGTTGTAACTTGTTCTTTGCCTTCGACGGCGAGGAGCTTGATCCGCTGATCTGCGCCCGCCTCGCCGCCCAGTGTGGTAGCTCGGTGCTCTGGGTCACGGAAGATCCCTACGAGATCGTCGTCAATGTCGCCAACGCAGCGCTGTTCGACTTGGTCTTTACGAACGACTCCGGCAGCGTCGCCGCCTATGGCGCCAAAGGACGGCATCTGCCCTTAGCCGCCGCCACCGAATTCCACTGGCGTGATGTGCTACCGGCCGAGGCTGGCATGCGCTACGACGTGTTCTTCGCTGGCACGGCTTGGCCCAATCGTGTGGAGCTAGTGCGCGACCTGCTGGCCAGCTGCGAGAACGCGCCGCTCCGAACCAAGATCGCATTGCCTACTAATGCGCATCTGCCCAAATTCGAGCTGCCCATACCTCTGAGCCAGATGGATTGGCGCACCTCGCCTGTGGACTTTGCCCGCATGGCGAACATGAGCGTGGCCACTCTGGTGCTGCCGCGCGTCTTTTCATCCTCCGGGGAGAACGAATTTGCGGAGACACCGCCGCCGCGCTTGTTCGAGGCCGCCTTGGCTGGGACCGTGCAACTGGTGCACTCCAAGATTGCCGAAGCCGCCAAGTATTTCGTCCCGGGCGAAGACTTCCTTTATTTCGACGACGTCGTCCAGCTGCGTGAGCAGATCGACCGGCTCAAGGCCGAGCCAGACTATCGCCATTCCGTTGCATCGAGTGCGCAGCAGCGCGCCGCGCGGCTTCACCGCTACGAGAACCGGGTCGCGACCGTCCTGAAAGAGCTCGACACGTTGCGATCCGAGATGGCCCCCGCCGCGCCCATCGAGGTGGCCGCAGCCATGGTGCCCGCGACGCTGCCCCGGATGCTGCTGGTGGCTCACAACGTCACCTTGCGCGGGAACTTTGGCGGCGTCGAGGTCTACCTGCGCCAGCTCGCCCACGAACTCGATGACCGCTACGAAGCGCTCTTCTGGTTGCCCAGCGTGGCAGGCGAGCCGCCCGGCGCCGTCGTTACCGATGCCGCCGGCAACCTGATCGAGGATTACCGCTTTAGCCAGCCCATCACCGCTTGGATGTTGTCCTGCCCCGAACGCGAGTCCGCGTTCGCGCGGGCCTTGGTCAACTTGAGGATCGAGGTCGTGCACTTCCACCATCTGCTGGGCCATGTGCCCAGCATGATCGAGGTGGCTCGTGCCGTGGGCGTGCCCAGCGCACTGACTTTCCACGATTACTACACCGTTTGCCACAACTTCACCTTGGTGTCCTTTAAGGGCCGCTACTGCGCGCCCGACACTATCGCGCCCGAGCATTGCGACGTTTGCCTTTGGAACGGCCACCATGTGCTGCCCGGCAGCCAGTCGGTGCGGCGCGCCTTCTGGGACCGGATGCTCGGCTTGGTCGACATGCTGGTCTTCAATACTGCCGGCGCCCTGGCGCTGGCGGGCGACATTTTCCCGGCCGTCGCGCGGCACCGCCGCACGCACATCGTGCCGGTGCCCGTGGAGGATGAACCGGCGCCGCGGTCTGAGCGCTCCAGCACGGCAGACACCCCTTTCCGGGTTGCCGTTATCGGCAACTTCGCTGGCCACAAGGGCAGCGACGTCATCACCCGCGTGATACCTCTATTCGAGAACGTCGGCGTGGAGTTCCATGTGTTCGGCCGGGTCGAACCAAGGCACGGGTGGATGCTTGATCGTGAACGTTTTCCCTATGTGCATGTGCATGGCGGCTACCAACCGGGCGAAATGCCGGAAGCCGCGCGCGACTGCCACGTGTCTTTGCACTTGTCCATCTGGCCCGAGACTTACTGCCTCACGCTGTCTGAAGCCTGGGACCTGGGTCTAGTGCCCATCGTGTCGGACATTGGTGCGCTGGCCGAACGTGTCACCCATGATGTCAATGGCCTGAAGGTGCCGGTCGATTCGGAAGGCGACCTGGTGCAGGCCATTCGCAGACTGATGGAAACTCCCGGTTTGCTGCACCGGCTGCGCCAAGGCGCGGCCAACGCGCCCATCGCCCGAATGGCCACTCACGCGGAGCAACTCCACGCGCTCTATCAGGACATGCTGGCGATGGCGCCGATGACGCTGGACATGCCGGTTGCCCCGCTGGCCGACGGCTACCAACCGCCTGTGAAGCCGCTTCTACACCGTACTTGGGCGCTCGTCGAGGCACCCCCAGCGCCGGACCTGCCATCGCCGCCACCCCCGCCATCCTTCTATCGGCGCCTGCGTGGGCTAGGCCGCCGGGCGGTCGAGCATTTCCGGCACAAAGGCGCCGTCTCGGCCATTGGTGCCGCGGTTCGCTTGATCCGGAGGAAGCTATGAGCCATCCGCCCAAAGTCTTGGTCGCTAGCGCTTCGCCCGATCGGGTCAATCACAACGCTGTGCTCCGCCAGTACGTGGCGCGCGGCTTCATGGAGTTGCTCGGTCCGTCGCAGGTGATCGAGTCATCCTTCGACCGTTCGGAGGCCGCAGCACGCGAATTCTCGCCCGATGTTGTACTGGTCTTCGGTTCATGCATGCCCGGCGTATGTGACTACACGCGCTTGCGCCGCTACTGTGATCAGCGCGGTGCGGCCCTTTTCTTCTGGCTGCATGACGACCCCTACGAGTTCGACTTCAACTACAAGATCCTGCCCTATGCCGACGCGGTCTTCTCCAACGACCGCTGGGCCGTGTCGCATATCGACCATCCTCATGTCCTGCACCTGCCGCTGGCAGCCGATCGCCTCGCACATTTCTGCCCCTTGGGCGCGCAGCGCGCGCGCGACCTGTTCTTCTGCGGCGCCGCCTTCCCCAACCGCGTGCAACTGCTGCGCGACCTGCAGACGCCCTTAGGCGGCATGCATGTGGAGGTGTTCGGCCCCGACTGGCCGGCCGATCTTTGCTTCGCTCAGGCTGGCCGGCTGGCCAATGAGGCCTTGCCCGCCTATTACGCAGCGTCGCTCGTCACCCTCAATGTTGGCCGGCGCTTCAACTTAGCCAACGCCAAGTACCAACTCGACGCCAGCACGCCTGGCCCGCGAACCTTTGAAGCCGCCATGGCCGGCGCCGTCCAGTGCCTGTTCGTCGAGGGGGCGGAGATTGAAGACTACTTCGTGCCAGGCCAGGAAATCCTGCTGTTCGACACGCCGGATGAACTGCGCCTACTGATCGAAGAGTTGCGCGATGTGCCGGCCCGCCGCGAAAGCATATCCGCTGCAGCGCAGGCCCGCGCCATGCGCGACCACACCTATGCCTCCCGGGCCCGCACGATCTGCGCCCTCTATACGGCATTGCTGGAACAGGCAGGTTGATGAATCTTTGGAATATGGCCTATGGCCTGATGGGCATGGGCTTGTTCACTGCGCTCATGTTGCTGGCGGCTATGCCGTTGCTGCGCGGCCAGTTGCTGCCGCGTTTGCGCACGGCCCCTGGCTTGATCGAACTGCAGTGTTATGGGGCCGTGGTCACAGTCGTCTATCTCGGCTTGGCCGGCTTGGTGATCGCGCTGCTGCCGGTGCCGGCCAAGCGGACGGTGGCGTGGCTGGCCCTGATCTTGCCCTTCATCGCGGCATGGCGCGCTGGCCGGCGTCCGGCGCGCCACAGTTCCGCCGACGGGCAGGGCTTTTACTTGCGCGCGGTGCTGTTCTTCACCGTACTGCTATTGGGCATCGCCAGCTTCAACTGGCCCCTGCCCACCAAGTTGCCCGACGGAGCGTACGTGAACAAGGAAAACGTGAGCTCGGTGCGCATCCAGCGCTTTACTGGCGACCTGCCGGCTGACAACGTGGTGTCCTTTGTCGCCATGGAGTACATGGCGCGCAACATCTCCTTTGTCGGCAACGCGCCGATACTCCCCGGCCAGCAGGTGACCAACCGTCCGGTGCTGGCGGCCCTGGTCGCGCTTCCTATACGACTGGTTTTGCGGCCAACGCGCGCGCTGCCAGAACTGCCACGCTTCGACTATGTGGACAATCGGTGGCCGGATTTCCGCGTTTTGGTGCGCGATGAGCGCCTGTTCGCGGTCTACCTGGGTGTGCTAGTACTACTCAACGGACTGATGCTGCTGGGAGCTGGCGCTTTGGTCAGCCGCGCCTGCGGCGCCAGCACGCAGGCGCGCTGGCTGTGCGTGCTGCTCTACTGCAGCAGCCCATACTTCCTGATCCAGACGCTCTTCACCTGGCCCAAGGCCCTAGCGGGCTTTTTTGTCTTGCTGGCTGCCACCGCCTGGTGGTGGCGCCGGCGGCCGGCCTTGGCCGGCGCCTTGGTCGGGCTGGCCTATTTGTCGCATCCCTATGCCATAGGCTACGCGGCGATCGGCGTGGCTGCTATGGCGTTGTGTGGCCCCGGCCGTTTCGCCCAGCGCTTCAAGGCTGCGGTTTTACTGGCCGCAGCTTTTGCCGCCGTGGTGTTGCCTTGGTGGGTGTGGACCTACGTCGTCATTGACCTGCCCTCGGATCTCGTGACGCAAAACATGCTGGTCGGTCAAACTGATCCCTTCGCCATCGCCTGGATGCGGGTGTCTAACATCGCCAATGCGCTGCTGCCTGTGCACCTGACGAATCCCAGCGCGCTCTTTATCGAGAGCTTCGTGCAAAGCGCCCGCAATGTCACCGGCGCGGTGGGTACGCTGGCCGTCGCCGCATGGCTGATGGCCCGCGTGAGCCGTCCTGCAGGGCCGGCAGCCGGTAGCCCAGCGGCGCCGGTCTCCATGTTGGCGGTGTTCGCCATCGCCTCGGCCATGCTGGCCATGGTCTTCAGCATGCCGGCCGTGCCCGCCATCCATGGCGCGCAACCGCTGGCCGCGCTGATGCTGTGCGCCGCCGTGCATGCCGTATGCGGCACCGGCCTGCGCTGGGCGGTCTGGTTGCTGTGGGCCCAGATATTGATCAATCTGCTGATGTGGGGCTGCTACTTCCAAAGCGTGCTCTCGCTGCCCGCGCTGTGAGCGGATATATGCCTTTGCTTCGCCATCAAATTTCAACACCATTGCCATGACTGAAAAAGTCTTCCCCAGGGTCATCGCCGTGGATTTGGACGGGACCTTAGTAAGGTCGGACATGTTGGTGGAGAGCGTGTTCCTGTTCCTGCGTACTCATCCGCTGCGTCTCTTCGAAATGCTGACTTGGCTGTTCGGCGGCAAGGCTGCATTCAAGCGACGCCTGGCTGACGCTGTACTGCCCGATGCCACCAGCTTGCCCTATAACCAAGCCCTGGTGCACTGGCTACGGCTGCAACGCGAGGAGGGTTCCATGCTGGTGCTGGCCACCGCCTCCGACCACCGCATCGCCGACAAAATCGCTGCCCACTTGGGCATCTTCGAGGTAGTGATGGGCACAGACGGCCGCAACTTGGCTTCTGACCACAAGCGCGACGCCTTGGTCCAACGCTTCGGCGCGGGCAGTTTCGAGTATGTTGGCAACTCCAAGGCCGACATGGCGGTGTGGCGTCAGGCCCGGCTGGCACATGTGGCGGATCCCGAGATCGGCGTAATGCGGCGAGTGCAGGCCCTGCCTCATTTCGGCGAGATCTTTGACGACCGTAAGCCCTACGCGCGCAGCATGGCCAAGGCCATGCGACTGCACCAGTGGGCTAAAAATCTGCTGATCTTCGTGCCTTTGATTGCCGGGCACCATTTGTTTGACCTGCGCCTGTTGGGCCAGTGCGCCGTGGCTTTCCTGTGCTTTTGCGCATGCGCGTCCAGCGTTTATCTGCTGAACGATATGCTCGACCTGCAGGACGACCGGCAACACCGGACCAAGCGCAACCGTCCGTTGGCGGCTGGAACATTCCCGATGTTCCATGCCATGCTCTGGATTCCCGCGCTGCTCTTCATTTCCTTTGGGGCCGCGCTTGTCTTGCTGCCAATCAAGTTTGCGCTGGTGCTGCTGGGCTACTACGTGTTGACTCTGGCCTACTCGTTGGTGCTGAAGCGGGCAGTGATGATCGACGTTGTCGTGCTGGCGATGCTCTACACGACGCGGGTGGTGGCGGGCACCGTAGCTATGTCGCTTAAGCCGACCTTCTGGATCCTGGCGTTCTGCATGTTTATTTTTCTCAGCCTGGCCTTGGTCAAGCGCTATACCGAGCTGTACGAGGCTCGCGAAAAGGGCATACAGCAAAAGGCTCCTGGCAGGGGTTACGTCGCATCGGACTTTGAATTGCTGGCGTCATTGGGTGGTTCGGCCGGGTACCTGTCGGTGCTGGTGCTGGCGCTCTATATCAACGATCCCCAGTCGCACATACTCTATCGACACCCGCACTGGCTTTGGGCCGCGTGTCCGCTGCTGCTGTTCTGGCTGAGCCGCGTCTGGATCATTGCCCATCGCGGCGAGATGCACGATGACCCCATCGTGTTTGCCTTGCGCGACCGCATGAGCCGATGGGTCTGCGTCTGCTTCATCGCGATTTTCGGAATCTCGGCGCTTTGATGCCGACGCTCGGCTCATGGGGGCGATATCCCCGCCACCCCCAGACCCCACATCCTGTCGCCTGGCCTTTCGAGATCGAAAGTGCCCTCTCGCGTCTGCGAAGCCAAGGGGTCGAGTCGACCCTCGGCTATGGTTGCGGGCGCAGCTATGGAGACTCCTGCCTCGCCCAGTCCGATCATGTGATCGCATTGGCGGGAATGGACCGTCTGATCGCCGCCGACTGGCAGTCCGGCGTCGTGACGGCGCAAGCCGGGGTCACGCTGGACGGACTCATCCAGGTCGGCTTGCCGAATGGCTGGTTCTTGCCGGTCACGCCCGGGACCAAGTTCGTGACTTTGGGCGGCGCCGTGGCGAACGACGTACATGGCAAGAACCACCATGTGATGGGGACCTTCGGGCGGCATGTGCGCCGGATTGTTCTGTACCGGTCCGACGCCGGTGTCTGCGAATGCTCTCCCACGGTCAATACAGAGCTGTTCAATGCGACCGTCGGTGGGTTAGGCTTGACTGGCCTCATTCTTGAGGTGGAGCTTCAACTGCGCGCTGTGCGCTCCAGCGACATCTCGCAGACATGCATCAAGTTCGGCAATCTCGACGAGTTTTTTGCGTTGTCTACGCAGCACGATTCCAAGTACGAGTACACCGTGTCGTGGGTCGATTGCCTGGCCGGCGGCAAGAGGGCCGGCCGTGGGCACTACATCGGCGGAAATCATGCGACCGAAGGCGAACTCGAAGTGGCGCGCCACAAGGCCAAGCGCATGCCCGTCGACCCTCCTTTCTCGCTGGTCAATACCTTGACCTTGAAGGCGTTCAACACCCTGTACTACCAGCGTCAAGTGCGCAAGGTCGTGGAAACACGGGTCGACTACGACCCTTTTTTCTATCCATTGGACAAGCTGCTACAGTGGAATCGGATGTACGGCAAGGCTGGCTTCCAGCAGTACCAGTGCGTGATTCCCCCCGAATCCGGACGCGATGCGGTCGCCGCCATTCTTCGGGAGACATCGCTCAATGGCGCGGGATCGTTTCTCGCGGTGCTCAAGCAGTGCGCAGACATTAGGTCTCCGGGCTTGCTGTCGTTTCCCAAAGCAGGCGTTTCGCTGGCGCTGGATTTCGCCCAGCATGACGCGCTCAATATCCGCTTGTTTGCTCGGCTCGATGCTCTCGTGCACGAGGCGAGGGGGCGGCTTTATCCGGCGAAGGATGCGCACATGAGTGCCCATCATTTTCAGCAGGCGTATCCCGCATGGACCCGGCTGGAATCGCTGCGCGACCCCATGCTCATGTCGCGTTTCTGGCGACGTGTGACTTCTTGAATGGCCTGATCATGAAGAAAAAAAACGTACTTATCATCGGCGCCAGCTCCGGCATTGCCGAAGCGGTGGCGCGGCGCTACGCGGGGCAGGGCAGCAACTTCGTGCTGGTTGCGCGCAATCAGGCAAAGCTGGATGTCATCGCCGCCGATCTGATCGCACGCGGCGCGACCGGAGTACAGACGAGGGTTTGGCAAGGACACGACACCGCGTCGTTGCCCGAGATCGCAAGCTTTGCCTGGCGCACGCTGGGCACCGTCGACCTCGCGCTCATTGCGCACGGCACCTTGCCGGATCAGGCCCGGGCTCAACGCGATCTGCCCTATGCGGTGGAGCAGTTCCGCACCAACGGCGAAAGTGCCGTGGCCTGTATGCTCGCCGTGGCAGGGCATTTCGAGGCGCAAGGCAATGGCGTGCTGGCCGTCATCGGCTCGGTCGCGGGCGATCGTGGCCGTCAAAGCAACTACGTCTATGGCGCTGCAAAGGCGGCAGTGGACGCTTTCGCTTCGGGTCTGCGCGCGCAACTCTTCAAGAAGGGCGTGCATGTGTTGACGATCAAGCCCGGTTTCGTTGCCACGCCTATGACAGCCGAACTCGACTTGCCGGCGGCACTCACTGCAACGACCGATCGCGTGGCGGCCGACATCGAGAAGGCCGTCAACTCGCGTCGCAATGTTCTCTACACACCGTGGTTCTGGGCTTTGATCATGCTGATCATCCGACTCGTGCCGACTGCGATATTCAAGCGCTTGAGCCTGTAGCCGTGGCGATGACGCATGACGATTTGCCCGTTAGAACTGGATGGCGCTTTTGTCGAGAGTTTGTGCGCACTCAGCAAGCCTTGAGTTCGCATGCCTTCGCTGAACCGTTTTTTCTTGCGTCCCCATAGAAATATTTCCATGAATAAGATTGTTTTACCTGGCGGCGCTGGCCTGGTCGGTCAAAATCTTGTCGCCCGTTTGCGCGCAAAGGGCTGTTCGAACATCGTTGTAATAGACAAGCACAAAGAGAATCTGGCAACGCTCAAGAGCGTGCAGCCCGACGTTGCGGTCGAGTTTGCAGACCTGTCGAAACCCGGCGATTGGCAACGCCACTTCGAAGATGCCTCGGTGGTGGTGATGTTGCAGGCCCAGATCGGCGGCATCCACTACCAGGAATTCGTCGATAACAACGTGACTTCCACCAACCTCATTCTGGAGGAAGTCCGCAAGAGCAAGGTCCCTCAACTGATCCATATCAGTTCCTCGGTCGTCGAGTCGGTGGCCGACGATTTCTACACGAGGTCGAAAAAAGAGCAGGAAGAAATGGTCCTTGCGAGCGGTATCGAATGCCCCGTCCTTCGGCCTACGCTGATGTTCGGCTGGTTCGACCGCAAGCATCTTGGCTGGCTGTCGCGCTTCATGGCCAAGCAGCCGGTGTTTCCCGTGCCGGGCGACGGGCGTTTCATGCGGCAACCGCTCTACGTGGGTGACTTCTGCAACGTGATCATCAGTTGCATCGAGAACAATGTCAGGCAAGGCATCTTCAACATCTCGGGGCATGAAAAGGTCGACTACATCGACATCATTCGCGAGATCAAGCGAGCCACCAAGGCCAAGGCGAAGATCGTCAAGATTCCCTACGGGCTGTTCTACAGCTTGCTGTGGGTCTGGGCTTTGTTCGACAGAAATCCTCCTTTCACGACGCAGCAGTTGCAGGCACTGGTCGCCAAGGACGAATTCGAGGTCATCGACTGGCCCGGGATGTTCGGCGTCCGAAGCACGCCTTTCGCCGAAGCGATCAATGAAACCTTCAACGATCCCGTCTACAGCAACGTCGTTCTGGACTTCTAGGTCATGACAGAGCCACAAAAACCACAACGTATCGCCGTGCTCGGTGCCGGGCCCATGGGGCTGGCGGTGGCCTACCAACTCGTGCTCGACGGCCATCGCCCGGTGATATTCGAAGCCGATGATCGGGTGGGCGGGATGACTGCAGCCTTCGATTTCAGCGGGTTGCAGATCGAGCGCTACTACCACTTCCACTGCATCTCGGACAGTGCGTTCCTGCAGGTCCTCGACGAGCTGGGGTTGTCCGGAAAAATGAACTGGATCGCGACCAAAATGGGTTACTGGTATCAGAACCGGTTGCAGCCTTGGGGCAATCCGATGGCCTTGCTGACATTCAAGGGGCTCGGATGGATTGCGAAGTTCCGCTACGGATTGCATGCGTTCCTCTCGACGAAGCGGAATGACTGGAAGCCTTTGGATCATGTGGAGGCAACGGGCTGGATCAAGCGCTGGGTCGGCAAGGAAGCGTACGAAGTGCTTTGGCGGCGGTTGTTCGACTACAAGTTCTACGACTACACCTCCAATCTGTCGGCGGCATGGATCTGGAGCCGCATCCGTCGCATCGGACGTTCGCGCTACAACTTGTTCAAGGAGAAGCTGGGCTATCTGGAGGGGGGGTCGCAAACCTTGCTCGACGCACTGAAGTCGGCGATCGTGACCCGTGGCGGGGAGCTTCGGCTGTCGACCCCGGCGTCCGAGGTAGTCGTCGAGCAGGGCGAGGTCAAAGGCGTCAGAACCGCGGCGGGCTTCGACGCCTTCGACAAGGTCGTAAGCACGGTTCCCCTGCCTTATGTGCCACGGTTGATCCCCGGCCTGCCGGCATCGACCACCGAGGCATTTGCCGCGCTCAAAAATATTGCGGTGGTTTGTGTGATCGCAAAGCTGAAAAAGCCACTCACCGAAAACTTCTGGCTCAACATCAACGACCCGGATATGGACATCCCGGGCTTGGTGGAGTACAGCAACCTTCGGCCGCTCGATCCCCATGTGCTGTATGTGCCGTTTTATATGCCTGGAGAGCATCCGAAGTTCAAGGACCCCGATGAAGTCTTCCTCGACAAGGTCAGGAAGTACTGCATGAAGATCAATCCGGACCTTGCGCCGGAAGATTTCATCGACATGCGGGCCAGTCGCTATCGCTACGCGCAGCCGATTTGCGATCCTGGCTATCTTGAGCGCCTGCCGCCTGCGAAGCTGCCGGTCAAAGGCCTGTGGGTTGCGGATACGTCCTACTATTACCCCGAAGACCGCGGTATTTCCGAGAGCATTGGCTTCGGGCGGAAGCTTGCCAAGGCTGCCGTCGCCGGGGCCGACGTGCCGGCATGCTGAATAGACAGTTCATCCGATTCCTGGTCGCGGGCGGAATTGCCGCCGCTGCGAACTATGGATCGCGCTTCCTGTTCAGCACGTGGCTGAGCTATGGCCCGGCGATCGTGCTGGCGTACCTGATCGGAATGGGGGTGGCGTTCGTCCTCATGCGCCAGCATGTGTTCTCCGCCACGGGCACCGCATTGGGGCCGCAGGTCGTCAAGTTCGTCGCAGTCAACCTTTTGGCGGTTGTGCAGACACTGGTCATCAGCCTGGTCCTTGCGCGCTGGGTGCTGCCGAGCCTCGGCATCGTGACCCATGCCGAGGCCGTCGCTCATCTGGCGGGAGTCCTCGTTCCTGTGATGACCAGCTATTTCGGCCATCGGATGCTGACGTTCAGGAAAGCGTGAGCACACCGGACGTCGAGTCGAAGGCGTTGCCGGGCAAGACGATGCCCCGGCTGCTGCGTTGGATGATTCTGTTTGTGCTCCTGGGTGCCACCTTGAGCCTGGGCGGCATGATCTGGAGCGGCTGGAATGAGGTTACGCACGCGCTTGCCCGGCTGGGCATCCTCTTGCTGGTTGGCGCGGCGGTCATTGCCAGCCTTGCATATGTGATTCGATTCTTCCGATGGCACCTGGCCCTTCTGTGCTTGGGGTATCGTGTTCCGCAACGAATCAATTTTGCAATCTACCTCTCGGGTTTGGCTCTCACCATGTCCCCGGGCAAGCTGGGGGAGACCATTCGGTCCTTGTTTCTGCGGCCGTTGGGTGTGCCGGTGACCAATAGCCTCGGGGCTTTCCTTGCAGATCGCTTGTCCGACGTTGTTGGTGTGTGCCTGCTTGGGGCCGTTGCGGGCTTACTTGCACGAGGCACGCTGAATGTTGCTGGCTTCGTCTTGGGAGGCGTCCTTGCGGGGAGCTTTGCATTTCGTTGCCTCGTTCGAACGCCGCCGCTGTTCAATCGCGCAATGGCGATTGCCGGCAGATGGGGGCTTGCGCCTGGTCGCGGTGCTGTAGAGGCGTTTGCATGCTGGGCACAGATCTGGACATTCCGCAACGCAACATTGTTTGCAGTTATGGCGTCGTTGGCCTATGGGATCCAAGCAGCAGTGTTCTTTACCCTCAGCAACTCATTGCGGTTGCCGTTGCAGCCGTCGGTCGCCTTGGAGATCTTTGTCAATGCCACGCTCTTCGGTGCTGCGACCATGGTGCCGGGAGGGCTTGGCACCATGGAAGCATCACTTGTTTTGCAATTGATGGGTCATGGCATACAAAAAGCCGATGCGGTCGCCATAGCGATAGCAACCCGATGCGTCACGCTTTGGTGCGGCGTTTTCATCGGCCTGATCGCCTTCACGGGTGTTTGCCTGCGCGCGGGGCCGAAGGAGCCTTCTTTGACCTGAGACTGGCGATGGGCCGGCAGCGCCAGACCAAAGCCATATGCCTTGAGCGAAGTCCAGTGATTCGCCGGAGCAGGGGCCGGGCGATCAGCGCTCGACGATCCTTCCATGCTCGAGATGGATCACCCGGTTGCATTCCTTTGCAATCAGTTCAGGCGAATGAGATGCCAGCACCAGAATGCCGGACTTCGATACCACGTCCCGCATGCGCTGCTCGGCCTTTTCCGTGAAGGCCGCGTCGCCGACGGAGAGCCATTCGTCCATCAGCAGGATGTCGGCTTCGACGCTGGTCGAGATCGAGAATGCCAATCGCATCATCATGCCGGTCGAGTAGGTGCGAACGGGCATGTTGACGTATTCGCCCAGGCCGCTGAACTCGCAGATGTCGGGCGTGAGCCGATCGATCTCTTTCTTGCTCATACCCATCACGAGACCGCGAAGCATGATGTTCTCGACGCCGGTCGCGTCCATTTCGATGCCTAGCGCGGGGTCGATCAGGCTGGCCACCGTGCCCTGACGGGTCAGCTCGCCCGAAGACGGTTCGTAGACGCCCGCCAGCGTACGCAGCAGCGTGGACTTGCCTGCGCCGTTGTGGCCGATCAGGCCGAGCCGGTCGCCGCTTTTCAATTCGATGTTCAGGCCGCTGAGCGCCTGCACCACGGTGACCCCGGTTTCCTTGCCGAAGCGTCCGCCGGTGACCGAAGCCGCGATGGTCTTCTTGAGGGACGCCGAGCCCGCGCCGTAGATCGGAAAGCTGACCGAAACGTTCTTGAGTGAAATGAATGCCATGGATCAGAGCCAGTAGACGACGCGGCGGCGGTATTTGACGAACAGCATGCTCGCCACGGAGAGGCACAGCACGGTCCAGAAGCCGATGCCGATCCAGCTGTGGAGATGGGCTTCGCCACCCATCAGTGGAGTGCGCAACAGGTCGAGCATCTGTGCGAAAGGATTCCACAGGACGTATTTGGCGCGACCAGGAAGGTTCTCGGGCAGCCAGAACACGGGGGTCAGGAACATCAGCATCTGCATGACGCTGGTGACGATCTGGGTCACGTCGCGGTAGCGGGTGCAGATGAGTCCCAGCAGCAGCCCGAGTGCGTGCGCGTTGACCACCAGGATGAGGAAAGCGGGAATGACCAGAAGAACCGACCACGAAAGCGAGATGCCGGCCCAGAGTGCCACGGGTATGTAGAGCACGATCTGGTGGGCGAACTGGATCAGGTTGCGCGCCAGAGCCCGCCACACGAACAGGCTGATCGGAAAGTAGCCTTGCTTCAGGTAGTTGGACGACCCCACGAAGGCATTGCAGGCATCGGTGACTATGGTGGAGAACAGGCCCCAGAAGATCACGCCGAGTGCCAGATGGGGGAAGAACTTGTCGAGATGCGTGCCGAAGAGCGAGGCATACAGCGGCCCCATACCGCCGATCATGACGCCCATACTCAGCGTAAGCCACAGCGGCCCCAGCATCGAGCGTCGATAACGCAGGACGATGTCGAACCATGCGAGGGTCCACCAGATGTCCGTGCGGCGTGTGCCTTCCCACCAGTCGGCCAGCGCGCTTCGGTGAAGGTTGGAATGAACTTGGCTCATGTGCGTCGATACGAGACCTTGGGGGCGGACAGCGGCGTCTTCGCCCGAACAACTCCAAGCTGCCACTGGACAAGCACGAGCGTCTTGCCGGGGCGCCGGAGGGCGGCCTCATTTTCTATCCTTTGTGTGAACCGTGCGATTTTACCGGGGGAGGTGAACAGGGTGTGTCGATGACCTGCGGGAGGCGCCGCACCAGGTTGAAAGGGGGAGCGAAGATGATCGCCCGCTGCACGGCACCGAGCCCTCGCTCCTCCTTCGAGCCGCATGTACAGCGCATATATCGGCGGCCTGCCGCATGCCTTCAACATCATCGACGGCTGCAACGGGTTCGCGGGCACGGTAGCTGTGCTGGTCTGCCTGATCGGCGCCACCTTCGGCTTCCTGGTGTGGAACTACCCGCACGGCAACACCTTTGCCGGCGACGGCGGCCCCTATGTCTGGGGCATGGTCATCGCGGTGGCTGTCGTCACGCTGTTGCAGCGCCATCGTGTGGTGTCGCCGCGGTTCCCGATACTGCTGATCTATTGCGTCCTTTGAGCTCAAGCTGAAAGCTTGTTCCTGGCGGGTCAACCATCTGTTGGAGCACATCCTGGGTCAGGAACAAGTGGTCCTTGTTGGTCCTGACTATCAGGTCGCCGGTTCCGCATGCCTGACCGCGTTCGACGGCCCGTTGCAGCAACGGGAGTCACCAATTTTCATGAATGGCTTAGAAAGGCCAATTGCTCAATTTGCGGGCAGCCCTCGGGTCACCTCCGACGCCTGGTGAAACAACCGCCGTCGATCTTCGTGGGGGGTGCGAAGATAATCCCCTCCCACGCGACTGCCGGCGCATTGCTTCGGTGCCGCCACGTTTTCCTGGGATCCCCCAACAGGCCACGCTTCATTCGCCTCGCGACTTCGCAATCTATGAAATCTGTCTATCGATTCATCCTCGGCCTGGCCGGACTCTGGCAAGGCCCCGGAATGATGGGGCGCGTGCAGCGGGCATGGCGAATGTTCAAGAAGTCGGGCTGGCCGGGCATCCGCTGGGAGCTGGGCCGGCGTTTCGGGGGCTACAACGACTACACGAAGTGGGTGTACCGCTACGACACCCTGACGCCCGAACTGCGCGAGAAGATCGTCCAGCGGGTGGCCGCCATGACCGACCGGCCGCTGATCTCGGTCGTGATGCCCACCTACAACCCCAACCCGGCCTGGCTGCGCGAAGCGATCGAGTCGGTGCGCGGCCAGATCTACCCGAACTGGGAGCTCTGCATTGCAGACGACGCATCCCCGTCGGCAGAGGTGCGCGAGATCCTCAAGTCGTACAGCGAGAGCGATCCACGCATCAAGGTCGTGTTCCGGCCGAAGAACGGCCACATTTCGGCCGCTTCCAACAGCGCGCTCGAACTGGTTTCCGGCCCTTGGGTTGCGCTCATGGACCACGACGACCTGCTGCCGGCCCATGCGCTTTTCTGGGTGGCCGATTGCATCGCGGCCCACCCCGACGTGAAGCTGATTTATTCAGACGAGGACAAGGTCGATGAAGCCGGCCATCGTTTCGGGCCCTATTTCAAGTCCGACTGGAACGTCGATCTCTTCCGCTCGCAGAACATGTTCAGCCACCTTGGCGTGCTCTCGACCGAACTCATGCGTTCGGTCGGCGGCTTCCGCGTGGGCATGGAAGGCTCGCAGGACTGGGACCTGGTGCTGCGGTGCATGGAACGCGTCGAGCCGGGCCAGATCCGCCACATTCCGCGCGTTCTGTACCACTGGCGCGTGCACGTGGAGAGCACGGCCAAGTCGATGAACGCCAAGCCCTATGCCGCCATCGCGGGCGAGCGGGCGCTGAACGAGCACTTCGAGCGAACTGGTGTGCGGGCCACGGCCGAGCACCTCGACTTCGGCTATCGCGTGCACTACGCATTGCCGGATGTCTTACCGTTGGTTTCCGTGATTATCCCGACGCGCAACGCGTTGCAGCTTACGCGGCAGTGCGTGCAGTCGATCCTGGAGAAGACGAGCTATTCGAACTACGAGATCATCATCGTCGACAACGGCTCCGATGATCCGGACACCCTGGCCTGGTTCAAGCGTATCGCCTCCGAAAAGCCGAATGTCCGCGTGCTGCGCGACGACCGCGACTTCAACTACGCGGCGCTGAATAACGGCGCGGTATCGGTTGCCAATGGCGAGCTCGTGGCACTGGTCAACAACGACATCGAAGTCATCACGCCTGATTGGCTAGGCGAAATGGTCAGTCTCGCGCTGCAACCGGGCGTCGGGGCAGTGGGTGCGCGGTTGTGGTTCCCGAACAGGACGCTGCAGCACGCTGGCGTGATCCTCGGCGTAGGCGGCATTGCCGCCCACTCACATCGCCGCATGCCGATGGGCCGTGAAGGCTATGCCGGCCGCGCGGCGCTGATCCAGACGCTCTCCGCGGTCACTGCGGCCTGCCTCGTGATCCGCAAGAGCCACTACCTGGAGGTTGGCGGGCTCGATGAAGTGCATTTGAAGGAATCCTTCAACGACATCGACTTCTGCCTGCGCCTGCGCGAGGCGGGCCTGCGCAACGTGTGGACGCCCTATGCGGAGCTGTTCCACTACGAGTCGGCCACCCGCGCCAAGGACGTTTCGCCTCAGAAGCAGGCCCAGTTCCAGGAAGAAGCTGCATACATGCACGAGCGCTGGGGCGACCTGATCCAGAACGACCCCGCCTACAGCCCCAATCTCATGCTGGCCCGCGAGGACTTCAGCTACGCCTGGCCACCGCGGGTGGCTCCGGTCTGATCGAGGTCCGATGCCTCTCGCAGTCTCCGTCGCCCTCTGCACCCGCAACGGCGCGCGCTACCTCCCCGAACAGGTGCGCAGCATCTGCGCGCAGGAGCCACCGCCGCGTGAAATCGTGCTGTCCGACGACGCATCCACCGACGACACGCTGGCCGTCGTGCGCGACACCCTCGCCCAGTGCGGCGTTGCCGACCGCATCGCGCTGCGCGTGTTCAGCAACTCCCCGCCGCTGGGCGTCACGCGCAATTTCGAGCAGGCGGTGCGCGCCTGCAGCCACGACCTCATCGCGCTGTGCGACCAGGACGACGTCTGGCACCCCGGGCGGCTGGCGCGCATGGCGGCGCAGTTCGAGGCGCGGCCCGATCTGCTGCTGCTGCATACCGACGCGCGCCTGGTCGACGGCGATCTGAAGCCGCTGGGCTCCACGCTCTTCCATGCGCTAGAGGTGCAGCCGGCCGAGTTGCAGGCCATTGCGGGCGGCGAGGCCTTTGGCGTGCTGCTGCGCCGCAATCTGGTGACCGGTGCGACGACGGTGTTCCGCAGGAGCCTGCTCGATGCGGCGCTGCCGTTCTCGCCCGAGTGGGTGCACGACGAGTGGCTCGCCGCTATTGCCGCTGCCACGGGCCGCATGGACGTGCTGCCCGAGCCGACCATCGACTACCGTCAGCACGGCAACAACCAAATCGGCGCGCGTCGGCTGACGCTGTCCGAGAAGGTGGCGAAGGCTTTCGTGGAGCGGGGCGACAAGCATGTGGCGCGGCTGCGGCGGGCCGAGGCGCTGTTGCAGCGGCTGCAGCAGCTCGGCGACCGGGTACGGCCGGGCTGCCTGGATGCGCAGCGCGCCAAGGTTGCGCACCAGCGGTTCAGGGCGGGATTGCCGGCGGCGCGTCCGCTGCGCGTGCTCCCGATCCTCCTGGAGGCCGCGCGCGGCCGCTATGAACGCTTCGGCCGTGGCAAGCAGGCCATCGTGCAGGACGTTTTCGAGCGCGGCTGACCGTCCCGGCTGAAGGGCCGGCTAGCGGCCCTGCAGTCGCAGGTATCGCCAGAACGAGGCCGACAGCCACACCTTCAGCAGGCTGGTCACGTGCCAGTACAGGTACTTCCTGCTGCGGTGGCTCTCGCGCTGCGCGTCGTGCCGGGCCAGCAGGTTCTCGCCCACCTGCAGCTTCCAGCCGGCCAGCCGGGTGCGGGCGCAGATGTCGAAGTCCTCGCCGTACATGAAGAACTTCTCGTCGAAGCCGCCGACTTGCAGGTAGGCCTTGCTGCGAAAGAGCATGAACAGGCCTGGAATCCATGCCGGCACCGTCGGTCGCACGTAGCCGGGCTTCTTTCTTCCGACGATTTCCAGCGGCGTCAGCAGCGCCCGGTGCGGTTCGGGCTCCGTCTTGCCGGGCTCCAGGATGCGCGGCGTCAGCAGGCCGGCGTCCGTCGCGGCCTGCGCGAGCAGTGGCGACAGCACGTCATTGTCGAAGCGGATGTCGGGGTTCAGCACCAGGAACCACTCGGTGCCGCAGCGTTCGAAGGCCTGGTTGTGATTGGCCCCGAAGCCCTTGGGGCTCGCGTTCTCGATCCGCTCCACCCTGAAGCCCCAGTTGCGGCCGGCAAGAACGTCGGCCTCGGGGATGTTCAATGTAAGCAAAACCTTGTCGATGACGGCGCGGCTGTGCCTGTCCAGCTGCTCCAGCAGCGGCAGCACCAGCGCGAGCTGGCCGTGGCTCACGATCGAAATGGTGATGGGAGGGCGGGAGGAGGGGGGCGTGGGCATGGTCTAATTTCGCCCGGGAATTCTAGGGTTCCCCAAACCCCACACATGATTGCTCTGATCGTCATCAGTTTCTTCGTCGCCGCCTTCTCGGTCCAGGTGTTCATGCGACGTGCGCGGCGGCATGCCCGCATCTACGGCGCCGACATGCCCCAGCGCTTCCACAAGGGCCACGTGCCGCGCCTGGGCGGCGCGGGCATCCTGATGGGCATGGGCGTGGCCTGGCTGGCTGCCGGCATCACCGGCACCGACCCGTTCAACGTCTCCTGGCCGGTCTCGACCTCGATGCTCACGCTGGTGTGCATCCTGCCCGCGGTGCTCGGCGGCATCGTCGAGGACGTTACCCAGCGCGTGAAGGTGCGCTACCGGCTGGGGCTGACCATCGGCTCGGCGCTGCTGGTGTGCTGGCTGCTGGGGCTGGGCGTGGCGCGCACCGGCTTCGAGACGGTCGACGGCTGGCTGGCGATGGTTCCCTATGCCACCGTGCTCTTCGCGGCCCTGGCCATCGGCGGCCTGCCGCATGCCTTCAACATCATCGACGGCTACAACGGGCTCGCGGGCACGGTCGCCGTGCTGGTCTGTCTGGCAATCTCGCACGTGGCGCTGCAGGTCGGCGACCGGCAGCTGGCGGCCATGGTGGTCTGCCTGGTCGGCGCCACCTTCGGCTTCCTGGTGTGGAACTACCCGCGCGGCAAGATCTTCGCCGGCGACGGCGGTGCCTACGTCTGGGGCATGGTAATCGCCGTGGCCTGCGTGACGCTGGTGCAGCGCCATCGCGTGGTGTCGCCGTGGTTCCCGATGCTGTTGCTGATCTACCCGGTGTGGGAGACGCTGTTCTCCATCTACCGCAAGCTGGCGCGTGGGCAGTCGCCGGGCACGGCCGACGCGCTGCACTTCCACCAGCTGATCTTCCGCCGCATCGTGCGCGTGGCCTTCGCGGACGACGAGGCCCGCCAGCTGCTGGCGCGCAACAACCGCACCTCGCCCTACCTGTGGATGTTCGCGGCCTTGTCGGTGGTGCCGGCGGTGCTGTTCTGGAACAACACGATCGTGCTGATGTTCTTCTGCCTGCTGTTCGTGACGACCTATGTCGGGGCGTACCTGATGATCGTGCGCTTCAAGGTCCCGCGCTGGCTGCGGCCATGAACAGGCACACCCCCAGGCTTCGCGCACTTCGTGTCGCTGCGCCACCCCCCTTGCAGGGGGCAACACCGGTGGCCCGGCAAAGCCGGTTCCACGGTGTTTCCCGCGAAGCCAGTCAGTCGGCTGTCACCGGGATTGCGCGAGAATTTGAGCCTCACCTGATCGTCCACCGCTTCGGAGCCTGACCGCCCATGACCGACCCCGTCCTCAACATCCCCCCGCGCGACAAGGCCGAGATCCTGGCCCAGGCGCTGCCGTACATCCGCAAGTTCCACGGCAAGAC
>Ga0102588_1000981_pt1 | contig 24683 bp, 22 predicted proteins | sample AraplaMF_Col_mMS_FD_76854 | JGI IMG/M metagenome (GOLD analysis project Ga0102588, IMG submission 76854) | Arabidopsis root microbial communities from the University of North Carolina, USA - plate scrape MF_Col_mMS (SPADES assembly) (version 2) | ecosystem: Host-associated > Plants > Roots >...
CTGGCGAAGCGGCTCTACGGCGACGGCAATTTCCGCCTCGGTATAGCGCGGCGTGATATGCTGCGGGCAATTCCAGTCAAAGGCTTCGAGGCGCAGGCGGAAGAGACGTTCCGGCTTTGCCCGATAGCCGGGCGTGGCGAGGAGTTCCGTCAGCTTGGGATCGGCGTCGAGCGAGAGCTTTTCGGCATGCGCATAGATCTTCAGCCGAGCGCGGCGGGGATAATCCATCAAGAACAGGCACACCTTATCATTGGCGGCGAGATTGCCGGTGCTGATGTACTGGCGATTGCCGCGATAGTCCGCAAAGGCAAGCGTGCGATCGTCGAGTACCTTCAGGAAACCCTGCGGACCGCCCCGGTGCTGGACATAGGGCCAGCCCGTTTCGGAAACGGTGGCCATGTAGAAGCTGTCGCGGGAGGCGATGAAGGCGCTTTCGTTTTCGGTGAAGCGGTCGAAGCTGCGGTCGGTCGGCAGGTTCGTCCAGAAATCCTGAACGCCCATTTCAGCCTGGGCGGCGCGCACGCTCGGGGTCGAGGCTATGTCGAGAAATCCATAGGACATGATCCATCTCCTCAAAGGGTTGGGAGGGGCGGAGCTTGAGCCCCGCTCCTCGTCCGTCAGGCCGCATTGGCAGCGGCGACCGCCGGGAAGTCGATATCGGTCTTGGCGACTTCGTTCAGATAATTGGTGAAGGTGTTTTCGGCGACCAGACCGACGATTTCGACGATCTGCGCATCCGAAAAGCCTGCAGCGCGCACGGCGGCGATATCGGCGTCGGAGACGTGGCCGCGTGCCTCGGCGATCTTTACCGCAAAGCCGACGGCAGCATTCGCCTTGGTATCGGCTGATGCGCCCTTGCGGTTGAGGGCAATTTCTTCCGGGCTGATCTTTGCCAGGTTGAGGCCGAGATAGGTATGGGCGGACAGGCAATAGTCACAGCCGTTCACCTCTGCGACGGCAAGCGCGATCCGCTCACGCGTCTTGACATCGAGCGCTTTGGAAAGCCCGCCCTGAAGGCCGGTGAACGCCGTCAGAGCCACCGGGCTGCTGGCGATCAGACGAAACAGGTTCGGGACGAAGCCGAGCGCCTTCTGGATGCCATCAAGCGTGGGCTTGGCTGCTTCCGGTACATCGTCACGGGTGGGGATGGAAATACGGGACATGGAAATCTCCTTCGGGACAGCCGAGTTGTGATTGGCTCGGTGAGCTCAATGTGTCGATTTCCAATCACAAAGAGAATATGCTCTAAGTGAAAGTGATTTTACCAGAAATTGGAAGAATAATTGGACCGATTCGAAGCCATGTCGATGCTGCTGGAGGTGGTGGACAAGGGAAACCTGTCTGCGGCCGGCCGGTCGCTGAAGATTCCGCTGCCGACGCTGAGCCGCAGGATCACCGAGCTGGAAACGCTGCTGGGAACGAAGCTGTTGACCCGCACCACCCGGAAGATCGCCCTGACCGATGCGGGCGCCACCTATGTCGAGGCGGCAAGGCGCATCCTCGAGCAAGTGGAAGAGGTCGAGCGTCAGGCATCGGGCGAATTCGCCATGCCGAAAGGCGAGCTAGTGATAACGGCGCCGATGCAGTTCGGCCGTCTTCATGTGCTGCCTGTCGTGGTGGACTTTCTGGCCGCCTTTCCGGCAATCAACGTGCGGCTGATGCTGGCGGACCGCAATATCGATCTCGTCGAAGAACATGTCGATATGGCCGTGCGTATCGGCAATCTGCCCGACAGCACCATGGTCGCAACGCGAGTCGGTTCGGTTCGCAGGGTCGTCTGCGGCAGTCCGGCCCTCTTTGCCGGCCGCGGCATGCCGAAGGAGCCGGCCGATCTTCTGGGCCTGCCTTGCATCAGCGTCGAGGTCCTGACGCCGACGGCCGGCTGGCAATTCCGAAAGGCAGGTGCGCCGAAAGCCATCGAGGTGGCGATCATCCCACGGCTTTCCGTCACCACCACCGAGGCAGCGGCGGAAGCCGCAATCCGCGGTGCCGGTGTCACCCGACTGCTCTATTATCAAGTCGCAGAGGCGGTTGGCATCGGCGCACTTAAGCTCGTGCTTGAGGATTTTGAACCGGAGCCCGCGCCCATCCACCTGATCCATCTCGCCCGTGGCCAGATGCCGCTCAAGATGCGCCGTTTCCTCGATTTCGCCGCACCCCGGTTGAGGGCCGGTGTGGCCGCCCTGCAAACATCTGTCAGGCAGGGCAGCGCCGGCGTATCCGCATCATGACCGGCATCATCGCTCGAAGATAGGTATATGGCTGTTGCCGCGCGACGCTACCGGGACCGTGTAGGACTGGTTGGCGCGGTCGCAGTTGCGCACCCGCGATCAGCTATTGCCGCCGATCCCTCGTCGTTCAATTGACGCTCAATTTTCCGGGCACGACCATTCTGGAGATCGCGTTCTCCTTTCTCGGCCTCGGCGTCCCGCCGCCGCTGACCTCGCTCGGCCAAATGCTTGGACGGCCGGATTTGTCCATCTCGGTGCGGTGATTATTTGCCGGCAAGCCGCCGATCCGGAAAACCTCAATCCCGGTGAAACACTTCCGGCATCATCGCTCACCACTCGCCTTCCTTGCGGGTCGCGAGCGGCTTCCTTCGGAAAGATCGACTGGTTTCGCAGGCCGAGATCAGCGCCAAGTCTCTTGTCCAACAGCATAAGGTTGAAATTGCTGCAGGAAGGATATTTCACCCTCCTGCAGAATTGTCCAGCTCTCAAAAGAGCAGCGATGAGTGCATTGCCTGCGAATTTATGAATGCAACCAAGTTTTGATTGTCTGCCATGATTGAAGGATCGACGGTCTGGTCTGAACTATCCAGCACTACTGCAAAATCAGCAAATGCATCGCTATCGACCCCCGTAAATTCAGGCATTTCATTCGCCAAAACAGATTGAGTCTGGCTATCTCGATCAAAGTCGGTGTTAAACACGAAAGCATCCATACCAGCGTTCGACGCATGCGGAACGATGGTTCCTCCGCCGATGAGGGTGAGCAGTTCGGCGCGGGTGATGTAGCTGCCATCGGCAAAGACGAAGGTCTCGATACCGGCGGTGCTTGCCGGATCGGCAGAAGAGAACTGCCAACTGACGCCCATCACCTCATTGGTTGCGGTATGGCGGATATAGAGATGATCCGGACGGAAGCCTTTGTAGCCCTGCAGGAACTCCAGGTCCTCGAAATTGGCGTTGGTGAACACCAGCGTGTCGGAGGAGCCTTCTGCCTCGGCATCGGACACATGGTTCAGGAAAGCGAGGTTCGGATCGCCGACGACCACCTGGCTGCCGAAGGCGAACTGATAGGTGTCGTTGCCGGTGCCGCCCCAAAGGCCATCGATGCCGTGACCGTCATTGATCAGGATGTCGTTGCCGGCGCCGCCATAGAGCGTGTCGTTGCCGAGACCGCCAGAGATGATATCATCACCCGCGCCGCCACTCAGCACGTCATCGCCGCTGCCGCCCGTCATTGCATTGTTGAGATCGTTGCCCGTGCCGGTAAAGCTGGTGGTGCCCTCGTGGATGAGGTTCTCGACGTTGGCCGAGAGCGTGTAGCTGCCGAGACCACTGACCTTGACGGTGTCATTGCCGGAGTCGGGCTGCTCTTCCACCACGACATTGGGACCGCGGACTTCGTAGACGTCGTCGCCGGTCCCGCCGCGCAGGATTACCGTGCCACCGGCACCCGAAGCGGCAAGCGTGTCGCCATGGCCCGAGCCGGTGACGATTTCGATGCCCGACAGGGTATCGCCTTCGGCATCACCGCCATGACCGGTGCCGGCATCGAGATCGATCGTCACACCGGAGGACGAACCGGCATAGCTGACGGTGTCCGTACCCGCGCCGCCGTCCAATACGTCGGAGCCAGCGCCACCGATAAGCGTGTCATTGCCGGAACCGCCAATGAGAACGTCATCGCCGGAGGTTCCATTGAGAACCAGAGGCGCATGCGGAACGATGGTTCCTCCGCCGATGAGGGTGAGCAGTTCGGCGCGGGTGATGTAGCTGCCATCGGCAAAGACGAAGGTCTCGATACCGGCGGTGCTTGCCGGATCGGCAGAAGAGAACTGCCAACTGACGCCCATCACCTCATTGGTTGCGGTATGGCGGATATAGAGATGATCCGGACGGAAGCCTTTGTAGCCCTGCAGGAACTCCAGGTCCTCGAAATTGGCGTTGGTGAACACCAGCGTGTCGGAGGAGCCTTCTGCCTCGGCATCGGACACATGGTTCAGGAAAGCGAGGTTCGGATCGCCGACGACCACCTGGCTGCCGAAGGCGAACTGATAGGTGTCGTTGCCGGTGCCGCCCCAAAGGCCATCGATGCCGTGACCGTCATTGATCAGGATGTCGTTGCCGGCGCCGCCATAGAGCGTGTCGTTGCCGAGACCGCCAGAGATGATATCATCACCCGCGCCGCCACTCAGCACGTCATTGCCGTTGCCGCCCGTCAGCGTATTAAGTGCATTGAAGCTCTCAGACATAATTATTTCCCCCAAAATTCAAAATTGTACCATTGAAAAACGAGCAGAATTTAAACCGCTGAAGTTGTAGAAATTGCAAGTTAGCCACCGCTTAGAGGTGCGTCAAGGCGTGTGATCCATTCTATAAGTGGTATATTTTCCCGCCTGCTATCCAGTTTTGGAACGACGCAGGAGTTCCGGTCGACAGCGCACGAGTCATAGTTCGCCGCGGTAATGCGGCGTCGCGCAGGCAAACTATTCTCAGAATTTCGATAGTGTGTTTAGGCCGCTGCTTACTGTTATAAATCTGCAGCCATGGCCGGGCTTCGAGAACAAGGGCACCCTCTCGCCGCGACTGTAAAATTTAATCGAGATGAAACACTTCCGGCATCATCGCCCACCACTCACCTTCCTTGCGGGTCGCGAGCGGCTTCTGGCAGGGCTTGCAGGCAGCCCACCATTTCTGGTTTGCCGGTTCGGCGGCCATCTTCGCCATATCGGCTTCGAAGTCCTCGCCCACATATTCCCAGTAGCCGAACAGCAGGTTTTCCGGCTCCTTCAGGAAGATCGAATAGTTGGTGATGTTGCAGGCGGAGATCAGCGCCAGGATCTCCGGCCAGACGGCCGCATGCAGCGCCTTGTATTCCGCGACTTTGTCCGGCTCCAGGCCGATCACCATGCCCATGCGCTGCATGTCGCTACCGCCTTTGCGTAACGTCCGTCGTGAATTCCGCGATGCTGCGTTTCTTGACGGCATCCCAGTCCCAATCGATGCCGATACCGGGTTCGGAGGGGGCGATGGCGCGGCCATTGCGGATCTCCATGCCCTTCGTCGTCAGGTCGTCGAGCTGCGGGATATATTCGACATATTTACCGTTCTGGATGGCGCAGACGAGGCTGACATGCAGCTCCATCAGGAAATGCGGGCAGACCGGAATGTCGAAGGCTTCGGCTGCATGCGCCACCTTGAGCCAGGGCGTAATGCCGCCGATGCGGGCAACGTCGACCTGGACGATCGAGCAGGCGCCCTTCTGCATATATTCGCGGAAATGCCGGATCGAATAGAGGGATTCGCCGACGGCGATCGGCGTTGGGGAGGAGCGGGAAAGCCGGATATGCCCGTCGAGATCGTCGGCCGGCAGCGGTTCCTCGATCCAGGCGAGATCGAGCTCCTTCAGCCGTGCGGCCCGGCGGATGGCTTCATCGACGGTAAAACCCTGATTGCAGTCGGTCATGATCTCGAAGCCGTCACCGAGTGCTGCGCGCATGGCAGACAGCCGGTCATAGTCCTCGGCGCCATGTGGCCTGCCGATCTTCACCTTCGAGCCGGAAAAACCCTTGGCCTTGGCGTGCAGGGCGTCTTCGACGAGCGCTTGCTTCTCAATATGCAGCCAGCCGCCTTCGGTCGTATAGAGCGGGCAGCTGTCCTTGGCGCCGCCTGCGAGTTTCCACAGCGGCAGTTTCTGCTTCTTCGCCCTTAGATCCCACAGCGCGGTATCGACGGCGGCGAGCGCCAGCGCCGTGATCGCCCCGATCGTCGTGGCGTGGGTGGCAAATTCCAGCTTGTGCCAGATCGCCTCGATGCAATCGGCATCCTCGCCGATCAGCAGCGGCGCCAGATGGTCCGACAGAAGCCGCATGACGGAGGAGCCGCCGGTGCCGATCGTATAGGAATAGCCGGTGCCGGAAGCACCGTCGGAATCGGTGATGGTGACGATTGGCGTTTCCTGGCTGACGAAGCTCTGGATCGCATCGGTGCGCTTCACCTTGGGCGGCAGGTCCACCATGCGCAGTTCGATCTTTTCAATGCGGGCCATGCTTCCTCCTAGCTTGCCGTGCGGGTCTGGCCGGGTTCGGCCGCGTGGATTGCCGTCATGATGGCGCGGCTTGCCGTCTCATATTTGCGGTCATTTTCATGTTCGTGGATGATCCTGAAATCGTGCATGACGAGGATGCGGTCGGCGAGCGCCACCATTTCCGGCATGTCGCTGGAGATCAGCAGGATCGCCATGCCCTTGTCGGCGAGCCCGTTAATCAGCTCGTGGATATAGGCCTTGGTCTTGATGTCGATGCCGACGGTCGGCTCGTCGATGAAAAGGATATCGACATCGGCTGCCAGCCACTTGGCGAGCGAAACCTTCTGCTGGTTGCCGCCCGAAAGGTTGCCGACGAGCTGCTCCAGATTCGGCGTGCGGATTTCCAGTTGCCGTGCAAGCGGGGTAGCGGTCTTCAATTCCTGGCCGGCGCCAATCAGGCCAAGGGTCGAGGCGATCCTGCCCCAGACCGTCATGGCAATGTTGGAGCGGATCGGATGGGCAAGGATGACGCCCTCATGTTTCCGGTCCTCGCTGACATAGCCCATGCGGAAGCGGCTGATTGCATCTTCCACTGAGCGGATGCGTACAGGCTTGCCGTCGATCTCAATTGTGCCAGACGTCACCTTGTCCTTACCGATGATGGTGCGGATCAGTTCGGTACGTCCGGCACCGACAAGGCCGTAGAGGCCAAGGATTTCGCCACGGCGAATGAAAAAGGAAACATCGCTGTGGCCGGCAGCGGTGGCAACGTCACGAAGTTCCAGCTTGGGCGTGCCTTCGTATGATTTCCCTGCGCGGGCGATCACCGGCCGTTCGGCGCGGCCGATCATCGCCTCGATCAGCGTCTGCCTTGTCATGCCAGCCATCGCCGCGCCGCGCAGTGTCGTTTCCCCGTCGCGCAGCACCGTGACGCGGTCGCAAAGGCTCAAGACCTCTTCGAGTTTGTGGCTGACGAAGAGGATCGCCGTGCCCTGATCGCGTAGCTGGCGCACGAGGTGGAAGAGGATTTCGGTCTCGGCATCGGTGATCGATGCGGTCGGCTCGTCGAGCAGCAGCACCTTCGCCTTGTGGCTGAGAGCCTTGGCGATCTCCACCATCTGCATCTGCGCGACGCTGAGACGCCGGACTTCGGTTGCCGGATCGATATCGAGGCCGACCTTGCGCAAATGCTCACGCGCCTCATCGTTGGCGCGGCGGAAATCGACGAGGCCGTTTCGAACCGGCAGGCCCTCCAGGAGGATATTCTCGGCAACCGAGAAACGCGGGATGAGGTTGCGCTCCTGATGCACGGCAGAAATGCCGAGCGCGATCGCATCGCGCGGCGAGGCAAGCGATAGCGGCGCGCCGTTCAGCGTCACTGTCCCGCTGTCTGGCCGATGGACACCGGTGATGATCTTGATCAGCGTCGATTTGCCGGCGCCGTTTTCGCCCATCAGCGCATGGATCTCGCCGCCATGGAGGCTCAGCGACGCATTGTCGAGCGCCCGCACGCCCGGGAAGGATTTGCCGATCCGGTCGAGAATGAGTGCCATCTCAATCCTCCCCGACCCGGACTGCGCGGTAGCGGTTGATCCAGACGGCGGCGAGGATCAGCGCGCCGAGCAGGAAGGTCACCCAATAGGGATCGACCGCCAGCAGCACCATGGCATTCTGGATCAGCCCGACCAGCAACACGGCGATGAGGGTGCCAATGATGGAGATGGAGCCGCCGGCCAGACTCGCACCGCCAATGATCGGAGCCGCAAAGGAAATGACCACCCAATCGGCGCCGATCGTCGGCTGCGCCGAACCGAGTTGGGCGACCGCGAGCACGCCGGCAGTCGCGGCAAGCAGGCCGGACAGTACATGCGCCATGATGGTGGCATGGGCAACGGAGATGCCGGAGAGTTCCGCTGCATGGCTGTTGCCGCCGACCGCCAGCATATAGCGGCCCTCGACCGTGCGGGCAAAGAAGATCACGAGCAGCACGGTGACCAGCAGCGGCACGATCAGCAGCATCGGGAAAGGCCCGAACCGCCCATTGCCGAAAGCGACGAAAGCCGGTGAGAGATTGTAGAAGGGAATGGCCTTGGTGATGCCGAGGTTGATGCCGGCAAAGGCCGAACCGGTCGCCAGCGTCACGATGAAACCGTTGATGCCGGTGCGCACCGTCAGCCAGCCATTGACGAAACCGGCAAAGCCGCCGAACGCGATGCCGATGGCGATGGCGACGATCGCCGGTAAGCCCCAGACATCCATCAGCCCGCCGGTGACGACAGCGACGAGCCCGCCGAGCGCTCCGACCGAAAGGTTCATCTGGCCGACGCCGAGCATCACCATCTGGCTGAAGGCAACGAGCAGCGACACGCAGATGCTGCGCAGCATCACGAACCAGTTGAATTCCGTCATGAAGGCGGGAGAGGCGAGGCTGAGCGCGATGCCGCCAGCGATCACGCCGACAAGGATGCCGGACCACTGCGTCCGTGCCGCGAGGGAAATGAGCGTCTTCATGCGCGCCTCGTCTGTTCGCGGATGGCGAGCTTCGTCCGGTAGCGCTCGAAGAGGATCGCCGAGAGCAGGAAGATGCCGAGGAAAAGCTGCAGCCAGAAATTCCCGACCTGCAGCACGAGCAAGCCGCTGCGGATGGTTGCGACCAGGAGCGCGCCGAGGATCGTGCCGATGACGGAGACCATGCCGCCGGCCAGCGCCGTGCCGCCGATGACGGGCGCGAGGAAGGAGGGAAGCAGCCAGTCGTCGCCGGCAACCGCGGGCATGGCCGCCGAAAGCCGCGATGTCAGCATCAAGGCGGCAGCGCCAGTGAGCACACCCGAGAGCACATGAACGAAAATGGTGATCCGCCCGACCGGGATGCCCGACATTTCCGCCGTGCGCGCATTGGCGCCGACGGCCAGAACCTGCCGGCCGAGCACCGTATGCTTGAACAGGATGTAAAGCGCTGCGCCGATCACGAGGGCGACGATCGCCAGCGACGGTACCGGGCCGATGCCGCTGCGGCCGAAGGCGCCGAATGTTGCCGGCAATCCGTTCAGTGGCACGCCCTTGGTGAAGATCAGCATGCCGCCGGAAAACAGGCTGGCGCTCGCAAGCGTCACGATGAAGCTGTTGACCCCGGTCTTGACGATGGCCAGCCCGTTGAGTGCACCGAGCAAACCGCCGAAGGCAAGGGTCAGGAGGATCGCAACGGGAATGGGAAGGCCGGCCATCTGCATCAGATAGCCGGCGGCCATCACGCAGCAGACGCCGATAGCACCGACCGAGAGGTTCATTCCGCCGGTCGCCAGCACCACCATCTGCGCAAAGCCGACCACGACATCGATCGCGACCGAGCGCCCCATTGAATTCAGGTTGAAGCGGGACAGGAAGCCCGGCGCAAGGCTGGTGAAAACGGCCCACAGGATCAGAAGAATGATCAGAAGGCCAAGCTGCGCTGGTCCTCTGGTCAGCAGTCCCAGCAGGCTGTGTCTGCCTGTATCGGGGACGGGACTATCATTGTCGATGGGTGCCATGCGCTGGGATGACCGGTATCGTTAAACGGAAGTGGGTAACGTGGATAATCTGGCGCGAGGCCTGTTCGGCCCCGCGCCATTTTCCTCACTTGCAGGAGAGGTAGGTGGCCTTGAAACCAGCCTGCAGCTTCTTCGTCAGCGCCTTCAGGTCGTCCTTATAGCTGTCGACGTTCTTGGCCGAGATCAGCAGCGTGCCGGAATCGACGAAATGCGCCGTCTGTGGCGTTGCGATCCACGGGGCGTCGGCCTTCACGCTGCAGCCCCCTGTCATCTGGTCCAGCACATAGGCGCCGATATAGGCCTGGCCATAGGGGTTCTGCGCCATCGTGCCGGCGACGAAACCGTCACGAATGCCATCGAGGATGATCTTGTCGTCATCAATGCCAACGAGCTTGATCTTCTTGTCACCGAGGTTCTTGAGTGCAGTCGCGGCAACCACCGAGGAAATGTATCCGGTGGCAATCAGGCCGTTGATCTTGTCCTTTTGCGCAGCGAGCAGCGCGTTGATCTTCTGGTCGCCCTGTTCCTGGCTGTCGGTATCGCCGACCGTCTGCAGCAGCGTGACGGCGCCGTTCGTTTCGCCGACGGCCTTTTCGACCGCTTTGACGCGCAGCGTCGTGTTCGGATCGACGAGCAGGCCGGCCAGATGAACGATCGTGCCCTTGCCGCCCATGGCCTCGATCAGCGCCTTGGTGCCGAGATAGGCCGATTGGGACACGTCTGTCGCCAGGCAAAGCCCGACATCGGTCGGATCCTGCGCGCAGCCGCCGAGCGCGACGGATGGAATGCTGTTGCTCTTCATTTCCGAGACCGTGGCATTGATGCCGACCGCATCGCCCGGAAAGACGCCGAAGCCGTTGGTGCCCTGTGCCGCGAGGCTTTCCAGAAGCTCGGTCTGCGCCTCAAGCTTCCATTCGCTCGGCACTTTATAGTCGACGGCGGCGATGCCGAAATCCTTCGCGGCATCAGCAGCAGCCTGTTCCCAGGGCGCGAAATAGGGGTGCGGACCACCCGGAACCAGGGCGATCTTGTTATCCGAGGCGAAGGCGCTGAGCGGCGCGACTGCCACGGAGCATGCAAGGCCTGCAGCAATGAAACTGCGAATTGTCATGACATCCTCCCGTTTTGGGCAAGTCCGGTCCTCTTCCAGCATTGCCATGTCCAATCGCTAACACGATCGAATATCGCATGCAATATTCGATTATTGACTTTTTTGTCATCTTCCGTTTCCATCGCAGCTAACAATCGACAGGGAGGCGTTGATGGAGCCGCGGCAGAAACGGGCACATGTCGACCGATCGAGGCTTCTGCCGGAATATCGGATGATGCTGGAAGAGCAGGATGCGCTTGGCGGGCCGGCGATGGAAACGCTCCCGCCACAGCAGGCACGCGCCGATTCCGAGATGCGGCTCGCCCTTCATTGGGGCGAAAAGGACAAGGTCTCCGGCATCGACGACCTCGAAATTCCAAATGGCGATACCAGGTTGAAGGCGCGGCTCTATCGCATGGCTGGAAGGAAGCGGACCATCCTGTTCTTCCATGGCGGCGGCTGGATGGTGGGCAGTATCGAAACCCATGACGGCCCCGTTCGGGCGCTCGCCAATGCCGCCCGCGCCAATGTGCTGTCGGTCGAATACCGCAAGGCGCCGGAAGCGCCGTTTCCGGCCGCTTTCGAGGATGCTGAAGCGGCACTTCTCTGGCTTCAGGAGAATGGTGAGGCGCGCGGGCTCGATGCAGGCAGGCTGATCCTTGCAGGCGACAGTGCCGGCGCAAGCCTTTGTGCATCGCTGGCGATCCGCGCGCGCGATCTTGGCGTCGGGCTTACCGGGCACGTCCTGGTCTATCCGGCGACCGATCTCTCGGGCACGACCGCAAGCCGCGCCGAGTTCGCAAGCGGCTTTTCGCTCCATCAATCGACGATGATCTGGTTTGCGGAAAATTATCTCTCCGGCGGCACGCCGCCTGCGGATCCCCGGGTCTCGCCGCTGCTGGCGAGCAACCTCGCGGGCCTCGCGCCGGCCTTGCTGATCACCGCCGACCACGATCCGTTACGGGACGAGGGTCGCGCTTATGCACAGCACTTGATTGCCGCCGGAAATGACGTCTGTTACGAGGAGTGGCAGGGAACCATCCATGGTTTCTTCATCATGGATCGCGCAGGCAAGACCGCCCGCAAGTTGATCGGGCGCATCGGGGAATGGGCAGAGAACCTCTGGAACAGACATGACGATGCCGAGCGAGGTGGAGACTGAAGCCGCCGCTGCGGCTGTTCGGTCGGAGCCGATCTATCTGACGATCTACCAGGTTCTACGCGACCATCTGGAACGGCGCGCGCTGACGCCAGGCCTCGTTCTCGGCCAGGCGAACGTGGCGCGGGCTTTCAATGTCAGCCGTATTCCGGCCGGTATCGCGCTGGCCCGGCTCCTGTCCGAAGACCTTATTCAAACCTTCGAAGGGCGCGGCTTCATCGTGCCGGGCGGTGATCCGCGGCGCGGTGACCTTTTTGCGGCCGGCCTCGACCTGCCGCATTCGCTCACCGTGCCGGTCGTCAACCGCCGGGAGCAGATCTATCCGGAAGTCGAGCACGCCGTTGCCGTCTGTCTTGCTTATGGGCGCTTCCTGTTGAACGAGACCGCGCTGGCCCAGCATTACGATGTCAGCCGCACCATCGCCCATGAAGTGCTGACGCAGCTCGAGCGCAGCGGCGTCATCGAACAGGACAGCAACAACCGATGGTATGCCGGGCCGCTCAGCGCCAAGGTTTTCCGCCATCACTACGACATGCGCCGTCTGCTGGAACCGGAGGCCCTGCGCCAGGCCTATCCCTTCTTGCAGAAGGAAGGCCTTGAAGAGCGCCGGCAAAGGCTGAAATCTCTCGGCTGCTATCCGCAGGCGCCGGAAAAGCTGGAGCAGGCGGAAGCCGACCTGCATCTCGATTCACTCGCACCCTGCCCCAACACGGTGCTTCTTGCAGCCGTACGCCGAAGCCAACGCGTCCTCATCGCCACCCACTCGACCTTCGCCAAGCTTCGCACTGAAGCGGAAATTTCGATGATGATATCAGAGCATACGCGCGTCTATGACGCGCTTCTGGCCGGCGATATCGAGAAGGCCTGTCTGGCACTTGCCGATCACTTGCGCCGCGCGCTCGACCCCAACCTGAAGATCCTCCAGCACTTGCCCGCCATGCCTACGGGCCTGACGCCGCCCTATCTGATCCGGGTGAAGGGCGAGCGCTGACGCCATCATGTCTGTCGAGGACATGTCTGGTTCAAGGCGATGCCAGGCGGTGGAAGATCCGCTCGATCCGGCCAACGATCGCAAAGAAGATGATGCCGGACAGCGAGGCAAGCAGCACCGCCGCAAACAGCCTTTCGGCCTGGTAGTTGAACGTCGACTGAATGATGACGGCGCCAAGTCCGCGGTCTGATCCGATCCATTCCCCCACGATCGCGCCGATCACAGAGGTCGTTGCTGATATTCGCAGCGAGGCGAACAGAAGCGGTACCGACCGCGGAGCCCGGAGACGCCAGAAGGTTTCCCATCCGCTTGCCGACAGAACATGCATGAGCTCCAGCTCTTTGCTTGTCGCCGATGTCAGGCCGCGGACCATGTTGATGAGCGTCGGGAAGAAACAGAGGAGAGCGGCGATCACGACCTTGGGTAAAATGCCGAGACCGAAGACGAGAATGATGATCGGCGCCAGGGCCAAAACCGGAATGGTGTTGAAGAGCAGCACGACGGGAAAATAGGCCGCTTGGACACGTGGGCTGTAGACGAAGACAATGGCAAGGATCACTGCAGTCAGATTGCCGAGAAAAAAGCCAAGAAGAGCCTCGTACCAGGTGGGCAGCGCGTTCTGGATGAGCCCCCGCCATTCACTGGCGAATGTGCGCAGGACCGAGAAGGGCGTGGGGACGATATAGGCCGGGACACCGAGCGCCGGTAACACCCATTGCCAGACGATCAGCAACGAGAACGCGCCGGCAACCGGAAGAATAGTCGCTTCCAACAGGGAAAGTTGGTCTCTCTTCAAGGGATTACGCTCCACCATCGCGCAGCAGCTGGCGCAGTTGCGCTGCTATCTCCTGTGCCTGCGGGCTTTCCCTGCGACAGACGCCGTTTTCATCCTTCAGTGACGCGAGATCGATGAGGGCCTGGCACCGGCCAGGATTTGCGGCAAGCACCAGTACGCGCCCTCCGAGATAAATCGCCTCGGTAATGCTGTGTGTCACGAACAGGATCGTCGCGTGTGTCCGACGCCAGATGGAGAGAAGTTCATCATTGAGCCGGTCGCGGGTGATTTCGTCGAGCGCGCCGAAGGGCTCATCCATCAGGAGGATGTCCGGCTCGCACTGCAGGGCGCGTGCAATCGAAACGCGTTGGCGCTGTCCGCCCGAAAGCTGGTTTGGATAGCGATCCGATAGATGGGCAAGGCCGACCAGCTCCAGCCAATGGTCGGCCCTTGGCTGGACCGATTTGGCGATGCGGCCTTTTCCAACCTGCAATGGCAGGCAGACATTGTCTCGCACTGTGCGCCAGGGAAGCAGGGTGGCCTCCTGGAATACAAATCCAACCTCCCGCTGCCTCCTCGCCTCCGCCGCCGGCTTCCCAAGCACGGAAAGCCGGCCGTTGATTGGCGGCAGCAGATCGGCAATTGCGCGAAGGAGCGTCGACTTTCCGCATCCAGACGGGCCAAGGATCGTCAGAAACTCGCCTTTGGCGACGCTGAGATCGACGCCCTCCAGAACCGGCTGCATCGATCCCGGATAGCCGAGCCCAAGGCTCCTCGCCTCGATTGCAATTTCGTTTGTCACAGGGTTCATCCGATCTTCGGACGGTCTCCTGCCGTCATCTCCAATATGGCGGTCGAAAAGCAGTCATCGAGCTTTGGTGGGCCGGACTTGAACTGGCCAACCTTGTCATAGACCGAGATTTGCTCGGCAATACCCTGGGGATCGAAGGTACCCCATCCATCCTTTGCCGTCGTCTCATCGAAGCTCAGTGACATGATCCGCGGTATCGTTTTCAACTCCACTGCCAGGTCGAGCTGCGGATAGGCTTCGACCATGAGCTTCACCGCGTCTTCTGGATGCTCGTGCGTCCATGCCCAGCCCTTGGCTATGGCTCGCGTTGCCTTCGAAAGCGTGTCGGCGTGCTTGTCGATCGCATCGTCGGTTGCGAAGTAGACGTTGGCATAAGACGGCAGCCCCGTATCCTTCATCATCAAATCGATCCGGTCAGGCCCGATAACGGATAGAGCCTGGGTGTTGGTGATCCAGCCCGTCACCGCATCGACCTGGCCCGTCATCAACGGCGTCATGTCGAAGCCGATGTTTGTGATCGTAAGGCTCGACGGATCGATCTCATTCTTGAGAAGGATTGCATCCAGGACGTAACGGGCGGTTGGCTGAATCCCGATGCGTTTACCGACCATGTCCTTGACAGTGCGGATTGGCGCCTTCGGCAGCGAGTAGAACGCGAAAGGTGCCATGCGAAATCCGCAAGCGATGATCCTGATCGGTACTCCTGAGGCGCGTGCGAGCAGCAATTGCGCCGAGTCCGAGAACTGGCCGAGCCCGGCTTGGCCGGTCACGACCGGAGGCACGGTCGCGGAATTGGGGCCTCCGGGAGAAAACTCCACCTCCAGTCCCTCAGCCTGGAAAAATCCCTTCCTCGCGGCGACGATGTCTCCGATCTGACCGTTGCTCATCAACCAATCGTACTTGATGACCACCTTTGCGTTTTGGGCGTTCGCCCTGATGGGCGCAAAGATGCTTAGGCCGCCGGATAGAGCAGCAAGCGTAAGCGCACCGTTGGCCAGAAATCTGCGTCGGTTCATCGTCATCGCCATTCCCCTTTTTGTTAACGCCCTTGCCAGCATCGGCGGCAGAGCCTTGTCTAGTCGAGATCGCCCACAGGACCGCCTTCGGCCCAGGCATAGAGTTCCCAGAGATTGTCATCAGGATCTGCGAAGTAGCAGCAGCGCGCATTCCAGCTATAATCCTGGGGAGGCCCCTGGAAGGTGACGCCGGCAGCTGCCAGTTCGGCGTAAGCTGCGTCAACGGCCGCGGGGGAAGAAAGCTCGATCGCAGCGCAGGCTTTGTGAACTCCGGGCGGGGCCTTCAGGCCGGATACGCCGGTATTTTGGGCAATATGGTCGATCTCCCAAAGGGCGAGGGTAACGCCCGCACCCTTGAAATCGGCAAAGCCTGGAGCGCGCCGGCGTGGCTTGAAGCCGAGGCTATCGACGTAGAAGGCCGCTGCCCGGTCAATATCTTCGACCAGAAAGCAGATATCGGTGATTGGATTAACTTGCGCGAAGGCAGGCATTCGATACTCCCTTGTTGTCGAGAGTGTGTCTTGCAAACGCGGAGTGCGATTTCAAAATCGTGCGCTATTTTTTTGCAAAGCTGCTTTTCTGCGCATCGGCGCCAATCATTGCAATGATCTGCGATAGTCAGTGGGAGTTACGCCGACGATCCGGCGAAATACGCTCGAGAAATGTGCCTGACTGGAAAAGCCGGTGGCATAGGCAATCTCCGAGAGTGTTTCCTTGCCATCGGCCAGGTAAATTCGAGCCCTCTCAATCCTTCGATCGAGTATGAACTGGTGTGGTGGCTTCCCGACGACCTTCTTGAAGGCGCGGCTGAAATGAAAGTGGCTCATGTGGGCGACGCCGGCCAGTTCATCGACGTTGAGGTCGGCACGACAAAGATAATCTTCGACATACTCGGTCACCCGCTTCAGCTTTTCCGACGTTATCGACCGTATCCCGACTGCTGGTCTTGTTCCCAGGAGCCTGACGACGGAACAGGCGAGCGCCATGCCAAGGTGCTCCATCAGGAGAGGGTCGGCGCATTCGGTTTGCTCGACGGCTGCAGCGAGTGAAAGGGCCACCTGCAAGGTAGTCGGGTCCGATGCTGCACTGAATGCATCGTCATTGAGGCGGTCAGGATCGAAATCTCTCAAGCCCAGGTTCTCGTAGAGCTTCGGAGCCTGGAAAATCGATATGTAATCTGCGGCGTCGCCTTCGACTTCGAAATTTATCGAAGCCGGCTGAAAGCCCAATGTGAAGGACGGCCTGTCGACAGATCTGAAATTTGCCGAACCATATCGGTGTGCATATTTCCGGTGAGCAGTGCGGTTGATCGAGATCCTGTGAAGTGAGCCCTGTGAGGCCATTTCGCCAGCCGAGCTGTGGTAGGTCTCTATGATGAGGTCGCGCTGAACGAACGCTTTATATTGCCGAAGCGACGGCCGGCTTATCGAGAATATTCGCGGGTCAATGTCGAGCATATGGTGTTCTCCATCGCTCATGAAAGCAATTTTTGCGCCAGATGAGGAAGTCTGCATCTGTCCCTGAGTCGAAGGCGACGCCCCAACAACCTCAAGGCGCACCGCCTTGAGGGGGCGGTGCTGTTGATGGTCTTCAGGACGAGAGCAGGCGCTCGGGGATCAGGATATGGTCGACCGGCAGCAGCGCTTCACTCCTAAAGAAATCTGTGGTCAGCTCGGCGCTGTGGGATAGAAATCCGACGCGTCCAGCCGTGCCGGCCTGCCCTCGATTTTGAGTTCGCTCAAGCGAGGCGAGCTCCGCGCGATGATCTTGCCGCGGCGGATGACGGTGAGCCGGTTCGCTTTCAGCCTGAGCGCCTCCAGCGGATCGCGCGCCTGCAGGATGACGAGATCGGCGTTCCTGCCCTTTTCCAGGCCGTAGCCATCAAGACCCATAGTCCTAGCTGAGTTGACGGTCAGCGCGTCGAAGATCTTCTTCTTGTCTTCGATGCCCGCCATCTGCGCCACGTGGATTGCCATATGGCCGACTTCCAGCATGTCACCGGAACCCATGGAATACCAGGGATCCATCACGCAGTCATGGCCGAAGGAAACGTTGAGGCCGGCATCCATCAATTCGCGTACCCGCGTCATGCCGCGCCGTTTCGGATAGGTGTCGTGGCGACCCTGCAGCATGATGTTGATCAGCGGATTGGGGATGACGTTGATCTTTGCCTCCGCCATCAGCGGAATGAGCTTGGAGACGTAGTAATTGTCCATCGAATGCATGGATGTCAGGTGCGAGCCGGCAACGCGGCCCTGCAGGCCGAAGCGGACGGTCTCGGCGGCCAGCGTCTCGATATGGCGCGACAGCGGATCGTCGGTCTCGTCGCAATGCATGTCGACGGGCAGGCCTCGATCGGCAGCGATACGGCAAAGGGCGGCAACCGAGGCCGCACCATCGGCCATGGTGCGCTCGAAATGCGGAATGCCGCCGACGATATCGAGCCCCATGTCCAGCGCACGGTTCAGCGCCTCGACGCCATCGGGCGCACGATAGTAGCCATCCTGCGGAAAGGCGACGAGCTGCAGGTCGATATAGGGGGCGACTTTCTCGCGCACCTCGATCAGTGCCTCTGCGGTCACCAGTCGCGGATCGCTGGTATCGACATGGCTGCGGATATGCAGGAGGCCTTGGGAGACGGCGAGGTCGCAATAGCGCAAGGCCCGCTCCACCAAAGCTTCGCGCGTCAGGATCGGCCGAAGCTCGCCCCAGAGCGCAATGCCTTCGAGAAGCGTGCCGGAGCGGTTCATACGCGGCAGACCGAGGGAAAGCGTCGCGTCCATGTGAAAATGCGGATCGACGAAAGGCGGGCTGACGAGCCGCCCCGTCGCGTCGATCTCCTCGCCGGCCTTGGCCTCGATCCTGGCTGCGATTTCGGCGATCCTGTCCTTCTGAATGGCGATATCGATGCCGCTGCGGCCATCGGGAAGATTTGCGTTTCGGATAATCAGGTCAAACATGGCGGCACCGGTCTGTTGTGGAACTGGGAATTGGCAATCAGCGCTCGCCGCGGCGATAGGGCTGCATGAGCGCATGCGGTACGCGGGCACGACGCGCCATCACGGCGAGCGCGGCAATCGACAGGAGATAGGGCGTCATCAGGAAAAGCTGATAGGGAACGACGCCTCCGAGTACGGTCTGCAGCCTGAGCTGGAAGGCATCGAAGAAGGCAAAGAGCAGGGCGCCCAGGAGGGCGCGGCCCGGCCGCCACGAAGCGAAGACGACGAGCGCGATCGAGATCCAGCCGCGTCCCTGAACCATGGTCGGAAAGAAGCTGTTGAAGGCCGAGAGCGTCAGGAAGGCACCGCCGATGGCCATGATCGCGCTTCCGGCAATGATGGCGCCATAACGGATCCTGATCGGATCGATGCCCTGTGCTTCCGCCGCATGCGGGTTTTCGCCGGTCATGCGGATCGTCAGGCCGAGTGGTGTGCGAAAGATCATGTATCCCAGTGCGATGGCAAGCAGGATCGCCAGATAGGTTGGGGCCGTCTGCGCAAAAAGGGCCGGGCCGAGAAAGGGCAGGCCAGAGAGGACGGGAATATCAAGCGGTTGGAACGGTACGATCGTCGGCGGTGTACCGGCAAGCGGCACGACCAGGCGGAAGATGAAATAGCTGAGGCTGGAGGCAAAGAGCGTGATGCCGAGGCCCGTCACATGCTGCGACAAGCCCAGCGTGACTGTGAGAAGCGCATGCAGCAGGCCGAAGATCGCCCCGGCGAGTGCTGCAGCCAGAATGCCGGTCCACAGATCGGCCCCATGGAAGACGGCAAGCCAGCCGATCATCGCTCCGAAGGTCATGATGCCCTCGATGCCGAGATTGAGCACCCCGGCCCGTTCGCAGAGAAGCGCGCCGAGCGTGCCGAAGATCAGCGGTGTCGCAATGCGTAGCACGGCAGCCCAGAGACCCGCGGATGAGACAATGTCGATCAGAGCCATCATCTGCGGATCCTGTATTGCGTGAAGAACAGGGCGATAAGCATGGTCAAAAGCGAAACGGCCACCGTCACATCGGCAATATAGGTGGGTATACCGAGCGCCCGGCTCATCCCATCGGCACCGACGAACATGGTGGCTGTGAAAAGTGCGGCCAGGATCACGCCGATCGGATGCAGGTTGGCAAGCATGGCAACGATGATGCCGGAATAACCGAAGCCCGGCGACAGATCTGTCGTCACGTAACCTTTGACGCCCATTACCTCGATCGCGCCGGCAAGGCCCGCCAGGCCGCCGGAGAGACAGGCAACCTTGACCAGCGTCATGCCGAGCGGCACCCCGGCAAAGAGGGCGCCGGCGGGATTGAGGCCTGCTGCTCGCGAGCGCAGGCCAAAGACAGTCCGCGACTGGAGGAGGTGGACGGCGAGGGCAATGACGATGGCGATGATGAAGCCGACATGCAGGCGCGAGCGCGCCACCAGCTTCGGCAGCAGCGCATGATCGCTGACCGGCATGGATTGCGGCCAGCCGAAGGCGAGCGGATCTTTCAGCACGCCGTCGATCAGCATGGAGACGAAGAGCAGGGCAACGAAATTCAAGAGCAGGCTGGTCACCACCTCATCGACGGAAAAGCGCAGCCGGAGCCAGAGTGGCACAAGGATCAGCACCATGCCGGCGACAGCACCCGCAATCAGCAAGGCGGGGATGAGAAGCGCGGCCGGCAGCCCCGCCAAGAGCTTGGAGCCGAGTGCGGCAACGGTGATGGCCCCGAGATAGAACTGGCCTTCGGCGCCGATATTCCAGAGCCTGGCGCGGAAGGCGACGGCCGCGGCGAGGCCGGTCAGCATCAAGGGTGTAGCCCGCGTCAGCGTCTCCGTCGCCGAAAGCCGCGTACCGAAGGCGCCGGTCAGGATACGCCAATAGGCCTCGAAAACGGGTGCACCGGCGAGTGCGATCAGAATGCCGGCAATGGCGAGCGCTGCGATGACGGCAGCGACAGGCGCTGCCACGACCAGATGGAGCGGGCGATGATCGCGACGTTCAAGACGCATGCTGAGCCTCGGACGTCCATTCGCCTGACATCATCAGACCGAGTTTTCGGGGATCGGCGGTTTGTGCATCGACCGGCGGCGACAGGCGCCCCTTGACGATGGCCTGGATGCGATCGGCAAGGCCAATCACCTCGTCCAGATCCTCTGATATCAGAAGCACGGCCGTGCCCTCCTTGCGTGCCTGCAATATGCGGGCGTGAACGGCGGCAACAGCGCCCTCGTCGAGCCCGCGTGTCGGTTGCGCCGCAATCAGGATCTTTGGCCTGTCGTGCAGGTTGCGGCCGAGGATCAGCTTCTGCATGTTACCGCCCGACAGAAGCCGGGTGCGCGTCGCCGGTCCGCCGCCGCGAATATCGAATTCGGCGATGATCTCCTGGGCAAAGGCCATGCCGGCTTTGCGGTCGACCAGCCCATGGCGCGAAAAGCGTGGAGAGGCGATGCGCTCCAGCACGGCATTTTCCCAGACGGCGAGTTCGCCGATCGCGCCTTCCTTGTTGCGGTCTTCGGGGATGCGGCCAATGCCGGCATCGATCAGACTTTCGACGCTGATCTCGGTGGCCGGTTGCCCGAACAGAAGGATATCGCCGCTGCTCCAGTTGGTCAGGCCGCTGACGAGGTGGCTGAGTGCCGCCTGGCCATTGCCGGAGACGCCGATAATGCCGAGTGTCTCGCCGGCATGGAGCTGAAAACTGATATCTCTCAGCCGCTCCCGGCTGCCGTCAGAGACGGTGACACCGACAGCCTCGAAAACGACCGCGCCAGGAGTTGACGCCTCGCGCACCGGGCGCGTCACCCGGCGGCCAACCATGAGTTCGGCAAGCTCCGCCTTGCTGGTTTCACCGGTCAGCCGCTCGGCAACGACCTTTCCGCCGCGCAGCACGACGACGCGGTCTGCCGCACTGATCACCTCGTCCAGTTTGTGGGAGATGAAGATCAGCGACAGGCCCTGACGGGCCATTTCCCGAAGCGTCTGGAAGAGACGTTCCGCCTCGATATTGGTCAGCACTGCCGTCGGTTCATCAAGGATCAGGATGCGGGCATCGTTATAGAGCGCCTTGAGGATTTCGACGCGCTGTTGTTCGCCGACCGAGAGGTCGCCGAGCCGGGCATCGGGATCGACCTCGAGACCGAAGCGGGTGGCAATCGACAGGAGCCTGGCACGGCCGGCGGTCTTTTCCGATTTCCAGGACCAGAGCTTTTCCGTTCCCGTCATGACGTTTTCGAGCACGGTCAGGTTCGCCGCCAGGGAAAAATGTTGGTGCACCATGCCGATGCCGGCGCGGATCGCCGCACGCGGCCGGCCAGCCGGCAACTCGTTGCCTTCGATATGGATCGTGCCCGTATCCGGCACATAGTGGCCGAAGAGAATGCTCATCAGCGTTGTTTTGCCGGCGCCGTTTTCGCCGAGCAGCGCCAGCACTTCGCCCTTGGCGAGGCTCAGCGAAATATCGTCATTGGCCTGGATCGCGCCGAAACGCTTGCTGATGCCGGCAAGCTGAAGCACGGGAGCTGATATCATGAGGCAAGTCCCGCAATGGCATGTGGATGGGTCCAACGTTGCTCGGCTTCGAGCCGCGAGGCAAGGGTCAGCAGCATCGGTTCCCCGCCCATCGGCGCCAGCAGCTGGATGGGAAGCGGCAGGCCATCCGCGTCGCTTCCATAGGGTAGCGTCAGGGCCGGAAATCCGGAAATATTGGCGAGGCAGGCGAGCGGCGCAAACCGCATCATGCGGTTGAGATGCAGGTCCGTGTCCTGATGGTCGGACGGAAAGGAGCCGATCGGCAGGGGCGCTGTGGCGAGCATCAGCGTCAGCAGGCAGTCGATGCCGTCGAAGAGCCGCCAGAGATCATGACTGACATGCGGCATGGCGTTAAGGCTCTGCCAGAGAGCGGTTGGCGCAAGCGCCGCCCCCCGCGCCGCAAAGGCGGCCGTCAGAGGCTCAGCCTTTGAAAGGTCGAGCCGCAGGCTCTCGGTGAGCCATGCCAGATTGATGGAAATGATATCGGCGAAAATGGCCGCGCTCGCGGTAACGCTCGGCGCAAGGCGCTGCCATTCGATCGTAACGATCTCGTGCCCATCCTGTTCGAGGCTCCGGGCGGCGGCTTCCACGGCTTGCTGCCTTGCTGCTTCGGTCGGCAGGTCGCTGCCGGTCTCCGTCAGCAGGCCGATGCGAAGGCGGGGCTTTTCACCGCTGTCGAGAGCGGGTGCCGCATAGGGACCGTCTGGATTTCCATACAGAGCGTCTAAAATTGCCCCTGCGTCGCGGACGGAACGGCAGGCCGCGAGTTCGCTGGCAATACCGCCGAGATGATTGCCGAATCCTGGCCCGGCGGGGATCGCGCCTCGGCTCGGTTTCAGGCCGACGAGACCGCAGCAGGCGGCCGGCACACGGATGGAGCCGCCGGCGTCCGTCGCATGGGCAATCGCGACGATACCGGCTGCAACCGCGGCCGCAGCACCGCCGGATGAGCCGCCTGCGGTACGGGACGGATCGAGCGGATTGCGGCAGACAGGCCCGCGCGCTGGTTCGCTCGCGAGCGAGAGACCGACTTCCGGACTGGTGGTGAGACCGAAGAGGCTGAAGCCGGCCTGACGGAAGCGCGCCGCAAGATCGGATTCGGCCGATGCATCGAGCATTCCGTCGAAGAGCCTTGAGCCGGCATGGACGGCAAGCCCTTTGAACGGACCGCCGAGATCCTTGGCAAGCGCCGGCACGCCGGCAAAGGGCCGGGCGGCGAAGCGATCCGGCTCATCGTGGCGCTCGCGATCGAGGGCGGCAGCATTCTCCATGCCGAGGGCTGCGTCGAGATGACAGATCGCGCCAAGCGCCTCATTGGTTCTGGCGGCGGAAATCGCCTTTTCCATCGCCTCGGTACAATCAAATGCACCGCTCCTGATCCGGGCGGCGAGCGCAATCGCGTCGTCGCCCGGTACCGAGCCCTTGCTTGCATCAATCCCGTTCATGCGGATGCCGGCTTACTTCGGCTCCTCGGGCATGATCGGCACTTCGAAGGCGCCGGACTTGATGGCGGCGCGTTTGGCTTCCATCGCCGCTTCGGCCTCTGCCGGAGCGATGCCCTTGACATAGACGATATCGCTGCCGCCTTCCTTCATCAGGCCGAAGCGCGTGTAGTTGTTGCCGGTCGGCTTGCCGGCCTTCACGTCGGCGATCGCCGCATTGAGGATCGGGCGGAAGCCCCAGATCGCGTTGGCAAAGACCGTATCCGGATAACGCGGCGTATAGTCGATCAGCGAACCGACGGACTTGATGCCGCGCTCCTTGGCAGCGTCAGCCGTGCCGATGCGCTCGCCGAAGAGAATGTCGGCGCCGGCATCGATCTGGGCAAGGCCGGCTTCGCGCGCCTTCGGCGGATCGAAGAAGGTGCCGATGAAGGCGACGAGATGCTTGGCATCCGGGCGGACTTCCTTCACGCCGGCGGCAAAGGCATTCATCAGCATGTTGACTTCGGGGATCGGCAGCGCGCCGACCGAGCCGACAATGCCCGATTTCGTCATCTTGCCGGCCAGCATGCCGGCGAGATAGGCGCCATCGTGATTCCAGGTGCCGAAGACGCCGAAATTGTCGCCCGACGGCTCGCCACTGGAGCCGAGCATGAAGGCGGTCTTCGGATAGTCGGCGGCCACCTGGCGGGCTTCACGCTCCACCGCATAGGCCTCGCCGACGATAAGGGCGCAGCCCTGTTCGGCATATTCGCGCATGGCGCGCGGATAGTCGGTACCCGAGACGCCTTCGGAGAAGACGTATTCGATCACGCCCTCGGAAGCGGCATCCTGAAGCGCCTTGTGCAGACAGGAGTTCCAGGCATTTTCGACCGGCGAGGCATGGATGCCGGCGACCTTCAGTTTTTCCTGTGCCCAGAGGTTGGGTGCAAAGGCGGTTGCACCGAGCGCCATGCCGGAAGCGAGCACCGTACGACGGGTGATAGTGATCTGATTTTTCATGAGTTCCCCTCTTTTTTACCAGATGGATAAAACTCTATGGATCGCCCAAAATTGTGTCAAGTAATGCTGCTGCGCAAAAACTAGACAGCTGCAGTGTGCGCCGCACTT
>Ga0102588_1000986_pt1 | contig 24650 bp, 25 predicted proteins | sample AraplaMF_Col_mMS_FD_76854 | JGI IMG/M metagenome (GOLD analysis project Ga0102588, IMG submission 76854) | Arabidopsis root microbial communities from the University of North Carolina, USA - plate scrape MF_Col_mMS (SPADES assembly) (version 2) | ecosystem: Host-associated > Plants > Roots >...
GTCGCTGGCTGAACGCGGGGCGTGCGGCGTGCGCATGCTCTTCCAGCATGACCCGGCAGAGCCGATCGGCGCCTGGAAGACCATCCGCGAGGATAGCCGCGGTCTCTTTGTCGAGGGCATGCTTGCCGAGGGTGTGGCCCGGGCGCGCGAGGTGCACCAAAGGCGGCTTCGCTCGTCGGCTTCCCTGTTGTCGAGGCCGAGGACATGCCCGATATCGCGGCCAACGCGCTGTCGATCGCCTTCGGGGACTTCCGCGCCGGCTATCTCGTCGTCGACCGCACCGGCGTGCGTGCTGCGCGATCCCTATTCCGCCAGGCCTTACGTGCTCTTCTACACAACCAAGCGAGTCGGCGGCGGAGTGCAGAATTTCGAGGCGATCAAGCTCATCAAGTTCGCCGTGAGTTGATCGGGGCAAGGCGGGTGCGGCCACTATCCGTATCCGCCTGCCGAATATGCCTGCATCAAACCAATCCAGGATTGTCCATGACTTATGCACTGATTACCCAACCTTCGGCGGAAGCGCTCACGCTTGCGGAAGTGAAGGCCCATCTGCGGCTTGATGACGGCAGCGAAGATGCGCTGCTGGCCTCGCTGATCAGCGTCGCCCGCGAGCATCCGGAGCGCACGACGGGCCCCTGCCTGATCACCCAGGTCTGGCGCCTCCATCTTGAATCGTTACCTGAAGATCGCGTGATTCAGATTGCCAAGGGACCGGTGCAAGCGGTTGAAAGCCTGAGCATTTACGAGGAAGTGGTCTTGCCCGCGGCCGGCCATGTGCTTGACGGTACTGCCCGGCCGGCGCGTCTGTACTGGCTCGAAACTTGAACCCTGCCATTGCCGCAAGCGGCATCGAGATCGATTTTTCCGCCGGCTTCGGCGAGAGCGGTGCCGAGGTGCCCGACACACTGAAGCGGGCGATGAAGCGGGCGATGCTGATGCATGTCGCCCAGATGTTCGCCTTCAGGGGCGCCGTCGCCGTCGAGGACCAGCCAGCAGACGTACCCGCTGGTTACGACCGATTGGTGGCACCGTTCCTGATGCGGAGGCTCTGATGCGATCCGTCTTCTTCGATCCCGGCCAGATGACCGCGCGCTCGACCTGGAGGCGCCGGAAGAAGCGCCGGACGGGCAGGGTGGCGCGACCGTCACCTTTGCCGCAATTGCTTCCATGTGGGCGCGGATCGTGAGCGAAGTGCGCAAGGAGCGGGCGGGCGCGGATGTTTTCACGCTGACCCACCGTATCTGGCTGCGGTTCCGCAGCGACATCAGGGCCGGGATGCGGCTGCGCAAGGGCGATCGGCTGTTTGCCATCGGCACCTGGCGCGATCCGGATGAGACCGGCCGCTACCTCTGCTGCCTCTGCGAGGAAGAGTTACGATGAGCACTGCCCTTTCGATCACGCTCCGCGATCTGGCGGCGATCCTGGCGCGGCTAGCTAGAGATACCGCAGGTAATTCGCCGGCAAACGGAGGCGAGAGCCATGAGCGCAGCCAATGAACTGCTGACGGCTATCCATGCACGCCTGACCGGCGACGCAGAGCTTCTCGTCATGATCGGCGACGACGGTATCCGCGATCGGCTGGTGACCGGGCGAAAGCTTCCTTGCGTGCTGATCGGCGAACTCGTCAGCAACGACTATTCGACTTCGACCGAGAGAGGCGAGGAGCATCTGGTGTCGCTCGAAATCTGCTTCGACGTGGGTGGGCGAAGGCAGGCGCAGCTGGTGGCCTCCCGTCTCCACGCCCTGCTGCAGGATGTGGCGCTTGATCTTGGAGCGTATCACCTCGTCAGCCTGCTGCATCTCAGGACGCAGAGAGCCGCAGCTGCATAGCGACGCAACCTAGGCCTCGAAGCGGCTCGTGGCGTCGCGGTCGCCTTCGTATCGTCTCGCCAGCGGAAACGGCGGCAGCCACGACTCGCGGCGGATGGTCCAGAGTTCGTAAGTTGGCTGTAACTGGTCGGGAGCATCGAGCGATCCGAGGTTCACTTCGACCTCATCCCCGGAGCGCCCGAAAACCGGAGAGCCGCAGCGGGGGCAGAAGAACCGCCCGTCGTACTCACCTGTCTCGCCTTCGACCGTCACCGCATCCTGAGGAAAGATCGCGGATGCGTGAAAGAGTGCGCCATGATGCTTGCGGCAGTCGAGACAATGACAAATGCCGACCCGATAGGGGCGTCCAATAGCCACGAGCCGGACATTGCCGCAGCGGCAACCGCCAGTGAACCGGTCCATGTTGTTTCTCCTCCAAGATCAAGCGGTGGGCTGCTTATGAAGAAGATGGGAAGGTGACCTGAAATGTCCCGCCCATCGCAGCAACTGCCTGCATCTTTCAGGCAGGTTCGTATACCCTGGTCGCTGCCTTGACCTGCGCAGCCAGCGTCAGCACGAAGCCGAGCGAGATGACGGCGAGCGCGGCGCATGTCGCGATTGCGGTTCCGGCACCGGCGCGATCGAGGATCGCCGTGAAGACGACGGGTGCGATGGCATTGGCGAGGTTCTGCGGCAGCGACAGGCGGGCTGATTGCAGCCCGAATTCGCGCGGCGAGAACAGGGCGAGCGGCAGCAGGGTGCGGGCAACGGTCATGACACCGGAGCCGAAGCCATAGAGCAGGATGAAGGTGACGAGCAGTGGCGTCGAGGGCGGGATCAGCAGCATCATCACGAAGCTTGAGACCATCAGGCTCACGCCCATTGCGGCGCTGAGGATCGGATTGCCGCGACGCCCGAGGAGCATGTCCAGGAAGCGGGCGGAAATGCCGATCACGCCGCGTGCCGAACCGAGCTGCAGCGCCAGCGCAGGCGAGGCGCCTGACTGACGCAGTATTTCGAGCAGCGATGGCGACACCCCGAAAGTCACGAAAGTGGATATCGCCGTTGCGGCGGCAATCAGCAGGAAGGCCTTGCGCTGTCCCGCAGGCGAAAGCGGCACCGGCGTTTCCTGTGCGGCGCTGCCGTCCGCAGTAAAGGCGATCGGCTTCGGCAGGGCGAAAATATGCAGCGGCAGGCAGACGAAAAACTGCAGCGCCGCGCAGATGAGAAACGTCATGCGCCAGCCGACGCTCGCGTTCAGCTGACTGAGGATCGGCCAGAAGATCGCGCTCGAAAGGCCGGTGAACAGCATGAGGATGGCAATCACCCGTTTGCTGTCAGGTCCGGCTCGCTCGACGACGGCGGTATAGGCCGGAGCGGAAAGACCGAAGGCGCCGCCGGCGCCGATCGCAATCCAGGCAAGTCCATAGAGGACGAGGCCGTGCGCGGCTGACAACAGCAGCAGGCCGATCGTGAAGGTAATCGACGCGGCGGCGAGCACGCGGGCGGCTCCATGCCGGGCGAGCAGGTGGCCCGTCGCAGGGCCGACAAGGGCGCTGACGACCATCATGATGCTCAACCCGCCGAAAACCACCTCGTTCGGCAAGCCGAGATCCGGCGCGATGACGCGCCCCATGACACCCAGCATGTCGAAGGTACTGCCCCAGCCAATCAGCTGGGTGACGGCAAGCACGGCAATCGTCTGCACCGAGCGCGGGGGGATGGATCGAGACATGGAGGGCTTTAACGCGAACGGGGTAGGGGCGGGCAAGGTCGTAGCAGCTTCGCCGGCTGGTTGAAAGTGACAAGTGGATGACACCAAGGGCGCCGGCTGCGCCTGTTTCCTCGAAGGGATCGGACAACGGTGGCGCAGAAGGGCAAGGACCTGCTCCTGAAGATATTCAACGGTACGGCTTACAAAACGGTGGCGGGGCCGTTCCAGGCGAGCGCGCTCGAATATTCCGGCCAGTATAATGGCGAGGTGATGTTCGAGCTGGCGCTGGAATCGGCCGGCGTCATCAGCTTCGAGGCGCTCTGATGCGGGCGGCGGGGGCAAGGGCGAACCGGCGCCGCGGCGAGATCGAGGCTGTCATCGATGGTGAACAGCGGATCCTCTGCCTCATGCTTGACGCGTTGGCGGAACTGGAGACAGCGTTCTCCGCGGACAATCTCGTCGGTCTGGCCGAGCGCTTCTCGCGCGGACAGCTGAAGGCAGCCGACATGATCCGTATCATCGGCGCCGGTCTTCGCGGCGGCGTCGGAAAGTGCAGCTCCCTATTTTTCCAACGGACCCCACGGTCGCTTCCTGATCACCCGCATCGAAGATGGGGACGCCCGCCGGGTCGAGGCGCGCGAATTTGCGACCTCGGTCGATAGGAGTGCAGGGACGGTTACTGGTGCAAAGCCGAGCGGCGAGGGCGGCTCGAACCTGTTTTCTCCCGTCGTTCAGCTGATGGATCTGCCGCGATTCGATGGCAGCGAGAGAGTGGGCGTTGGGCGCTGCATGGCTTGTTACGGGCGCTTGCCGGCACCGAGGATGCGATGCTTTCCGGGGCAGCAGTCGGCTCGGCCGTCGTGCTGCTCGACGAAGCGGTCAAGCCGCTCGGCCTCGGCAGCGACGAAATGGACCTGCGGTTGAATTGGATCGCCGAAACGGCCTCGTTGGCTGGGAAGGCCGGCCCATTTGCCTTCGAGGGAGGCCTGCGGGCACTGACACCGCTTGCCCCCGTCCACATCAGATGCGCGCGCAACGACGATGGCGTGAAGGTCCCTGGATCCGGCGCGGGCGTGACAGCGCCGACAACTGGCTCGCCGCCGAAATTCCGCTGGATGAGCCGTTTGAACGCTACCGCGTCGACATTATGGACGGTGACGCGGTTCTGAGAGTAAGCGAATCCGACAGGGCGGAGTGGGTTTATCCCACCGCTGACGAACTCGCCGATTTCGGCCATCCGCAAAACAGCCTCAGCCTGCGTGTCCGGCAACTTGGGGAACGTGTGTCGCTCGGCATTGCGGCGCACACGACATGTGTTGTGTGAATTTCATCTTGAAGGAGAGAAAATGATAGATCTGAAGAATTGGTACAGTTCGAAGACCATTTGGGGCGCGCTGATTTCAATCGTCGCATCTGTGTTGCATTTTGCCAGTATCGACCTTGGTACGACGGACAAGAGCCAGTTAGTCGACGCAGTCGTCAACATAGCTGGCGCACTCGGCGGCCTGCTCGCTGTTTACGGGCGTGTCACCGCCAAGGCGACCATCAAGTCAGTTTCTTGAATCCGGCGCGGCGAGCGGAGAGCTTCGTTCGCCGACCGGACTTTCGAACACGCCTGGCGTGAATTCGGAATTGTTCTAAATCTCAAGGATTACAAGGCATTCATTTGCCATTCAGGTCTCTTGAGTACATAGTCTGGGCCAAGTTAGTATCCATTGAAAGCATTGCACATGGCCTCTCCCTTGAGCGTCGCAGCGCTAGCCGCCGGGCTGGCGATAACGTCGCCCTCACCGGATAATCCGCGTACCCTGACGGTGCGTGTTGCAGGCGATTGCAGCGAGGCCGCGCGTGAGGTTGTGGAAAAAACGGGAGGTCAGCTCCTTTCCGTTCAGCCTGCTGGCGACAGCTGCATCATCACCGTCCTCGTCCAAGGCAACGGACAGCGCCCGCGTAAAGTGACCGTCAAGGTTCCGATGTAGGCAGAATCGCCCTATCTAGACGCCAAGAGATCAAGCGGAGCAAAGCGGACCGATGCGCATTCTGGTAGTCGAAGACGATGTCAACCTGAACCGGCAGCTCAGCGACACGTTGAAGGAAGCCGGTTACGTCGTCGATCAGGCCTTTGACGGCGAGGAGGGCCACTTCCTCGGCGATACCGAGCCTTATGACGCGATCATTCTCGATATCGGACTGCCGGAACTGGATGGCGTCACGGTGCTCGAAAAGTGGCGTGGCGCAGGTCGCGGCATGCCCGTGCTGATCCTGACGGCGCGCGACCGCTGGAGCGACAAGGTCGCGGGCATCGACGCCGGCGCGGATGACTACGTCACCAAGCCGTTCCATGTCGAGGAAGTGCTGGCACGCATCCGCGCCCTGATCCGCCGCGCGGCGGGGCATTCCTCGTCCGAGATCATCTGCGGCCCCGTGCGGCTCGATACCAAGAGCTCAAAGGCGACAGTCAATGGTGTGGCGCTGAAGCTGACCTCGCATGAGTACCGGCTGCTGTCCTATCTCATGCATCACATGGGGGAAGTGGTTTCGCGTACCGAGCTGGTCGAACATATGTACGATCAGGATTTCGACCGCGATTCCAATACGATCGAGGTTTTCGTCGGGCGCCTTCGCAAGAAGATGGGCGTCGATCTGATCGAAACGGTGCGCGGGCTCGGCTACCGCATCCAAGCGCCGAACAATGCGAATTAAATCGCTTACTGCACGCGTCCTGCTGCTGACCACGATCTGGTCGACTGTCGCGCTTGTCGTCATCGGGTTGCTGATCTCGACGCTCTACCGAAAGAGCGCGGAGCGCGGCTTCCAGGACCTTTTGCGCGCCCAGCTCTATAACGTCGTCAATTCCGTTACGATCGGCGACCAAGGGGCGCTCAGCGGCAGCCCGCAACTTGGCGACCTGCGTTTTGCGCAGCCGAAGACGGGCTGGTATTGGGTCGTCGAACCACTCGGCACCTACACGGCGCCGCCGCTCGTGTCGCCCTCGCTGGGTTCCGCGTCGATCCCTGTACCCTCTGTTCTCGAAGCGCCCTTCGACAAGAATTATGAGCGCTACTATCAGGTGACGGATGCTGCGGGGAATCGGATCCAGGTTGCCGAGACCGAGGTCGTGCTGGATACTGACGGTCGCGCCGCCCGCTTCCGCGTGACCGGCAACGTCGATGTTGTCGAGAACGACGTTCGCAATTTCTCCCATAGCCTTTACCTGGCGCTCGCCGGCTTCGGTGTCGGCAGCCTGATCGTCAACGCACTGGCGATTCTCTACGGCCTCAAGCCGCTCGACAAGGCGCGCGCCGCGCTCGAGCGCATTCGCGCCGGCGAGAGCGAGCAGTTGAAGGGCGATTTTCCGCGCGAAATCCTGCCGCTCGCCAACGAGGTCAACGCGCTGATCGACAGCAATCGCCGCATTGTCGAGAGGGCGCGCATGCAGGTCGGCAACCTTGCCCACTCCCTGAAGACGCCGATTGCCGTGCTGCTCAACGAGGCGCGCGTGCTGGAACGCACGCACGGCGATCTCGTGCGCGGCCAGGCGGAGGCGATGCAAGGCCAGGTGCAGTCGTATCTGAACCGTGCCCGCATTGCGGCGCAACGCGAATCCGTGCTTGCCCGCACCGACGCCGAACCCGCTCTTGAGCGCCTGGTGCGCGTGATGCGGCGCTTGAACCCCGACAAGCAGTTTGAACTCACGGCGGCGCAGCCACATGTTGCGGTCGCCATGGAACAGCAGGACCTAGAAGAGATCGTCGGTAACCTTTTGGAGAACGCCGCCCGTTTCGCGGCGACCAAGGTTCGCGTTTCCGTCGCGGAAGCACCGGAGGAGGTCAAGGGCACGGAAGGCAGCGGGCGTCGCCACTGGGTCGAGCTCGTTGTCGAGGACGATGGGCCAGGACTTGAGCAGGATCAGGTTCGCGAGGCGCTGAAGCGCGGCAAGCGGCTGGACGAAAGCAAACCGGGCACGGGCCTTGGACTTTCGATCGTGACGGAGATTTCCAACGAGTATCAGGGGCGGCTCGAATTGTCCCGCGGCGAATGGCAGGGATTGAAGGCCCGGCTTATTTTGCCTGGCATCACAAAGGATGTTGCGTGAGCATTTGCTTGATGTCACATAGACATAGGCGATTGCATAGCATGCTTTGCCTTATTGCCGACACGGCTTGGTGCGCGTGTGGCTGCGTAATTGACACCTAATTCTGGTTCGGCTGAATGATGCTACGTTCGCAAGGCATGATCGTTTCCTCGCTTCTTGTCGCCATCACGCTTTCAGCGTGCCAATCGACAAAAAGCGGTGGCTCCGGCGGTCTTTTCTCGAGGAAACCTCCTGCTTCGGCTACCTATATCGCGGCGTTGCAGGGCGGCATCATCGGTCGCAGCGGCGTGGATATCAGCGACAGCGACCTCCAGCGCGCCCTGGAAGCCGAGTATCGCGCGCTGGAAAGTGCTGCAGTCGGACAGCCTGTTGTCTGGAGCGGGCGCAATGTCAGCGGCAGGGTCGTCGCGTCTGCACCCTACCAGGTCGGCTCGCAGAACTGCCGTCAGTATACCCATAGCGTGACGATCGGCGGCAAGGAAACGGTGGCGCGCGGTTCCGCCTGCCGAAACGATAATGGCAGTTGGTCGCCCCTCGGCTGAGCGACGGCAGAATTAACTGCTCGGGCCATGTTGCGGCCAAACGCCTCAAATAATCGTCATTGCGGCTTTGCTTGTTGGAATAGATGTTCGCTTCGAGTATTTGGCATCTATGCTTTTCTGGATTCTTGTGGCCGCTCTGACGGCCGCCGTCGCTGCCGTTCTGCTTTACCCGCTTCTGCGTGACACGAGAGCGGTCGATGACGCGCATGCCGGGGAGGCTGCCGTCTATCGCGATCAGTTGCGGGAACTCGATCGCGATCTCTCTGGTGGGCTGATTTCAGAGGATGAGGCCGATTACGCGCGAGCCGAAATTGGCCGGCGCCTGATCACTGTCTCGGCCGCGCCGGTCACCGATCGCAAGGCCTCGAAACATCACCGTCTTTCCGAGGCGTTCGTGCTGTTGCTCCTGCCGATGGTGGGGCTCTGTCTTTACATTTTTGTTGGGCGACCCGATTTGCCGTCGCAGCCGCTGCAAGCCAGACTTGAGAATCCCGGCAACGATATGGCGATCCTGGTCGCCAAGGCCGAGCGGCACCTGGCGCAAAATCCCGATGACGGCAAGGGCTGGGACGTCCTGGCACCGATATACTTCAACACTATGCGTGTCGCCGATGCCGAGAATGCCTATCGCCGCGCGATCCGTCTGCTCGGGCCGAGCCCGGCGCGGCTGGACGGCCTTGCCGAGACGCTGATGGCGATCTCGGACGGTGTTGTCACCGAAGATGCGCGCAAGGTGTTGGAGCAGTCGCTTCAACTAGATCCCGACAATCCGAAGGCCCGGTTCTACATTGCGCTTAGCATGGAGCAGGCTGGTCAGGCAGCAGAGGCCAAGGTCGCCTTCGAGGCGCTCGCGAAGCAATCGCCGGCCGACGCGCCCTGGTTGCCGCTGGTCGCCGAACACATTGCGAAGAATGGCGGCGCGCCGCCGAGCGGTGCCGCGCGCGTGCCGGGCAATCCGACGCAGGCTGAGGTTGCCGCAGCCGAGAGCATGAGTGCCGGTGACCAGCAACAGATGATCCGCGGCATGGTGGAGAGCCTTGATGCCAAGCTGACCCAGGACCCGAACAATCTTGAAGGCTGGCTACGGCTTGTCCGCTCTTATGTCGTATTGCAAGACACGGATCGCGCAGTTGCGGCACTGAAGCGCGGACTGGCAACGTTTCCGGCCAGCAGCGGACAAGGCAAGCAACTCCTTGCGCTGGCGCAAGAACTTGGCATTGCGATGGATGGCGGCGTGTCGCCGAGCGGCGCCGCGAGCGCGCCCGGTAATCCCAACCAGGCTGAGGTTGCCGCAGCCGAGAGCATGAGTGCCGGTGACCAGCAACAGATGATCAGCGGCATGGTGGAAAGCCTTGATGCCAAGCTTACCCGGGACCCGAATAATCTGGAAGGCTGGCTGCGGCTTGTGCGTTCTTATGCCGTATTGAACGAAAAGGCGCACGCGGTCGACGCGTTGCGGCGTGGACTCGCGGTATTCCCTGCAACCGGCGAGCAAGGCAAGCAACTGTTGGCGCTGGCGCGAGAGCTCGACATTGCGACAGAAGGAATGGCGGAATGACGCGCAAGCAAAAGCGCCTGGCGGTGATCGGTGGCGGCATGAGCTTCATCATTGCGGCGGTGCTGCTCGTCATGTTCGCCTTCAGCCAGTCGGTGGCCTATTTCTATATGCCTGCGGATATCGCCAAGAACCCGGTGCCGCCTGGAACGCGCATACGTCTCGGTGGCCTCGTGGGCGAGGGCAGCATCGTGCGCGGGGGGGGATCGACGGTGCAGTTTGCGGTGACCGATGCGACCGGCGATCTGGTCAGGGTACGATATACCGGCATTCTTCCTGACCTGTTCCGCGAGGGCCAGGGCGTGGTGACCGAAGGCCGGTTCGAAGGGGCGAGCCACGAATTCGTCGCCGATACGGTACTGGCCAAGCACGACGAGAAATACATGCCGAAGGAAGTCGCCGACAAGCTGAAGGCCCAAGGGCTTTGGAAGGAAGGAGAGGCGGTGCAATGATCATCGAGATCGGCCACTATGCCCTGATCCTGGCGCTGGCGACGGCGCTCGTGGTTTCCATCGTGCCGGTGATCGGTGCAAGGCGCCTCGACCGTGCGATGATGGATCTGGCCTCGGTCGGATCCCTGGCGATGTTCGCGCTGGTGGCGTTCTCCTTCGCCGTCCTGACCTACGCCCATGTCGTTTCCGACTTCTCTGTCGCCAATGTCTGGGAGAACTCCCATTCGCTGGTGCCGCTGCTGTTCAAATTGTCAGGCGTCTGGGGCAATCACGAGGGCTCGATGATGCTCTGGCTGCTGATCCTGGTGCTGTTCAGCGCCCTGGTCGCGCTCTTCGGACGGAATTTGCCCGATACGCTGCGGGCAAACGTGCTCGCCGTGCAGGCCTGGATATCGGTCGCCTTCATCCTGTTCATCCTGCTGACCTCCAATCCCTTCATGCGGCTGGATCCGGCTCCGGCCGAGGGGAAGGACCTCAACCCGGTGCTGCAGGACGTCGGTCTGGCGATCCACCCGCCGCTGCTCTATCTCGGCTATGTCGGCTTCTCCGTCTGTTTCTCCTTTGCCGTGGCGGCCCTTCTCGAAGGCCGCATCGATGCCGCCTGGGCGCGCTGGGTGCGGCCCTGGACGCTGGCCGCCTGGACGTTCCTGACGCTTGGCATCGCCATGGGCTCCTACTGGGCCTATTACGAGCTCGGCTGGGGCGGCTGGTGGTTCTGGGATCCGGTCGAGAATGCCTCCTTCATGCCCTGGCTTGCCGGGACCGCGCTGCTGCATTCGGCGCTCGTCATGGAAAAGCGCGAGGCGCTGAAGATCTGGACGGTGCTGCTTGCCATCCTGACCTTCTCGCTGTCGCTGATGGGCACGTTCCTCGTGCGCTCGGGGGTCCTGACCTCGGTGCACGCCTTTGCCAGCGATCCGACCCGCGGCGTCTTCGTCCTGTTCATTCTGCTGATCTTCATCGGCGGGTCGCTGTCGCTCTTTGCCTTCCGTGCGCCGCAGCTCTCGGCCGGCGGCTTGTTTGCGCCGATCTCGCGCGAAGGGGCGCTTGTCCTCAACAACCTGATCCTCACGGTCGCCTGTGGCACGGTGCTGACAGGCACGCTCTATCCGCTGCTTTTGGAGACGCTGACCGGCGACAAGATCTCGGTCGGGCCGCCCTTCTTCAACATGACCTTCGGCCTGCTGATGGCGCCGCTGCTGGTCATCGTTCCCTTTGGCCCGCTGCTGGCCTGGAAGCGCGGCGATCTGCTCGCTGTTCTGCAGCGGCTCTATCTGGTCGCGATTCTGGCGTTTGTTGTTGCGGTGGTCTTCTTCTATGTCCAGCACGGCGGTCCCGTGCTTGCCGTGCTCGGGCTGGCTGCAGCGCTGTTCCTGATCTTCGGCGCGATCGCCGATCTGTGGTATCGCGCCGGCGTCGGCAAGGTGGCGGCCTCCGTCGCCTGGAGACGCCTTGCCGGTCTGCCGCGCTCGGCCTTCGGCACGGCGCTCGCGCATGCCGGGCTTGGCGTTGCCGTCCTCGGCATCGTCGCGGTGACCACCTTCGAAACCGAGCATGTCATCGAGATGAAACCCGGCCAGACGGTGGAAGCCGGAGGCTACGCCGTGCGGTTCGACGGCATGAAGCCGGCGACCGGACCGAACTACAGCGAAGAGCGCGGTCATTTCACCATCAGCCGCGGCGGCGTCGAGGTTGCCGATGTCTGGTCGTCCAAGCGGATCTACACGGCGCGGCAGATGCCGACGACGGAAGCCGGCATCGTAACGTTCGGGCTGAGCCAGCTCTATGTGTCGCTCGGCGATCCGACGAACGACGGTGGCATGGTCGTGCGCATCTGGTGGAAGCCCTTCATTCTCTGCATCTGGGGTGGCGCGGTGATCATGGCGATCGGCGGCTTCGTGTCGCTGAGCGACCGGCGCCTGCGTGTCGGGGCGCCGAACCGCAGGGCAAAGCCGCTGCGTCCTGCCATGGAGCCGGCCGAATGATGAGGCGTCTGCTCCTGGTGATAGCGATAGTTCTGTCGGCCGCGCCGGCCTTTGCCGTCAACCCGGACGAGGTTCTTGCCGATCCGGCGCTCGAGGCGCGCGCCCGGGCGATCTCCACCGAACTGCGCTGCATGGTCTGCCAGAACCAGTCGATCGACGATTCCAATGCCGAGCTTGCGAAGGACCTGCGCCTGCTGGTGCGCGAGCGGTTGACCGATGGCGATACGAACGAACAGGTGGTGAACTACATCGTCTCGCGCTACGGCGAGTTCGTGCTGTTGAAGCCGCGCTTCGAAACGAAGACGATCCTTCTGTGGGGCGCGCCGCTTCTGCTGTTCGTCGCAGGCGGCCTCTCGCTGATCGTCTTCGCACGGAGATGGGTAGGCCGGCCGACGGGCTACAAGCTGACAGCCGAAGAACAGGCTCGCCTGAGAGAATTGCTCGACGAGTGATCCTACGACCGCCTTTGGAGGCGGCGGCGCACCACAGACGCGACAAGCACCCCCGTGAATGCCAGCACCACACTACCGGCGGCAATAGGTCCTGCCGATGGCGAATAGACGTCCATCATCGCGCCGACCGAGGACGAGCCCGCCGCGCTGCCGACAGCGTAGGCGAGGGCGAAGGCCGCACTTCCCGCGACAAGCGTGTCCCCGGCATAGCGCTCGCCGAGGATCGTCAAGGCGCAGGTGTAGAGCGAAAAACTAGCAGCGCCCATGATGCCGAACATCACCAGGATCGCCGCCTGCGACTGAAGAAACGGGATCGCGATGAAGCTCAGCCCGGCGAGCAGGCCGGAGCAGATGGCGACGCCAAAGCGCGAGGTCTTGTCGAGCAGCCAGCCGACGACAGGTTGGGCAAGCGCGGTCGGAAGCGCGAGCACCGTAACGCTGATGGCGGCGAACGCCTCGGAATAACCGAGCCGGACGAAATAGACGGGCATCGCCGCAATGGCGGCAATGTCGGCGAATGCAAATGCGACCACCATGCAGATCAGCATCGGTGCGCTTCTGACAAACTTGAAGAGCGCTCCCGAGGCGGCCTGCTCGGGAAGCGTCCGTGCTCTCCGGGTGAGGATGATCGTCAGGAAGGCGACGCAGGCGACGTAGACGGCAAGCAGGGCGAAGGCGAAGCCTTGCTCCGTGCCGAAGATCGGGATCACGAGCGGACCCGCGGCAAAGCCACCGCACATGCCGGCGCCGTAGAGACCGGAAACGCGCCCGCGCAGGCGGTCGGGACAGGCGGTGTTGAGCCAGGCCTCGCTCAACATGAAAATCAGGCTGACGAAGAATCCGAGAAAAAGTCGGGCGACGCACCACACCCAGAACGAGTCGAAGGTTGCGAAAGTGGAGAGGCTGACGGCACAGCCGATGAGGCCTGCGACGATCAAGCGATCGCCGCGGACTTTTCGCGACAGCCACGTGACCGCAAACGTTGCGACAGCAAGGCCCGCCGCAAAGCAACCGGCGTTGAAGCCGATGAGGCTGGGCGCAACGTTACGATGCTCGAGGACCAGAGAAATCAGCGGGTAGGTCAGTCCCTGTGCAACCGCGAAGGCGGTGACACCGAAGATGACGGCTGCCAGCGCGGCAGTGTCGGGCGCAAAATCCTCCCCCGTGACCACATGGGCCATTGTCTCGTCCTCCTCCGGTTGTGGAAAGGAGGCTTATCGACTCCCAGCGCCTTAGTCGAGGGCGAGATTGCTGCACGGATCGCAACGCGTCGTATTGCACATTACGAATTTTTCATCGGTCGTACAGTTCGCCGTAAGGTGTGCCGTCCTATATCTTGCTTCATCACCCGATCTGGTCATCCCGATCCTGTAGATGTTGAAGTCAAAGAAGGTGCACTCATGTTTAAGAATATCAAAGCTCCGTCGCTCAATACCGCGCTGAAGGCTTCGACCGTCGCCGGCCTTGCCGCTGCGGTGTTTGCGACCGGTATTCCCCTCGAAATCACCCGTTCTTATGCCGAAGCCGTAAAGGTTCAGGCCCCGTCTGTTCCTAGCTTCGCGAACGTCGTCGATGCGGTTTCGCCGGCAGTTGTTTCCGTGCGTGTCGAAAACCGTGTCAACCCCGTCGCCGATGACGAGGGCAACGGCTTCGCCTTCGACTTTAATGGCCGTGGTTTCGACGATCTTCCGGATGCCCTGAAGCCCTTCTTCCGCCAGTTCGGTGAGCAAGGTCCGCAGGGCCAGCAGGGCCGTCGTGGTCCGCAGGGTCACCATGGCCCGCAGGATGGCAAGGGCCGTCTGCGTCCGGTTGCCCAGGGCTCGGGCTTCTTCATTTCTGAAGACGGTTACATCGTCACCAACAACCACGTCGTTTCCGACGGCGCGGCATTCGTTGCGGTCATGAACGATGGCACCGAGCTTGATGCCAAGCTGATCGGCAAGGACCCCCGTACGGACCTCGCCGTCCTCAAGGTTGATGGCAAGGGCCGCAAGTTCACCTACGTCAACTGGGCCGATGACAACGGCGTTCGCGTCGGCGACTGGGTTGTCGCTGTCGGTAACCCCTTCGGTCTCGGTGGTACGGTAACGGCCGGTATCGTTTCGGCTCGTGGCCGCGACATCGGCTCCGGCCCGTATGACGACTATCTGCAGGTTGACGCTGCTGTGAACCGCGGCAACTCCGGTGGCCCCACCTTCAATCTCAGTGGCGAAGTCGTCGGCATCAACACCGCGATCTTCTCTCCGTCGGGCGGCAATGTGGGTATTGCGTTTGCCATCCCGGCGTCTACGGCCAAGGATGTCGTTGCTGACCTGATGAAGGACGGCCAGGTATCTCGCGGCTATCTCGGCGTGCAGATCCAGCCCGTCACCAAGGACATCGCCGACTCGCTCGGCCTTTCCGAGGCGAGCGGTGCGCTTGTCGTCTCCGCTCAGGCTGGTACGCCTGGTGAAAAGGCTGGCATGAAGGCAGGTGATGTGGTCACCGCCGTTAACGGCGAAACCGTCAAGGATGCCCGCGACCTCAGCCGCCGTATCGGCGCCATGACGCCCGGCAAGAAGGTCGAGCTCTCCGTCTGGCGTGCCGGCAAGGCTCAGTCTCTGACGGTCGAACTCGGAACGCTGCCCGCCGAACAGAAGGATGCTTCCGCTGACGACGGCGATCAGGCACCGGAAAGCCAGGCTCCTGCTTCCGAAAAGGCTCTGGCTGATCTGGGCTTGACGGTTGGTCCTTCCGAAGACGGCAAGGGTCTGCAGATCACCGGCATCGACCCGGATTCCGACGCGGCCGACAAGGGCATCAAGGAAGGCGAAAAGATTACCTCGGTCAACAACCAGGAAGTCTCCAACGCTGATGATGTCGTCAAGGTCCTGAACCAGGCGAAGAAGGATGGCCGCACGCGGGCACTCTTCCAGATCCAGTCGAAGGAAGGCAGCCGCTTCGTCGCCCTTCCGATCAATGGCCAGGGTTAATCCGCCAACCCTGACATAGGGGGAGCCGCGCCTTCTGGGCGCGGCTCCCTTTCGTCCATATCCGTAGGTGATCGCAATGACCTCTTCGCAACAGGAAGAAGCTTTGAGCCTTGCCGAAACGCAGCCGGCAGGTAATGTCGACCGCATGAAGATTCTCATTATCGAAGACGATCTCGAAGCAGCGGTCTACCTCACCAAGGCATTTCGTGAGGTTGGCATTGTGGCCGATCACGCGAGCGATGGCGAAAGCGGGCTCTTCATGGGCTCGGAAAACAGCTATGACGTGATCGTCATCGATCGTATGTTGCCGCGCCGCGACGGTTTGTCCGTCATCAGCGAATTGCGCCGCAAGGGAATTCATACGCCGGTTCTCATTCTCTCCGCTCTCGGCCAGGTGGACGACCGCGTGACAGGCCTCAGGGCGGGTGGTGACGACTATCTGCCGAAGCCTTATGCCTTCAGTGAACTTCTTGCTCGTGTCGAGGTGCTTGGCCGCCGCAAGGGCACGCCGGATCAGGACGTTGTCTATCGCGTCGGCGATCTTGAACTGGACCGGCTCGCGCATGAGGTTCGACGCGGTGGCAAGGAAATACCGCTGCAGCCGCGCGAATTCCGCCTCCTCGAATATTTGATGAAGAATGCCGGTCAGGTCGTGACCCGGACGATGCTTCTCGAAAACGTCTGGGACTACCACTTCGATCCTCAGACCAACGTCATCGACGTTCATGTTTCGCGACTGCGGTCGAAGATCGAGAAGGACTTCGCCCAGCCGCTTCTCAAGACCATTCGCGGTGCGGGGTATATGATCAAGGACGAGGGATGAACCGCTTCTGGTTTCTCTTCAAGTCTACGGCAGTCCGCCTCTCGGCACTTTACATCCTGCTCTTCGCCATCTGTGCCGCGACGCTGGTCTTCTATGTGACCGCGATGTCCGAGCGGCTTCTGACCAACCAGATCCGCGAAGCCGTGCAGCAGGAAGTCGATCAGGTCCAGCGGGCCTATGATGCCGGCGGCATGAACCTTCTTCTTCGGACGATGGAGCGTCGCGCGCGCCAGCCCGGTGCCAATCTCTATATCATTGCCGGTCCCTCGGGCGATATCCTCGCCGGTAACGTCGCATCTGTGCAGCCCGGGGTGCTCGATGAGGAGGGGTGGACCTCCATGCCCTTCACCTATCAGCGTTATGCGGAAAGCGGCATCAGTCGCCGGCACATGGCCGTTGCCAACATCTTCGTGCTGGACAACGGGTTGCGTCTGCTGATCGGCCGCGACCTCGGGGAGCCCGAGGCATTCCGCGGGCTGGTCCGGCAGGCGCTGATGATCGCGCTCGCGATCATGGGTCTCGGGGCGATCATCATCTGGTTCGGCATCGGTCGAAATGCCTTGAAACGCATCGACCGCATGTCCGATGCCAGCAAGAAGATCATGGCTGGCGACCTCTCGCAGCGTCTTCCAGTCGGCGGTTCCGGCGACGAGTTCGATCGCCTGTCTGTTTCACTCAATACGATGCTCGGGCGGATAGAGAAGCTGAACGAGGGATTGCGACAGGTCTCAGACAACATTGCGCACGACCTCAAGACGCCGCTGACGCGGTTGCGCAACAAGGCCGCCGACGCACTGGACACCAAGGACGGCGAGGTTCGACGCGTCGCGCTTGAGGGAATTATATCCGAGTCCGATCAGCTGATCCGTACGTTCAATGCACTGCTGATGATCTCGCGCGTCGAAGCGGGATCGGTCGCCGCAGAAATGTCGGCGGTCGACCTCTCGGCGATCGTGGCAGACAGCGCTGAACTCTATGAACCCGTCGCCGACGAAGCCGGGTTGGTGCTCACATCATCGATCCAGCCGGATATCGAGGTGCAGGGCAACCGCGAGCTAATCGGCCAGGCGATTTTCAATCTCATCGACAATGCCATCAAATATTCCTCGGATGCCGAGGGCCACGGCGATATCGCGCTGAAGCTGCTCCGCCGGGCCGATGGCATTTGCCTCTCAGTCGCTGATCATGGGTCGGGTATCCCGGCCGAGAAGCGGGAGGATGTGCTGAAGCGCTTCGTGCGGCTGGATGAAAGCCGCTCCAAGCCCGGCACCGGCCTTGGCCTCTCCTTGGTCGAGGCGGTGATGGAACTGCACGGCGGGAAGCTGGAACTGTCCGATACCGATCCGCAAAGTCAGGAAAAGCGCGGCCTCACGGTCAGTATGATCTTTCCGGTGAATAGCTCTCCGCGAACACGTTGACTACTGATTGGATTCTGTGTTGGCCATCGCTGCCACGGACCCTAGGTTAGATTCCAGTTGCCGGAAGTTCTGTGATTCTCCCCGGCGGTTCTCGGTTCTGTTCGCCAGGGAGGGTGCATGCTGACGGGTTCGAGGCATAGCCTTGTGGAAGTAGCCGACGGGCTGCTGAAACCGCTGAACAAGAGCGAGTTGAAGCTTGCCCAGACGGATCTTCAGAAGATCGGCAAAAGCGAACCTGCCGTGGCGGAGATGCTCAAGGCGGACGGCACGCTTCGCGACTTCATTACAACCGCACTGACCTTGTCTCCCTATCTACGCGAGATTGCCAACATCGATACGGCAATCGTCGCAACTGCGATTTCGGAGCCGTTGGAACCGCGCATCGAGGCGATGATCGCGGAGGCGCGTTCCTGCTGGAAGCCGGCAGCAAATAGCGAGGCGCCGAGCGAAGCGGAAGTCATGAGCCGCCTGCGCATCATCAAGCGCAAGGTCGCTTTCCTCGTCGCCCTGGCGGATCTGGCCCGGATTTTCGACGGTCGCGCGACGACCGCCTGGTTGAGCCGGCTCGCAGAAGCATCCGTCAGCGCGGCGATCGATCACCTTCTGCTTGCTGCTCACGATGGGGGCAAGGTCATGCTCAAGGACGTGACCGCGCCCGGTGAGAGCTCGGGGCTGATCGTTCTTGGCATGGGCAAGCTCGGCGCATCGGAGCTCAATTACTCATCGGATATCGATCTGGTCGTGTTCTTTGACGAACAGGCGGGGATCGTCGCAGATCCTGATGACGCGATCGAGATCTTTCCGCGTCTGATGCGGCGGCTCGTACGGATCATGCAGGAACGGACCGCCGATGGATACGTCTTCCGCACCGACTTGCGGCTGCGGCCGGATCCGGGATCGACGCCGCTTGCCATCTCGTTCGATGCGGCAATGATCTATTATGAGGGCAGAGGGCAGAACTGGGAACGTGCCGCTTTCATCAAGGCACGGGCGGTCGCTGGCGATATCCAAGCCGGCGAGCAGTTCCTGCGCGGGCTGGTTCCGTTCGTCTTTCGCAAGTATCTCGACTACGCTGCTATCGCCGACATCCATTCCATCAAGCGGCAGATCCATGCGCACAAGGGATATGGCGCAATCGCGGTCAAGGGCCATAACGTAAAGCTCGGTCGTGGCGGCATCCGCGAGATCGAATTCTTCGCGCAAACGCAGCAGCTGATCGCCGGCGGCCGGATGCCGGCACTTCGTTGCCGCGGTACCGAAGAGACGTTGGCGGAGCTGACAAAAGCGAAATGGATCGACGAGGAGACGCGCGACGAGCTGACCGAGGCCTATTGGTTCCTTCGCGACGTCGAGCATCGAATTCAGATGGTGCACGACGAGCAAACCCATCTTTTACCCGAGACCGAAACCGATCTGAAGCGCATCGCCTTCATGATGGGGTTCGACGACACGCCGAGTTTTGCCACGCGCCTAGTCGAGGTCTTCAAGACGGTCGAGCGGCGCTATGCCCGCTTGTTCGAACAAGAGACCAAGCTTTCAACAGAAACGGGCAATCTGGTGTTCACCGGTCAGGCCGACGATCCCGATACGCTGAACACGCTGCGCAAGCTCGGCTTCGAGCGCCCGTCCGACATTTCTCGCGTTATCCGCACATGGCACTACGGTCGCTACAAGGCGACGCAATCCGTGGAGGCACGCGAACGGCTGACTGAACTGACACCGGAGCTGCTGCGCGTGTTCGGGGAAAGCAACCGCGCCGACGAAGCGATCCTGCGCTTCGACAGCTTTCTCTCCGGCCTGCCCTCCGGCATTCAGCTGTTTTCGCTCCTTGGCAGCAACCCGGCGCTTTTGTCGCTCATCGTCAACATCATGTCCTCGGCGCCGAAGCTGGCTGAGGTCATTGCCGCCAAGCCGCATGTGTTCGACGGCATGCTTGATCCCGGCCTGATGGCGGAATTACCGACGCGATCCTATCTCGCCGAACGCATACGCGGCTTTGTCGCGCCCGCGCGGGACTATGAGGAGGTGCTCGATCGACTGCGCATCTTCGCGGACGAACAGCGCTTCCTCATCGGCATCCGGCTGTTGACCGGCGCGATCCGAGGCGCCATGGCCGGCCGCGCCTTCACTCATCTGGCCGATCTCGTCCTTGAGGCAGTGCTCGATGCCGTCATGAAGGAGATCAGGACGGCACATGGCGATTTTCCGGGTGGTCGTGTGGCTGTGGTCGGTATGGGTAAGCTCGGGACCTTCGAACTCACTGCAGGTTCCGACATCGATATCATCCTGCTCTATGATTACGACGATGAAGCCGCCGAATCATCGGGCCCCAAGCCTCTGGACTCGACGCGCTATTTCACCCGCATCACCCAGCGGCTGATTTCGGCGCTCTCCGCGCCGATGGCGGAGGGCGTGCTCTATGAGGTCGACATGCGCCTCAGGCCCTCGGGAAACAAGGGGCCGGTCGCCACCCGCATCAAGTCCTTCGAAAAGTATCAGCGAGAGGAAGCCTGGACCTGGGAGCATATGGCTCTGACTCGTGCCCGCCTCGTGTGCGGCGACAAGGAATTGATCAAGGAGGCTGAGCGGATCATCGCAGACGTGCTTCGTTCGAAGACCGACGCAGAGAAGATCGCCAAGGACGTGTCGGAGATGCGGGCCCTGATTGAGCAGGAAAAACCGCCGGCCAGCATCTGGGACCTGAAGCTCATTCCGGGCGGCTTGATCGACATCGAATTCATCGCACAGTATCTGCGGCTCGTGGCCTCCACCAAAGGCATCGCCATCGAGGAGGACGACTTCAATACGGCAGGGCAGGTGAAGTTAGTCGGCGCGGAGCTGATGGACCGCGATGATATGGAACTCTGCCTAGCGACACTGTCGCTCTATACCGATATCTCACAGCTCATCCGCCTATGTATCGATGGCTTGTTCGAGCCGAAGGAGGCGCCGGCGGGCCTCATTGATCTTGTCTGCCGGGCAGCCGATTGCCCTGACATCAAGACGCTTGAGGGAGAGATCAAACGGCACTCGAAAGCCATAAGGAAAGTATTCCAGATAGTTGTGAAAACTTAGCGGTTGCCGTTTGGGATGTGCAGGGAAATGACGGTGCCGATCGCCTCGCGCGAACGGATCTTCATTTTCCCGCCTTGAAGGATCGTCAGCGACCGCGAGATCGCGAGACCGAGGCCAGAGCCTCCCTTGCTTTTCGCGTACTGGTTTTGCACCTGTTCGAAAGGCTGGCCGATCTTGCCGAGCGCCGCGCGAGGGATGCCGATGCCGGTGTCGGCAATCGTCAGCATGACGCCGCTGCTGGTACGACGCGTGCGCACGGCGATGTGACCGCCTTCGTTGGTGAACTTCACGGCGTTGGAGAGCAGGTTCAGCAGGATCTGCTTCATGGCACGGCGATCGGCGGTCAACCGCATTCCATCGCAAAGGCGCTGTTCGACGAAGATGTTCTTTTGGGCGGCCGGGATTGCTGTGAAGCGAAGGCTTTCCTCGATGAGCGGCGCGAGATCGATCGTCTCGCACTCGAGCTTCATGTGGCCGGCCTCGATCTTCGACATGTCGAGAATGTCGCTGATGACGTTCAGGAGATGCTTGCCGCTGTCGTGAATGTCGCGGGCATATTCGTTGTACTTCGACGAGCCGAGCGGACCGAACATCTGATCCTGCAGGATCTCCGAAAAACCGAGGATTGCGTTGAGCGGCGTGCGAAGTTCGTGGGACATGTTTGCCAGGAACTCGCTCTTCGCACGGTTGGCGCCTTCCGCGCGCTCCTTCTCGAGCAGGTAGTTGGAGTTGGCGACAGAAAGGGCCGCCTTCTGGCTTTCCAGCGTCTGGCGGGAAGCGGAGAGGTCTCCGATCGTCGCCATGAGACGGCGTTCGGAGTCGCGCAGGCGCTCCTGGTTGCGCTTGAGCAGCGTAATGTCGGTGCCGACCGAGACCATGCCGCCGTCGCGCGTGCGGCGCTCGTTGATCTGCAGCCAGCGCTCGTCGGCAAGCTGTACTTCGGTTGTGCGGGAATAACCGGAGCCATCTGCGTCGGCGATACGGCGTTCGATCACGGGGCGCGCGGCGGCGGCATTGACGACTGTGCGCTCGGTGCCGGGGACCAAGACGCTATCGGGAAGTCCGTACGCCTGCTGGAAGTGCGCGTTGCACATGACGAGGCGGTCGTTCTTGTCCCAGAGCACGAAGGCTTCCGATGTGCATTCGATGGCGTCGGCCAGTCGCTGATCGGCCTCGGCATAGCGCTGGGCGAGGCGATGCTGCTCGGTCACGTCCATCGCGATACCGATCATGTGGACGCGGCCGGAATTGGTGCGGATCACCTGCGCGCGAGCCCGCATCCAGACATAATGGCCGCCGGCATGCCGCATGCGGAAGATCTGGTCGACCTGGCCCGCATCACCGCGAGCGATTGACCGGGCGATTTCGTAGACGCCGCCGTCATCCGGATGCATCAGGCGGGCGGCATCGCTGAAGCACATTGTCCGGTCCGAGCCGGGAAGCCCAAGCATTTCGTACATCGAGCGCGACCAGTAAAATTCGCGGCGGTCGAAATCGAAGTCCCAGAGCCCACAGCGCCCGCGCGACAGCGCGGTTTCGACGCGAAGGTTCGACTCCAGAAAGGTATCGTCGGCATCGCGGGCGCGCTTCACCTGCATATAGTAGGCGTAGAGGATGACCAGCAGGATCGAGGAGATGCCTGCGAAGAGGGTCACGTTCAGCGTGACCTCGTCTCGCCAGAGCTTGCTGATCCGCTCCAACGACGTTGCCGCGATGACATAGCCGCCGGAGTTGCCGATGAGCGTGATTTCCGCGTAGTGCGGAAGCCCGCTGATTGTTGTCTCGATGACGCCAGCGCGATCGCCGAACCGGCGAACCGCCGAGATCTCTGAGAAGAAATCGCCGACGCTGGCGCCGAGGTAAGCCGAGCCGGCGGCAGTTGCGGCAAACACCTTGCCGCTTGGCTGCACGAGCAGCACGAACGCATCGTCATCCAGGCGGTCCTGCGGAAGGAAGCGCGCCAGCCGAGCCTGCGCCTGCGCGGCATCCGCGGTTTCGAAGATCCGGTTGGCATCGGCGAAGGCCGCGGCGGCGGTCGCGGCGGCAAGCGCGGTGGAATGACGGGCAGCGGCTTCTGTCCGCCCGTATTCGGAGACCATTCCAAAGAAGTGTGACGCGGCTACAACCGTAAGGAAGGCTACGATCAGGATCGGAATAATTCGCTTCAGGACGATTTCGACCTGCGACAGGCTGCGCGAAGACGATGAAGTCATGGTGGAGCGGCGGACTGAAAAGCTGTCCCGCCAGGCCAGGAGGCCGTCGAAATCGACACGCAGCCGTCCCTCGGCTGCGGTTGCCCGCCGCACGTTCATCATCTCTTCAGCCTTGATCCCTCGTGTGATTCGCAGCGCCGCTCGCCCGAACCTAACTCAATGAATCACTGGTGATTCGCCTTGTCCAGAGGAAAAGGCAAAAATCTGTTAACCGATTCTAGATGCTGAATTTTCTTTGGCGGTCAGAAGGTCGCTGCGACCAGCGCAGCGGTCTTCGACAGCAAATCACCCTTTCAGGGTGCGTTCCACGATGTCGCGGACGTCGGTCGAAAGCTCCGCGGCGCGTTCGATTTCCAGCAGGGCAGCGCGGGCATGGTCCTGTCGAACCGGCTCCAGGGAGCGCCAGGAACGCATCGACGTCAGAATGCGCGCGGCCAACTGAGGGTTGCGCCGGTCGATGTCGAGAATCTCGCGTGCGAGGAAGCGGTAGCCCTCTCCATCGGCCCGACCGAAGCCTGTCGGATTGGCAAAAGCGTAGGCGCCGACCAATGAACGGACGCGATTGGGGTTAGTCCTCGTGAACAGAGGGTTCTCCATGAGCTTCAGCACCCGATCGAGCGTGCCGCCGCCTGGTATCGTTGCCTGCACCGAAAACCATTTGTCGATGACCAGGGCGTTCTCGGAGAACCGATCCCGGAAGGTCGACAACGCTTCGGCAGCTTCCGCGCTGTCTGGGAAACGGTGCGCAAGGACCGTCAGCGCATGCAACAGGTCGGTCATGTTGTTGGCGGCATCGAAGGCAGCCTTGGCGCGTACCGGCGAATTCTCGGCATAGGAGAGGTAGGTCAGCGCGGCGTTGCGCAGGGCGCGGCGACCCGCGCTCGTTGCGTCCGGGCTGAAGGTGCCGGGCGTCGTCATCGAGTCATAGAGTGCAGCGAACGTGTCGCGTCCGGCGTCGGCAACCTGTTTCATGACGGCCTGGCGGCCGGCGTGGATTGCGTCGGGATCGTTATTGCCCCCGAGTTCGCGGGCAATATCGGCTTCACTGGGCAGCGCCAGGGCCTGGGCGCGGAAGGCGGGTTCCAGACTCTCGTCAGCCGCCGCGGCGATGAGGCTGTCGACGAAGGTTGTCTCACAACCGACGGGGTTTCCTTCCCGTGCATCGCGAGCCGCCTTCAAAAGGTTCGGAAGTGCAAGGTCCGTCAGGGCCTGCCAGCGCGCGAAATGGTCCGTCTCATGGCGGGCGAGCAGCGCCAGGTCGGCAGGCGACTGGTCGAAATGGAGATTGATGGGAGCCGAGAAGCTGCGATTGATCGAGACCACCGGTCGCGTCTGGATCCCGTGGAATACTGCCGTTTGGGTGCGCTCTGTGAGATGCAGAATGGCGCCGGTATATTCCGCACTTTCAACGGAGGTCGGCGCTATGGCTGCTCCATCCTCCGCAAAAAGTTGCAGGTTCAGCGGAATGTGCATCGGCTGCTTGTCGGACTGACCCGGGGTTGCAGGGATCATTTGCTCGAGCGAGAGGCTGAAGGCTTTTGCGG
>Ga0102588_1001000_pt1 | contig 24324 bp, 26 predicted proteins | sample AraplaMF_Col_mMS_FD_76854 | JGI IMG/M metagenome (GOLD analysis project Ga0102588, IMG submission 76854) | Arabidopsis root microbial communities from the University of North Carolina, USA - plate scrape MF_Col_mMS (SPADES assembly) (version 2) | ecosystem: Host-associated > Plants > Roots >...
CGTTCGTAGTCGCAGATGAAGACCAGTGCATCGGTAAAATATTCCTGCAGCCGCTCCATGCGCAGCACGAACTGGCCGAGCATGGAGGCGCGGGAATAATGCAGGCTTCCGCCATGCGCAGTATAGAGGCGGGCTACGCGATACCTGTTGACCCGCAAGGCTGAGCCGGCAAGCCGCGCAAGCACACCGCCCTTGGCGCCGTGCCCATGCAGCACATCCGGCCGCAAACTCCTGATTTCCTTGAACGTGTTCCAGAGAACCATCATGTCCGACGGGCTGATGGACCGCCTGATCGGAATACGTGTCAGGCCGAGCGAGAGATAGGGGCGGATATCGTCGAAGAGACGATCCTCATATTCGCCGCCGGTCGAACTGTCGCAGATGATGCCGATTTCGTGCCCCGCCCGGCTGTGTTCTTCGACCAGATCGCGGACATGGCGGAAAATTCCGCCGACCGGCGACCGGAAGCAGTGAAGAATGCGGAGGGGCCTCTGTTCTGCCATCGGCTAGAAGAGCCGTTCACGAACATAGATCGTGTCGCCGGCGATGATCGGGCCGGAAATATTGACGCGGCCCGTCAGTACCTGTCCGTTGATCTTGCGCGTGACGTCGACCATGCTCTGGTTGGCACGGCTGGAAAAGCCGCCGGCAACGGCGATGGCGTTCTGCACGGTCATGCCGGGAACATAGGCATATTGGCCGGGCTGGCCGACTTCGCCCATGATGTAGACGGAGCGATAGCGGTCGACATCGATGGTGACATCGGGGTCGCGAAGATATCCCTGCTGCAGCTTCTGCGCGATCTGGCCAGAAAGCTGCTGCAGGGTGCGGCCACGGGCAGGGACCTGGCCGATAAGCGGGAAGGCGATATAGCCGGCCTGATCCACCGTATAGGTGTTGGTCAGCGTCGCTTGATCGAAGACGGTGATGCGCAGGCGGTCGCCACTATCGAGCGAATAGGGCTGGATCGTCGCCTGGTTGAAGGCCTTCGGCGCAGGCCGATAGGTGGTGCAACCGCCCAATGCAGCCGTCATGGCGGCGAGGCTCATAGCCATCAATGTCTTGGGCTGGACGAAGGGCATCCGCTTGCTCACAGGAAGATAAATCGGTCGAGCCGTTATCGATCTATTAGGGTTAATGCCCGGTAAAAAATCCGCCGATTTCCGCAAATCCTTTATCAGATCCGTCTCATCTGCGAGGGATTTGCCATTAACCGTTGAGTTACCATGGTCGTTTACGCTTGCGGCAGTTTGTATTGGAGTAATGAGTATGTCCCGCGTAGCGAGTGATCAGGATGTGGACATCGACCTCGGCCAGCTTGTGCGCGCGGTCTGGGCCCGTCGCCTGAAGATATTGACGATCACCGCATTGGGTGCGGGTGTAGCATTTGCCGGCGCCAAGATAGTTTCGCCGCAATATCGCAGCGAGACGCGCGTCCTTATCGAGCCGCGCGCTCCCGCATTCGCCAATACACAGACCAACGACGCCAGTGCCGGACCACTGCTCGACGAGTTGAATATCTCGAGCCAGGTTCAGATCCTGCAGTCGGCGGACCTCATCAAGCAGGTCATCAACAATCTGAAGCTCTATAATCTGCCGGAATTCGATGCGGCTGCGAACGGGTCCGCGCTCACTGATATACTCGTGGCGCTGCACCTGAAGAAAAACCCGCTGGAAAACCCGCCGGAAGAGCGCGTCATCGACGCCTTCACGCAGCGCCTGCAGGTCTATCAGGTGCCAGGCTCGCGCGTCATCGGCATCACTTTCACCTCCAAGGATCCGAAGCTCGCCGCCAGCATTCCGAACGCCATGGCGCAGGTCTACCTGGCAATCCAGAGCGGTGCCAAGCTCGCTTCCAACACGGAGGCCACGCGCTGGCTCGAGCCGGAGATCGACAACCTGCGCCAGAAGGTGGGCGAGGCCGAGAAGAAGGTCGCCGATTACCGCACCACCCATGGTCTGCTGCAGACCAACGGCACCACGACCTTTACTGCACAGCAGCTCAACGATATCTCCATCGAGCTGACCCGCGTGCGCACCGACAAGGCGAATGCCGAGGCGAGGGCGCAGGCCGTCCGCAACGCGCTGTCTTCAGGCGAGGCCTCCGATACGCTAAGTGACATCATGTCGTCGCAGTCGATCCAGCGGCTGAAGGCGACCGAATCCGGGCTGCAGTCGCAGATTTCCGATTTGCAGACGAGCCTGCTCAACAACCATCCGCGGCTGAAGAGCCTGCGCGCCCAGCTTGCCGATATACGGACGCAGATCCGGCAGGAAACGCAGAAGATCCTCGCCAGCATCGAGAACGAAACGAAGGTGGCCGATCTGCGTGCCAAGGAGCTGGAGCAGCAATCCGATACGCTCCAGGCCAACAGTGCCAGGGCGGGCGAGGATGCAGTGGGTCTCAACGCGCTGGAGCGGGAGGCGAATGCTCAGCGCCAGCTTCTCGAAACCTACCTCGTTCGTTACCGCGAGGCTGCTTCCCGTGCCGACCGCAATTCCAGCCCGGCCGACGCGCGCATTGTTTCGAAGGCGATCGAACAGGTCGATCCTTATTTCCCGAAAGTCGTGCCGATCGTCGTGGTCGCCGCTGTCGCAACGCTCATCATGAGCGCAATCGTCATCATGCTCTCCGAACTCTTTAGCGGTCGTGCACTGCGTCCTGTCGAGGCCAATGTCGGGGCCACCGACGTCGAGGCCACGAATATCGCTGAGAGGGTCGAGGAGGAAGGGCAGGGCGAGGCAGCGCCTGTTCCCGCCCCGAAGCTCGTCAGGCCGAGCATGCTGACGGCAGCCATGGATGATGAGGAGGAGCCGGAAGCGGAGCCCGTAGAGGAAGCGCCTGCCGACGACAACGAATTCTCCGTTTCGTCCGTCGCGAGCTATCTGACCGACTGCCGCGCCCCCCTTGCCGTCTCCATATCTCCGAATGGTGACAATGGCTCGGCGGCAACCGTCGCCCTGGCGCGTGTGCTCGCCGATACCGGACGCCGCGTGATCCTGGTGGACATGACCGGCAGCGGCTATCCGAGCGAACTGATGGCGGAAAATCCCGAAGCACTGGGCGTTACCGATCTTCTCTGCGGTGAGGCTGCCTTCGGCGAGACGATCCATGGCGACCGTATGTCGGACGCGCATCTGATCCCGCAGGGTGTGAGCGATGTGCGCCGCGCCATGCGGGGCGTCGACAGGCTGTCGCTGCTGCTCGATGCGCTGACATCGGCCTATGATATCGTCATTGTCGAATGCGGCGCGGCTGATGTCGCCGGGGTTTCGCGGCTGACGCGCAGCAAGGAAATCGAGATCATCCTGTCGCTGCCCGAAATCGATGAGGCTGCTTTCGTCGGCCTCATGCAGGATTTCCAGAGCGCCGGTTACGAGCGCGTCGTCCTGATGTCGGGCGGCGAGGAGGCTGCCATGCGCAGCCCCGCGCGCCATGCCGCCTGATCTTCAGCCGCGCTTGGCCCGGATGTTCTGGGCGAATTTATAGAGATCGGGGCGGGCCTTGATGAAGGCCTTGCCACGGGTGATCGCCCGATGCGCGATGCCGGCAGCGACGCCGATGCCGGAGATCGGCAGGACCACATCGTGATGGTCGGTTTCGATCGGCGCCCAGGAGCGCTTGTAGGTCTGATCACCGAGGCCGAAATCGAAGAGCGCGACTCCCTTGCCGTGCAGGCTTGAAATCATTTGCCAGAAGAGGAATTCGCCGGGGCTTGCATCAGCAATCAGATCCTCGTCGATCGCGCCGAACTGGCAGATGACGTGGTCGCCCTTGCGGGAAATCCCTGACAGGGCGGCAACACGTCCCTCATAGTCGCCTTTCAGGCGCAGAGCGCGCATCTCTAGGCCGAAGTCGTCTCCATTCCGCTTGTCGATGAGGCCGTGCAGGAAGGCTTTGGTCGGCGCATCGGCAAACACGTCGGGCAGGCCGAGCGAGGCGAAGCGCGCACTTTTCAGGCGGAAGAACAGGTCGAGCAGTTCGTGTTGCTCCGAGGGCGCTTCCGGCGCGATGTAGTCGAAGCCGCCGATTGCTTCCAGCCGCCGGCTTTGCGCGCGGAATTTCTTGCGCCTGCTTTTCGCGTTCAACTGCTGCAGCGTCTCTTGGAACGTATCGAGGAGCGGAAGCTGGTAGGCGTGATTCTGGTTCTGCACCATGGGCAGGCCGGCGAGCATGTTGCGGCGGCTGCGCCATTCCAGCGGGATATTCTGCAAAAGAAGCAGGTCGGCCTTGCCGGCGAGTGCCGTGCGAAGACGAGCGGCAAGCTTGTGACTGTCAAGCAAACCGCTGTCTTCGGCAAAGGCGTCGGAGACGAGGCCGGTGTTGATGTTGCTATGGTCGGCGCCGATGAATTTGGCGATCCGCATGCCGCGGGAGTTGACGATCTCTACCGGAAGGATGAAGGCAGTATGGGTGCCGCACCTGCCGCGCAGGATGGCGAGCGGCCGGCGGAAGGCTGCCACCCAGGAGCTGCACCAGTCATAGCTCTGATGCAGCGAGGAAAGATCATCGCGTTCCAGTCTGCGCCATTCCGCCTCAAGCGGCTCCATCGTATCGAAAAGCTCGATCTCGAGTTCGGCCATGGCGAGTTTCATGCTCAGCTGCCGCAGCCGGGAAATGCCGGCTTCGGCCTGCGCTGCAGCGTCGAACGGTTGCTCGGGAACGTCGTGCCTCTGGGTCTGCACGGGTCTTCTCCAGTCAATAAGTTGCTGGAGGGCAAGCTAGGGCGCCAAGACGTATAATTGGTTTAACCGAGGCCCGCGCCCGGGCTTTTCCGCAGATCAGGGTTATTCTGCCGTTAATCGGTTATTGCTGCTTCGGTCCTGCCATCCACTTGATGATGACCATGGCCGGCAGCACCCAGAGCAGGCCGGTGAGCGCGAAGTAAAGCAGATGTCCCCACCAGGGCGCGTTGCCGAGCGTCGCCACCGCGATCGTATTCGCCACAATCGCATAGAAAAGCACGAGGATGATGATCAGGATCGTGCCGATGAATTTGCGAAGGCGGATGGGCATCGTATAACTTTCGAACGGATGGGATTGAGCCGGCGCGACGGCATGCCGCAAAGGTTCGGGGCTTGTTTTGCATCAGCCGGTGGGGCAAATCAACTGCCGGATAAAAGGAGAGATCATGGCCGTCGCGAACCTGAACCCGGAGCAGGCGATCCGCACTGAAGTGCGCAGGCAGGACAATAACCGCCGCGCCGTGCGCATCTGGCTGGGCTTCGTGCTCTTGGCACTCTTCTGCCTGGTGCTCGTGGGCGGTGCGACGCGGCTCACCAATTCCGGCCTGTCCATCACCGAATGGAAGCCGATTCATGGCGTCATCCCGCCGCTGAACGCTGCCGAGTGGGAAGAGGAGTTCAAGCTGTACCAGCGCATTCCCGAGTTCCAGCAGCTCAACAGCGACATGACGGTCGACCAGTTCAAGAGCATCTTCTGGTGGGAATGGGCGCACCGGCTGATCGCGCGCGGCATCGGCGTCATCTTCGCGCTGCCTCTGATCTTCTTCTGGGCGACTGGCCGCATCGAAAAGCGCCTGCGCTGGCCGCTTGCCGGCATCCTCGCGCTGGGCGGCCTGCAAGGTTTCATCGGCTGGTGGATGGTCTCGTCCGGCCTGTCGGTGCGCACGGATGTCAGCCAGTACCGGCTGGCCACTCACCTGGTCATGGCCTGCCTGATCTTCGCCTCCTGCATGTGGATCATGCGCGGGCTCTCGCCGCATTCCAGCGATCCGGCTCCGACGACGAATTCCCACCGCTGGGCGGCGGCGATTGCCATATTCTCGCTCTTCCAGATCTATCTCGGCGCGCTGGTCGCCGGCCTCGATGCCGGCTTTACCTACAATACCTGGCCGCTGATGGACGGCGCCGTGGTGCCTGGCGATCTCTTCATCCAGCAGCCCTTCTGGATCAACCTTTTCGAGAACCCGAAGACCGTACAGTTCATTCACCGTCTCGGCGCCTACACGCTCTTTGCGATCGCTCTCATCAATATGGTGATTGTCCTGCGCGCGGCATCCTGGACCACCCATGCGCGCCGTGCCGTGGTGCTCTTTTCGCTAATCACGATCCAGGCCGCGATCGGTGTCACCACACTGCTGCTGGAAGTGCCGCTGCACTGGGGCCTGCTACATCAGGCAGGCGCCCTCGTGGTCTTCGGTTTTGCCGTCGCCAACTGGCGCGGCTATCATGGCGAATATCCCCGCGCCACTGTGATCGCCGAGCGCGACTGAGCCGACGATCGCCAGCTAGAATCGGTAAGTCATGCCGAGCACCGGGCCTTTCAGCGTGGTGTCGAACACGTGGCCGTCGGACTCGTAGTCCACATCGAGGATCTTGTACCCCGCCGAAACCGACAAGCGATTGGTGAAGAGGTAATTGACCGTGGCGAGCGCCTGCCATGTACTGTCTGATCCGGCGCCGAAGCCGCCGAAATCGGCCTGAGCCTGAATGGAAAGTTTCGGCGCGATGGTGAAGAAGGTGCGGAAGCCGATGACCGGATCGACCCAGCCGAAATCCTCGCCATAGCTGCGCCGGAAGGCGCCGTAATTCACGGTCAGGTCATTCGAAATGTGCCATATCCGCACCCCGGCAAGCACGTCGAAGGTCACGTCCTGCCCTTCATAGACGCGGTAGCCGCCCTTGATCGTTGCCTGGAATTCTACCGTATCGACATCGGCGGTCAGTCCCGGTGTCGCCCCGACGACGGGCAGTGCTCCGATCGCGTGGCTGTCGGTCGTATCGACGTACATGAGATCGCCGGATAGCACGAAGCGGTCGTACCGGCCCCAGACATCGAGAAAGCCTCCGAAATTCAGGTCCTCCATGATGTCGGAGAAGGACTTTTCGACCGAGAGGGTCGGCGCACGCCGGAAGGGAGAGATATCGCCGTCAATTCCCGCTGCCCAGAGGTAGGGTGTCACTTGCAGCGCCCATCCGGGCGTATTGCTCTCGACGGGTACCCGCGGCTCGGAAGTGTCCTGCGCACATGCGTCCGCCGCTGCCCCCGAAACCAGCACGCCAGCAATTATCATCCGTCTGAACATCCACCAGCCCTCTCACGCAGTCGGAGATCTCTATTCATCCGCCCTGAGACGGGCGCCATCAGAGACCCTGGAAAGGAAAGGGCTCGGCGTCCTTGAAATCGACTGTCGCGTCCCCTGCAAAAATATGTGCCTGATCAGCACCGAGATCGAGCCTCTTCACCTTGCCCGTTTCCTTGGAGAAATCGATCTTCTTCAGGTCGACCCAGAACGTGTTCGGCGTCATCGCGGACTCGAAGAAATAGAGATCCCTCTTGTGGTCGAAGACGGTGCGCCAGCGCGTCGACGACAATTCCGGCTGATCCTGCGCCGATATGCCGAGCGGAACAGAGACGTTCCTGATGACACCGAAAACGCTCGCCAGCGTGCGGTCGGGTTCGCCGCTCTGGGGAATGGCCTTGATAAGGAAGGAGGCGCGGGCAAAGCGATCCGCCGCGCGGCTGGTTCCCGGAAGGAAGACCGTACCGCCGATACCCTCCCAGTAGGTGTTGAGCGCCAGTTGCTCGTCGTAGGTAGGGGAGTTGGTCATCACCTGGTACTGGCGGCCGTGATGGATGATCTGTTTTCCGTTTACATATTCGACAATGGCGCTGTCACCGCTGGAATCGGAGAGCGACAGATGCAGGGTTGTCAGCCTGTTTTGCCCCGGCACATTATCGGTCACGATCGTGAAGGGCTCCTTCTCCAGTTCCGCGACCGCCTCACTCACCGTCGCGAAATTGTCGAGCGCATATTGCGCCCACGCCGCAATCGTCAGGCCCGGTTTGCTGCCGGCTTCGAATTTCGGATATTCGGATTCCGTCAGCCAGAGAAGATTGGCGACGAGGCCGGCCTCGTTCGCCCCGTCGGTGGTCGAGACGTCATAGCCGGTCGCCACCACCGACCCGTATTTCGCCGTCCAACTGATGGAATTCGGCCCGGCCTCTCCGCTGCGGGATATGCCGCGCGGCAGGATGTAGAGGTTCGTGCCGATATCGTATTTCCAGTCCATCGACCGGGCGGTTATGACATTGCCGCCTTCCCCGAGGTAGACGACGCGGGTGCAGGCATTCGCCTGGTAGGGCGTCGTCACCTGAATGCCAATAAGCGCAATTGCTGCAAAACGTCCCAGAATATTCGATTGCACGATCGCAAGTCTCCCGGCTGGATCATTCAAACAACAGGCGCCATTTGCGCCTCTATCGCACGTTGCGTTTTGAATATGCACGCTTCCTGCGTTTATCTCAACTTGGGAATTGGCGTTCACAACGTGTGCCCTCAGGCAGACAGCCTCGCGGAAGAGTGAACGAGATCAAGGCCATGACGTGCTAAGCTGAAGACTGGCCAAAGTATGATCTACGTAGGGGGCTCGAATGAACCGATTTCGCACATTCATAGTGGCAGGCGCGCTGATCACGCTTTCAGCGGTCGCCTCGGGCTGCACATCGACGGAGAAATATGGCTACGGCGAGGATACATCCTTCAACCCGGCTTGCGCCGGCGGTTTCCGTCCCAGCGATAATCGTCCCTGCTCGTATTGAGCCGCCGGGTTCACCAGGTTCCGACAAGGGATGAAGCTGCCAGCAATAGCCCGGTCAGAATATTCGCAAGGAACAAGCGGTAGTTCACATCCGGGCGGGCGAGGTCGATCCGCCGGACTTGCCACGCAAGGTGTGCGGCTATGACGAGCATTCCAAATGCGTAGGGCAGGGACATGCCGGATAACCAGCCACCGACCGACCAGGCAGCAATCGTCGATGCATAGAAAAGACCGATAATGCGCTTGCCGCGCTCGCCGAACAGGATCGCCGTCGATTTCAATCCGAGCCGTGTATCGTCTTTCACATCGACATAGGCATAGACGGTGTCGTAGCCGATCTGCCAGGCGATGGCTCCCGCCCACATGAGGACGGCGCCGGCGGGAATCGCGCCGGCAATTTCCGCCCAGGCCATGAGCATGCCCCAGTTGAAGGCTGCGCCGAGCACTGCCTGCGGCCAATGGGTAAAGCGTTTGCATAACGGATAGACGAACACCAACGGCAGAACGCAAAGGGCAACGAGCCGCGTATAGGGCGTCAGGAACAACAGGAGGGACGCAGCCAGGGCAAGTTCGATAGCGAGAAAGGTCACTGCCTGACCAATGCCGATCTGCCCGCTTGCCAGAGGCCGGAAACGGGTGCGTTCGACATGGCCGTCAAATTTCCGGTCGGCGATATCGTTGATCGTGGAGCCGGCGCTTCGCATCAGCAGGGCGCCGAGCGTGAAGACGGCGAGCTGCCGGACATCGGGCAGGCCATGAGCAGCCTGAAACAGAGCCGCCCAGCATGGAAACAGCGTCAGCCAGATTCCAACCGGGCGATCGAGCCGCGCGAGCCTCGTGTAAGGTCGCCATGTGCCCGGCAACAGCCGGTCCACCCAGTCGCCCTGATGAATATCACTCAAGTCCGGGCGGTTTGACGTGTTCATGGCGTGATCCGGTTATTTTCGAAAATTCTCAATTAAAGCAGGCATTTCCTGCCTTGGACGGGCCTTCGCAGACTAGAGGTTTTCGCAGGCGTTGCAATGATCGCCCCTGCGTCAGACAGACCCATTCAGCCTGCGTGAGAAAGGATATTCAAGAGCTTGCCGCTGGGGTCGCGAAGATAGAAGCGCCGTACGCCCCAGGGCTCGTCGGCCGGCCCGTAGACGATCTGATGCCCGCCTGTGACCGCGCGCCGATGGACTTCGTCAAGATCATCGACCTCGATCGAAATGTCGGGCACTGCGGTTCCCGATCCACCCTCCGTCGCGATGCCGATCTGGGTGATTGCGCGCCTCTCAGACGCAAGGGTGACGATCCAGCCATGATCCATCACGACGTCGAGATCGAACAGCTCGGAATAAAAGTTGCGCACTTCTTCGATGGAAGCGGCGGCGATATTCGGAACGATGCGCAGCACTGTCATGTTGTTCCTCCCTCGGCGTGAAGAGAAATAGCACTTGGTCGATCTGCGGAACAGTTCGGGCCTAACCGCCGAACCATTCCGCATGTCATATTCACAGGCCTCAAATGCTCGCCTGCAGCCCATAGAGATTGGCATAAATGCCGCCGCTCTCCATCAGTCTGTCATGATTGCCTTCTTCGACGATACCGTCGCCGGTAAGCACCAGGATACGGTCGGCATGGCGGATCGTCGAAAGCCGATGGGCGATCACGAGTGTGGTGCGCCCTTTGGCGAGCGTCAGGAACGCCTGCTGGACAGCCCGCTCGCTTTCATTGTCAAGCGCGCTCGTCGCCTCGTCGAAGATGAGGATGGCAGGGTTCTTGAGGAAGGCGCGAGCGATGGTCAGCCGCTGGCGCTGACCGCCAGACAGCTTTACGCCGCGCTGGCCGATATCGGTCTGATAGCCCTGCGGCAACGCCATGATGAATTCATGTGCGTGAGCCGCGCGGGCCGCAGCTTCCACCTCTTCGTCTGTGGCATCCGGGCGACCGTAGCGAAGGTTGTCCGCCACAGTTCCGGCGAAGAGATAGACGTCCTGCTGCACCACGCCGAGGTGACGGCGCAGCGAGGCGAGCGTCACATCGCGAATATCGGTGCCGTCGATTTCGATAGAGCCGTCGGTGACGTCATAAAAGCGGGGAAGCAGCGCGCAGAGCGTGCTTTTCCCCACACCGGACGGGCCGACGAGCGCAACGAATTCGCCCGGCCGGATGGTCAGCGACAGGTTGCTGAGCACCTCCGCCCCGTCATCATAGCTGAAATCGACATTCGACAGCCTGATCTCTCCCCTCGGCGTATGCAACGCGCGCGCCGAAGGACGATCCACCACGTCTGGATCGATCTCCAGGATCTCCATCGCCCGCACGAAGCCGGTGTAACCCTCCTGCCAGAGCCGGGCGAGGTTGGCCATCCGCTTGACCGGATCGACGAGGACGCCGACGCAGAGCAGGAAGGTCAGAAGATCGGCAATGGTGAGTTCCGCCGCAAGGATGCGCAATCCGCCGAGGATGACGACCAGAAGCGTGATGATCTGGGCGAAGGTCTCGGCGCCGGCGGAAAACCATGCTTCGCTGCGGTAGCCATCGGCGCGGCTTTCGAGGAAGCGCCGGTTCAGGACAGCAAAGCGTCTTCGTTCCAGGTCCTCATTGGCGAAGGACTGGACGACGCGGATGCCGGCCAGTGCATCCTCGACCCTTTCGTTGACGGCGGCGATCTCCTGCTTGCTCGCTTCGAGAGCGCGGTTCATGCGCCTGTTGAAGTGCAGGGCATAGGCCACTGCAAATGGCGTCAGCAGAAGGATCAGAAAGGCAAGCTGCGGATCGATGAAGAACAGGACCGTCATGGCCCCGCTATATTTCAGGAAGGCGATCAGCAGGTCTTCCGGCCCGTGATGAAAGAGCTCACCCAACCAGAAGGAGTCGCCGACGATGCGGCTCATCAATTGGCCGGTGCGGTGCCGGTCGTAGAAGCCGAAGGATAGTTTCTGGCAGTGGTCGAATAGTTCCTGCCGGATATTCGCCTCGATATGCGCACCCATCATGTGGCCGCGATAGTCGACGAAGAAGATCGCGCCCGTCTCGATCGCGACGATGGCCAGCATGACGCCACCCATGCCGAGGATCTGCCAATAGGCCGAAGCAGTATCGGTGAGCGCGATGAGATGGCTCATCACGATATTGGCGCAGAGCGGCAAGGCTACTGCGGCAGCAGCGACCACGACGGCACAGGCAATATCGGCCATGAGCAGCGGAAGATGCGGCCGGAAATAGGACAGAAATTTGCGCAGGCGCAACTGGCGCCCGTTGTGGATATGCGATGCTGATGAGAGGTCGTGGTTAGGACGCCGCGGGTTTTTCCTCGCGCGTGAAAGCAAACTGGACATGAAGACGGATATCCTGAGTGTTGATCTTGTTTTTCTGGTTGCTCAGGATCGTTTTCATCAGTGCCTCCCATCGGCGTGAAACCAGGGGCTGTGCGCCTTTCAAGCGGCACGGCCTTGCTGACAGCGTGCCGCTTTTACCGCAAAACGCAGCGAAAGGCGACAGTCTTTTTGTTCTGACGCATGACAGCGACAGGCTTGGGCGAGGTCTTCGGGCCATTTCCGCTCACGGATCAGGCCCGCTGATTTCCTCCTGCAAGCGCTCGAAAGCCGTTGGAAACAGCGTCGCAGGTGGGCTGTACGGATTGGAAAAGGCATAGATGAAGAAAAGGATGATGCCGGTAAAGATGCCGAAGATCGATAGTAGCAGCAGGTTGCGGCCATCGGGCGCGTAGGGGTAGTAGCCGATCGCGGTGAAGATCACGCCCGAAACCGCGGCAAACCAGAAGATCAGGCTGATGGAGTCGGTGCCGCTGTTTTCCCTTCGGTCGCGGGATTCCGAAATCATATGTATTTCCGCGAGCATATGGCTGCGCAGGCTCTCCTGCTTGGCATTGGCAGGTACCAGTTCGAGAATCCTCAGATAAGCGTTGTTCCATTGATCCCAGGCGGCCGAGGAGAGTTCGCCCGTGCGCCCGAGTTCACGCCATTCCTGCTCGATGACGATGCGGACATAATCCTTCAGCGCCTTCTGGATTGGTCCCTGCGCCTCCGGCCCAAAACGCTCGGCATCATAGAAGACATCGCCGACCGCGTTGCTTTCCACCGTACTTTCTGTTCGCAGGGCCTGGTATTCGATCATTTCCTGCGCAAAAACGAGGGCGAGGATGAGTGCATGCAAGCTGGCGATGCGGGTAATGACCGAACTGGCCAGTTCCCTGTCCCGTCCGCCTGGGTCACCGCCCATAACCAGATGCATGATGTAATAGGCCGCAAGCACCGTTGCGGTCGTGCCTCCAATGATGGCAATGCCGATCAGAACCGACGCCATTTAGCTCCCCTCATATGGGAGAGTGTAAGGCTTTCATATCAGACGGGCAATCATGTCGGGGACTACCGAAGCAGACTGTCGAACACAGGCATGCCGCCGATCGCCGAAGCTGCGATCAGAATATAGCAGGTCACGCGGAAGGTGCTCTCCTTGGCGAAGCCGAACAGCCTCGAACCGCCCCAGAGACCGACGGCGTAGGCAGGCAGCGTGACGATCGTAAGCGCAAAGACCGTGGAGACGAACAGGCCGCCGAAATAATAACTGACGAAGCTGAAGACCGTGGAGATCGAAAAGTACAGGATGACGTTTGAGCGCACACGCGTGAAGTTGCTTTTGCCACCAAGCCAGTAGGCGACGACGGGTGGCCCGCCGAGCTGTGCCGCGCCGCTGAAGAGACCGGCAACAAGGCCGATCGCTGCGCTGAGCGGAGCGATCGGCTTGCCATGATAGCGCCAGCCGGAGACAAGCAGCGCGAGAAGGCAGATGGCGATCGCCGAAATGATCCAGCGCAGCAAGAGCGGGTCCATGAGCGCCAAAACTGCCGTTCCCGTGGGAACACCGAGAGCGGCGCCTGCTGCCATTGTGAAGACCTCGCGCCTGTCCGCGCCGCGCCATGCGCCCGGGATCATGCCAAGTGTCGCAAGCCCGTCGATGACGAGCAGCACAGGGGAGGTGAGCTTGGGCCCGATGACGGCACCGGCAAGCGGAATGAAGATGAGTGCGGCGCCGAAACCGGAAAAGCCCCGCGCGAGGCCTGCGACGAAGGCAAATATGATCAGCGAGGAGATACCATGATCGGGCAGCGCGGCGTCAAACCAGGCGCGCAGGCCGGCCATCAGCGCTTCCAGCGTCATCGATGAGGCTCCGTATTTCGGGGGAGAGACAGGGCAGAAGGCCCTGTCTATCGCAACTGCCTGATATGCCTGATATCAGGCGCCCAGCATCAGGTCCATGTTCTGCACAGCGGCGCCCGAAGCGCCCTTGCCGAGATTGTCATAGACCGCGACGAGAAGCGCCTGCGCAAGATCGTCATTGGCAAAGACGTGCAGGCGCATGCGGTTGGTGTTGTTGTAGATTTCCGGGTTGAGTTCCGGGGTGCGCTCTGACGTCTCCAAGGGGGCAACCTCCACGAAGCCCCCGATGCCGGCGTAATAGTCGGCGATCGCTGCATGTAGGTCAGCACCCTTCGGCACCTTGGGCAGATGCGACAGCTGCAGCGGAACGGTGACCACCATGCCCTGCGCGAAATTGCCGACGACCGGCTGGAAGAACGGCACGCGTCCGAGTTTCGCATAGCGTTGCAGCTCGGGAAGGTGCTTGTGCTTGAAGCTCAGGCCATAGGGCATGTATTCGGGAGCATCTTCACCCTTGGCGACGTAATCCTCGATCATCGTACGGCCGCCGCCGGTATAACCGGAAATGCCGTTGACCGTGACCGGGAAGTCGGCAGGCACGAGCCCGGCCTCGATCAGCGGGCGCAGCGTGGCGATCGGTCCCTGCGGCCAGCAGCCTGGATTGGCGACGCGCTTGGCCGAGGCGATGACGCCCGCCTGCTCCTTGCTCATTTCCGGAAAGCCATAGGCCCAGCCTTCGGCGACGCGATGGGCAGTCGAGGCGTCGATAACCTTGGTGCGGTCGTTTTCGATCAGGCTGACGCTTTCCTTGGCGGCATCGTCAGGTAGGCAGAGGATGGCAATATCGGCCTCGTTGAGCAGGGCGGCACGTACTGCCTTGTCCTTGCGGCTTTCGGTCGGGATCGACAGCAGCTCAAGATCGCGGCGCTCCGCCAGACGCTCGCGGATCTGCAGACCCGTCGTTCCAGCTTCGCCATCGATGAAGATCTTTGCTGCCATGATTATCCTGCACTTTCAGTGGGTTCGGATTGTTTCCGGAATCAGTTTGCCATGAAGTTGAATCAATTTGATAACAGCAGTCATCCTGCCGTTGCGCGCCGTTCAGCGTGAAGACCCAGCATATACATCGCGACTGTCGCCCCCGCAATGGCGGTGATATCGGCGTGATCGTAGGGCGGGGAGACTTCGACGACGTCTGCGCCTCTGACATCGAGCTGCTTCAGGCGCTGCAGCACGGAGAGGATCTTCGCGCTGGACGGGCCGCCGGAAACCGGCGTGCCGGTGCCGGGCGCAAAGGCCGGATCGAGGCAGTCGATGTCGAAGGTCAGGTAGACGGGCGAGCCCTTCGTATGCGTGATGATTGCGGAAGCGATTTCGGTCGCGCTCATATCCTCGACCTGATGACCGTAGAGCAGGTGGATGCCGAAATCCTCTGGCGCGTGCGTGCGGATGCCGATCTGGATCGAGCGATCGGGATCGATGAGGCCGGCGCGGGCCGCACGGGCCACGAAGGAGCCATGGTCGATGCGGCGCTCGTCGTCGAACCAGGTGTCCTGGTGCGCATCGAACTGCACGAGCGCCAGCGGGCCGTGGCGATCGACATGCGCCTTCAGCAGCGGCCAGGTGACATAGTGGTCGCCGCCGAGGGTGAGCAGGAAGGCGCCGCTGTCGAGGATGGTGCTTGCCTGCCGCTCGATGGCTGCGGGCGTGTCCTGATGATTGCCGTAGTCGAGCAGGCAGTCGCCGTAGTCGATGACGGCCATCTCTGTGAAGAGATCGCGCTGGAACGGATATTGCGGATCATTGTCGAAGATCGCCGAAGCCCGGCGGATTGCCTGCGGCCCGAAACGCGTGCCCGGCCGGTTGGACGTCGCGGCATCGAAAGGAATGCCCCAGACGACGGCATCGGCTTCTGTCAGATCCTTGGTGAAGCGGCGGCGCATGAAGGAAAGCGCGCCGGCAAAGGTCGGGTCGGAGGCAGTCGATGTCAGGCTCTGTGCCGTGAAGGCATGGTCGATGGTCTTATTCGCCATGTGAAGCTCCTTCCTCTGCGATAAATTCATAGGCGCGTTCTACCCGTGCAATGCGAACCTTATATTGCTTGTACCAGCGCTCGCGGCCGAGGCGTTGAGCGGCGAGATGGTTCACGACCTGCTTCCACGCCTTCAGGCTCTCCTCGTCGGCCCAATAGGAATTGGTGATGCCGAAACCATCGGCATCACGCGCGCTTTCGGCCCCAAGACAGCCCGGCTGCTGCAGGGCGAGTTCCTCCATCCGGTCTGCCATCGCGCCGTAACCATTGTCGCCCTCGGTACGAAGAGAGGAGAAGGTGACGACGTAATAGGGCGGTTCGGGCGTGGTGGCGAAGGGCGAGGGCTGGATGGTCGACATATCAAGATTCCTTGTCTCTCCAGAATGGGGTAGGCGAGCGGCAGGTCGATTGCAAGCAGATGCGGCTTTGGCTTGCCCATGCGTTGACTTCGCAAATCGCTTCCAAGAAGCTGCTGCAAGCAAATCACCAGGGAGCCACAGGCAATGTTCGATCACATTTCGATCGGGGTCAAAAGCCTCGAAAGGTCACGCCAATTCTATGATGCGGCACTGGCGCCGCTCGGTTACGAGCGGCTGTCGAATTTCGAGGGAACGATGGGATATGGCGCCGAGAGGCCCGCCTTCTGGGTGAGCGAAGTGGAGCGCCCGGTGCCGGCGGATCGCGGTTCGGGACTGCATTTCTGCTTCGTCGCGACGAGTGAGGAAGCCGTCAACGCCTTCTACGCTGCCGCATTGGCCAATGGCGGCGAGGACAACGGTCCGCCGGGCATCCGCCCGGACTACAGCCAGTTCTATTATGCCGCCTTCATCATCGATCCCGACGGCTATCGGCTCGAAGCCTTCTTCAACAAGCCCGAATAAACGAAAAGGCCGGGCGAAAACCCGGCCTTTCCATGAAAGCATATCCAGAAAGCGATTAGCGCTTCGAGAACTGGAACGAACGGCGGGCCTTGGCCTTGCCGTACTTCTTACGCTCGACGACGCGGCTGTCGCGGGTCAGGAAGCCGCCCTTCTTCAGGACCGAGCGCAGGCCCGGTTCGAAGTAGGTGAGGGCCTTGGACAGACCGTGGCGAACAGCCCCGGCCTGGCCGGAGAGACCGCCGCCGGCAACCGTGGCGATGATGTCGAACTGGCCGTCGCGGGCAGCAGCAACGATCGGCTGGCGCAGGATCATCTGCAGAACCGGACGTGCGAAATATTCCGCGAATTCCTTGCCGTTGACGATGATCTTGCCGGAGCCCGGCTTGACCCAGACGCGGGCAACGGCGTTCTTGCGCTTGCCGGTCGCGTAGGAACGGCCAAGCGAGTCGACTTTGCGGACGTGAGCCGGAGCAGCAGCTGCTGCTTCAGACGACGTGCCGAGATCCTTCAGGGAAGAGAGGTCAGCCACTATCAGGCGCTCCTTACGTTCTTCTTGTTCAGCGAGGCGACGTCGAGGACGGACGGCTGCTGGGCTTCATGGGGATGGTTCGGGCCGGCGTATACACGCAGGTTCTTCATCTGGCGACGGCCGAGCGGGCCGCGGGGAACCATGCGCTCAACAGCCTTCTCGAGAACGCGCTCCGGGAAGCGGCCTTCGATGATCTGGCGAGCCGTACGCTCCTTGATGCCGCCGGCATAACCGGTGTGCCAGTAGTAAACCTTGTCGGAATACTTCTTGCCGGTGAAAACGACCTTGTCGGCGTTGATGACGATAACATTGTCGCCGTCGTCAACGTGAGGCGTGAAAGTTGCCTTGTGCTTGCCACGCAGACGCATAGCGATAACGGAAGCGAGACGGCCAACGACGAGCCCTTCGGCGTCGATGACGACCCACTTCTTCTCCACCTCTGCAGGCTTCTGGGAGAAGGTTGCCATAGTTGTTACTCTCTCTTGGATCCCCGTGCCCGAAGGCGATGGGGCGTTTCTTGTTGCTTGGCTTGGCTGCTCGAAAGACAGACCAAAAAAGAAAACAGCCCCGAAAGGCTGCATTTCCGGCGCGGCTTATAGCGGCAATCGATTAGCCGGTCAATACGAGCCATTCTGGCGGCCGGAAAAATAGCATAGAAAAAACAATTGGTTAAGTATGAGGTATAATGATACCTCAATTTAGTGCGTCCGAAAACAGGAAGTTTCGCATCCGCAAAGTCCCGCACTGTCGTATTCGGCTCGAAATCGCCCCACCCTTGTGGCACAAGGACGGATACAGACAGCACAGGAACATGCCATGGCCGAGATCGTATCCTTCCGCAAGGACAACAACAATTCGGGCGAGGGCGCCCTCGTGCTTCGCCAGCTTTCCGGCGGCATATTGCGCCTGACGCTCAACAATCCACCGGCAAATGCTCTCTCTATATCAGTCATGGAAACGCTGATGGGCGAGCTACAGGGTGCGGCAGATGACCAGGACGTGCGCATCGTCGTCATCGCCTCGACCGGCAATGTCTTTTCCGCCGGTCACGACCTGAAGGAATTGACTGCGCACCGCGCCGACGAGGACGACGGCGTCGCCTTCTTCGAAGAAACCTTTGCGCTGGCCGCGGATCTGATGCTCGAGATCAGTCGTTTGCCGAAGCCGGTCATCGCCGAGATCGATGGGCTCGCGACGGCAGCAGGCTGCCAGCTCGTCGCGAGCTGCGATCTTGCGATCTGCACGGATACGTCCACCTTCTGCACGCCGGGCGTCAATATCGGGCTTTTTTGCTCGACGCCGGCTGTCGCCGTTTCGCGCGCCGCCCACCGTAAGCAGGCGATGGAGATGCTGCTGACGGGCGAGACGATCGACGCCTCGACGGCAAAGGATTTCGGCCTGGTCAACCGCATTGTGCCAAAGCAATACCTCACCCAGGTGGTCAGCAAATACGCATCCGTCATTGCCTCGAAGTCGCCGGAGGCGTTGAGGATCGGCAAGGAGGCCTTTTACAGGCAGCTCGAAATGCCCATCGCGGAAGCCTACGACTACACCGCAAGCGTGATGGTCGACAGCATGCTGACCGGCGATGCGCAGGAGGGCATCGGTGCCTTTCTTGCAAAGCGCACGCCCGAATGGAAGGGCGACTGATCAGGCGAGCTTCAGGATCAGACCGCCGAGCGCGATGATGATGCCGGCGAGGTAGCGCCAGACGCTGGCCTTTTCCTTCAGCACCAGAACCGAGATGACAAGCGCGAACAGGATGGCGGTTTCCCGCAGCGCCGCCACCGTCGCGACCGGGGCCTTCGTCATCGCCCAGAGTGCCAGGCCGTAGGAGGCGATCGAGCCCGTGCCGCCGATCAACCCGCGCCACCAGTTTCGCCTGACGTGGGTGGCGACAGTTATGAGGCCGCGCTGCGAAATCGCCCAGGCAAAGAGGAGAATCGGCGGCAGAAGCGACATCCACAGCGTGTAGGAAATCGCATTGCCGGAAAGCCGGGCGCCGATGCCGTCCACATAGGTATAGGTGGCGATGACGCAGGCGTTGATCAGCGCCAGCATAATCGCGTGACGGCTGCCGTGGCGGGCTTCGAAGGCCAGGGTGAGGATGCCGGCGCAGATCGTCATGGTTCCGGCAAGCGCTCCACCCGTCAGATGCTCTCCGAGGATGAAGCCGCTGGTGGCGACGATGAGCAGGGGCGCTGCGCCGCGCATCAGCGGATAGACGAGGCCGATATCGCCCGCCCTGTAGGCGGCGGCCACCAGCTGGAAATAGGCAAATTGCAGGATCGCGGAAGCGCCGATGAAGGGCCACGCCTGGGGCTGCGGCAGGGGAAGCAACGGCAGGAAAGGCAGCGAGGCAACAGCGCCGCCTGCAGAGATCAGCGCCGCATCAAGTGACTTGTCCTTGCCGGCTTTGATGATGGCATTCCATGTCGCGTGCAGAAGCGCACCGAAAAGGACAAGAAGAATAACGTCGAGGGGCAAGGTGAATGATCCGGGAGCACTGCAGCAAAATATGGGAAAACATCACAGCTTTCCCGTTTGAGTCCGCCTTGAAATAACAACCTGTGTTTGCGTGATTTGATCTGTAAGGTGTACTCCGCACGGTCCAAATTCAATAGCATGGATCGAGGAAGCGAACAATTGCCCATTGATGTGGCAATTTCTGCGTGCGCTCGAAATACGTTCAATTCCGCTCACCTCACACAACTATGAGATGTTACTAATGGACACATGAACATATCGTGATCAAATTATGCATGAAAGGTGAAGTTCAGCTATGGCAAGAGAATGTCGACAATCCTATGCTGCTGAAATGTAGACATTATTCTATAACTTTGAAATGGTTGTAATTTTGCAATCAAAAGGAGTTTCTATGGATATTTTGTATCTACAGATTGAATGACGAGTCCTTTCGCAGATGCGAAAGGATCGATAATATTCAAAATTCCGAATGAATGCTCGCTTAGAGACTATAGTGTGGAATGAAGAACATCCCGTCCAGGTTGTCTATGTTCTGGCAGTTCAGCACCCGGCACTTGGGGTTGTCCTTTGAAGGAATGCTCGTCCATTCCGCATAGTCGGTCGCATCACAGTAGTTGCTGTTTCGGACATAGCGGTCGTAGAGAGGAAGGCCGCGCGGCGAAGTGTAGCGAAAGATGACGGCGCCTTGGTTGTGGATCGCAGCCCGCACGCTCTGGCAGCTCGTGGTGAGCGGATTGTAGCGCGAGATCGCAAGCGCCGGCGAGGCGGCGAGCACAAGCGCGAGGGTAGCGGCGATTTTTTTCATGGCACAATTTCTCCCTTAGATTTCCGGCACCTATATATACGCGCAAACGGGCCGCCGGTTTCAATGAATCGCGAGTGAGATCCAGTTCCAGGAGACAGCAGATATGAACCATGATGCCTACGCCGACGACTATCTCTCCGGTATTCTGAAATCCGTCAAAACCATCGCGCTGACGGGAGCTTCGCCCAATCCGGCCCGGCCGAGCAATGGTGTCATGGGCTATCTCCTGTCGCGCGGCTACAAGGTCATTCCCGTCAATCCGGGGCAGGCGGGCAAGCAGATCCACGGGCAGACCGTTTACGCACGTCTTGCCGACATTCCCGAACCGGTCGACATGGTCGAGGTCTTCCGCGCATCCGAATATCTTGACGGGGTGGTGGACGAGGCATTGGCACTTGATCCCCGCCCGCAGGTCGTGTGGGCACAGCTTGGCGTGAGCGACGATGCAGCCGCCGCCAAGGCCGAAGCCGGCGGTATCAAGGTCGTCATGAACCGCTGCCCGGCAATCGAGTATCCGCGTCTTTTCGGCTGACGCTGTCAGGCAGAACGGATTTTCTCCGGAACGCGCCGCGGTTGAAAAAGATCGCGGTTAACTTTCATGTTCGAGCGGCTATGATCGCGCCCGTCAACAATTGTACGGGAGGACGACATGGCCAAAAACGATCCGGGATTCAACACGCTGGCGATCCATGCGGGCGCGCAACCCGATCCGGCGACCGGCGCGCGGATTACACCGATCTACCAGACCACGGCCTTCGTCTTCAACGATTCCGACCACGCCGCAGCCCTCTTCGGCCTGCAGCAATTCGGCAATATCTACACCCGCATCATGAACCCGACGCAGGCGGTCCTGGAAGAACGCGTCGCAGCCCTTGAAGGCGGCACGGCAGCGCTCGCAGTCGCCTCCGGTCATGCAGCGCAGATGGTCGTTTTCCACACGCTGATGCGCCCCGGCGAAAATTTCGTCGCCGCCCGCCGCCTCTATGGCGGATCGATCAATCAGTTCGGCCATGCCTTCGAGAATTTCGGCTGGCAGGTACGCTGGGCCGACCCTGAGAATCCCAGTGATTTCGAGAGCAGGATCGACGACAAGACGCGGGCGATCTTCATCGAAAGCCTTGCCAATCCGGGCGGCACCTTCGTCGATATTGCCGCGATCGCCGAAATCGCCCATCGTCACGACCTGCCGCTGATCGTCGACAACACCATGGCGACACCCTATCTCATCCGGCCCATCGAGCACGGTGCGGATATTGTCGTGCATTCCCTGACCAAGTTCCTCGGCGGCCATGGCAATTCCATGGGCGGCATCATCGTCGATGGCGGCACCTTCGACTGGTCGAAGACCGGCAATTACCCGATGCTCTCCAGCCCGCGGCCGGAATATAACGGCGTCGTGCTGCACCAGACTTTCGGCAATTTTGCCTTCGCGATCGCCTGCCGTGTGCTCGGCCTGCGCGACCTCGGCCCGGCCATCTCGCCTTTCAACGCTTTCCTGATCCTGACCGGCATCGAGACGCTGCCGCTGCGCATGCAGCGTCATAGCGACAATGCGATTGATGTTGCCAAATGGCTGAAGGCCCATTCCAAGATCGCCTGGGTGAATTATTCCGGCCTCGAAGATGATCCGAACCACGCCCTGCAGCAGCGCTATTCACCCAAGGGCGCCGGCTCGGTCTTCACCTTCGGCGTCAAGGGCGGCTACGAGGCTGGCAAGGCGCTGGTCGAGGGGTTGGAACTCTTCTCGCATCTCGCCAATATTGGCGATACACGCTCCCTCGTGATCCATCCGGCCTCCACCACGCACCGGCAACTCACCGACGAGCAGAGGGTCGCCGCAGGCGCCGGACCGGACGTGGTGCGCCTCTCCGTTGGCATCGAGGACGTGAAGGACATCATCGCCGACCTCGAGCAGTCGCTGTCGAAGATCTGAGCGTCCCTCGCAACGCTTGTATTTTTGCAGACTACGTTTGTCGGGATACAACCATGGGATCAGCGTCCGAGTGGAATAGACTCGGACGCGGCTTTCGTCCGATCGGACGAAAATTGCGGACCATCTAGAGCCCCAAGCCAAACTGGTTCGGCTGCGAAAAGTCTTTTATTCCGACTCTCGGCCAATCGCATTTCCTGTCGAACTGGAGTTTAGAGACGGTGCGGTGGCAAGTCGGGTCTGTCCTGAACGCATAACCTGGAAGGGAGACGTAGTGACTTGCCGACGTCCCGAACAACAGGCAAATCGTCAGTGCGACACAAAAAGGCTTCATGGATGCCTCCCTTGTGGGATTAGGGGACGCATTTTCACATAGAGCAACGCTCCCGGACATATATCAATTTGTGCTAATACTGCGGCGGGCGACCCGCCAGGCGAAGAACACGGAGTGTCCTCCGCAGCAAAGGTTTGTAATTTTGCGACCTGCGTTTGCTGGGATACAGCCATAGGATCAGCGTGCGATTCGAATAGAGTCGGGGCGATGGGCGGCGAGTTTTTGGCTCTGCCGATGTCGCTCTTTTTGTGCTTAATCTTTGCCGCGAAGGACACTGAAGGAAAGGCTGACCATGGCAAACGCGATCTCCTTCGATATCGGCGGCGTCGAACCGGAAGTCGGCGCTCCCGCGGCCGAACGCATCATTTCGGGTAATCCGCAATTTCGCACCTGGAATCTCGAGGAGGCCGAGGGCGGCCTCTACGCCGGCATCTGGGAGGCAACACCCGGCAAGTGGCGGATCGTCTACGAGGAGTGGGAATATTTCAGCCTGCTTTCCGGCTATTCGGTCGTGACCGAGGATGGTGGCGAGCCGGTCCATCTCAGGGCCGGCGACCGCCTTGTCCTGAGGCCGGGCTTTAAAGGAACCTGGGAAGTCGTTGAAACGACTCGTAAGGATTATGTGATCAAGGTCTGAGCGCCGGGCCGGGTAGAAGGTTTTTGATCCTTCTTATTAAGAGTGCCTACATCATCAAGTGCTAAAGCTCATCTGCAGCGCATTGCGGACATGATGTCTTCTGCCGTCACCAAAGACATGCCCTTGCAATTCATCTTCTCGGGATTTGCATGTCGTCGAATCTTGCGCGTAGACGCGGTCGGTCTCAGACATCTTCCATCATTGCGACAACCGTATGCTTCCTTGTCGTCGCTCTCGCGCTGACAGGCCTCATGGCCCATGTCGTCGTCGCGATGACACGATCTGCAAACGAGATCGACGATGCCAGGGCCACGCGCGCCGCCAGCGCGGCGATCGCAGCTCTTGTCAATCGCTTGAGCGCGACAACCACGGACAACGCCGTATGGGATGATGCCTATAAGGCGATCTCGTCTCCAGGCGCGGCGGACTGGGCCTATGAAAACTGGGGTAAAACCACTGCGGATTACCCGCTTTATGACGGCGCGGTCGTAATCGGCCCCGATCATTCTTCGATCGTCTCCGCATATGCCAAAGGTAAGCCTTTCCAGCCGAGCGCCTTTTTCGGCGAGGGCTTTTTCCAGCAGATCAACAAGGCTGCCGATGCCGGACAGGCGCCGGTGGTCAATTTCATCCGGACCGAAACGGGCATCGCGCTAATCGTATCGCAGGCAATCCAGCCTTTCACCGCAGAAGGCGAACTTCCGAAGCTGAGTGTGCTGAGCCTCTACAAGGATCTCACGCCTGAAGTTCTCGACATTCTTTCGGACGAACACGAACTCGACGGATTGCACCTTGCGACCGCGCCGGAGCCGGGCCTCTTGAACACACCCATCACGGACATGCAGGGCGGTGTCATCGGTCATCTTGTTTGGCCGAGCAAAGCGCCCGGCAGCGCCGTGTTTCACCAGGTCTATCCTTACATATCGGCCGCCATCATTATCCTTGTGATGTTCCTG
>Ga0102588_1001001_pt1 | contig 24320 bp, 22 predicted proteins | sample AraplaMF_Col_mMS_FD_76854 | JGI IMG/M metagenome (GOLD analysis project Ga0102588, IMG submission 76854) | Arabidopsis root microbial communities from the University of North Carolina, USA - plate scrape MF_Col_mMS (SPADES assembly) (version 2) | ecosystem: Host-associated > Plants > Roots >...
TTGCCGCCGCGGCATAGGCGGATGCGGGAGGAATGCGACGCGGCGCCAGCGCCAGCATCGCGGCAAATGGTTTCAATGCGGGCGCGCGCGCTAAAAGACCTGCGAACGGCCGCCCCGCTGCCGACAGCTTGATCGCGAGGCGAAACCGATCGGGATAAGGCAGAACAGCAGCAAGGATGGCGCGCACGAGCCGGTTCATGAAAGGACGCTTGTAGGTGTTTTCGATGTGCGCCCGCGCATGGTCGACGAGGTGCATATAATCGACACCGGAGGGACAGGTCGTTACGCAGGCGAGACAGGAGAGGCAGCGGTCGATATGGGTAACGACCTCGGCGTCGGCCGGGCGCCCGTTTTCCAGCATGTCCTTGATCAGATAGATGCGCCCACGGGGGCTATCGAGCTCATTGCCGAGCGTGACATAGGTCGGACAGGTCGCGGTGCAGAAGCCGCAATGCACGCATTTGCGCAGGATCTTCTCGGATTCGGCAACGTGCGGGTCGGCAAGTTGGGCCGGGGTGAAATTGGTCTGCATGCCTCAAGCTCCTGCCATCTTCCCGGGATTGAAGATGCCGGCGGGATCGAATTTCAGTTTCAGTCGCTGCGATAGCAAGGCCACAGCCTCCTGCTGGGGCTGAAAGGCCGCAATCCCAGATCGCATCTTTTCAGGTGCGCGGATCAATGTCGCATGGCCACCGCCCAGCGCCTTGATGAACCGGCGCAATAGGTCCGCATCCGCGTCGGCCTCCATCCGCATCCAGATCAGGCCGCCCTGCCAGTCATAGTATGCGTCAATACCGGCTTCGAGGCGAAGTGCCGCGACCAGCTGATGGCCGGTCCCTGGGGCGACGGAGACGCGCCACACCGGTCGAGCCGTACCGTCGGCATAGGGCGCGACATCGCGGATATCTCTCCAGAGACGGACACTGTCTGCCTGCTCGAAGCGCGTGACGGATCCGAATGCCGCCATGGCTGCGGCGAGCTTGGTTGCCCTGGCATCGACTGAGCCGGGCAGGCCTTCGATCCTGAGACAGGTTCCCTCGCCTTCGGAGAGCGTACTGTCGAGAAATTTCCAGGCGACGGTCATCGGCAGATGTGCGGCGCCGGAGACTTCGACCGGCAGCGCCATCGCCGCCGCCATGGCGTTGGCGGCCTCCGCATCGTTCAGCCCCGAGATGACGATCGTTGCTTCGGTTCTTGGCCGCGGCGGCACGCGGAAAGTTACTTCCGTCAGGAAGCCCAGCGTGCCGTGCGAGCCAGCCATCAGCTTGACGAGATCCAATCCGGTGACGTTCTTCATCACGCGGCCGCCTGCCTTGATGATCTCGCCCTTGCCGTTGATGAAGCTCACGCCAAGAAGGCTGTCTCGCGCAGCGCCGGCGACGAAACGGCGCGGCCCCGAGACATTGGCGGCAAAGACGCCGCCGATTGTCGGCTCACCTGTCGTTCCCATGATCGGCCGATGGTCCATGGGCTCAAAGGCCATCATTTGACCGTTCTCGGCGAGTGCGGCTTCGATCTCGGACAACGGCGTTCCCGAGCGAGCGGTCAAAACCATCTCGCCGGGATTATAGGCCGTGATGCCCCGCAGATTGGACGACCGCAGGCGGCTTTCCGCCGCCACGGCGTTCCCGAAACCCGAGCGAGTGTTGCCGCCGCAGATCGCCAGCGGCTCGCCGGCCTCGGTGTGGCTGCGGACGATTGCCGCGGCCTCTTCGTCCGTTGTGGGCGATAGATCGATCATGCGGCCGGACGTCCCTCGAGCGGGAAAACCTTGGAGGGGTTCAGGAGCCAGGCCGGATCGAAGGCGGCGCGCGCCGCCATCTGCTGCTCCAGGTCCGCCTCGGAATACTGATGACGCATCAGGTCGCGCTTTTCGATGCCAACACCATGCTCGCCTGTGAGGCAGCCGCCCGCATCGACACAGAGCTTCAGGATCTCCATCCCCGCAGCTTCCGCACGGGCGGCATCTTCCGGATCATTCGCATTGAACAGGATCAGCGGATGCATATTGCCATCGCCTGCATGGAAGACGTTGGCGACGCGAAGCCCATAGCTGTCGATGATTTCAGAGGTTTTCGTCAGCACATAAGAAAGCTGGCTGAGCGGCACGGTTCCGTCCATGCAGATATAGTCTGCAATCCGGCCAGTCGCGCCGAAGGCGGATTTCCTGCCCTTCCAGATCAGCGCCGCCTCGGTTGCCGACTGGCATTCGCGGACGGTTTTCACGCCATGCTTGCGCGCGATTTCGACGATGCTCTTCAGCATGTCGTCCATTTCCGCCTCCGATCCTTCGACCTCGACGATCAATAGCGCCCCCACATCCAGCGGATAGCCGGCCTTGGCGAAGGCCTCGCAGATTTCGATCGCTGGCTTGTCCATGAATTCGATCGCGACGGGAATGATCCCTGATGCGATGATGTCGGCGACACAGGATCCCGCCTCCTCGGACGTATCAAAGCCGAAGAGGACCGGCCGCGCGCCCTCCGGTTTGGCGATCAGGCGGACAGTCGCTTCGGTGACTATCCCAAGCTGGCCCTCATGTCCGCAGACAAGGCCAAGCAAGTCGTAGCCTCCGGCGTCCAATGCCTTGCCGCCGAGATCGATGACGGTGCCATCGGTCAGCACCATCTTGACGCCGAGCAGGTTGTTGGTCGTCACCCCATATTTCAGGCAGTGCGCGCCACCGGAATTCATGCCGATATTGCCGCCGATCGTGCAGGCCAGCTGTGAGCTCGGATCGGGCGCATAGAAGAAGCCGTCCGCCGAGACGGATTCTGAAATATTCAGGTTGGTCACGCCGGCTTCGACGACCGCCACGCGGTTGGCCAGATCGATTTCGAGAATGCGGTTCATCTTGGAAACGCAAATGACGACCGCATCCTCCTGTGGGATTGCTCCGCCCGAGAGTGACGTTCCGGCGCCGCGCGGCACCACCGGCACGCCATAGCGATGACAGTATTTCATGACCGCAGCCACTTCCGCGGTCGTCCGCGGCAGGGCAACAGCAAGCGGCATCCGGCGATAGGAAACGAAGGCATCGGTCTCGAACGGCATCAACTCGCGCGCCTCGTGCACCAGGCATTCCGGCGGCAGCAGGCCGATGAGATCTGCGACGATCTGCCGGCGGCGGGCAAGCACGTCGGCACGCGGGGCGAGAAACGAAATAGCATCGGACATGGCTCTCTCCCTTCGCTCCGACAGCGAAAACCGGAGACATCCTCTGCGCTGCCGGCTCAGTCGGGCTTAGCACTTTCCGGATTACGGCGCAAATGCTAAGCACTTATTCCAAAAGGATAAACAATCTAACGAATGACCAATCTCGGTGATCTCGAAATTTTCGCAAAGGTCGTTTCGACAGGGAGCATGTCGCTTGCCGGCCGGGCTCTCGGCTTTTCGCCGGCGGTCGTGTCGAAGCGGATAAAACGGCTTGAAGATCGGCTCGGCACGCGGCTCCTGCAACGCACGACGCGGCAGATCTCCCTGACGGAGGCAGGCCAGGGCTTCTACGATCGCGTGCTTGGCATTCTCGCCGGCATCGAGGAGGCCGAATACTACATTTCCGGACGCTCGGCGCAGATGCAGGGCACGCTGAAGGTGACGGCGCCCACCTCGTTCGGACGCATGCATGTCGCCCCGCACCTGAAATCCTTCATGGATATGCATGTCGGTTTGGCGATCAATCTCGTGCTCAGCGACGAATTCACCGATATCATCGGCGAAGGCTTCGACCTTGCCATCCGTATTGCGGAACTGACGGACTCAAGCCTCGTCGCGCGGCGCCTTGCCCCCGTGCGTCGCCTGCTCTGCGCATCGCCGGACTATCTTGCCGCTAACGGCACGCCCCAGACCATCGAAGATCTCAAGCACCACCGCTGCCTGCCCGCCCACAACAACGATGCCTGGCGGCTGGAGGGGCCGGAGGGTCCGCTTTCCCTGCGGCCGGAAGGAATGCTCGTCACCAATTCAAGCGAGGTCATCAGGGAGGCCGTCATATCGGGGCTCGGCATCGCGCTGCGCTCCACCTGGGACATCGGCAGGGAGCTCCAAGACGGACGGTTGGTGCACATCCTTCCTGCCTACGAAGGATCGCGCAACGTGACGCTTTCCGCGGTCTATCCCAGCCGCCAGTTCCTGCCGGCCAAGGTACGGCTGTTCATCGACTATCTCGCCGAGATCTACGGACCGGTTCCCTACTGGGAACGCTAGCTGTGGGTTTTCAGGAGGTTGTCCATTCGGAGCGGATTAAGGAGACTGGAGTTACACACTCAGCCTTGCAGGATCGCTCCGACTGAACATCCATGAGAACGCCGGTTTTGATGCCGCTTTGTCGAGAGGAGATGGCGCGCAACGTCGTCGACGACCGTTGTTCCAAAGCCCAGGCGGCAGGGTTTACGGCGTCACTTCAAGAATAGTTAGCCGCTGGGTCGAGCGGTTCTTGGCCCGTTCCCGCGCAGGCGGCCAAAGCGGAATGCATCCGGGACGGCCGAACGGACCATCAGCATCTCACCGATGGTTTCGTGTGTCAGGAGGCCGACAAGCCGTCCCGTATTGTCGGTCGCGGCGACGGCCGGAGCGTTTGCCTCCTGCATAAGACGCAGGCTTTCCTCCAGAGATTTGCGATAATGTATCTTGGGAATGTCGCTCCGCATTGCGCTGGTGACGGGAGCGGCTGGCCCCTTTTCCTTCAACGCCCGGATCATGTCGTCGCGGGTCACCAATCCTTCGAGATGGCCGGCGGAGTCGACCACCGGGAACTCGTGCTGCGTGGTGGCTAGCAGCATCTCGACCGCCTCGTCGAGCGTTGCGGACCGTTCCAGCCGGGCGAACTCCGTGACCATCACATCCCCGACCTGCACGCTGGTCGCCACCTGCCGGATCTGCGCGTTCTGTGCTTCCGCCGCCGCGGCGAGATAGACGAAGATGCCGATGAAGATCAGCAGCGGATTGTAGAAGAGCCCGACGAAACCGAAGACGAAGGCCAGCCCCTGTCCGATCGTGGCGGCGATCTGGGTCGCGCGTGACCAGGAGAGGCGCGAGGCCAAGGCGGCGCGCAGGACGCGTCCGCCGTCCATCGGAAAGGCCGGGATCATGTTGAAGAGAACCAAGAATACATTGACGCCCGCCAGCCTGACGAGAAAATTCGTGCGTGGATCCTCGATCTCCGCCATCTGCTCGACGGCCGCCGGCCCTCCCAACGCGATGAAGATCAGCACGGCGATCGCGACATTCACGAGCGGCCCCGCGATCGCGATTGCGAACTCCTGTCCCGGCTCTTCCGGCATGCGTTCGAGCCTGGCCACGCCGCCGATCGGCAGAAGTGTGATGTCGGGCGTGCGAATGCCAAAATACCGGGCGGCTGTGATGTGGCCGAATTCGTGCAGGACCACGCAGACAAAGACGGCAAGGATAAAGATAACGCCCTCCCACGCGGCCGCCGTGCCGCCGATCTGGTAGTGCATCAGCCAGATCCAGACGAGCAAAAGCAGAAAGGTGAAGTGAACGCGAATGGTCGTGCCAGCGATCGTGCCGAGATTCAGAGACCAACCCATCTTCATAACTCCAGGAAATGCGGGGGTGCACTATAAGCGCTTGCCGGGATCAGAGCACCTCAGGATGAAACAGCGACCTGTGGCTTACAATCTTCACTACCCCTAATAGAGATCTAGTGCGATTAATGCGCAATACCTTGTCGCCTTTTCCAAACCGCGACAGGCAAAATTTCAGGGTTGATCGAACCGGGAGATCGGATCCTAAGGACCGGCGCGGCGGACCTGGCACCCAAAACCCACTGGCCCGCTTAGTCTTGAGGCCCTGCTCACGAGGCGGGGGCTTTCCGCAGTCTTTCCCAGCCGCCAGTTCTTGCCGGCCAAGGTAGGGCTGTTCATCGACTATCTCGCCGAGATCTGCGGCCCGGTTCCCTACTGGGAACGCTAGAGGTTTCCAGCGCTCAATTCGCCAGTCTCTCGATGACGAGATTAAGCAGCGCCCGCAAGCGCGCCTGCCGTTTCATATCCCGGTGATAGCCAATCCAGGTGTCGCGCCCCGGCGGCGCTTCACCGAGGTCGACCGGCTCGATATCAGCGATTGAATCGCCAAGGGGGCGCGGCAGGACGGCGAGCCCGGCCCCATTCCTGCACAGCGTCGCCTGGACATCGCGGTTGTTGCTGCGCATGGCAATCTCGGCCTTTGGCAGAAGACGCGTCAGCCATGTCACATCAGGCATGCCGCCAAACGCCTCGTCCATCGTTACCAGGCGCGCGCCCGCGCCATCTCCTGCCTTCGGGTGCTCCGCCCCTCGGCGGATGTAAAGCCGGTAGTCGATATGCAGCAGCTTCCTCGATATCACGTCCGGCTCGGTAAAGGGCGCGATCCGAACGACGACATCCGCCTCCCGGCGGGAGAGACTGAGCAGGCGGCTATCGGTCAGCAATTCCACAACGATCTTAAGATAGCGCAGCGAGAATTCCGCAAGGACCGGCGCCAGCACATGTGCACCGAACCACTCCGAAGAGGACAAGCGCAGGAAGCCGCTCAATTGCCGGCTCTGTCCGGCAAGTTCGCGTTCGAGCCCGAGTGCCTCCTCTTCCATCCGCTCGGCGTGGGCAAAGACGGCTGCGCCCTCGTCGGTCATCACAAACCCGTCGGCTGTCCGCTGAAACAGGGTCTGGCCGAGCGAGATTTCAAGGGCGCGAAGGCGACGCCCCATCGTCGGCTGCGTCAGGCCGAGGCTGCGGGCGCCGGCGCCGAGAGTTCCCTGGCGCGCGATCGCCAGAAACAGTTTGAGATCGCTCCATTCCACAAGCCGACTCCCATACAAAAATGTATGAACTTCGTGCAATGTCTTTCATTTCCATTCTCATATCAACGGCGCATTCTCCAGGCAACAACAGACGAAGGAGAGTTGCATGTCACAGATCACAACGATGAAGGCGCTCCTGATCGACGCGCCGAACGCGGATTTCCGCCTGGCCGAGATCGCCCGGCCGGCGCCGCGCGAAGGCGAGGTTTTAGTTCGTATCAAGGCAAGCGGCGTCAATCCGCTGGACACCAAGATCCGCGCCGGCAATGCCACCCATGCGCGCCATCCGTTCCCGGCCGTTCTAGGTATGGACATTGCCGGCGTCGTCGAGCAGGTCGGTCCCGGCGTCACCGAGTTCCATCGCGGCGACGAAGTCTATGGCATGACCGGTGGCGTCGGCGGCATCCAGGGCTCGTTGGCTGAATTCGCAGCGGTCGACGCCCGGCTGATCGCGCCGAAGCCCAACAATCTCTCGATGCGGGAGGCAGCAGCCCTGTCGCTGATCGCGATTACCGCCTGGGAAGGGTTGGTCGGTCGAGCCAATGTCCGCGAAGGCCGGCAGGTTCTTGTCCTCGGCGCCGGCGGTGGCGTGGGGCACATTGCCGTACAGATCGCAAAAGCCGCGGGTGCTGATGTGTTTGCCGTCGACGGTGGCTCCAAGGCTGGCTATCTCAGAAGCCTTGGGGCAACGCCGATCGACTACAGGGTAGAGACCGTGGCGGACTATGTCGGCAATCACACGACCGGCAAGGGCTTCGACATCGTCTACGATACCGTCGGCGGCCCGGGCCTCGATACAGCCTTCCAGGCGGTCGGCCGGTTTGGCCACGTCGTCAGCGCGCTCGGATGGGGGACGCATGCGCTTGCCCCGCTGTCGTTCAAGGCGGCGACCTATTCGGGCGTCTTTACGCTGCTGCCGCTTCTGACCGGCGAAGGGCGAAGCCACCACGGCGAGATCCTGCGCGAGGTGGGCAAGCTCGTCGAGGCCGGCAAGCTGATGCCGAGGCTGGACGCGCGCCGCTTCGGACTTTCCGATGCCGCCGAAGCGCACGCGTTGATCGAAAACCGTCAGGCAAACGGCAAGCTGGTGGTGGAGATCGCCTGAAATCTGGACGCGCGCGGCGGAATCTCGCCGCGCCCGTCACCTATCGCGCCAGATCGAGATAGGCGCTCGCCACCATGGCATCGATATCCGCGGGTACCGGGACGAGACAGCTCTCGGCGCCGACTTCGCGTCTGGCGACACGCTCGAGGCAGCGCGCCTGCAGCGTGAAACCAAGATCCATCGATTCAACGGAATTGCCGAGCGGCCTGGGACCGGCGAGGTTCGCCATGTGGCCACCGCCGAGAACATGGAAAGAGCGACCGTCCTTCAGGTGCAGGGTCTCGATGTGATCCGCCTCGTAGCGATCGATCCGCACGACATCGGGGTGCTGCCGGAATGCGGCAACGTCGATCTCATGCGGGAAATGTCCGCCATTCATCAGGATTGCACCATCCTTGATCAGCGGAAGGTCGGCTGCGGTGATGATCGCGGGAAAGCCCGTAACGGTGACGAGCACGTCGGCCGAGGCAATCGCCTCGTTGCGCAGCGGCGTGGAAAATCCGTCAAGATGCGCCCCCAGCGCCGTCACCGGATCGATATCAACGACGCTGACGGCTGAAAACGCGTTGCGGAAACAGGCGGCGGTTCCCTTGCCGCAGGCCCCGTAGCCGAAAACCGTCACACGCTTGCCGTTGGTCGAGCGGTTGGTGAAGCGCATGTAGCTTTCGAAAAGGCTCTGGCCGACGGCATGTCTGTTTTCGGCGAACTGCTTGACCGGGCTGTCGTTGATGACCAGGATCGGCATGTTCAATTTTGCCCGTATCGGCAGCAGGCGTGTGCGGCCTGACGTAGTCTCCTCGGTGCCTCCGAGAAGGCTGGCGTAAGGAGCCCCGGCCGCAATCGCCAAGAGGTCGCCGCCGTTGTCGAGCAGAAGATCCGGCTTTTCCGCGACGACCGCCTGCAGGCTCTCATGATGCGCGACTGGGTCCGTTGTCTGGGTCGCGAACACGGTGATCCCCTGCGAACGGAGAAACTCGACGGTCGAAGGCTGCGTGCTGTTCAGATTTCCGGTGCAGACAAGCCGTGCGCCGCCGGCTTTCAGGGTCATCAGCAGCGCCACGGTCTTCGGCTCCAGATGAATCCCCGTGCCGATGGTCAAGCCGTTGAACGGTTGGGTCTTCTCGAATTCTGCCGCCGTTGCCTTGAGCAACCTGCAGCTGTTGCCGATCCATTCGATGCGGCTTGCTACTCTTTGCATATCCATGTCCTTTTGCTCGCAACGCAGTGTTAGGCTCGGCAGCGCCTTTCGACCATGGAGATAATTCTGCGCAATAGGGCAGAAAATCTGCCCTATTGCGTCGCCGCGCCAGAGCGGAGCAACCAGTCGCGAAGGGCGACGAACGCGGGTTTCGGCGAGTCGACGTTGCGACAGCACAGGCTATAGCCGGCCAGTCGGCGAATGAAGCCATAGGGTGCAGCAAGCAGATTGCGCTGCAAGTCATCTTCGATGGCAGCGCGCGGCGCGAGCACAACACCAATCCCCGATCGCACCGCCCCGAGCACCAGCAGCAGATCCTCGAATTCCTGCTTGCGCCGGAACATCACGGCCTGAGTGCCGCTCTCGGCAAACCACTCCTGCCAAAGGGTTGGCGCGCTGCGGCTGACAAGAGCGGTGATCTCCACCATCCGCGCGGGATCGCCGGCGATCCTTTCTGCCAGATCCGGTGTCGCGACGGGTCCGAATTCGTCCTCCATGAACTTGACCGCTGTCACCCCTGCCGTTGGCCGGTATTCGGCGCCCATGATGACGGCGTCGAGTTCCGGGTGCAGCGCCAGCGGCTCGACGACCGACATCGGCACGATATCGACGTCGACGACGCCAAGCTCAGCCTGCATGTTTGCAAGCCGCGGCATCAGCCACCATATAGCAAAGGCCGAAGGTACGCCGAGGCGAATGCGGCGATCCTCGCCACCGACAAAATCTGCAGCGGCGCGTTCCAGCGTCGCGAAGGCAGCGGTGGAGGCCTCCGCGAACAGTGCAGCTTTCGCGGTCGCGGCCAATTTTCTGCCATCGCGTTCGAACAGTTTCTCACCGAAATAGTTCTCCAGGATCGAGATCTGCTGGCGCACCGCGCCGCGTACAACACCAAGCTCGGCGGCGGCGCCAAGAATGCTGCCGTGACGGTATACGGCTTCAAAGGCGCGGATGGCTTTTAAGGGAGGAAGACGCATGATTACCATAGTATTGACATAACAGTGTATGAGATGACGCCGCCGTTGATTGAAATGCAAGGCGCGCTCATATTGAACGCCTGTGCATTGGCGGAATCAGGATAGTATCTGACGGATTTTTTGTTACCCGGCGAAACAAAAAGTTCCTATTGATAGTTATCAAATCCGAGCCAAAAGCATGAAATGCGTATGGATCGCGCAAGCTTTCCAGCAGATACTAATATAGACGACTCACTCGAACAGAACGCCAAGGTGACCCGACCGTTGACTCTTCTCGCCCGCCTCGCTGCAGACGTCCAGCTCATGTTTCGGCGCCCTCCGCGTCAACAATATGCTGCGCTCTGCTATCGGGTCAAAAAGAAAACCAACGACGTTGAAGTACTTTTACTGACCAGCCGCGACACCGGCCGCTGGGTGATCCCCAAGGGATGGCCGATGGACGGAAGGTGCTCGTATGAGGTCGCCGCACGCGAGGCATTCGAGGAAGCCGGTGCGCGCGGAACCGTCGAGAACGAGATCCTTGGTTCCTACTCCTACCCTAAGGTGTTGAAGAACGGCCTAAAGGTCACCTGTAAAGTGCAGGTCTATGCTCTCGAGGTTCTGGAGATCGCCAAGAACTTCAAGGAAAAAGGCGAGCGCAAGGTGGAGTGGGTCTCCTGCGACGAGGCTGTGAAGCGCGTTCATGAGCCTGAACTTCGCAATCTCATCCTGCTGTTCAAGCGCCGCATGACGGAACAGCTTGCGGCAAGCATGCCAAAGCAAATTCCGGCGGAATGAATACTGCCATCTTGCGCTGCTAAACTTGGCGGCGCTAAAGCAGGATTCAACGAAGGAATAGCATGCCCAACCGATCAGCCGTCCTCACGAAACGAACGCTCGACAAAGACCTCGACAAGCTTACGCATGTCGAGGATGCGACGAAGTTCGTCTCGCGCAAACTGGTGGCGCCGGGCCTCGGGCTGATCTTCCTTGGGCTAGCCATGCTTTTCGCGGGCGTCTATGTCTTTGACCGGCCAAGCGCCGTGCTGGTGATCGCGGCAGCGGCGCTCGCCGCCTACATGGCCATGAACATCGGTGCAAACGACGTTACCAATAACGTCGGCGCCGCCGTGGGCGCCCGAGCGATGACGATGGGGCAAGCTCTTGTCATCGCAGCCATCTTCGAAATTCTCGGGGCGACAGTTGCCGGCGGCGAGGTCGTCAAGACGATCTCCTCCAGCATCGTGGATGCCGTGCAAGTCCCACCAGGCACACTCAGCTGGATCATGATAGCGGCGCTGATGGCCGCCGCATTGTGGATCAACCTCGCGACCTGGATGAACGCACCGGTCTCGACCACGCACGCGATCGTCGGCGCGGTGATTGGAGCGGGTACCGGCGCGGTCGGTCCGGACCCGGTGAACTGGCGGGTGATGGTCGAGATCACATCGGCCTGGGTGACTTCGCCGCTGCTTGGCGGCGTGATTGCGGCCGGCCTGCTTTTCCTCGTGAAGAGCCTGATCATCTACCGCGACGACAAGATTGCCGCGGCGCGGCGTTGGGTCCCCGTTCTGATCGCGATGATGCTCGGTGGCTTTGCTTCCTACATGGTGCTGCAGCTTACGCCCGCTGGCGCGTTTTCCTCGTTCACAAACCTCCTTTTCGGCGTCGCGGCCGGCGGCCTCGGATGGTTTGCCGCGCGTTCATTCGTTCACAGGCAGGCCGTAGGGCTGGAAAACCGCAACAGCTCGCTGCGCGTCCTCTTCCAGATTCCCCTGATTGGCTCGGCAGCTCTGCTCTCCTTCGCACATGGTGCCAACGACGTATCCAACGCAGTCGGCCCACTTTCGGCAATCGTGCGCGCGGTCGCGGGATCCGCAGCCGGCCCGAATGGCCAGCCCCCGATCTGGGTGCTGCTCATCGGCGCCTTCGGTATCTCGGTCGGCCTACTGTTGTTCGGGCCGCGCCTGATCCGGCTGGTCGGTGAACAGATCACCAAGCTCAACCCCATGCGCGCCTATTGCGTTGCGCTGTCGACGGCCTTCACGGTTATCGTGGCCTCGTGGCTCGGCATGCCCGTCAGTACGACGCATATCGCGGTCGGTTCCGTGTTTGGCGTCGGCTTCTTCCGCGAGTGGTACACCCGGAACTCGAAGCGACGCATCCGGTACGTGCGGCGCAAGGCGGAAAGCTGGGCGATTGATGAACCGGAAGATCCGAACACGCATGAGGTTCGTCGCCGCTATCTCGTTCGCCGTTCGCACTTCATGACGATCATCGCCGCCTGGATCATCACGGTGCCGGCCTCGGCAGCGCTTGCAGCGATGATCTATTGGGTTATGTTCGCGCTCTTTGTATGAGCAGGACTTTTCGATGCGCGCCAATTTTCGGATGCAACGGCTGTTTGTGGACGCTCCCCTCGCCGCCGGAGCAACGGTCGAGACGACGGGCGACCACTTCAACTATCTCGCCAACGTACTGCGCATGACTGATGGCGCCGAACTGCTCGTCTTCAATGGCCGCGATGGCGAGTGGAAGGCGCGCCTCACCTTTCCAACGCGGAAACGGATTGTAGTGGTCGCCGAGGAGCAGACCCGCCCGCAGCCGGCAGCGTCCGATCTGCACTATCTCTTTGCACCACTGAAGGTCGGGCGACTCGACTACCTGGTGCAGAAGGCCGTCGAGATGGGCGCAGGCCTTCTGCGTCCAGTGATGACCCAGCATGTGCAGGGCAAGATCACCAATCTCGACAAGCTGAAGGCAAACGTCATCGAGGCAGCGGAGCAATGCGGCATACTCGATATCCCCGACGTTGCCGAGCCCGTGAAGCTGTTCGACCTGCTGGACACTTGGCCGAGCGACCGCCGCATCATCTATTGCGACGAGGGCGATGCGGGGCAGAACCCGCTACCACTGCTGTCCAAGATCAGCGAGCGACAGCTGGCGCTCCTTGTCGGCCCAGAGGGCGGTTTCTCCGAGGAAGAGCGCGCGCGGCTGCGCGGCCTCGATTTCGTGACCGCAATCCCGCTTGGGCCGCGGATCCTCAGAGCCGATACGGCTGCGGTTGCTGCCATGGCAGTCATTCAAGCGTCGATCGGCGACTGGAATTAACCTTAGGATCGGTCGCAGCCGAAATATCCTGCTATTTTTTTGATGGACCGTTGAAACAATTTCACTTGCAACATACGTGGGAGCGGTCCTAATCACCCTTCCAATTGCCCGGGTTTTTCCAGGCGCTCTCCCATTGCAGGTAGACTTGAATGGCTCGCGATACCACCGACCAGACGCCACTCTCTTCGGTTCAGGAGCTGACCGATTATCTTGCCGCGGGGAACAAGCCGGCGGAAAAATTCCGCATCGGTACCGAGCATGAGAAGTTTGCCTTCTTCCGGGCGGACAACGGCCCTGTGCCGTATTTCGGCGAGGCCAGCATTTCGGCTCTGTTGAAAGGCCTTCAGCAGAAATCCGGCTGGGACCCGATCATGGACGGCGACAATATCATCGGCCTGGGCGAGCCGAACGGAATGGGCGCGATATCGATCGAGCCTGGCGGCCAGTTCGAACTGTCCGGCGCGCCGCTGGAAACGATCCACGAGACCTGCAAGGAATCGAATACCCATCTGGCGACGTTGCGCGAGATCGCCGAGCCGATGGGCATCCGCTTCCTCGGCATTGGCGGCAGCCCCAAATGGACACTGGCCGAAACGCCTGTCATGCCGAAATCCCGCTACGAGATCATGACCCGCTACATGCCGAAGGTCGGCGCCAAGGGTCTCGACATGATGTATCGCACCTGCACCATCCAGGTGAACCTCGACTTTTCCTCCGAAGCCGACATGCGCAAGAAGATGCGGGTTTCGATGAAGCTTCAGTCTCTGGCTACCGCGCTCTTTGCCTCGTCGCCCTTTACCGAAGGCAAGCCCAACGGCCTGCTCTCCTGGCGCGGCGACATTTGGCGCGACACCGACAACAATCGCTCCGGTCTGCTGGACTTCACCTTCCGCGACGATTTCGGTTTTCATGATTATGCCGAATGGGCCCTCGACGTGCCGATGTATTTCATCGTGCGCGACGGGCACTATCACGACTGTACCCACATCACGTTCCGCCAGTTCATGAACGGCGCGCTGAAGGGCGCGGTTGCCGCCTGGGAGCCGACGATGGGCGACTGGACGAACCACCTTTCGACCCTCTTCCCCGACGTTCGCCTGAAGCGCTTCCTAGAGATGCGCGGTGCCGATGGCGGCCCGTGGCGGCGCATTTGCGGGTTGCCGGCCTTCTGGGTCGGGCTTCTCTACAACGATGCTGCACTCGAAGACGCGGATATGCTGACCAAGGACTGGACATTCGACGAGGTCAACGCCTTGCGCGATGCCGTCCCGTCTCAGGGTTTAAGGGCAAAGTTCCGCGGCCATGAGCTTTATGAGACGGCGCGCGAAGTGATCGCCGTTTCGAAGTCCGGTCTCCGAGCGCGCAACAAGCTCAACAAGGAAGGCCAGGACGAAACCATCTTCCTTGCGCCGCTCGACGAAGTCATGGCCAAGAAGGCGACTTTGGCCGAGGATCTGCTGGCGCTGTATCACGGCCGCTGGAACGGTTCCGTGGAGCCTGTCTTCGAAGAGTATCAATACTAGGGTCTACCCTAAGCCCTTCTGCAAAAAGCGGTTTGCGCATTCCTTTTTCCGGCTATAGTGACGCAATTACGCGTTGCGAAACCGGGAAAGGGATTACCATGCTGCCACTCTTCGACATGATGATGCAGGCCCAGAACGGCGCGGCGATGGATGCGGTCTCCAAGCAGTTCAATCTTGCCCAGGAGCAGGCCACAAAGGCGATGGCCGCGCTGATGCCGGCATTTTCCGCCAGCCTGAAACGGAGCAGCAGCAACCCCTACGACTTCATGGGGCTGATGCAGGCGGTCGCCTCCGGCAACTACGCCAAATATTTCGAGGACATGGGCAAGGCCTTCACCCCGCAAGGAATCGATGATGGCAACACCATCCTCGGGCAGCTGTTCGGCTCCAAGGAGGTCTCGCGGGCGGTTGCGGCGCAGGCTGCCCAGATGACCGGGATCGGCCAGGAGATCTACAAGCAGATGCTGCCAGTGATGGCCGATACTTTGATGGGCGGCCTGTTCAAGCAGTCGATGGGGCAGATGAACGCGCCCGTCAATCCATTCATCAACACCGCAATGGGCGAAACCATCCAGAAATGGCTGGAAAGCACCGGCTTTGCTCCGAAGCAGAAGGCCGCTCCGGAGCCCACCATCTTCGACAATCCTTTCACTCAGGCCATGCAGCAGATGTTCGGCATGCAGAAGCCGGGGGCAGAGAAGACGGTCAGCAATCCGTTTTTCGACAATCCATTCGCAAAGGCCTTTCAGGAAATGATGGGCTCGCTCGGAAAGCCGGTTGAGCCGAAACGAGCCGAAGCCCCGAAAGAGCAGGCAAAGGCAGAGGCGGAACGCTACGTCGACATGCTGAACAACATGTTCGACAGCGGGCTCGAGGTTCAGAAGAGCTACCAGAAGAGCATGGAAGCGATCTTCGAGACCTATATGCCGAAGGCGCCCTCCACTCCCCCGAAGGCATAAAAAAACCCGGAGACGGCTGGGAGGCCGGTCACCGGGTAAGAGGCAGGGCTATTGGCTATCACCCTGCGGGGAAAAACTGGGCCGGTCTCAATCCTTTTGGGACCGGAAGAGCGACTTCGGTCCGCGGTTGCGCGCGGATTTAGTCAGGTGTTCCGACGGATCTTCAAAGAAGGTGGACGCCAGGAACGCGGAAGTGAGATCGGTCCTGCTAAGGCCGATATCCTTCAATTGATTGTCATCGAGCTCGTTCAGCTTGTTGATCTCCATACGGTTGCGGATCACGCGCAGTACGGATGACAGCGTTGCAAAGCCATTTACGAGACGCTGGAAGAACGTCAGCGAGGTCTGGCTGCAGTCGAGTTCGAGTATCCGGTCTGTCGTGCGCATGGGACGATCCTTTCATTGGCGCGCAACAACCCACCCCTCCCGCGAGGTCGAGCGGCAAGGCATCGGGTTGAAATCGGAGCGGACGGACAGGGTGTCTGTCCTTCACATTGCTTGATTTGCACCCCGAAGATGCCAAACACCTATTGATCAGTCCAACGAATGTTTCTAATGATTAACATCAGAGATCTTTATAGGTGAACTCATGTCAGCGCCTCTCGATATTGATCAGTTGCAGACCTTCATTGCGATTGTGGATTCCGGCAGCTTCACCAAGGCTGCCGACAGAGTCTACAAGACGCAGTCCGCTGTCTCCATGCAGATGCGGCGACTGGAAGAGCGCATCGGCAAGCAGCTTTTCATCAAGGACGGGCGCGGCAACCGCCTCACCGTCGAAGGCGAGAAGCTCTTGAACTATGCGCGACGAATCATTCGCCTCAACAACGAAGCGATCGCAGCCTTTGATGACAACCGTCTCGAGGGCACGCTGCGCATCGGCACGCCCGATGACTACGCCGACCGCTACATGCCCGAGATCATCGGCCGCTTTGCCAAGACTCATCCGAACGTCGAGCTTTACATTGTCTGCGAACCCTCGGTGGGCCTCGCCGAGCGCATGAATCGCGGCGAGCTCGACATTGCGCTGGTGACCCACAATCCGCGCGAACGCATGTCGGATGTCGTGCGAACGGAACCGCTCTGCTGGGTCGGCTCTGCCAACCATCCGATCCGCGACGATGCCCCTGTGCCGCTCGCCGTCGGCCGTCGCGACTGCCAGTGGCGGCAGCTCGCCTGCTCGGCGCTGGACGCGGTCGGTCGCGAACACCAGATCCTGTTCACCAGCTGGTCGTGCACCGTCGTCGCGGCCGCGGTCCTCGCCGGCATGGCCGTTTCCGTCATGCCGGAATCGGCTCTGCGCACGGGGATGAAGGTGCTAAGCCAGGCGGACGGCTTCCCTGCCCTGCCCCCGGTCCAGATCGGCATCATGAAGCGGCCGGGTGTTTCCATCTCACTGATGAACGCGATCACGGCGCATATCACCGCCTGCCTCGACAACATCACGCCCGCTGTCGTCGACGACAATCTCGACGCTGACGTCAAGAACGCCTATGGGCGGGCTCAGCCCCGCCTCAAGGTCGCTGGCATCGTCCCGAGTTGGTAGGCTCAGGCGGCAACCGGTGAGAGGAAGGCTGTTCGGATCACGCGCTTCCACTCATCCAGGATGCGTCTTGCAAGGGAATCCTCGCTGACGACCGCAAGGCGGATCGATGCCCCGAGCAGATGGCTGAACAGATAGCTGCGGGCCTGCATGTCGGCTGCGGAGAGCTCAGGTGCGACGCGGCGGACGGTATCCTGAAAGATGTCGGCAATCCGCTTGCTATGCTCGATGTTGAGCACCAGCAGGTCGTGGTCGGTTTCGGTACCCATCCAGATGCCGAGATAGGCGGCATCGTTGCGATAGTCGGCGTAGTGCCAGTCGATCGTCGCGACGAGTACCTCGAGCGCATGGTCGACGGAGTGCACGGACGCAAAGGCCTCGGCGATGCGCGTCTGAAGCGCCAGCGCATGGCGGTCGAAGAGCGCTTTGACGATCGCCGCCTTCTCGGGAAAATACTGATAAACGGAACCAATCGGAACCTTGGCGGCGACGGCCAGTTCCGTCATCCGCATGGCGCTTACACCCTTTTCAGCGATGAGTGCGGCTGCGGCCGACAAGATGTGGTCGAGCCGCTGAATACTGCGTTCCTGCTTTGGCTTCCGGCGGAGGCCAATACGATCCAAACTTCCGACCTTCATGTCGTTCCCATTTGTTCTATGTGGAGCGACGGAGGTGGTTCATACCGGCGCCATCTCGCCGATATGACATGCAGGTCTTCACGACTCGTAAACGAGATGCATCGGATTGTACGGATGGGGAAAAGTATAAGAAAATCGGGGTGATACACCCGTATTTGGTCAACTCCGCGTGTTGTTTTGCTCACTTGCGACGGGTTGGACGTTAATCGTTGTGACCGTGGCTTCTCGGTCGCTGCGCGCACCGATTCGCGCACGCTACATGTGCCTCAAGTGCCCTCAAATCGGCGGCCACTCAGATGCCGCCTGAAGAGCGGCCTTACCCGTAATTCCATTGACCTTCGATAATCTCAAGTCGTATTTAATGAGATTATCGATTGGAAGAGATTATCATGCTGACCTTACGACAGATGCGTTATTTCGATGCGCTGGCAACGACGCGCCATTTCGGCAGGGCCGCCGAAATGGTCCACATCAGCCAGCCGGCGCTGTCGACCCAGATCATGGAAATGGAAGAATATCTCGGCGCCAAGCTAGTCGAGCGAACGCGGCAGAGCACGATCCTGACGCCGAAAGGCGAAGAGGTTCTGCACTATGTCCGCGCCATCCTGCATCAGGTCGACCTGCTCGAGCAGACGGCCCGAAAGGGCGAAGGCACGCTCGAAGGTCTGATCCGCATCGGAATTATTCCGACAGTCGCGCCCTACCTCGTCCCTCAGTTCGTTCCGCATTTGCGCAAGACTTACCCCAGCGTTGAGGTGGAACTTCGGGAGGCGGTCACCGATCGGTTGATGGCGGACCTCCTGACGGGAAAGCTCGATGCCGTGATCGCGGCCTTGCCGCTCGATATCGAAGGCATCCAGACGCGACCGCTCTTCACCGACCGCTTCTTCATGGCCGTAGCGGACAACGGCGAGGCGGTGCTGATGTCGCCGCTCACCGAGCATGAAGTAAATGTCGATCGCCTGCTACTGCTCGAGGAAGGACATTGCCTGCGCGATCAGGCCCTTGCCGTCTGCAGCGCCGGCAAGCGCAGCCTCGTCAACTTTGGTGCGACCTCAATGGCGACGCTGCTGCAGATGGTGTCGCATGATATGGGCATGACGCTCATTCCCGAGATCGCCATTCCGACGGAGACCAGCCGCAATTCGATCCGCATCGTGCCCTTTACCGATCCACAGCCGTCGCGCGAGATCTGCCTTGCCTGGCGTCGCAGCAACCACCGTGGCAAGGAGATGGAGGCGCTGGCAGAGGCGATCATCGCTGTCGCCCCTGCGCCGCGCGAGCTGGCGGCCTGATCAGGCCAGGTTCTTCTTCAGGAATTCGACAGTCCTGCTCCACGCGAGGTCGGCCGCCTTCTTGTCGTAGCGAGCCGCCGACGTGTCATTGTTGAAGGCGTGGTTGACGCCGTCATAGACGAAGATCTGGAAGTCCTTGCCATTGTCCTGCAGCGCCTTCTTGTAGGCGTCGATGCCGGCATTGATACGGTCGTCGAGGCCGGCGTAATGCAGCATCAGCGCAGCCTTGATACCAGGCACATCGGCCGCCTTCGGCTGGGCGCCGTAATAGGCAACACCCGCCTTCAGGTCCGGCGAGGCAACAGCGAAATCGTTAACTAGCCCTCCACCCCAGCAGAAACCGATCACGCCGACCTTGCCATTGGAATTGTCGAGTTTGCTCAGATATGTAAGCGTCGCCTCCGCGTTCGCCACCGTGGCGGGTCGGTCGAGCGTGCTGAACATCTCGCGGGCTTTGTCCTCATTCTCCGGCGTGCCGCCCTGGGGCGAGAGGAAGTCTGGCGCCAGCGCGATGAAGCCCTCCAGCGCCATGCGGCGCGCGACATCGCGGATGTGCGGGTTCAGACCGCGGTTCTCGTGGATAACAATCACGGCGCCGAGTTTTCCCGATGCATCCTTGGGTTCGACGAGGTAACCTTTCATCTCACCAGCTCCACCGGGATAGGTGACGTCCTTGGCCACCACCCGCGTGTCGTCGGCGGCGATCATTTCGGCGCTTGCCTTGTTGGCCGCAAGCATCGGTGCGATGACAGCGGCTGCGCCGGCGGAACCGGCCAGTTTCGTCAGCTTGTCCATGAAGTTGCGGCGATCGAGTGTCAGATGCGTGTATTCGTCGTAGGCGTTGATCATCGCCTGCGTGATTTCCGGCTTGTTCATTTGAGGCCTCCCGTTCCCTACCTGTCGGCTTTCGCCTGTCGGGGAAGATAGGTCAGCGGCCAGTAACGCAGGAACAAAACTGCGTTACTTCAAGTCGCTCAACCGTTCGCGAATGCCATCCAGGCGGCAACCCACATCCACATGGCGCCGAGCACCGCATAGCCGCAGGCAAAGAGCGGGCTGCGATAACGCAGATTGTTGCTGGTCACGTGGATGAAGGCGTGCAGATAGCGCGATGCGACAAAGATCCAGGCAAGAACAACGGCGACGAGGTTATCGGCTTCCGTCATGTAAAGAAGGACGCAACAGGCGTAGAAAAGCACCGGCAACTCGAACTGGTTGGCGAGGCAATGCTTGACGACAAGGCCTTCCGCTGGCTCGTCGCGATTTTCCCGGTAGTTCGATCGCCGGATCTTGCCCCCCCGAACGAGCTTTTGCCGGCGGTACGAGAGAAGCATGTAGAGGAAATAGACTAGGGCTACGTGGGCAATAATGGGCCAGAACATCTCGTAGCCGGTCATGCTGTCTCTTCCTTGCGGTTTTTCCGTTTGATTTCCACGCTGTAGAGGAAAACAACCGACGCCGCAAATGCCCGTCGCGATTGTGCGACGGGCATCGCTGCTTCAGACCTGGGCGATGCCGCCATCGGCGAAGAGTTCTGCGCCAGAGACGAAGCTCGATTCATCCGAAGCCAGGAACAGAGCTGCGGAGGCGATTTCTTCGGCGCGACCGACGCGGCCCATCGGAACCTGCGAACTGAGATAGTCGAGAAGGCCCTGCTGGTCAGCCTTGTCCTTGCCTGCGAGTTCGACCAGGCCGGTCGTTTCCGTCGGGCCGGGGCTCAGCGTGTTGACGCGGATGCCGCGGTCCTTGAGATCGAGGATCCAGTTGCGCGCGAAGTTGCGGATCGCCGCCTTCGAGGCAGCGTAGACGCTGAAAGCGGGCGTGCCCGTCGCACCGGCCGTCGAGCCCGTCAGAATAACCGACGAGCCGTTACCGAGCAGCGGCAGTGCCGTTTGCACGGTAAAGAGCACGCCCTTGACGTTGCGGTTGAACGTGTCGTCAAACTGTTCTTCGGTGATCTGACCGAGCGGCGCGAACGAGCCCCCGCCTGCGTTGACGAAGAGCACGTCGATGCGGCCGGCCTCTTCCTTCACGCGATTGAACAGACGATCGAGATCGGCCTGCTTGGCGGAGTCGGCCTGGATGCCGATGACGTTGCCGCCGATCTCGTCGACGGCCGCGGCGAGCACATCTGCGCGGCGGCCGGTGATGAAGAGGCGAGCGCCTTCGGCGACGAAACGCTTCGCCGTGGCGAGACCGATGCCCGACGTGGCGCCGGTTATCACTGCAATCTTGCCATTCAATTTCTGAGTCATTGTCGTCGTCTCCTTTTGTTCGACTGAGCAGAAGATATGGACGAGCCGATCGTTTCGAAATAGAAAGGAATGAAAACCATTGTTGCAAATACGAAATGATGAAGCTGCCAGACTTCGAAGGCCTCGCGATGTTTGCCAAAGTGGCGGAGGAGCGATCGTTCGCCCGCGCGGCAAGGACGCTGGGTATTTCCGTAGCAACCGTTTCGCGCGGCGTCGCACGCCTGGAACAGAGACTGGGCGCCCGGCTGTTCAATCGGACATCGCGCCAACTCTCGCTGACGGAATTCGGCCTCCGTCTCGCGGAGCGCGCGTCGCGGATCTACTCCGATGCGGAGGAGATCGAGAATGCGGCGCTCGAGCTGTCGAGTCGTCCCCGCGGTCTGATCCGGCTGGCAGCGCCAATGACGTTCGGCGTGCATTGGATTGCGCCGATCCTGCCCGAGTTCTTTGAACTCTACCCCGACATCAGCATCGATCTTCACATGAGCGACGCGAGCGTCGATCTCGTGGGGGAAGGTTTCGATGCTGCGCTTCGTATCGCGGTTTTGCCGGACTCGTCCCTAATTGCCCGTCGGCTCGCGCCGGTTAAGCCGTTCATTCTGGCGTCGCCTGCCTATCTCGAGAAATACGGATGTCCTGAGCATCCTCCAGAGCTGGCCGCGCATCACTGCCTCGGCTATGCCTATCGGCCACGCCAGGACATATGGCGGCTGACGAATAAGGCAGGCGAGGAGGAATTCGTCACCCCAACCGGCCCACTTCGGGCGACCAATTCGGAAGCATTGATCCCAATGGCGTTGCGCGGCCTCGGCATCTGCGAGCTGCCGGAGTTCATGGCCAGCGAATATCTAGCTGACGGGCGCTTGAAGGCGATCTTGACCGATTGGAGCCTGCCCAGCGGGGCACTTTATTTTGTCACGCCGTCCGCACGCGCACGACCGGCAAAGGTCGAAGTATTATCGGAGTTCATGGCGGCTCGCCTTTCCAATCCGCCATGGCGGTGGCCGCGGTAAGCTACTGCTCGCCCTCTTGGCCGCGCATCGCACGAACGACAGCGAAGCGGATGATGACGACGAGGCAGATGGCGAGGCTTGCGAATTTCAGCCGTGTCATCCACGGCAACAACTGCGCGGCCTGATCCGCCCAGGCACTGTCCCCGAAGGCGATCAAGCTGGAGACATTCTCGCCGTAGTCGGCGAGGCCATAGATGAAGGGGAGCGCATAGATCAGCTTGGCGAAGAACGGCCGAATCGGGCGGTTGAAGTATGAGCCGCCGGGTCTCAGCTTGATCAAGACCAGCAAGAGGAGTGCCGTCAGAAGTGCCGGAAAGATCAGCTCGGGACCAGCGTACATGGCCCGCAACAGATTGTTGGCAATCTCGTTCTCGCCGAGGAGCCGCTGCATCCGGCCGACGGTGAATTCGTCATAACCGGCGAAATAGATATCGAGAACGGCTTGCCCGGTTTCGTGCTTGAAGGGGACAACAAAGCCGAACGTCGTCCACGCAAGCACGCCAAGGCAGATAGCCGCGAGCAGCGCAATAATCCAGAGCGGAATACGGCTGCCCGCGTTCATTTTCAGCCGCCGGAGCCCGGATAGTTGGGGCTCTCGCGGGTGATCGTCACATCGTGAGGGTGGCTTTCGCGAAGGCCGGCGCCGGAGATGCGCACGAAGGTCGCGCGCTCCTGGAAGTCCTTGATGTCCTTGCCGCCGACATAGCCCATGGCTGCCTTGAGGCCGCCTGCAAGCTGATGCAGCACGCCGGAAACCGGGCCCTTGTAGGGAACCTGGCCTTCGATACCCTCGGGCACGAGCTTCAGCGTATCGCGCACTTCCGCCTGGAAGTAGCGGTCTGCCGAGCCGCGCGCCATGGCGCCGACGGAACCCATGCCGCGATAGGCTTTGAAGGAACGGCCCTGGTAGAGATAGACTTCGCCCGGGCTTTCATCGGTGCCGGCGAGCAGCGAACCGATCATGACTGCGGAAGCGCCGGATGCGATCGCCTTGGCGACGTCGCCGGAGAACTTGATGCCACCGTCGGCGATGACGGGGATATCCTGCGCCCGTGCTGCCTCAACCGCCGACATGATGGCTGCGAGCTGCGGAACGCCGACACCGGCGACGATGCGCGTCGTGCAGATCGAGCCCGGGCCAATACCGACCTTGACGGCATCCGCACCGGCATCGATTAACGCCTTGGTGCCGTCAGATGTCGCGACGTTGCCGGCCATGACGCGGACGGAGTTGGACAGCTTCTTTACTCGTCCGACGGCATTGAGAACGCCCTGCGAATGGCCATGCGCGGTATCCACGACGAGAAGATCGACGCCAGCTTCGATCAGGCGTTCGGCGCGCTCGAAACCATCGTCACCGACGCCGACGGCGGCAGCGGCGCGAAGGCGGCCCTGCGCATCCTTGGATGCGTTCGGGTTGAGCTGCGACTTTTCGATATCCTTGACGGTGATGAGACCGACGCAGCGGCCTTCTCCATCGACCACCAGCAGCTTCTCGATGCGATGCGCATGCAGCAGACGCTTGGCTTCCTGCTGGTCGACGCTTTCCTTGACCGTGACGAGATTCTCGCGCGTCATCAGCTCGTAGATCTTCTGCTTCGGATCGGAGGCGAAGCGAACATCGCGGTTGGTCAGAATGCCGACGAGACGGCCGGACTTTTCAACGACCGGGATGCCCGAGATGCTGTAAGTCTTCATCAGCCCGAGCGCATCGGCGAGCGTCGCGTCGGGACCGATCGTAACTGGGTTGACGACCATGCCGCTTTCGAACTTCTTGACCTGGCGGACCTGTTCGGCCTGCTCGGCCAGCGTCAGGTTCTTGTGGATCACGCCAAGGCCACCGGCCTGAGCCATGGCGATGGCAAGGCGGCTTTCCGTGACGGTGTCCATGGCCGAAGAGATGATCGGGATATTCAGCTCGAAGTCAG
>Ga0102588_1001007_pt1 | contig 24162 bp, 22 predicted proteins | sample AraplaMF_Col_mMS_FD_76854 | JGI IMG/M metagenome (GOLD analysis project Ga0102588, IMG submission 76854) | Arabidopsis root microbial communities from the University of North Carolina, USA - plate scrape MF_Col_mMS (SPADES assembly) (version 2) | ecosystem: Host-associated > Plants > Roots >...
ACGCTACGTTTAGTACGCTTTCCGGAGCATAGGCTTCGTAGCCCAGCGCTTCGGCCACCGGCTTATTGGTGACGCGTCCCTTGTGGATATTGAGACCGTTCCTCAGGTGACGATCTTCCGCAATCGCACGCAGGCCGCGATCGGCCAGCGCCAGACCATAAACCAGCGTTGCATTGTTCAAGGCATGTGCCGAGGTGACCGGCACGGCGCCTGGCATGTTGGCGACGCAGTAGTGCACCACGTCATCGACAACGTAGGTCGGTTCGGAATGGGTCGTTGCATGCGACGTCTCGAAGCAGCCGCCCTGGTCGATGGCAACGTCGACGATGACAGAGCCTCGCTTCATCCCCGACAGCATTTCGCGGGTCACAAGCTTCGGCGCGGCGGCGCCCGGAATGAGCACGGCCCCAATGACGAGGTCCGCCGCGAAAACCTCTTCTTCCAGAGCCTGAATGCTGGAATAGCGCGTATGGACGCGACCGCCGAAGATATCGTCAAGCTGGCGGAGACGCGGCAGTGACTTGTCGAGGATGCTGACATCGGCGCCGAGGCCCGCGGCCATCCTGGCGGCATGCAGGCCGACGACGCCGCCACCAATAATAGCGACCTTCGCCGGCAGCACGCCGGGAACGCCGCCGAGCAAGATACCCAGCCCGCCATTGGCCTTCTGCAGGGCGGTCGCGCCAGCCTGGATAGACAGGCGTCCGGCCACCTCGGACATCGGCGCAAGGAGGGGCAGACCGCCCCGATCGTCCGTTACCGTCTCATAGGCAACAGCGGTGACGCCGGACGCAAGGAGACCCTTGGTCTGTTCCGGGTCGGGCGCGAGGTGAAGATAGGTGTAGAGAATCTGGCCATCGCGAAGCTGCGCCCACTCGGAGGGTTGCGGCTCCTTGACCTTGACGATCATATCGCACTTCTCGAAGATTTCCTTGGCCGAGGCGGCAATCTTTGCGCCAGCGGCCGCATAGGCCGCGTCATCAGCACCGATGCCGGCGCCCGCCTTGGTCTCAACCCAGACCTCGTGGCCATGGGCGACATATTCACGAACGGATGCAGGTGTCAGTCCGACACGATATTCATGATTCTTGATTTCCTTCGGGCAACCGACACGCATTGAGCGTTCCTCTCTCATTATGTCCGCTTCGCGGAGTGTTTTTGACCGGGAAATCCAATCACCACACCCGCGAAATGTCCTTGCAAAGAAGGTTTGCGCAGCGGGTGATTTTCGAAGAATATTGCGAATTAGAGCAAACAATCGAAAGTTCTTCGAATGTCAGAACCCGACGCCATCGATCTTGCGATTCTGAAGACGCTTCAGTCAGACGCCCGCATTACCAATGCCGACCTCGCAGCCAAGGTTGGACTGTCGCCATCGGCTTGCTCTCGGCGGCTTGATATACTGGAGAAGCGCGGCGTCATCCGTGGCTACCATGCCCACGTCTCTCACAAGGCGCTCGACTACAAGATGATCGCGATCGTGCACATCTCCCTGTCGGGCCAATTTGCGAAGACTCTCTCCGAATTCGAAGCCGCGGTGAAACGCTGTCCGAACGTCTTGGTTTGTTATCTGATGTCGGGCGAATACGATTACATTCTTCGCGTCGCCGCGCGCGACCTCGAGGACTACGAGCGCATCCATCGCGACTGGCTCTCAGCGCTTCCGCATGTCGTAAAGATCAACTCCAGCTTCGCCCTGCGTGAAGTCATCGACAGGCCAAATGTCGGGCTTTGACAGAGAGCTGAAATCGGCAGAATGTCGCAGAATCGGAGCAGCGGCTTCGTCGTCCTCTGCCTGATCCCCCCAAAATAAGACCCCGTACGCATGAAATCCAAAACCCAAGGCTATATTTTCGTCCTGCTGGCGATCACCATCTTCTCGCTGCAGGACGGCATCTCGAAGCACCTGGCCTCCGCCTATCCGCCCGTCTTCATCACCATGATCCGCTACTGGGCCTTTGCCGCATTCACCATTGCGCTTGCTTGCAAGATGAGGGGTGGCCTCAAGCAGACAGCCAAGACAAAGAGGCCCCTCCTGCAGGTCTTCAGGGGCGTTTTGCTGGCCTCTCAGGTTGTCGTCGTCATCAATTGCTTCGCCCTGATCGGCCTAGCCCACTCGCAGGCAATCTTTTCCGCAACCCCGATTCTGATTGCGCTGCTCTCGATGCCGCTCCTTGGCGAACGGGTGGGCTGGCGCCGCTGGACGGCAATTGGTGCGGGTCTGGTCGGGGTGCTGTTGATCCTGAAGCCGGAAGGCGAGTTTTTCGACGTCAAGCTGCTGCTTGCTGTCTTCTCATGCTTCCTGTTTGCATTTTACGTCATCGCTACGCGGCTTGTCAGTCGGGACGACTCGGCGATGACGAGCTTCTTCTATACGGGTGTCGTCGGCGGCATCGCCATGACGCTTGTCGGCCCTTTCTATTGGACCTGGATGTCGGGGTGGGACTGGGGCTGGATGACGCTTGTCTGTCTGACCAGCATCTCGAGTCATTATTTTCTCATCCGGGCCTACGATATGCTGGATGCTGCCGCCGTGCAGCCGCTGACATATCTGCAACTCGTCTATGCATCGATCATCGGCGTGGTGATCTACAGCGAGAAGCTGAGCCTCACCATGATCGTTGGCTCCGCCATCGTCGTGGCGGCAGGCATTTTCACCGTGTGGCGCGAACACGTCATTGCGCGCAGAACACGTTTGCAGTGGGGCTCTCCGCAATTCTAGATCGATCAATTAGAGCATTCTTAATGTTCCTCCAGTAGATTTCACCTACATGTTCTGGTGGAGCGTAACATGCAGCGTAATCTGAATATCATTGCCCGAAAGGCCGAGCGGCGGTCCTGCCGTGTATTCGGCAAGGTCCGCTATCTCACCAAAGAAGTTGAAGCTCGCATCCTCGATATGTCGGTTACCGGCGTTGCCGTCGAGATCCGGTCGCCGATCCACGCCGCGGCCGGCAGCCGCGTGCAAATCATCGCCGAAGACCTCGGCACGCTTCACGGCATCATCCGCTGGAGCCATAATGGTCGCCTCGGAATTCAGTTCGACCCGAACTCCAATGCCCGTGCGCAGGTGGCCTCATACTTCCGGTTCTTCCACAAGGAAGTAAAGCCAGTCCTCTCGCGATAATTCCCTGTCATTTTCAGGGTTTACTCCTTCGCAAATCACCCTAGTCTCGCCATGGGCCGGGCGACGCGTGATTTTCGAAGGAGTTTTCATGTCTTCCATTCTGGATCTGCCACCAGTGACCCGCCGCTCGTTGCTTGGCGGCCTGGCCGCCACGTCAGCGCTCATCCTTCTTCATCCCTTCAGCGCGCGCGCAGCCGCCAATCAGGCGCATCTTCGCCTGATGGAAACGACCGACATTCACGTCAACGTCTTTCCCTACGACTACTATTCCGACAAGCCGAACGACACGATGGGCCTGGCGCGCACCGCGACGATCATCGACAACATCCGGGCGGAAGCTGCCAACTCGCTGCTGATCGACAATGGCGACGTGCTGCAGGGCAACCCGATGGGCGACTACATGGCCTACCAACGCGGGATGAAGGACGGTGACCTACATCCCGTCATCAAGGCGATGAACACGCTCGGCTACACGGTCGGCACGCTCGGGAACCATGAATTCAACTACGGCCTCGATTTCATGTTCAAGGTGCTGAACGGGGCAAATTTCCCGTTCGTCTGCGCAAACCTGACCAAAGGCCAGCTCGCATCCGATCCGACCAAGGACGAGCTGTTTTTCAAGCCCTATCTCATCGCCGAGAAGACAATCAAGGACGGCGCCGGCAACGAGAGCCCTATCAAGATCGGCTTCATCGGTTTTGTGCCGCCGCAAATCATGCTGTGGGATATCAAGAACCTCGAAGGCAAGGCGCAGACGCGCGACATCGTCGAGGCGGCCAAGGCCTGGGTGCCGGTCATGAAGCAGGAAGGCGCGGATATCGTGATCGCGCTCTCTCATTCCGGCATCGACGGCGCGGCCCCCTCCGAGAAGATGGAGAACGCATCGCTGCATCTTGCCGCGGTCGATGGAATCGACGCGATCTTTACCGGGCACCAGCACCTCGTCTTCCCCGGTCCCAAGACCTGGGATGGCATCCAGAATGCCGATCCGGTGAAAGGCACGTTGCATGGCAAGCCTGCTGTGATGGCGGGCTTCTGGGGCTCCCATCTCGGCCTCATTGACCTCCTGCTGGAAAAGGACGGCAAAGGTTGGAGAATTGTCGACTTCACCTCGGAAGCGCGGCCGATCTACCACCGCGATGATAAGAAGAAAGTCATCGCCGACGTCGCCGACAAAAAGGACGTCATCGAAGTTGCGAAGGCTGAGCATGAGGCCACCCTTGCCTACGTGCGCACTCCGGTCGGCAAGACATCGGCCCCGCTCTATTCCTATTTCGCGCTCGTTGCCGACGACCCATCCGTCCAGATCGTTAGCCAGGCACAGACCTGGTACATCAAGCAGATGCTTGCCGACACCGAATACAAGGACCTGCCCGTGCTGTCGGCCGCAGCGCCGTTCAAGGCCGGCGGTCGCGGCGGCGCGGACTACTATACCGACGTGCCCGCCGGCGATATCGCGATCAAGAACGTCGCTGATCTCTACCTGTACCCCAACACGGTTCAGGCGGTCGCCATCACTGGCGAACAGGTGAAGAACTGGCTGGAAATGTCTGCCGCCATGTTCAACGAGGTGAAACCGGGATCGAAGGACACGGACCTGCTGAACAGTGCCTTCCCATCCTACAACTTCGATGTGATCGATGGCGTCACCTACCAGATAGACCTGTCGCAACCGCGCAGGTTCGATGATGACGGCAAGTTGATCAATGCCGATGCGAACCGCATCCAGAATCTGCAGTTCGACGGCAAGCCTATTGATCTCAAGCAGAAATTTGTCGTCGTCACCAACAACTACCGCGCCGGCGGCGGCGGCAAGTTTCCGGAAATCGCCGCCGACAAGGTCGTCTTCCAGGCGCCGGACACCAATCGTGACGTTATCGTCCGCTTCGTCCATGAAGAGCGCACGATCAATCCGTCGGCCGACGGCAACTGGACCTTCAAACCGTTGCCGGGAACGACGGCCGTCTTCCAGAGCGGTCCGAAGGCCAAGCAGTTCCTCGCGGACGTGAAAAGCGTGAAGATCGAGGACGCAGGTGAAGGCACCGATGGATTCGCCAAATTCCGTCTGGTTCTCTAGGCGTTCAGCTCCCGGCGAGGCCCTTGCGCCTCGCCTATTCCGCCGCTAGGGAAAGGTCGCGCGCTGCATACTCCGCCACCTCGGCGGTGAAGTCGGCATGGCTTGGGCATTGCGAAAGCCTGGATCGAAAGGCGTCAACCATCCAGGTGGCAGCCGGTCCGGGCGGGGTTGAGATTCGCCGCATCGCATAAATTGGATACTCGCCTTGCTCGTAGGCCTGGAGATCCAGGTGTACAAGCGCTCCGCTTCTCAACTCGTCTCGAATAAGCGACGCCGGAAGACCACCCCAGCCGAGCCCCCCGCGAATAAGAGAGTGCTTCGTCGCGATATCGCTAACGCGCCACGTCTTGTAGGAAAGCACATTGAAGTCGCGACCTTTGGTCAATCCCGAAGGGTCGGTGACAACAAGCTGCGTCTCGTCGCGGACATCGGCCAGCGTCAACGGCCGGCCCCACCGCGCCAAAGGATGAGCGCTCGACGCAACCGGCACCATGAAGGAATGGCCGATGCGCTCGGTCACAAGCGAATCATGCTGCTGCAGGATGGCGCCGCCGATCCCGATCGTCGCCTTGCCGTTTGAGACGAGATCCATCACCACGCCGAGTTCACCGACCGCCAGATTGAGCCCGACGGACGGGAACTCGTTGCGAAACTCGCGCAGGACCTCAACCATCGCCTTTGACGGCACCATGACACTGATCGCGACGGAGACCTCGGCCTCCAACCCTTCCTTCAGCCCCTTTACGCGGGCGCGCATCACCTCGAGATCCGAGACGAGTCGCCGTGCGTCTTCGAGGAGTGCCCTTCCCGCCTCCGTCAGCTTCGGTTGCCTCGCACCCGAACGCTCGAAAAGGGGCACCTCCAGCTGCGCCTCGAGGTTGGCGATCGTGTAGCTGATGACCGATTGAGCGCGATTTAGCGTGCGCGAAGCAGCCGAAAAGCTGCCCATTTCCGCAACGGTAAGGAACACTTGCAACTGGTCGAGTGTGGGGTTCGGAAGCATCTTCCATCCAATCTATCGATGATTTTGATCTACATTATCACAGTTTTTTCGATAGTCGGCCAGTCCTATTTTCTGCTTCGAAACAGCGGCTCGAAGCTCCCAAGAACGGCCGCGAACGCAAATTCGAGAGGAAATACAATCATGTCTTCCATTCTGCTTTTGACTTCCAGCCCGCGTGTAGACTCTCTTTCGACCACGATCGCCGCTGACCTTGCCGAAAAGATCAAGGCTCAGCAGCCGGGCAGCGCCGTCGTTCGTCGCGACCTAGGTGTAAATCCGCTGCCGCACATCGATGATCTCTTCACCGCAGCCATCCGCAAGCCTGCCGATGATCGCACCGCTGAGGAAGCCGCCGCCGTGAAGACGTCGGACGAACTCGTCGCCGAACTGCTCGCAGCCGATACGGTTGTCATCGGTACGGGTCTCATCAACTTCAACATCTACTCGTCGCTGAAGACTTGGATCGACAACGTCGCCCGCGCCGGCCTTACCTTCAAGTACACCGAAAGCGGCCCGGTTGGTCTTGCCACCGGCAAGAAGGTCTACGTCGTTCTTGCTTCCGGTGGCGTCTATTCGCAGGGCCCGGCAGCAGGCATGAACCACGCTGTACCGTACCTGAAGTCGGTCCTCGGCTTCCTCGGTATCACCGACGTCGAAACGATCTACGTCGAAGGCCTCGCCTTTGGTCCGGAAGCTGCCGAGAAGGCAATTGGCGCTGCCAAGGCCCGCGCTGAGGAAATCGCCCTCGCCGCCTAGTCGGTGTCGAAATCGATGTTGAAACGGCCGGTTCTCACCGGCCGTTTCATTTTGTGTCGAACTCGTTCACGAAGGCCTTCACGGTGTCGAGGATCTCGTCGCCAAAGGCTTCATCGTTCGAGATCCGTGCAAGGCCAAGCGCTCCACTCATGAGACAGGACATGATGATCGCCTTGCCGCGAGCCTCTGCCTCATCGGTGGCGTCAATGCGCGCCTGCATGCTGTTTACGCTCGTCTTCAGCTGATCTGTCGCAAGCGATCGGCACCTCTCGCCACTGCGGGCCAGATCGGCCGTCAGGGCCGCAAAGGGACACCCGCCGGCTGTATCGTCCCGGTGTTTTCCGCTCAGGTAGATCGCCGCATACTCCTGCAACGGAATGTCCTCTGGAGTCCGCCCCTCCGACCGAACCTTCGCCGACCAGGCGCCGAAGGCCGATTGCATTGCCTCGGCCACCAGTTCGTCTCGGGACGCAAAATGCTTGTAGAAGCCACCGACGGTCAGCCCCGCCTCCTTCATCAGATCCGCGACGCCGACGCCATCCAGCCCCTTCTCACGCAGACGGTTCGATGCAATTTCGACGATCCGCTCGTGTGTCTTGCGCTTGTCCTGCTGGGAGTGGCCCATAAAAATCTCTCCCCACACCGGTTGACAGATTTAGATTACGATCATAATCCTTTCTGGATTCATATCGTAATCCAGATAGCGCAATTTTCCAAGAGGAGTCATGCAATGCGTCTGCAGAACAAGGTCGCCCTCATCACGGGCGGAAATAGCGGCATCGGTCTTGCAACTGCCAAGGTCTTCCTCGACGAAGGGGCGAAGGTGGTCATCACCGGCCGGAATACCGAGACACTCGCCGCCGCCGAGAAGGCGTTCGGCAGCAACGTGCTTGCGCTGAGGCTTGATGTAACGGACGTCGCGGCCACGGAACGGGCCTTTGCGGAAGCCGCCGCCAAGTTCGGCAAATTTGACGTGCTCTTTGCAAACGCCGGGATTGGCGGTGCGACTCCCCTTGGTGGAACGTCGCTGGAGCAATTTAACACGATCATCAGCACGAACCTGACCTCCGTCTTCTTTACGGTCCAGTCGGCATTGCCGCATCTGAACGACGGCAGCTCGGTCATCCTAAACGGCTCGGTTCATGCGGTGCTTGGTGCGCCCGGCTATTCAGCCTATGCAGCGACGAAGGGTGCGGTACGTGCCATGACCCGCAATATGGCTTCCGAGCTTGCGCCGCGCGGCATCCGCGTCAACCAGGTCACGCCAGGCGGCACCAAGACACCGATCTGGCAACCGGTGGCGTCGACGGCGGATGCAATGTCGGCGCTTGAAGCCCGGCTGGGCGGAATGAGCCCGCTCGGCCGAATGAGCGAAGCGGAGGAAATTGCCAAGGCCGCGCTCTATTTCGCGTCAAGCGATTCGACCAACGTCACAGGGATTGAAATTGTGGTCGATGGCGGCGCGACGAGCGCCCCGTCCGGCGCCAAAATATTCCGCGCATCGTGATCGGCTAATCGATCTTCTCGAGCCCGGGCTTGCCGACCACGCAATTGCGACCGCTTTTCTTCGCCTGGTAGAGCCTCTGGTCGGCGGCCGAAAGAACCGTTGTGAAGCTCACGCCGTCGGTATCGGCTGTCGCCACGCCGATACTGATGGTCACGGGCTCGCCATCCGGCGTCTTGACGCTATTCGCGATCGTCCAGCGCAAGCGTTCGGCCAGCCCCATTCCCTCGGCATGGTCGGTTGCCGGGCAGACGGCGACGAATTCCTCGCCGCCAAAACGGAAGACACGGTCGGCCGATCGCAAAATGCTGCCGAGGCGAAGCGTGATCGCCTTCAACACCTCATCTCCCTGCAGATGCCCGAAGCGGTCGTTGACCTCCTTGAAATGGTCCGCGTCCAGAATGATGACCGTGGCGGAGTGTCCCTGCCGCAGTGCTTCGCGAACCATGACCGGCGCTTCCATCTCCATTCGCGCGCGATCGTAGACCCCCGTCAGCACGTCCCTGCCGGTACGATCAAGCAGATCGTTGTAACGCTCCCGGAAGGTCAGGTCACTGAAGACATCACGGATCGGCCGCACGCTCGCGGGAGTGCCTTCGCGCCGTATCCAAACTTCGTAGACGGCGAAGAGCAACGCATAGATGCAGACGGCAAACATCTTGGCCTTCCATCCGTCCCAGAAGGCAGAGGCAGGAATCTCGAGGAAGTAGTGGAGCGCACCGAAGAACCCGATCTGATCGAATGTGAGGATGACGAAGCCGCAGATCATAAAGCGCACGATGATCCAGTGCTTCAGGAAGCGGCCGAGGCGCTCGTACAGCAGGATAATGCCGATGGAATCGAGATAGAGGAGCGTCGTCCCCCAAACCATGAGCCATCCCATTTCCTTGAGGAAATCGAAGTTCGCGCCGTCGCCCCGAGGGAGCTCGATCGGCGTATGCAGTTGCAGCAGCCATGCTACGGCGACCGTCAGGATATTGCCGACAAACAGGCCGTAGATCGGTTGGCGAACGGTAGCAGCGTCCTCTTGCCGATAAAGCATGAGAATCATCATCAGCTTGCCAGTGAAGAATACCGACGAACCGGGCGACGCAATGCCGAACGGTAGCGCGACATAAAAGACTGCCGCCAGGTAGGTTTCCATGAAGTGCATGACACCGAGGGCAGTGAGAAACATGCCCAGGCCGAGGCGCTGGCGGAAGTGCAATAACGTCACCATGAGCGTGAAATAGCCAACGGCGGCAATGGCAAACAGCAGCAGGTTAAAGGCTTCCATCAGCTGCCCCTCTCACCAGCCAGCGCGCATCCAGAGGCGGTCCACCACACCAGCAATTAATGGCGGCGAACATGAGCGGTGGTCTGTGTTTGTCGTAAGGCACGTGGCTGTCCTGCAAGGCTGCGGACACCAAGATTCCTCGTAATGCTTTAAGATTGCGTGAGTATCAGTATCGTCCTACCGATTCCGAGGAAAGCGGATCAGACCTGGCGAACTTTCGCGCCGTCGTTGAACAATGACGGCCCGTTCTGGTCGATGATCTGCTGCGCCTTGCGCACCGTGCACTCGATCGCATCATCCGAAGATCCGAACATGTCGGCGCGAATGAAATTGCGTACGAGGACCTCGCCCCCGACAGTTTTCTCGATCCGGCCGGCAAGGCGGTACTGGCCGCCTTCCTTTTGCGGCTCGGCATAGATCGAGCAGTCCCGATAGAGCTGCGGCTCGGAAGAGACGCCAGCCGGCGCGTCAGGCGATTTGCCGCCGCCTGAAAACATTGAGAAAATACTGGAGAAGATCGAAGCCATATTTCGCCTTATCATGGCAGCGCTTGCCGGAAAAGTTAAATGATGAGGTTTGCGAGGATCTCGTTTTCGGTGATGTCCTCGAAGCCGATGGCCGCATTCTCGAAGTTCGCGATGAGCTGCGCGAAATTCTCGGGCGCCTTGGTCTCAATACCGATCAACACCGAGCCGAAATTGCGAGCCGTCTTCTTGAGATACTCGAAACGGGCGATGTCGTCGTCGGGGCCAAGCAGGTTCAGAAAGTCGCGCAAGGCGCCGGGTCGCTGAGGCATCCGCAGGATGAAGTACTTCTTCAATCCGGCATAGCGCATTGCGCGCTCCTTGACATCGGGAAGGCGTTCGAAATCGAAGTTGCCCCCGGAGACAACGGCGATGACGGTCTTGCCTCTCAGCACTTCCGGATCCATCGCGGCAATTGCGGTCAGCGATAGTGCTCCCGCCGGTTCGAGGACGACACCCTCGACGTTCAGCATCTCGCCGATGGTCACGCAAATGGCGTTTTCCGGCATCAGCATGACCTGCTCGGTGGGAAAGCCTTCCAGGGCGGCGAAGTTCAGATCCCCGATCCGCGCAACGGCCGCACCGTCGACGAAATTGTCAACCTTGGCGAGCGTCACCACCTGCCTTGCTTCGATGCTTCGCTTCAGGCTCGGCGCGCCGGCCGGCTCCGTGAAGATGAAGCCGGATTTTGGCACAAAATCATCGAGATAACTAGTGATGCCAGCCGCCAGTCCGCCGCCACCGACCGGCATGACGACCATATCAGGTGTGGTCCCTTCGGGCAGTTGCTGCAGGATTTCCGCGGCAACCGTCGCCTGGCCTTCGATGATATCCGGATGGTCGAACGGCGGCACCATGACGCCGTCGATCGCCTCGACGTGATCGCGGGCGGCCTTGTAGCATTGATCGAAGAAGTCGCCCGTCAGCTTGATGGTGATGAACTCCGCGCCAAAGATGCGCGTCTTGTCGATCTTCTGCTGCGGCGTTGTCACCGGCATGAAGACAACGCCAGGCACGCCGAAATAGCGGCAGACGAAGGCAAAGCCCTGGGCATGATTGCCGGCCGAGGCGCAGACGAAGGTCTTGCAGCCAGCACCCTCGGCGATCGCCTTGCGGAAGAAATTGAAGGCGCCGCGAATCTTGTAGGAACGCACGGGTGAAAGGTCTTCGCGCTTCAGCCAGATGTCGGCGCCATAGCGCGCCGACAGGTGCTCGTTCAGCTGCAGTGGCGTTGCTGGAAATAGGCTGCGCATGGCCGCCTCGGCGCTCTCGACATCCTGTCTGGTCACAATCGTTCGTCCATTGCTGTTACCGACCACCGCTATGGCATAAGCGCGCAACGGGAAAAAGCCCATATCCGCCAATATTCTCCACTTGCGAAGTCATCTTTTGTATCGGCTGCCGCCGTTCGCGCAATAACGCGATTGTGCGCTATCAATTCGCTCGCAATGCGGCTACATCGCCCGGATGATCTTAAGCAAATTTGCAAGACCGATTGCCTGGCTGCTTTTCGCGGCCATTATTTTCGTCACCCTGTCGCCGATCGGGTTGCGCCCGCATACGGTCACGTCAGTCAATCTCGACCGCGCTCTGGCTTATTCGTTGGCCGGCTTCATGTTCGCGCTCGCCTATCCGCGGCATTGGATCGCGGTCGCGCTTCTCCTGGCCGCCGGCGCCTTGGCAGTTGAGTATCTGCAATACCTGTCGCCGACGCGCCATGCGCGCTTCCACGACGCCGCGGTCAAGATTGTCGGCGCATCCGTCGGCGTGGTTGCCGGTTGCCTTTTGAATCCGGTCCGTATTGCAGCGCGTCCAGCGCAAACATGAGGAGCCGCCTCGCTCTTGACTGAATCGCCTCAGTCGTTGAAGGAGAATGCCCGCGCGAGCGTGGCGAAACTGGTAGACGCAAGGGACTTAAAATCCCTCACCGCAAGGTATACGGGTTCGATCCCCGTCGCTCGCACCAAATCGAAATCGCTATCTCATATATATCCAGAAATCCGCCCGGAGTGGACGAACTTTATGTAGGGCGCTGCACATGGCCTGAGCGTGTGGATTAAACCGGCAGCATTCCGGACGCCGGTAAATCCTAAATGTACACACGCCGTAGACAACAGGCTGGCGACGCCCCGGTGTCCTTGGCGAGTCCAGGTGCGGCCTGCTGGACAGGCACAGCCTTTGGGTGCTCGTCCGGGCAACGGCACGACGTTGTGAACCGCTTTTACATCGCGGTAGCCAGTGAAAGCCTAGGAGCCGTCGACCGATTTCTGATCTAATTCAGCGTCTGACATACGCGCGACAACGGTTTAAAAATCAAAAGGTTTCATGATGCCAATCTCGAGCAGGGAAGAAGCTGAAGGTGCTGCCCGCCGCGAGCGCTTGCGTGTCGGGATGAAGGCCGGCGACGGTGGTGGATCTCGGTGAGGGAACCAATAGAGAGGTCGCTCGCTTGACCTGGAGGAACAGCGATTTTCTTCCTGCCTCTCGTTTCGCAACTTTCAACTTCCAAGTGCCCCGCGTGTGCTGGCGGGCTTTTGGGGGACAGGACTGGGAACAAAGTCCGCGACCGAGAGTTTCACACGCGCGCCTGCCCTGCGACCGCGACATCAGGGCTCTTTTTCTCGCGTTGACCGCCTCGTGGCAAGCGCAGTGATCATCTCCGCGCATTCGGTGAGCCCGAGCTCGCATAGGGCGAAATCAGCCACAATTTCGTGTTATGCACGCAAGACAGCTTACACAGCTGGCGCTACTTCCTGCTCAACGATCTCGAAGGCCTCGTTCTTGGCAAGATGGCTGATGAAGCCATGGATGATGTGCAGCGCCGAGCCGGCATGTGCGGGCTTTGGCCGGCCAGAGGACTGGATCAGATAGAGCGTGCGCACGAGCGGTGGATTGACTATGCGCCGGGCGATGAGCGTGCCCGCCTCCACTTCGCGCGCCACGGTGCCATAGGGCAGCACGGCGCAGGCGTTGCCTTCGAGGATCAGACCCTTGATCGCATCCATGGATTCGATCTGGTAGGCAACCTTCAGCGGAAGGTGGAAGAATTCCATCGCATGTCTCAAGAGATTGATGATTTGGCCCTTCTCGGTCGGAATGACAAAGGTCGCTTTGGCAAGCTCGATCAAGTTGATCGGTCCCTCCTGACCGAACTCGGATTTTCGGCCAGTGATGAAGAAGACGGATTCCCGGAGGACGGCCGTTTGCTTGATACCCTTGCGCGGCTCGACATTGAAAGCGAGTGCGAAATCGAGATCGCCGCGGGCGACGCGCTCGCCGAGCAGGTGGCTCATCTCCTCGACGATCTGGACCTTGGCGGACCAGTTCTGACGGCCGAACTCCTGTGCCAGCGGACCGGCGAGCAGCGCCGAGAGGCTGGAGGTGAGACCGATCGAGATGTGCTCTTCCTGTGCTGGGTCAAACTGCTTGATCGTACGGCGGATGGTGGCCAGTCGATCGAGGATTTCCTTGGCCTCTTCGAGGAAATACTGGCCGGCCGGCGTCGTCGTGCCGCGCGGGCCGCGCTCCAGCAACTGCACGCCGAGCTCCTGCTCCAGTGCGTTGATCTGTGCGCCGAGCGCCGGCTGTACGATGTTCAGCGCGGCGGCGGCCTGCGTGATGCTGCCGATTTCGCAGACGCTGACAAAGGATTCGATTTGGCGAATTCGCAAGGGGCCATCTCCTCCACGGCCATGGGCTGACAACCGCAAGACGCTTCCGGTCTCGGGCTCTGGTCTTCCACGTTCCGTGAAGGTCGCCATCCCCCGGTATCCGGGCGCGATTCCGGCGGCAAGCTTTCAGTCTGGCAGGAAAGCCGCGGCTTGCAAATCACTAAATCGCCAGCCGCAGATCGCGTGGCTTCAGTGTCCGGCCCTCGTCGCCCAGTAATCCCAGGCGCGGGCGAGCACCGGCGGTTCGAGGTTCTTCGCGCCAGAAAGCGCGATTTCACCCGCCGTCAGCGGCGTCACGCCGCCGAAGGGCAGCGATCGCAGCAGCACATCACCGTTGCGGCAGAGCTGGATCGTGCGCATGGCGAGCTCGCGCAACGTACCGCCGACGACGACTGCGCCGTGACCGCGCAGGAAGACGGCATTGCTGTTTGCGAGCGCCCAGGCAAGCGATGCTGCCTGATCGGCGGTGGAAACCAGCATGTCGGTATCGCCGAATTCCGCCTGGCTGTCCCAGAGAGCGACGTCGGTACCGATCGTCGCGCCGAGATGTGTCACTGGTTTCCAGACGATATCGGCGACACAGAAGGGCATGATCGCCGGCGAGTGGAAATGCGCGACAGCCTTGACGTCCGGCCGCGCTTTGTAGATGCCGCCATGGATGACGCGTTCGATATAGCCACGTCGCTCGTCGTCGCCGAGAAGCTTCGAGTCGAGATCGTAGCGCTGCAGATCCTCGACCACGACCAGCTCGGGGCTGCGCGAGCGGGAGATGAAGTATTCGCCGTCGGCCTGCGGCGAGCGAAGGCTGACATGGCCGAAGGCATCGAGCACGTCCTCGCGGGCGAGGATGTGATTGGCGGTGACGAGTTCGGCGAGATCGCTGGCAAGTTCGCTCATGGCAGCCTCAGACGACAAACTTGGTCATGATGCCCGCCGGGAAGATCTCGTCCGGCGTCATCAGGCGGCTCGCGATGCCCTGCTGGTGGGTATAGAGCAGCATCTGCTCGAAAGTCTTGCGGTTCTTCTCGATACCGAACGGGAACGGATCGCTGCCGAAGATGTCGCGCATGCGCCGCGCATAGGTCGGCAGCCAGGCAAGCGGATAGCGCGAGACCGCCGGATCGAAGAGCCGTTCCAGGCTGCGGCGCTTGGATTCCTCGAAGGCGTTGTAGAGATTGCGGGCGATCCAGGGGCTCTCGTCGAGAAGATGCTTGTTCATGGCGATGATGTGCATGATCGGCCAGACGCGACTTGTCGGCGACGCGCGTCAGCGTCACGCCTTCCGGCAAGGCAAGATCGACCTTCTCCTCGCGGCCCGGCGCATTGGCGCCGGCCTGATACCAGTGGACGTCCTGTCGGTCTCGATGTCGACGACCCAGTTGATGAGCTGATTGCCTTCGGCGTCGATATCGTCGCGAATCGGGTAGATCAGCACCTTGGCGGTGTTGAGCCAGCCGACGCGCACCATGCTGGCGCCGGTCAGGAACGGCTTCCAGCGCGTGACGCCGCGCCACATGTTGATGCCGGAATAGCGCGGCGGACCTTCGTTCGGATAGAGCTGCTTGCGGATCCTGGAGTGGATTCCCTCGGCGCTGACGACCATTTCGGCCTTGACGGACGGCCGGGCCGAACCGTCGCGCGGATCGACGAAATGCAGGGTCACGCCGCTGTCGTCCTGGTCGAAGCCGGTGCAGGACCAGCCGGTCATCAGGCGGTCAGCGCCGATGCGCTGCTTGAAGGCCTCGACGAGGACCATGTGCAGGTCGCCGCGATGGATGGAGAATTGCGGCCATTCGTAGCCGGCATGGCGACCCGTCGGCTCGGTGAAGATATGCTGGCCGTGGCGGTTGTAGAAACCGGACTCGCGGGTCGTGACGGCGACCTTCGCCAGCTCTTCCTCGAGGCCGAGCTGGCACAGTTCGCGGGAGGCATGCGGCAGAAGATTGATGCCGACGCCGAGCGCCTTCAGCTCGGGCGCGGCCTCGTGGACACGGGATGGGATCCCTTTTTCGTGCAGCATCAGAGCAAGCGCCAGCCCCCCGATCCCACCACCAACAATCGTGACTTCCATAGTCAACTCCAAATGTCCTGGCCGGGAAACCCGGCAAAGTTCGAGTAGGGCATCGTCCAACAGGATTGGAAAATGCCGATGTCGCTTCCGATGAAAGCTGCAGGCAATGGAAACCCGTTCGCCGAAGCAACGCTTCGACAGCGGCAGTTATTCCAGATTTTGCCGATCATCCTCCGATAGGCACCGGTTGCTCTTTCAACGCCCGAACCACTCGCGCGTCCTCACTCGAAAGAACCATCCGATGTGGAAGGACCCTAGAAACAAAATTGACATTCATCAAATAGATAGATTTTTTGAGGTCATAGCGAAAACAGATGACTGAGGCCTCTCACCGTGAAGCACTCAAGTGCGGCCGGCCTGCCCCTTGCCATAGGGCACGTGGCTTCGATCCCGTCGCTCGCAGTATCATGCCCGAGGGCACCGACTTCCGGCAGCAACGTCCATTGGCCTTTATCATCTCTTGCGAATGTGCTTGTATGCGCGCGCCAGAAGGACCGCGGTTGGGGCTGCGCATAGTTGTAAGCTAGTCTTGTGGGAGTATGGCAATGGTTTACGATTGGGATGGCACGAGAGCGCGACGTCTCAAATTGTTCAGGGCAGGAACGGCGTACATGATCGCGATTGCGGTCGTCGGAATACCGCTTCTTTTCTTCGCAGCAAAGCTGCACAACCTCTACGGCTGAATTGGCAAGTTCGTTGCCCGGTATAAGCAGGCGTGACCCAAAGGCCGCGCCTGCTAGTGAGGACTGATTTAGCCGAGCTTTGCAGCGATCTTGGCGACGTGAGCGCCCTGATACTTGGCTGCCTCAAGCTCGATCGCGGAAGGCTGGCGGGATCCGTCGCCATCAGTAATGGTGGATGCGCCGTAGGGCGAACCGCCCTTGATTTCATCAACGCCCATCTGGCCCTGGAAGGCATAGGGAAGACCGGCAACGACCATGCCCTGGTGCAGGAAAGTGGGGATGAAGCCGAGGATGGTGGATTCCTGGCCGCCGTGCTGCGTGGCCGAGGACGTGAACACAGAGCCTACCTTCCCGACCAGCTTGCCGGCGAACCAGAGGCCGCCCGTCTGATCCCAGAAATTGCGCATCTGCGAAGCAACGGTTCCGAAGCGCGTACCCGCACCGACGATGATCGCGTCGTAATCGGCAAGTTCGTCGACCGTGGCGATCGGGGCAGACTGGTCCATCTTGTAGTGCGACGCCTTGGCAACCTCGGTAGGAACCAGTTCCGGAACGCGCTTGACGGTGACGTCCGCGCCGGCCGACTTTGCTCCTTCGGCGACGGCATATGCCATGGTTTCGATGTGGCCGTAAGCCGAGTAGTAGAGCACGAGTACCTTAGCCATTTATCTAACTCCATCAATTGCGTTTGAATTCGTGAACGTGCGGAGTTGTAGCAGCGGTGTGTGTCGAACATAGCCCTGTATGGCAGAACGCACTGTTCAATGGTCATAGACGAAAACTTGCTTGCAGCCATTTCGCAAGTTGGCGGCAGCGACACGGTTTGCAAGACTGGAGAAGGGCGCTACCTATGTGGGAACGCAAATGCTCGGAAATTTCCAATGACCAATGAGACGATTGTCACCGCCGCCATGCTTGCCATTGGCGACGAACTGTTATCCGGCCGCACCAAGGACAAGAATATCGGCCACGTGGCTGACATGCTGACGCTTTCCGGCATCGACCTCAAGGAAGTGCGCATCGTCGGCGACGAGGAGAATACGATCGTCGAGGCACTCAACGCGCTGCGCACAAAATACGATTACATCTTCACCTCGGGAGGTATCGGACCGACCCATGACGACATCACCGCCGATGCCGTATCCGCAGCGTTCGGGGTGCCTTGCGAATACGATGCTGATGCAATGAACCTGCTCGGCGAGATGTACGCGCGCCGCGGGCTTGAGTTTACGGAAGCCCGAAAGAGAATGGCTCGCATGCCCAAAGGGGCGCGCCATATCCCCAACCCGGTCTCGACCGCACCCGGGTTCGTGATCGGCAACGTTCATGTCATGGCTGGCGTGCCGCAGGTCTTCCAGGCCATGGTCGACGCGGTCATCCCGACATTGCGGACCGGCACGCGAGTGCTCTCGCTCGGTATCTCCTGCCCTTACGGGGAAGGCGACATCGGCACACCGCTTGCTGCCATCCAGAGAGCTCATCCGGAGACGAGCATCGGCTCCTATCCCCGCTATATTGGCCAGGCGTTCTCAACGGAAATCGTCGTCCGCGGACGCTCACAGGATGCGGTCGATGCAGCGGGAGATGATGTGCGCGCTATGATCGAGTCCATCCGCCAATCAAAGGAGGTGGCTGAAAACCGCTCGGCAGAGGCGTAGCATGGAGGAGATCCCGGCTCGCCATTGATATGCATCAAAGAACCGGCGCCCTCGCCGGCGCATTCTCGTTGAAAATTAGTCGATTTCATCCGCGTAAGGAGAATTGCCGATGTCCTACAAAACCATACTTGCCATTCTCGATACCGTCGATAACGCCACCGCCGTGGCCGATTTTGCGTTTGCCATTGCCGCACAGACCAACGCCTACGTTATCGGACTTCATGCAGAGACCGTCGCGGTCGTGCCGCTCGTAGCACCGATGGAGATACCCGACCCGGTCGCCGTGCAGGCACTGCAGGACATGGCGCGTGCCCAATCGCTCGAAATCGAACGCATCTTCCGCAAGAAGGCGCAGGCTGAAGGTATTTCCCATGAATGGCGCAGCTTCGCCTCATCCACCGGCTACGGCTCGGCGCCGTTGATCGAAAGTGCCCGAAGCGCAGACTTGCTCATCGCCTCGCAGGCCGATCCGGTGAAGCCGTCCGACAGTCACGTAGACATCGACAACTATCTCTTCGAAAGCGGTCGCCCGGTTTTGATGATTCCTTTTGTGATGCGCCAGCCGAAACCGATCAAGCGTGTCCTCGTCGCATGGAACGGCTCAAGGGAGGCCGCGCGTGCGGCGTTCGATGCCTTGCCCATCCTGAGGGCCGCCGACGAAGTCGAGATTTTCTCCGTCGATCCAGTCGACAATGCACTCCAGTCTGCGGCCGTCGCAGGCGCCGACATCGCTGCGGCTCTTTCCCGTCACGGCGTCAAGGTAACTTTGGCAACTGCGCAGAGCGTTGATAAGTCCGCGTCGGCCGTCATCGAAAATCGCCTCTCCGACAGCAGCATCGACCTGCTCGTCATGGGCGCTTACACTCATTCGCGTCTCTGGCAGTTGATCTTCGGCGGCACCACGAGAACGCTGCTGCAGTCGATGACGGCCTTGACGCTGCTGTCGCGATAAGAATCGTGAAAGGCTTGCGTTTTGCCCACGGAATCCGTTAATTGCGGCGACCGATGACGAGCTCCGGCTTCGGTCCTCCACTCGCGCAGTCTGGGCTGGGCGATTTGCGTTTGGCCGATCGCGGAATGCCTTGTCCGGCCGCCGACAAACGGCGTGTCATCATTCATGCCGCGGAGCAAACCATGTCTCTTCCCGATAAAGCCTTTCCCGTTTCCTGGGACCAGTTCCACCGCGACGCGCGGGCGCTCGCTTGGCGTCTCGCTGGGCTCAAGCGCGATTTCAAGGCGATCGTCTGCATCACGCGCGGCGGTCTCGTACCCGCAGCAATCATCTCGCGCGAACTCAACATCCGGCTGATCGAAACTGTCTGCGTCGCCTCCTACCACGACTACGTGAACCAGGGCGAAATGATGCTCCTGAAGGGCATTGCGCCAGAGCTGACCGCTGACCAAGGCGAATCCGTCCTGGTCATCGACGATCTTACCGATACGGGCAAGACCGCCTCCGAAGTTCGTTCGATCCTTCCCAAGGCACACTTCGCCTGCGTTTATGCGAAGCCCCAGGGAGTGCCGACGATCGATACGTTCGTTACGGAAGTCAGCCAGGACACCTGGATCTACTTCCCGTGGGACATGGGGTTCACCTATCAGGAACCGATCTCCAAGGCCGGCCGCGGCTGAGCGCCATCCACGGTGCAACCCAACAGATTGGCGACAATTTCAGATTGTACCAATCTTTGTTTAACTAACCCATCGGATTCCGCTATCGCGTCGCCCGCGCTGACCTTATCCTTCAAAGCAATTCCCACGCGGCAACGGTGTCGCGTTGCGGACTTGCGTTAGAGGTAAAGTCGCGGGGCGCGACCTTTGGAATGAATATGATGCGTTGGGGCTATGTCGAGATAGCGGCGGCTTTCGGTTTGTGTCTCTGTCTCTCGCCTTTGACCGCTTCGGCGGAGCCGGCCTATGTGTCGGTCGTGCGGAAATATGTCGAGACAACAGTCAAGCCGATGGTGAATGTCGCGATCGTGAGGAAGGCGATCGAAGCTCAGAATACCAAATTCGGCAAAATCAGCGACATGGACATCCAGGTGCTGGATAACACCTATCGGTCCGAAGTTCTGGCCGGCGGTTGGCAGATGGTGAGGCAACTGCTCAACAAACCCGTGTCGCGATACCTCAAATCCAAGCAGGATGATTCGCAGGGCGCCATCGTTGAATTCTTCGTGACCGATCGCCACGGACTCAATGTCGGCCAGGGCACGATAACCAGCGACTATTGGCAGGGCGACGAAGACAAGTTCCTGAAAACATTCGGAAGACAGTCCGACGATATATTCATCGATCGCGCCGAGCGCGACGAACAGACACAATTGCTAGAAACGCAGGCAAGTTTCGTCACCAAGGATGAAAACGGACAGCCTATAGGCATCGCAACAGTGACGATTGCGATCGACGCATTGTGATTGAATTTAGCGTCAACGAATCGGCTGCCGCATTTGGCCGGCAAAAGCTGCAACCAAATCAACACGGTCGCAACTTTTCTTAGATTTTTTACGCTCCGGGACGACGAAAGCTCGCAACCCATTGAATTTCTTGGACGACTTTCTTTTCCCCATTCTCCACAGCCCGATCCACAATATGTTGTGGTGAACGCTTCATTAAAAACAACCTCTTGACGGAATCGCACGATTCAAACTTAATAGGTTCCGATGTTGCGACGGCAGTTGGACCGGAATTAACGAGGCCGGTTCCCTCCAAAAATCGAGCGTAGAATCAGGGTGTTGCGTCCATGGGGGCGACCGCCATGAGGAGTTTCGTGCGCGATTTTTATCTTCCGAAAAAGTGACATCAGGGGCTGGCGATAATAAGCTGTTAATACTATATGTAGTGTTTGCAGCCACGATCACTACAAGATACGGGAGAAACATCTCCGGATGACACTCCTGTGATAATAAGGAAACGAGAACTGGCTGCGCTCCTCACGGCGCCGCCGGAGGTGGAAACTTGCGCCTTGGTCGACGGGGACGGGGGCGCGCAAGCTAGAGGTTAGAGAAATGCGCATAGAACGCCGTTTCACGAAGGCAGGACAAAGCGCTTACGCGGACATCGAATTCCGCAAGGCGACGAGCGAGATCAAGAACCCGGACGGGTCGATCGTATTCCGCCTCGAGAACATCGACGTTCCGGCGCAGTTCTCCCAGGTCGCCGCCGACATCCTGGCGCAGAAGTATTTCCGCAAGGCCGGCGTTCCCGCCAAGCTGAAGAAGGTCGAGGAAAACGAGGTTCCTTCCTTCCTGTGGCGTTCGGTTGCCGATGACGCTGCCTTGAAGGATGTTGCGAAGGACCAGCAGTACGGTTCCGAAACCGACGCGCGCCAGGTCTTCGACCGTCTTGCCGGCACCTGGACCTACTGGGGCTGGAAGGGCGGCTACTTCTCGTCCGAGGAAGACGCCCTCGCCTTCAAGGATGAACTCGCTTACATGCTTGCCACCCAGCGTGTTGCCCCGAATTCCCCGCAGTGGTTCAACACCGGCATGCACTGGGCCTACGGCATCGACGGTCCCGGCCAGGGCCACTTCTATGTCGACCCCTTCACCGGCAAGCTGACGAAGTCGAAGTCGGCCTACGAACATCCGCAGCCGCACGCCTGCTTCATCCAGTCCGTTGAAGACGATCTCGTCAACGAAGGCGGCATCATGGACCTGTGGGTCCGCGAAGCACGCCTCTTCAAGTACGGCTCCGGCACCGGCTCCAATTTCTCCTACCTGCGTGGCGAAGGCGAAAAGCTGTCCGGCGGCGGCCGTTCTTCCGGCCTGATGAGCTTCCTGAAGATCGGCGATCGGGCTGCCGGCGCCATCAAGTCGGGCGGCACGACGCGCCGTGCGGCCAAGATGGTGGTCGTCGACATCGACCATCCTGATATCGAAGAGTATATCAACTGGAAGGTGAAGGAAGAGCAGAAGGTTGCTGCCCTCGTCACCGGTTCCAAAGTTGTCGCCAAGCACCTCAAGGCAATCATGAAGGCTTGCGTCAACTGCGAGGCTGACAACGGCGATTGCTTCGACCCGAACAAGAACCCTGCCCTGAAGCGCGAAATCCGCGCTGCCAAGAAGGACCAGGTTCCGGAGAACTACATCGGCCGCGTCATCCAGTTCGCCCGCCAGGGCTACAGGGATATGGAGTTCAAGACCTACGACACGGACTGGGATAGCGAAGCTTACCTTACCGTATCCGGCCAGAACTCCAACAACTCGGTCTCGATCAAGGACGACTTCCTGCGCGCCGTTGAAAGCGACAGCGACTGGCAGCTGAAGGCCCGCAAGGACGGCAAGGTTATGAAGACCTTGAAGGCGCGCGACCTGTGGGAGTCGATCTCCTACGCCGCCTGGGCATCGGCCGATCCGGGCCTGCACTTCAACACGACGATGAACGACTGGCATACCAGCCCGGCTGCCGGCCCGATCCGCGCATCCAACCCGTGCTCGGAATACATGTTCCTCGACGACACGGCCTGCAACCTTGCCTCGCTGAACCTCATGCAGTTCAAGGATGCCGCCACCAAGCGCATCAACATATCAGACTACGAGCATGCGGTTCGCCTGTGGAGCGTTGTTCTCGAAATCTCCGTGATGATGGCGCAGTTCCCGTCGAAGCGGATTGCCGAGCTCTCTTACGAATATCGCACGATCGGCCTCGGCTACGCCAACATCGGCGGCCTGCTGATGTCTTCCGGCATTCCCTATGACAGCGACGAAGCCCGTGCCATTGCCGGCTCCCTGACCGCGATCATGACCGGCATTTCCTACGCCACCTCGGCTGAGATCGCTTCCGAGCTCGGACCGTTCCCGATGTTCGCGCCGAACCGCGAAAACATGCTGCGCGTCATCCGCAACCATCGCCGCGCCGCTTACGGCGAGACGTCTGGCTATGAAGGCCTGTCGATCAACCCGGTCGCGCTCGTCCACTCCGAGAACCCCGACCAGGATCTGGCGGCTCATGCCAAGAGCGCCTGGGACAAGGCTCTCGAGCTCGGCGAAAAGCACGGCTACCGCAACGCCCAGGCAACCGTCATCGCGCCGACCGGCACGATCGGCCTCGTCATGGATTGCGACACAACCGGTATCGAGCCTGACTTCGCACTGGTGAAATTCAAGAAGCTCGCCGGCGGCGGCTACTTCAAGATCATCAACCGCGCCGTTCCGGAAGCCCTGCGCACGCTCGGCTACTCCGAGAGCCAGATCGCCGAGATCGAAGCCTACGCTGTCGGCCACGGCAATCTGAACCAGGCGCCGGCCATCAACCCCTCGACGCTGAAGGCCAAGGGCTTCACCGACGATAAGGTGGAAGCCGTCAACGCCGCGCTGAAGTCGGCCTTCGACATCAAGTTCGTCTTCAACCAGTGGACGCTCGGCGCCGACTTCCTGAAGACGACGCTGAAGGTTTCCGACGAACAGCTTGCCGACATGAGCTTCAACCTGCTCGAGCACCTCGGCTTTGCCAAGAAGGACATCGAAGCTGCCAACGTTCACGTCTGCGGCGCGATGACGCTGGAAGGCGCACCGTTCCTGAAGAACGAACACCTCGCCGTCTTCGATTGCGCCAACCCTTGCGGCAAGATCGGCAAGCGTTACCTCTCGGTCGACAGCCACATCCGCATGATGGCTGCTGCCCAGCCGTTCATCTCGGGTGCGATCTCCAAGACGATCAACATGCCGAACGACGCGACGGTCGACGATTGCAAGAGCGCCTACATGCTCTCCTGGAAGCTCGGCCTGAAGGCAAATGCTCTCTACCGCGATGGCTCCAAGCTGTCGCAGCCGCTGAACGCCTCGCTGATCGAAGACGAAAGCGATGAGGA